>Ga0208303_1000139_pt1 | contig 30791 bp, 45 predicted proteins | sample CB_VirMetaG_2_FD_184537 | JGI IMG/M metagenome (GOLD analysis project Ga0208303, IMG submission 184537) | Freshwater to marine saline gradient viral communities from Chesapeake Bay - CB_1504_2 Viral MetaG (SPAdes) (version 4) | ecosystem: Environmental > Aquatic > Marine > Coastal | place: USA... | reverse complement strand
GGCTTTCTTTGCCCTTGAACAGATTAAACAACATGAGGCAGCTTTACAAGAGCTGTTCATTTACCAAGGCAGACCGGGCTTGTGGGATGATTGGTTAAAGTTTCAAGCTGAGGCCAAGCGTAAACGAGAGGCTGAGAATCGAGAGATTGTCTTAGCCCAGATGAAACGTAAAGAGATGCTGTGGGCTTGGATTAATGGGTTCTTAATTATCGCTTCTGTTGTAACAGGGGTAGTCATTGTAGCTGGTCTTATCTGGCTTGTTGTAACGAAAGGTCAAGTATGAATAGAAAATTACCAGAGCGTAATGGGCGTTCAAAGCAGAATAAGAAGAAGAAGAAATGAGACATACAGTAGGTAAAGTAATACAACCCGATACGTTGACAGAGTTGTTTAAAGTTCCTGCTGGTTATAAAGCTGAGGTTAGTACGCTTTTTGTTAGTAACCGACAGGGTAACAATAAAACTGTTAGTATTTATTGGCAACACGCTCACGACATTACCCATCAGATTTACATTATAACTGGATATGTATTAACTGCTAACCACTATGTACAGTTTAGCGATAGTATGGTAATGCAAAGCGGAGATTCACTCCAAATTTTAACAGAAGCTGGTTCTTTAATGAATGCTATGGCTTCTTTTGATTTAAGAAAAGAACAAGCTGTTTTATCTTTTGACGGTGAATAACCCTTGACAAAACATAAAAAGTGTGGTATAATAACTACAAAGGAATAAACAATGACATATGTCGAAGCAGTAAATAGTGTCTTACGACGGCTGAGAGAGAACACGGTAGACACGGTACAGGGGTCAGGTAACTCAAACAGTTACGCTCGTCTGATTGGTGACTTTGTTAACGAGGCTAAGAGTCAGGCTGAGGTAGCTTGGAAGTGGGGTGGCTTACGTCAAACCCTTTCAGGTAACACAACAGCAGGGGCTTTTAACTACGAGATTCAAGGTAGTAGTAATAACTTTGAAGTGTTAGATGCTTGGGATGCCACCTCTAGAAGGGAGCTACAGTACCAAACTTCTAGCTGGTTTAACAAGGCTTACATGATTGAGAACCCACCTACAGGCTCTCCTCAGTACTACACCTTCAACGGCGTCAGTGATGATGGGGATACTTTAGTTGATGTCTACCCGATCCCTGATGGTGTGTATGTTACCCGGTTTAACGTGGTCTTACGTAACCAAGTGTTAACACAAGACTCCGATCGTATCTATATCCCTACCCGACCTATTATCCTGTTAGCCACAGCGATGGCTATTGAGGAGCGAGGTGAGGATGGTGGACAGCAGAGTATCAATGCCTACAAGTCTGCTGAGGTAGCCTTGGCTGATGAGATTGCTATGGACGCTAATCGTCACCCTGAAGAAGTGGTGTGGTATACGGTATGAAACAACTTGAAGCTCTATCCATTGCAACACCCGGCTTCTTCGGCCTGAATACTCAGGAAAGTGGTGTTACCTTATCTCCCAACTTTGCGGAAGTAGCTGATAATGTTATTATTGATAAGTATGGGCGTTTAGGGGCACGTAAGGGGTGGACGATGCAAACCACCACAGGCTCTGCCCAACTAAGCGGAAATGCTGTTCAGTTTATATTCGAGCATGCTAACACCGATGATACATTAGACATCCTCTCTGCTGGTAATAACAAGGTTTTTACTGGTGGTGTGGGGGCTGTTCTGACAGATGTTACACCAGCAGGGTATACGATAACTAACAACGATTGGAGTGCTGCTAACTTAGCTAACACTACCCTCCTAGTTCAGCAGGGGCAAGAGCCTCTTGTGTATAACACCGCAGGAACCCCTGTATTACAAACACTAACCACATTCACAGGCTTAACGCAGAACTTCGGGACAGAGTACCCTGATGGTGTTATAGCTGCTTGGGGTCGTTACTGGGCTTTCACTAAGGATAAGGTGTATTGGTCTACGGATGTTGCAGATGGTAACTTCCCAGCTTTCAATGGAGGTTCTAGTGGTAGTATCGCTATTGCCGCAGTCCTGCCCGATAACACCGATGACATTAAATCTATAGCAGCACATAACAATTTCTTGGTTATCTTCTGTCGGCATCATGTGGTTATTTACACAGGTGCTGACAACCCACTAGCTATTAGTTTTGGGTTACAAGATGTTATTGTTGGTGTTGGTTGTATTGCCCACAAGAGTGTACAGAATACAGGTAATGATTTAATCTTCCTCTCTGACACAGGTATTCGTAGTTTAGGTCGCCTCCTCCAAGAGAAGAGCTTACCTATGCGAGATTTGACAGTTAATGTCCGAGATGATCTCCTGAATGACGTTAGTACTGAGATAGATATAACAGGTGATTTAGATAGCATCTGTAGTGTTTACTCTGAAATCAATGCTTTCTACCTGCTCTCTTTCCCTGCTATTAAGACTGTTTATTGCTTAGACATGCGTAGTGCCTTAGAGAATGGTGCATCTCGTGTTACAGTTTGGAATCAGTATTCAGCTAACGCTTTAGTTCGACTCCGTGATAGGGACGTGTTAATTGGTAAGGTTAATGGGATTGGTAAGTATACGGGTTACACAGATAACACGGCTTCTTACAGGATTCGTTACTACTCTCATTACTTTGACTTTGGCTCCCCCACTGTAAACAAGATTATAAAGAAGATTAGCGCTACTATCCTAGGCGGAGCTAACCAACAGTTTACTATCAAAGTTGGAACTGATTACGATTCCGCACACCGTTCATACCCTTTTGTTCTGCAAGCTGGAGAAATCTTTGAGTATGATGTAGACAAGTTTGTTACTTACTTAGAGTTCAAGGGTGTCGTAGCTAACTACGCTGCTTTACCTCTTAGTCCTACTACAGGTGACGCCTACATGACAACAGATAACAACAATGTTTATCAGTGGAGTGGCTCAGAGTGGACAGATGTAACAAGCACATGGAAGACTACTTTTACTGTTACAGGTTACAGTGAGTTTTCAAAAGGCATTGTGTTAGAGAGGATTAAGAGTAGTGTGGGTGGTTATGGCTCTACTATTCAAATAGGCTTTGAGACTGATGTTGACAATGCAGAACTCTCAGTACAAAAATTAGACGTTTTCGTTAAGATGGGAAGGATAGAATAAATGGCTCAGTACATTAAGGCTACAAACTTTGCTGCGAAGGATGCACTCCTTCCCGGTGATGCCGATAAGATTATTAAAGGCACAGAGTTTGATGATGAATTTAATGCAATTCAAACGGCAGTAAACAGTAAGGCAAACGCGATTAGCCCTAACTTTACAGGGGTTCCACTAGCACCCACAGCCACACTAGGGACGCAGACAACACAAATAGCTACAACAGCTTTTGTTAATGCGGCCTTTCAAAACACAGCTGCGTATGCTGGGCTTGTTGCTCAGGTTATTTACCCAGTAGGTGCTTTGTATATTTCTACCTTAGGCACTAACCCAGCTACTTTGTTGGGCTTTGGTACATGGGTAGAGTTTGGTGTTGGTAAGGTTATCGTGGGTCAAGATGCTACGGATGCTTTGTTTAACACGCTAGAAGAAACTGGTGGTAGTAAGGACATTGCAACTACTACTCACACTCATGGGTTTACAGCAACAACAGGCACAGATTCATTAACCACAGCAGCAGGAACAGCAGCTGGTGGTGGGTCTAATACTAACATACAGCCATATGTGGTTGTTAAAATGTGGAAGAGGACAGTATAATGGCAACTATGCCCCAATTTACACAAGAGCAATTAGGCGCAGCTAAAAATTTCTTTGCCTCTAACCCCACGCCAGAACAAATTTATCAAGCTGCTGCGGCTAACAATTTATCACCAGAACAAGTAGCGAGTGCTTGGTCGCAGAGTACTGGTGGTGATTATCAACAAGGCTTGCTAAGCGCCTATTCTCACCTAGGGGCAACTAATCAGTCTCTTGGTGGGGGGTTGGGCTTCAACGGAGTTAATTCTCAAGCCCCTGCTTCCGGTGGTGCTCTAACTGGAACACCTCCAACAACTCGATGGCCAGAGTCCCCATACAACACTGATAGCTTTCCAACAACTCCAGCGCCTACTCAACCAACCTTTACACCTACTCCAATCCCCGGCTCTGGTAGTTATCAGACAGAGGATTGGTTAACTTTGTTGGGAGGGGGAGCCGCAGGTGGTGTTTCCGGGGCTTTAGCGGCTGCTGGTGTTAATGAGTCGGTGGGGCGTCTTCAATCGTTAGGCGAGTCCGGGTTAACAGACTACACAAACTTAGCTAAAGTAGCATCAAAAGATATTGAGTTTAAACCCTATACACTGTCTAGCTCATTAGGTAAAACACAAGTAGGTGCAGATGGGTCAATTACATCTTCGTTAACACCGGGGATGCAATCTAACGTTGATGCTGCAACACAGGCGCAAGGGGGAATGTATGACTTCACAGGTCTACCAGACACCTCAGCATTGACTCAAGGAGCTCTCACAGGCGCTAACACACAGTTGGGGCAGGTAGGGGCTGGACAGGAAGATTTAGCGGGTCTACGGACTGGTTACGGTACTGCTGCTCAGGGGATGACAGGCATGCTTGGTGGTGATACCACTAGTATGGCTAACAAGTTATTCCAACAGCAACAAACTATGCGTCAACCTGCCCAACAGCGAGAGGCACTAGAGCTTCAGAACCGACTGTTATCTCAAGGTAGGTTAGGGATTCAGACAGATGCCTACGGTGGTACATCTGAACAACTTGCTCGTAACAAGGCAGTGCAAGAGCAACAGTCTGCGGATGCTTTCAATAGCATGACCCAAGCTGAACAGATGGCAACATCACAACAGGCTCGTGCTTTAGGGTTAGGTAACGCTACCTCCCTCTTGGCAGCACAACAACAAGCTTTGAAGACGGGGGACATCGCCAATACTCAAGGGTTATTTAACGTAGGTGCTTCCGCTGCTAACCTTCCACTTGATATGCAAGGTAAGCAAGTTGCTCAAGCTGGTCAGTTACAACAACAAGCATTGGCTCCTGCTGCTGCTCAGTTGCAACAAGTGCAAGCGTCTGGTACACTGGGTCAACAAGCAGGTGATCTAGCTGCCAAGCAAGGTGGTTTGTTTGCAGGTGTGGTTGGTACTGGATTACAAGAACGTCTTACGGCTGAGAGTGCTGCGGCTGCCACACGTACTAAACAGTATGATTCTATCTTAAAGGCTGTTAACACGCCGGGCACAACTCCTACCAGTGTAGCTACTGACTTAATTAGTCAAGGGATTAGTAAAGTAGGAGAAAACTTAATTGATAATGCTGGTAATATTATTGGCAAAGCAGTTGATCTGTTAGGTGACGCTGGTACAAGTGTGTGGGACACGACTCAGGAAGTTTTGGATGAAGTTCTCAACTGGTTTGACTTCAAATAATAAGGGGATAACTATGGCAGGAATGTTTTCAAGTGGCGAACAAGATATGTTGGGTAATATTGCTCAAGAACGCCTAAAATCTAACCAAGCTTTAGGTAGTGGTTATGGTAAGTATGGCGGTATTGTCCAAGCTGCCGCTGGTATGTCAGATACGATGGGTGACGCCATTTCTGGTGGTGGGATGGGAGCATCTGACCCCCGTATGCAACAGATGAATGAAGTTAAGAATATCTTTGCTAAGGTTGCTGCGGAGGTAGGTACAACAACTTCAGCTGCTTTCTACGAGAAACTAGCTCAGGCGTTATCAGCTAAATACCCAGAACAAGCTCAGAAGGCCGCTGATAAGGCTAAAGAGGTGGAGAAGGGTGAGTTTGAGGGCGCTAACCGTACTCGTAACGTCTATCGCATTATTAAGACTAAAGATACATACGGTATAAATGACATTGAAAAGCAAGTCATGGTTACTCAAGAGTGGCGTAATGGTAAGTGGGTTGATGTTGGGACTCCTCAAGAGTTACCAGAAAACTCTAGGGGTAAAGGATTTAATGACCCTAGGTTGAATGGTGCTGAAAAAAAGCCTAGAGGGGAAGTAGAGATTGGCCCAGCTATCCAAGATGAGATAGGGGCTACAATCAAGCTTCCCCCTATGAAAGATCAGGGAGGTAACTTGATAGGAGGGGATGACCCTTACAGTTTACCTTCACCGGATGAGAAGCCCATGCTATTTCCTAAGCAATCAGAGCTAAAGGCGGCTAATAACAGACAGAGAATGTTGTTATCTGAACTTAAAAAGCTGAGAGAGCAAGGTAAGAGTACAACCCAGATAGAGAGACTCATAAGAGACAACAAAGACAAAATAACAATTATGGAGTCTAGGTTAGGAAATAAATAATGGCAAAAGTAAATCTTGACTTATTAACAGAAGAAGACTATCAGGCATTTCAAGAGAAGAGGTATGCTGACCTTAGTGAAGATGCTAAGCGGTATCTGTCAGGTGAAGGTTTCGGAAGTGCTGCTACTTTTATGGAGGAGGCAGGTCGAGGTTTCTCTAGCTCATTACGTGGCGTGGCAGGGATGTTGCCTGAGAATGACTTCATCTCTGTTGACCAAGAGGTTGACTTAGATCAAGAGCGTCGTTCACGTATGATGCTTGAGACTAACCCCGTGGCTGGTTGGGCAGGGTTGTTGGTAGGCTCTGCCGCTGACCCTGTTACCCTCCCTGCGGCTATCCTAAAGCCTCTAGCGGCTGGCGGGGCAGCTTTGACAGGTGCTCTTCGTGGCTCTGCTGGTGGTGCGTTAGGGGGTGCTCTTGACCCCGTGTATGAGGAGTTTGATGACAGTAAGGTGTTAAACGTCGTAGCAGGTGCTGGCTTAGGTGCTGGTCTTGGTGCAGCGGTGGGTAAGCTGCTCGGTCGAGGTACACAGGCTACCAAGGCAGAGGCAGATGCTGATGAAATTGTATCATCCCCTAACATGGCTAAGGCTGTTGACGATGTGTCGGTAACAGAGGAGAGTTCTGTCGCTAAGATGATGGAACCTACTATTCCTGACGCTGCTACCTTTAACCCTACCAGTGGCAGGTTTGAGGTGTCAGAGGAACTAATCCCGACAGCCGACCTAACCCTACCTCGACAGTTGGCTGGTGCGAAGCCTCGGTTTAACAAGTTTGAGACACAGTTTGAGAATGATCTAGACAAGGCTTTTTACATTGTAGGAAACTCCACCAGTAAGAGTGCCCAGCATGACGCCTACGTTGACTGGTTAAAAGGTAGGACAGGGTTAGATGAGGCAGAGGTTAAAGCTGCTGCCAAAGCTGCTCGGTCGGAATTGGCTCGTAAGCTTGGTTCTGCCCCTGTTCAGGGTAATAAGTTAATCCTAGCTGAGCCATCAACGGTAGCTCAAACTGTCACTGCTAGAGCGACAGCGCCTCAACAGATAGCTAAGCCTGTGACTCCGACTGTCACTGTCAAGGATGGGTTGGATGAAACTGACTTGGCCTTGCTACGAAGAGCTGGTGTTAATGTCACAGTGGGTCGCAACGGTACTGTTGTGGTTCAAGACTTGTTAGCCCCCGGTCGCCCTATGATGAGCAACGCTACCTTCCTACAACGGATGGAAGCTGCTGGTATTGGCATTGACCTTCCTGCTTACCGTCAACGCACAAAGGCTGACGTTCAAGCGAGACAGGCACAAGAGGCAGAGGCAATGGGTAGAGGGGCTGGAGATCAACCCCAAGTAACCAATGAGTCTCAGCAATTCTGGACAGGTCAACAGCCTGTTAACAAGGAACAGTGGACAACACCCCCTGCTGGAAGGGCTGAACAAGCCCCTCAGATGGAAGGGTTACAGACTGGTGCTCCTCGTGAGGGGGATGCCGCTGGTGCTACACGTGCTCGACCAGCCTCTGTCTACGGTGAGCAGTTAGCTCCGGGGCTGGTTGATATGAGTCCGACTGAGTTAGTTGCTCGTGCTTCTTCTATTTCCCCTGACGACATTATAAAGATGATGCCTCCTTCGGTCAGAGCAGCAGAAGAGGCTAAACACCCCACAGGGTTGGCTGAGTACCTGAGTGCTGGTCAGAAGCGATTGAAGAAGATTTTAGCAGATAACAACAACATCGTAGAGTGGATGATTTCTAAGAGTCGTGCTAAGCGTGGTATGAGTGAAGAAGAGGTTGGAGCTTTTGCACCCTTCTACCACCAAGCTATGGCAGCTCGTGAGCAGACATTGGCTAAGGCAGCTCAGTTTCGTAAAGAAGGTGGGTCATTTGAATCTGCTGAAGGGATGAAACTTACTCAGGATTTGATGTATTATACTGGCATTGCTTTGTTCAAGAAGAATGAGGGCAGTAAAGCTGGTCGTGCTTTAAACGCATTTCGACTGATTTCAGAGAAGGCTCGTAAGGGTCAGAATCTTAATAATATATTTCCGGGAGTGGTGTGTTAATGGCTAAATTAGATAGTAACGCATGTGCAGTAGACATTGACCAGATGATTGATGCCTATGAGAAGTACAAGGATGTTAGCCCAGAGAAGGCCGCAGAGGTAGTCAATGAATTGTTTGAGCAGGGGCTGGCAGGTAAGAAGCCTAACTTTGGACAGAAGCTGAATGAGTTTATCATTAACGGGATGTTGTCTGGGTTAGGCACTCCCGTTGTTAACACCCTTGGTGGAGGGCTTCAGACGCTCGCTAAGCCTCTTTTAAACGCTATCAGTGCCTACGTACCTAAAGCAGGTCGTAACGCAGCAGAAGCCCTTAAAGAGCGTCGAGCAGCTAAAGCTATGTTATCCGCACTTACCGACGGTTGGAATGCAGATACGATATTCCTCTCACGGGGCTTTGGAACTGGGTTGCCTGTTGACTTCAAGCTAACACCTAAAGCCCTTGGCTTGTCAGAGAAACAATTTAACAAGTTGATGGTGGATTTAGGAGCTTCTCCCGACGCAGAGGGTAAAGTTAACCCTGATCTTGCACGACAGGTGTTAGGTGAGAGTTATGACTACATGACTCACGCTATCGGCGGTAAGGCTGGTGACATCATCCGTATGCCCACTAGGCTAACTATCGGAATCGATGAGTATTTTAAGGCTCGTCTGCGCTCACAACGCATGATGAGTTACCTTAGCCGTAAAGCCTCTATAGATGAAGAGAAGGGGCTAGGCTCTTACGATGATTTGTATAAGAAGTATAAAGAAGATACTTTCACAACAGGGAAAGAACAGGACTTGTATGGAGATATGGATCGATTTGAGCAGGTGGTCGGTGGTGACTTTGACACTGCTATCTATGATGTACGCAATTACGCTACGGATGGTACGTTCCAAGCTAAGCTGTCAGGCACGTTAAAGAAGATTTCTGAGGCTAAAGGTGAAGGTCGTACCCCAGTGGAGACCCTTATTACGCAGACAATCCCCTTCCTCCGCACTCCTTGGAACATCTTTAAGGAGAGTGCTGGTTACATCCCCGGCGTTGGTATGGTTATTCGTCCTACTAAGACAGTGACCAACAAGGTTTTCAAGAAAGGTTCCGATACCCCTACCTTTGAGACGGTTACTCGTAACATGACCAAAGAAGAGATGGTGTCTCGTCAGCTTGTAGGACTTGGCATTACTACTGGTGTGTATCAGATGTTTGAGCAAGGGATCATTACAGGCTCCATGCCTACTGACCCCTCTGAGCGTAACACGTGGCAAGCTGAGGGTAAGCAGCCTACGTCAATCAAGGTTGGTGACACATGGGTAGACTACTCTCGTGCTGAACCCTTTGCAACCGTGTTAGGTATGATGACTGATACCTTCCAAGCAACCAAGGATGTTATGGATGGTAAGGTTAGGGGCGGTGAAGAGTGGGAGTATGCTAAAGATGCAGCATGGGCAGCTATCAAGAGTAACATGCTACAGAAGACCTTCATGCAAGGTTTCTCTGACCTCCTAGACCCCTTGTTCTCTAACAATACGACGGGTTTGCAGAACTTGTTTGACAACTATGCTAAACGACTCATCCCTGCTATTAGTAACACTGCTGCTAGAACGTTTGACCAGTACGAGCGTGAGGCTATAACGACAATTGAGAAGTTACAACAGCGTATCCCGTATGCTCGTAACCTACTCCCAGAGCGTTATGCTTCCTTCAGTGCTGACCCTAACAACATCCAGCCGATGGAGCGTAACCTGACTCAAGCTACGACAGGTATCGCTACTAGTCCAGAGCAGACTGAGTTTCAAAAGAGGGTGGATGCTCTTGGTATTACAATTTCACCCACTAAGCGTAAGATGGGTAAGGTTGATTTGACAACGCAACAGTATAGTGACTACAAGAAGTTTATTAACGAGGAGGCCACTAAGCGGTTGAACAGGGTGTTACCTACACTTGAGCGAATGCCTAACAAGAAGTTGGCAGAGATAATCGCAGAGAAACAGGTGATGAGAGGGGCTAGAAAGGTTGCCCAAATGAGGTTATATAAACAGTACCCAGACTTACGACGAGCTATCATGGACGAGAAGCGATACGAGAGGTTTGGTGAGTAAACAAAAAAGCCCCTAGGCAGTTAGCTTAGGGGCTTTTTTTTAGTCTTCTATTTCTAAGACCTCAGGGTCTAACTCACTAAACTCACCAATGTAGATGGAGAAGAAGGGGATACGAATGATAAGCCCCTCATAGGCGGCTACAAACCTTCCCTCATCATCCCCTACCACATGGCAGATGTTGTCGTTATGCTCGATGTCGAAGCCAATGCCTAGACGCATGTTGATGTTAATCATACTTACTATCCTCGTGTTTAATCCGAGCGATGATGTAATTCTTAACCAAGCTACTACGGACAATATCAGCCACCGAGAACTCAATCTCTGTAAACTCCTTCATTGAGCGTAGGATGGTTAAGAACTCAAGCAACCCACTCTTATCATCCCTCTTCTTCAAGTCCACCTGTCGATAGTCACCACATAAGAAGAACTTAGACGTGTGACCGATACGGGTGATGATGGTGTCCAGCTCGTGCATCGTACAGTTTTGACTCTCATCCAGAATAACAATAGCATTGTTAAACGTCGTACCCCGAATGAACGAGGTAGAGAGGAACTCCACATACCCTTGCTCGACTAACCGATCCCAAGCGTCTTTGCGTTTAAACAACTCAGCCGCTATCTGCTTGTACGGCTCAGTAAACTGGTTCATCTTCTCCTCGGCATCACCCGGCAAGTGCCCCATCTCCCGACTCTGCACACTACTACGGATAATAACAAGCTTGGCGTAGGGGTTACTCTTATCCATAACCTCCTCAAGCGCCTTGTAGAAAGCGATGTATGTCTTACCCGTACCAGCTACACCAGACAGCGCACAGAAGTAGTGCCCCTGCTGGTATGCGTCAAAGAACTCCTTCTGCTTCTCTGTCTTAGGGCTGATGGTTAGCATATCATCTAACTTCATCTTTAGCCCATGTTGTGGTTTAGACTCTGAATCTACTGCTCGTTTCTTGGTTACCATTAAGCTGCCTTACCCCATACGTCATCCCATGTGCCCTCAGTAGCACCCTTGGAATAATCTGTTACACGTTGTTCAAAGAAGTTAGTGTGGCTTACGCCTAACATACCATCCACCCAAGGCAGAGGATTCTTCTTCACCTTAAAGACACCTTTCATACCCATACTAATCAGGCGACGGTCAGCGATGTAGCGGATGTACTCCTTCACCTCTTCTGCTGTCAGCCCCTCTACGTCATACATGCCGAAGGCTAGGTCAATAAACTTATCCTCTAGCGCCACCATCTCTTGGGCGATTTCTTTCACACGCGCGCTTGAGCTATCTTTAGGGTTCTGTTTAACCCAATCACGGTACACCTTAATCATCCCCTCAGCGTGTTGCGTCTCATCCACGATAGACCAAGCAATAATCTGGCCTAACCCCTTGAGCTTACCATGACGGGCAAAGTTAAGTAGCATAACAAAGGAGGAGAACAGTTGCATACCCTCACCAAAGGCGCTAATCGTGGCAATCTTCTCTGCCATCGGTGCATCGCCTAGGTTCTGGTAGTACTCATGCTTCTCCACCATCTCACCATACTGTAGGAACTCGTTGTAGGTACTCTCAGGCAACCCCAGTGTTTCAATCAGGTGAGCGTAGGCGGCGACGTGCAAAGCTTCTCGTCCGGCAAAACCACTCATCATCATCCGCACCTCTGGTTGCTTGAACACGGGGAGGTAGTGTGTGTAGTACCCATCTCCAATGTCCAAGTCACCCTGCACAAAGAAGCGTAGGATTTTGGTTAAGAACTCCTTCTCTTCCTTCTTCAGCTTCTTCTGGTAATCCTTCAAGTCCTCCCCCATCGGAACCTCTGAGTGTAACCAATGGCTCTGCTCATGTTGTAACCAAGCGTCGTATGCCCAAGGGTATTTGAACGGCTTGAATGTGTTTCTCTCTTCTGTCAATTGTGGCTTCATTACCATTGTCTCCATGTGTTAGCAATAATGTGTAGGCAGGTGGCTATCTCTAACCACCTTATCCAAGTTAACCTTCGCAAGCTAGGCATGTCTCTCCATTTGCAATAGCTGTCATATCAATAGTCTCCTCGATGCGCTGGCGTTTAACCTGAGCACCAACCTTCTCTGCCTTACGCACCTTGTCAGAGCGTAGGTAGTACAAACTCTTCAACCCCTGCTTCCAAGCCATGAAGTGTACAGCATGTAGATAGGCAATGGTTGTATTGGGCTGGAAGAATAGGTTAACACTCTGTCCTTGGTCAATAAACTCCTGTCGATCTGCTGCCAACTCTACCAACCATCGCTGGTCAATCTCCATCGCTGTCTTGAATACTTCCTTCACATCCTCTGGTATGTCCAGATGCTGAACGCTACCGTCATGTGCGATGATAGAAGCCCAAGTGTCATCGTTGTCCAACCCTAGCTCAGCCAGCCGCTTAACAAGGAAACGGTTACGGTAGACATGTGCCCCACTTAGGGTATCCTGCCTAAAAACATTTGCTCGATACGGCTCAATGGATGGCGAAGTGTTACCCATAATAAGACTGGAAGAAGCATTGGGAGCGATAGCCATATGGTGACTAAACCGACGCTCAATGCCAAACTCAGCTGCATCCGGGCAAGCGCCTCTTTTAAGAACAAGGTTATTGTCTGCACGTTCGCACTCCTTCTTTATATACTTAAAAATATCACGGTTAGTCAACTTAGACATAACCCCATCAATAGCCATCCCACTCTTCTGCAAGTAGGCGTGGAACCCTAGAGTACCAAGTCCAACAGACCTCTCACGGGAAGCAGAGTAAACTGCGCGACGAATATGGTGAGGAGCGTTATCGAGAAAATAGTTAAGCACGTTATCAAGCATCTCCATAACATCCGGGATAAAAAGATCAACACCTCGCCAATCATCGTAGTACTCCAAGTTAAGGCTAGACAGACAACACACTGCTGTTCTGTCGGCACTGGTAGGCAGGAAGATTTCAGTACATAGGTTAGACCCATTGATCTTTAAATCCTGTGCTTGTAACCACTCAGGCATATCCCTGTTAGCCGTATCAATGAAGATGAAGTATGGCTCACCTGTTGTCATACGCAACTCTAACATCTTCTGCCACAAGTACTTTGCACTAACTACCTCAGCCACCTCACCGTTCGCAGGGTTAACCAACTCCCAGTCATCGTTGGCCTCCGGGTCTTTCATACAACGCTCAATCACCTGCATAAACTTATCACTGATGTTAACACCATGATTGAGGTTCAGTGTCCTCATGTTCTGGTCACCAGTGGGCTTACGCATCTCCAAGAACTGAATGATGTCAGGGTGAGATACATCCAAGAATGCAGCATAGGAACCCCGACGTGTACGACCCTGACGGTATGCCAGAGAGGACGCATCATACATCTTCAGGTGCGGCATCACCCCAGTAGATTTATCATCACTGTTGCGGATACCAAGGTGAACACCAACCCCGCCTCCAAGCATTGATAGCCAGTTAGTCTCAGACAGATTAGCGACCAAACCTTCTGCGCTATCATCCATATAATTGAGAAAGCAAGAGATAGGTAACCCACGCTTACTACGGCCAAAAGAAAGAATGGGAGTGCTATAAGACAACCAATGCTTAGAGCTGTACTCGTATAATCTCTGAGCGTGTTCAGGGTTGCTTGAGAAAGCTTCTGATACAAATGCAAACCTTTCTTGTGGGCTAACTTCATCATCTTTCATGTAACTTTCTTTGAGACGCTGTAACCCCAAGGAGTCAAACAGGCTATCCCGTGTTAAATCAATCTTAATTGTCATCCAATATTTCCTCTAGGTAATCGGCACGTTCTTCAATGGCATCCATAAACTTGGCAACGAGATCAGTACTACGAATGTCCAGTAGTTCCAATATCGTCACCTCGTCTAGGCGCTCTAGTTTATCACAAATATCAGGCAGGGTGAGCATATTTCTTTTGCAGGTAGTTCATCGACAAGAACATCTCATCGAACGCACCATCCTCCACTTCGTTTAACACCACTAACCCACGCCAGTGTTTGTTGCTTAGTTGATCCATGTAGTCCTCATCATGTAGATAGAAGCTACCCGCAATGATACCACAGATTGCTTTCCCATCTGCCCTCTTCCCATACGCTACCTGCTTGCCCTGCTGATGGCCTGCCACACACGACATATGAAGTTTGTTAACGATGACAGTCGCACTGGACGCAGGTCTTCCCATAACACCAACAGGCCAGTAATGACAAAAGCCCACACCGTTAATGAATAGAGGTCTGAGGAACTCATGTACTTCCCAATCTTTCTCGTACTCCAGATCAGCTACACTAATAGCCCCTTCAAGTATAGGGTTATTAGCTACTGCTCTGTTGATACGGTTCTCGTGGTTACCTAATGTCATCACCATGCGGGGCTTGTAAACCTTAGTCTTGTTAGCTTTCTGACTGGCTTGCAAATCCCGCAACGGTTTCAACAGCTTCTTCATCCCAATCTTAGCGAAGGCAATGTCATCCTTATAACGCTTGCCCTCGAAGTATTTACTGCCCACCTTATCGTGCGTAGACAGGGAGGGCATGTCGGCAAAGTCTCCTATGTTAACCACCACGTCAGGGCGATAGTCACAGATGGCCTTACCTGCCCACTCAAGATGTTCTGTCGGAATCCCCGGCTTCACTTGGCAGTCCGGTATCACTAAGATTTTAGTCAAACCTTTCCTCCCAATACTCATCTAACATACTATCAACCTTCTCATACACGCCCACATAACCACAGGTATCCAAGAATGTCGCAAACTGTCGCATAATATCATCCCACCGTGCATCCTCGCTACACACGTAGAATAACTCTGAGTTAGTCTCTACACTCGGTCGTGAGCATTTCTTCTTAAAGTGGTAGTACTGTTTATCTTCCATTGTTCTCTCCATAAATGCTAGGAAAGAGGTCAGTCAATATATCCTTACACTGATCTGCTACTTCCCTATGTTCCTTCTGTGTTGCCTCGTCACAGCGGATGTCAACATAGTGCATCCAACTCCGCAACGTCCCGTTCATATACATCCGACTGTTGGTTAACCCCTCTGGCAATACCTTGCGCGCTACCTCTTTAGCTATCCCGTTGTTCAGAGCAGCTCCGTACACCCCTCTAGCTTGCGCTATCAGACTCCGTTGCATCTCATCCCACCAGCGCTGTAACTCTCTGTCTTCGGTAGGTAAACTGTTCTGTCGGTTCTTCTCATCCTGTAACCGAGCCTCACTGCACTCCATATCCAAAGCCTCGGCATACCGCTGGCTAAACTCTTGGAAGCTGAACGACCGATGCCGCAGAATCTGTCGTGCTATGTCCCGTGTTACCTCAATCTCCATGCAAACATTAACCATCTCGAAGGGTGACCAATGCTTGTTATTCATCAGGTAACGCAACAACTTCGGTGCGGTCGCTACGTTATTCTGATTCTCTGGGTTTGAGACACGAGCCATATAAGCAACCATCTCTTCAGCATGAGGTGTTACCCACATTAGCTTTACGTTCATTTGTTCTTCACCCTTTCCTTACGCTCTTCTGCTGTCTTCTGCTTGTGGCATGGTTTACACAACACCTGCAAGTTCTCAGCCTCACAGTAGAGCCTGTTCATGTATGTCCACCAGTCTTGGAAGCCCTCCTGCGGGGATACAACGGGTTCAATATGATCCACTTGTACATCCCTAGCCACGAAGTTATCCTCACAACTAGCACACTTGTAATGCTCAGCCAACCGTCCCGACCTCTTGTTAATAACCCTACCAATCGATGCTGCTTTTAAAGCCTTCCACTTAGGTGGGAAGCGCTTCATGTAGGCACGAAGGGCAGAGATTATAAACGCTCGGAACCTAGCCTCAGTCCACTCACCGTCGTTATACTCTCTGTTGCTCATACTGGTATAACAACTGAGCGAAGCCCTCTATGAATCGCTCGTCATGGTCACGTTCACCCATCGTAAACATAATCGCATGGACAACCTCATGTAACAAGGTGACTTCTCGCTCTTGGCCTTTCAACTTATCATTTAACAAAATTGTACAGGTATCCGGCATAGCGGTTCCAAGGTCAGTCATGGTTGTCTCCACCACCTGCCATGTCATCCCCGCTAACTTAAATTCATTCTTCTTCATTCGGTGGCTCCCACATCTGGTTCGGTATCCGGCGTAGCCACAACAACCTTGCATTTTCCAAGACACGCTCTTCGCCCATCGCCTCCACACAACACTGGTACAACTGCATCTCTGTCGTGAAGTCTGCAAGCATCTTTGTTGCAGTTACCTCTCCCACACGGTGCATCCCCTTGATGTTGTCGGCAGAGTCCCCCATCAAAATTTGCTTGTAAAAGAAGCGCAAGCCTTCTTCTGGTGTCACATGCTTCTTCACTTTCTTTACAAAATTGTAGTGCCATCCCGGAACCTGCAAAAAGTCTTTGTCAATTGATGCGATGATGCAATCTTCACCCAGCTCTGTTGCTCGGATGGCGATGTCATCATCTGCCTCCTGCCCATCACTAACACTAGCATTCCATGAAACCTGTAAGTATTCCCGTAGGAGAGGAAGGTGCTTAGGTTTCGCTTTGTCCTTCCTGTTGCCCTTGTAGGGGGCTGTTACTGCTACGTCGAATCGGAAGTTCTGTTTACCAGTGAGGAATAACTCATGCTCCTCGCAGTCTAACAGATCAAACATCAACATATCTTCGAGATACACAGCCATCGTCTCGATAGCCGTGTTCTCATTTTCTTCCTCAGTAACAGCGCCTACTCGGTAGCATAGAATGTCGCTATCGATCAGCGCAATCATTTACAGCAGATCGTCTTCAGAGATAAGCTCACCCACTGGTTGCCCACCGTACTCAAGCATGTCTGTAATAACCAACCGCTTGAGGGCAGGAGAGACACCCTTCTTCTTCTGGTATGCCCATGAGTATGTACCCACAAGCGCGACACCCTTCGACCCGTTACCTACCTGTGCATCAATCTGAGAACCCCCGTCGTCAAACGCATAGATAGGACGGGTACTCTTGCAGGTAATGTACTTACCCTTACCATCCTTAAACTTAACCTCTAGGCCAATGTCCTGCAATGCCTCGGCTGCTTTGTCTGATAGGTTACACAAGTCCACTTGGAACTTACCACTCATATCGTTAACCTTGTCAAGGTATGCCCACATAATGTCCGCTTTGATTTTTACTGCATCTGTCATAATAATTCCTTAGTGTTTTGTTGTATCGCCCTCATCGGCGATCTCGTAAAATTCTGAAGTGACCAGTGTTAGAATATCTAGCACCGCCATCTCATCCATGTTTTGGCTGAAGGATAGGTGTACTGTACCCTCCTTCTCTGTAATGATTATTAGCGATTCCGCCTCGTTCAATACAGTATCCAAATTAGTATCTGCTCTCAATGCGTATCCTTCCAATTAAAACCTACATTGTAATCTCCTGTTAAAGGACAGCGGAGATTGAAGTGCTTTCCAGCCTCTGCAATTGCCTCTACTGCCATCTTACCGACACGCTCTGAATCCTCTTGCGGGACTTCTATCTGCCACTCATCATGTACATTTGCACAGAATGAAGCGTTTATTATACCACACTTTAGCTTCTCATGTAATACAACCAAAGCTTTTTTCATAACAATTGCACCTGCACCCTGCAACAAAGAGTTTAATGCTGCGTGTTCTGAGCGCACCATAATGTGCCGCCCATCTAACCCACGAATCCAACCCCTTGCCGCTGCCTCAGTGACTATCTCCTTTAGACGTTCAAGTGCTGGTGTCTTGCGAAAGAAAGTCTCCATGATGCGATGCCCTTGTCTGGAATCACCACCGATGATAGAACCAATCTTACCTGCTCCAGCCCCATACAACAAAGCATAGATGAAGGTCTTGGCTGTATCTCTATCAGGAAGGCCAGCCGCCCTCATGTTAACTGTGTGTATGTCTGTCCCGTCTTCCTTCTTCCCGTGTACCACAGTGTTGATGTACGCCTTGTCCTGCATGTAATGGGCTAACATCCGTAGCTCAAGCCCACTAGCATCTGCACCGACCAGCTTGTTACCAACCTCCACAGTCCACAACTCTCTGCACTCCTTACCGTACTCACTCCCGCTTGAGGGTACTTGTGCCATGTTAGGGCTGTGATGCGTCATACGCCCCGTCACGGCTCCGTTTGTTATCACCCTACCATGCACCCTACCATCAGGTTTAACCACGTCAAACCAGCTACTCACCTGCGAGATGCGTTTCTGGAGCATTAGATACCGAGCAATTAGTTTAGCCTCTGGTAAGTCAATGCCCTCTAACACCTTCTCGTTGATGATGGTACTCCCCTTCTCTGTCTCCTGCGTAAACTTAACACCAAGGGACGCAAGCCTCTCAGCAATCTGTTGTCTACTGCCGGGATTGAAAGGGGTTACCTTCTCCTTCAGCTCTTTGCCTGTCTTCTCACTGATACGCTTCTCCACAATCGGAGGAAACGTAGCTTGCAACTCACCTTCAATATCAGCAACCTCGCCTGAAAGCTGTGCCAATAGAACCCTGCCCTTAGCCTCATCAAATCTAAACCCATGCCTTTCTTGTTTGCACACGATAGCGGCAACGTCATGCTCAAGCTGCACACTCTCACCCCAATCAACCAACTGTTCATCTAGGTACTTGTACAAGTCAACAGTTACTGACACGTCCTGTCTACAATAAAAGCGGTTAAGGCTATCAACTGGATCGTCATAAGGAGCAGTAGAAACCTTGTCATATTGTAACCCTTTCATCCAATGCCAAATACGGGTGTATTCAACCTTGTTATTCCCCAGTCTCTTGCCCCACGCCGCCAAACTGTGACCGTTTTCGATAGAGGGATTGAGTAGCCTTGACATTATCAAGGTATCTCTCACTTTCTTCAAGCCAATCTTCGTTCCCCAAAGCCTGTTGAGCACTGGTGCGTCGAAGCCGATCAAGTTGTGTCCGATCAATCTCTCTGCTTTGTTTATTAAGGGTATGAGTGTATCCGGTTTTGTGTGACATATGTATTCGCCTGTCTCGCTGTTATGGGTATAGCATAACCAAATCTTGGTCTGCTTGCTGTCTGTCTCGATATCGAGAACTAAGTTCACATTACTTTCCTTTCGCTAATTCAATCTCCACTAGTTTAGCATAACCACCCACGTCGTGCCAACTATCATCATAGAAGGGGTCACCGTTTACTATACGCGACAGCTTGTTGGCAATCAAGTCCAAGCTCTCCTGCATATAGGGTTCCATCGCATTCCAACTATCACCCCCACGCATAATATCTTTTAACCACTGTGATGTGGCTGACACATTCTTGTACTCACCGTAACGATTCTCACGCTGGTCTAGCGTCTCTGTTACATCCTTCATAAACTTAATCCCTCCTGCGGCTTCGCGCATTGACATCTCACGATCTTCAAAATACTCCCAATCACCTTCCGGGATTAGCTCATTCAACTTTATAAAAGAGGGGTTAATCAAAACATCCCCTTCAAATCAGGCTTACGATAACGCTCACCCTTCTTTACCTTACCATGCTCATCGAACTCAGGGTAGCCCTTGTAGTTAAACTTAGACCAGTTACTGTCATTAACCTCTTGCACCGCTGCATTCATATCCATCTTAGCGCACACACCAACACCGACAGCCGTAACAATTTGATCTGCTAGTGAGTCAAGTAGCGGCTCACGATCTATTGATGATACAGTCTTAACACCTGCCTTCAATGCGTCAGCGAACTCCTCTAAATCATCAAGCGCCCTAGCCAAGTCACTGTTAGCATCTATGTTCAACGAATCCATCATCTCAATGAACTCCTCAATGTGACAGCCTATCTGAACATCTAGGTCACGCACCGTTGGTTCTGGTCGTGCTCGTCTGTGCCATAGGGTTATGTTATCAATCATCTTGTTCCTCTGGGTTAAGGCGTTTAGCATCCTCAATCGCCACTTGAAGTGCGGTTAATATACCTAGCCTAACCAACGCATCCAACTCCTCCGGTGAAAAGTTGAGTTGATAGTCTGCACTACCATCCTCGTTCTCACGGATTAATGTTACTTTTGATGTTCCAATAGTCTCTGTCAAAACAACGCCTCCTCTGTCTGTTCAATTAACAATCCATGTCGTATCTTGTGTGCTCGTTTCTGCACCCACTCAGGCTTGATGCCAAAGGGGTTAAAGCATACGCCTGTCTTACTGCAATACCCGTAGTCTTCCATCATATGTTGTCATCCTCCATAAGGTCAATTGATTCTGACAGTATACCATTCTTTTGGTTATATTGCAAGCCAAATTTAATCCCAGTCGCACGACCGGTAAACCTATCTTTTAACACACGAAATGTGGTGGTCTGCCGCTTGATAGGATCGGAGTGCTGCTTGTTGCGCTCTAACCCGAACATATAGTGGCTCCACCTAGCGATAGCACGAGACCCAGTAAAGTGTTTCTCTAACACACGACCGCCCTCCTCATGCGCCTTACCCTCTGGTGTGGTGAGGTGACTAATGAAGTGGATGATGATGCCTAGCTCTTGTGCTAGTGAGGCCATGTCTGCCATGATGCCATCAAGTGCTCGCCTCTCATCCTGCTCGTTAGCTGACAGTGCAGTTAGGTGGTCTAGGTAGATGTGGTCAATGTCATAAGCCTTGTTAAAGAACTTGATGATATTCTTAATACTACGCCATCCCATCGCACCGAAGTGCTCCATCATGTACAGCTGCTCACGATCCTCTAGCCTGTCAACACTCTCCTCGTACTCCTGTCGCGTCCAATCCATATCAGGCACATGGTACAGCTTCTTGTCTAGCTTACCCATCACACGCTGACTTGTCTCTACCACGTTCTGCTCAAGGTAGATAACACCGACCCGCAGACCCAGCTTGTCAATGTCATAGGCAATCTGTTGAGTAAACACGTCAGTTTTACCGACCCCAACACCAGCACCGAAAGCATACAACTCTCCCTTACGTCTACCATACGTCACCTCTGTGAGGGTATCAAAGCACCACGGTACACCTGCTACTGGTGGGGCTAACAACCTCTCCTTAATATCTGTTACGGTGACGATGCCCTCTGGCTTGTACGCATCAGCCCCATACCACGCATTACTAAACTGTGCCTCACTCTTATGCGCTAACCATTCACACGCATCCTTGTAGTCGTTGTGATGCCTGAACATACACGCCTTCGACCCCAACAGCTCAGCTACCTTCTTCGTGGCCTCCTTCCCTGCCTCGTCGTTGTCAAAGCAAATAACCACCTTGTCGAATGAGTCAATCCACTCGAACGCTGCCTTACAGTCGGACAGGGCACTCTGAGCACCGGAGCGCACACTAACAGCAGGGAGGCTAGTCATCTGATGGACAGCCAAGGCATCGAACTCACCCTCTGTTATCGTGAGCACCTTCCCTCCCTGTTGGAAGCGACTTTGACCGAACAGCACCGCACCCTTCCAGTCACCCTCGACCTTGAACAGCTTATCCTTACTCCGCACCTTGACAGCGATAGCCTCACCTGTCTTGTTGTGGTAGGGGAATATCACCTCACCATCAGTGGTTTGCTCCACCTCGTAGGTACGCATGGTTGCAATGGTTAACCGTCGAGCTGGAAAAGCCCCCACATACGCATCAGAACGGGCTACAACGGGTTTCTTTGCCTCGGTGTATACGTGGGTATGGGTAGAGGGTTCTATCGCCGCCTCGTCCCTCCTGTACGTTCCGCAGTTGAAGCACTTGGTACTGCCGTCCTCGTTAACAGCTAGTGGGTCAGTGCCTCCGCAGTCGGGGCATGGTTGATGTATCTTCTTGAATGCCATTATAAATCCCAGTTGTCATGTAACACCTGCATCGCTTCGTACTCCTCGATGGTTAGTAGTCTCCCCTGTTTCTCATGATAGAGGGATTCTAGAAACTGCTTGAGTCCTATTGTTTTAATTAGGTCGTGCGCGTCAGACAATGTATAGTATAAGGATACCTCCGCTTGTATCCCTATACAGTCATCTTCTTTACCCTCAAGCGTGTTAATCATATAATTCCCTCTTATCTTCATAGTCTATATAGTTAGCAACATCCGTGCCAACCTCGCTTCTTAAATCTTCACGTGTTAACACCTTAACCTCGTCAGATATGTAGCTGAAGCAGCCCTCACACATATCTAGGAAGCTATTGTCGGCAACTCTCTTTATCGTGGCCTCAAATGGTGTTAAAATCACGTTACAGCAAGTGCATCTCATCTGTTCACCTCGTATTGTTTTTTGATGTAATCCCCTGTTACACTACCACCAATGGTGACAGCAATAACAAGGGATACGTATACTAACACAACTTTCATTTAACCGCAACCAATTTAAATACTCCCTCTTGGTTATTCTCTTCCAACCAGTAGAGAGCATTAGCCCTCTCGGTTGTACGATAGACGACTAAATTCGTCCACATAGTTCTTATTTCATACATCGCAGTCCCTATACGAAACATCAAAGGACATGCTCTCACCTAGGTTGTTGAATGCCTCTCTGATGGGCGAGAGGATAGCCTGAAGCTCCTCCTGCACTAAGGTTGAGCTGATGATAAGGGTGACAGCAGGTTCTCCACCGTCCTCCTCGTTAGCATAGCCCTTAACCGTTATGTTGCGTAAAAGCATCTTCAAACCTCCACGTGTTGATGGTTAATAGATACAGAGACAATGGAATCCCTAGCTATGCTGCGATAGCCCTTCTTCTGCATGTCCCAGATGGTGATGTAGGCGTCTTTGTCCAAGTGGTTAACCCCAACCCCTACTGGATGGCGCAGGGCTTTGATGACACCCATACGACCATTCAAGGTTCGCAGCTCACCCGACTTCTTATAGAATTGAACCGTGACAAAGCGTCCGGCGCTGTTTAAGATTAACTCGTCTAGCATAACCCCTCCTGTATAAATTGTTTACGCACGATGGCGGCTAACTCATCCGCCTCAAGCATGGCTCTGTCCTTCTCGACGTCGTACTGCTCAGCGTCGTAATCTTCCTTGGCCTCTATGGCCTCTCTGTCGTAGTCATTCATTGTGAATCCTCTGGGTAAACTGTTCCACCATAGTAGGCGACAAGCGCACCCATGATAGTAAACTTGTCGATCGTTTTACCGCGCATGATCTGATCGTTGACGTAATCAGCGATAAAGTAGGCACACGCGGGTGTGATATGGTTCTCCATTAGATAAGCCCTTTGGCCTTATTAGCCAACGTCAGCACACGCCCAACACGCCACTTCGCCGCGCGCACACTCTTGACCACACGCACACGCTCATTGTGTGGGTTGATAAGGTCGACAGCGCCGTTGCTACGTGTGACGATAAAGAAATTGCGATAAGATAAAATTGTCATTCTGATTGCTCCAGTTATCTAGGAAAAGCCCTAGGCCACGGACACCATGCGATGCCCTAGGCTTAACGCTCTCAGTACTTTTTAACAGCTTCGACAATGGCGACTGTATCGTTGTGCGTGTAGCATTTGAGGCAGTCCATGCATTTTTGTCCGGTGCAGTTCTGTCTGTCGGTATGCTCGGACACCAATACATTGTTAAACGTCTTATCAAAATGCCTAGGGGCTTGATCTAATATTGTCCCTATCTTACTGTTAGAGAATACTAATATCATGTTGTTAGGCTTGGGGGTGACGTCTAAAACCTTATTAACTATATCTTTGCGCTTAGTCCATAGCGTAATTGTAGTTTGTGGGTTTGCCTTAGCTATTCGCAGTAGGTTTTCTAGGTGTAGCGTATTGATAAGCTCGCCGTGTGCGTCAAGCCTAAAATATGCATCATTAAGGCGCGGTATATCGTCACCCATAATAACCCGTGTGGATAATGCTACGCTGTTGCGCTCAAGCGCGGGTGCCATGTTCTTGCGATAGGTGTTTAGCATTGTGTGACTGTAACACTTGGTGCAAATATTGTCCGCTTTGCCACTTGCGTTTTGCTTCACACAAAATGGGTTCGTTGTCGTGTTGGTACTGATAGCACGTAACCCGTCAAGCTTACCCGTCATCACACTGATATGAATTGTCTTAAACTGTTTCACGTTATACGCTCCTGATTTAAAGGTTCACTATAAACCCTTATTAATAACCCCATTGTGCATAGGGTTATTGTAAAGGCTTATTCGGCGTCAGTAGCTAAAACGATCTTAGCGGTATGGAACCATGACAATGAAATATCATTCCATGTTACAACGCCACAATCTACGTATGCTTGGCACAAGGCATCATACTTGGCCTCAGTTCTAACATGGTGACCGCGTGTATCAAATGCATTATCCCCCATGCATTCTAGATAGATAGTCCATGCCGACTTAGAATCTAATGCTGCACGTGCTAGGTTAATTAGCGCTTGCTCTTTGGTAATCATTATGCTACCTCCTCTGCTGTAAACGTCCACCCGTTGACAATGATCCATTGCTGGTTATCAGTATCCCATGCCTTAAAGATTCCGTCAAGGTCTGCGTCGGGCTTAACCAATACGAATAGGTCAGCCTCCATTGATGTTAGGTACAACTCTTTAGTGTATCCTGTCAGTACTGCTCCATTGTCTGTCATTGTCTTAGCTCCTAGTGTTAGGCTTAGATGTTAAGCCCTTAATGATAACCCCATTGTGCATAGGGTTATGATAAGGGTTTATGCGGCTTGTAACAATGACAGCTTGAGTTGATATAGCGCTTGCCATTGGTCAATTAGGTTATCCATTTCTACCGACATCATATCCTCCTTTGTCCGTGTCAACGTTACAATGGCTGGATGTAATGCATTCATTTGCGCCTGAACAGCTTCAAGTTGGGTTGGGTTGTCTGTCATTGTCTTAGCTCCTCATGTGTAGGTTATGCCCTATTGCTTAACCTATGACTACAGTATGACAGGAACATAACAGCTTGTCAACAAATAAATATTACCCTACTATATTGTGTGGGTATTGTGTAGGCTTGACAAGCTGGGCTGTCTGTGGTTGCAATAGGGTGCTTCATTGCCACTCACTCTTATGTCTTATACAAGACCACTCTTATGTCTTATATAAGACTTAGTTGTCCTAGACAAACAGGGCCGGGGAGGGGGTGGCTTCGCACGCTACTATACCGTACCCGCCTAGATACAAAATAAGGCTAAATTGGAACGCTACTACTATATAGTCTATAACACCTAGACAACTGATTCTAAAAGAAATTAACCAAGCCTCAAAGATTTAATTAGGGACAGAGTAAAGGAATTGTCGTCTGTCGAGGTCGATTGCGACAGAACAGCAAACTAACCCCTCAAGCGTGATTAAAAATAAATCTAAAAAAAGTGAAGAAAACACTTGACAAAATTGAAAAAGTATGCTATAATACGCACTATATAGGGTATGACGTTAAGTGAGGTTTGATCTTAGTCTGCTTGAGGTTCATAGTTTATATAGTTATATAGGAACGCTTGAGTACTTACTATATAAACCTATATAGATGGAGTCAAGCGACCTTTTAGAGTACTATATAGTGTAAGGAACCAATTATGGATAACCCTGTGAGTCAAGCGACCCCTTCAGGAAAAAAACGAGGAAGACCCTCAAAGGCATCATTAGCCGAAGCCCGCAAGCAACCCGTTGGCAGACCAAGAGGGGATGCAAGCGCGATAGAGGAATTTAAGGCGAGGCTCATGGCATCTCCTAAATCCCGTAAGGTGTTAGATGCCATACTAGATGCGGCACTAGATGATGAACATAAAAACCAAGCGGCAGCGTGGAAGCTGTTGGTCGATAGGATGCTTCCGATGTCCTACTTCGAGAAAGATAAGGCGGGGTCTTCTCGCCCTTCTGTTAACATTACAATCTCCGGTGTGGGCGAGTCAGTGTCTATTGCCGGTTCAGATGACAACATTTTGGATGTCGAGGATTACCATGAGCGCAGCTAACACAGTACAAAAACTAATTAAAAAAATGGATGAGATGGGTGTCCCTAAAGAAAAACAGGACATTTACCTAGGTCAGTTTAAAAAAGAGACAGGTGGTTTTAGATCTCTCACCGAAGATTTAAGATATACAACATTAGCAGCATTGCGTAAATCTTTTAGTATGTTTCGTAATATGCCAGATGCAGAAGCTAAAACATACCTCAAGAACCCCAAGAAATTAGCGAATGCAGTTTATGACGATGCTAACAGAACTGCTTCTAGAAAGTTAGGAAACACTGAAGAAGGAGATGGGTATAAGTACCGAGGCCGTGGTTATATCCAAGTAACTGGTAGAGAGAATTACAAAAAACTATCTAAATTACTTTTCGGAGATGAAAATGTTCTTTTAGATGACCCAGATATTTTAAGTAACCCTGAGTATGGAGCAGATGCTTCTATAGCTTGGTTAAATGGAAAAACGCAAGGGTTAAATACAGCAGATGAAATATCTAACGTAGTTAATAGCGGTGAAAGTGCTGAGAAAAAAGCGGAACGTAAAGCTTTTGCTGAAGCATTTACAAAACAAAGAAAGCTTGCTGACGCTGGCGTTGAAGTAGCAGTAGACGGTGTCTGGGGGCCAAACTCTAAAAAGTTATGGTCTAAGTATGGTAATGCAATAGACCCTTCTCAGCCTTCTGTCACATCCCCTGATATAGAACCAGAAGGCATTCCCTCCCCGTTAGAGCGCAGGATGCAATTTGCTCAAACCGACCCACGCCGGGTTGACTTAGCCCCACAAATGGCTCAAGCGCCAGCCCCAGCCCCAGCCCCAGCCCCTGAAAATATTGAATACGCCTCGATGGATGATCTGTTAATGGATAAAGGTTTGTTAGGAACCTCTTCATTCGGATGAAAACCGCCACAATCCTAGTAGCGCTTTCTATTAGTATTTTGGCGGGATGTTCTGCTTTAAGCGCACTTGTGCCCGGCATGGGTGGTGGAACAAACGTCGCTGCCAACACACAGGTGGGTAAAGAGAATAACCAAACTGGTGTCCAAGTTGGTGACGTAAAAGAAAACAAAGTTGAGGCGCAACAGATTGGTAAGCTGTCGCAAGCAGAAACCGCCATTGACGCCGCCAACGTAACCATCAACAGTTTGCCCCCTTGGGTACTCCTGTTAATCGTCCTAGGCTGGATTCTACCTAGCCCGATGGAAATATACAGAGGGATTATAAACGCCATCAAGGGTAGTATAAGCTACACGTTTGGCGGTATCTTCACCTTAATAAAATTGATAAGGGGTAAGTGATGCTAAAAATATTCATGGAAGTTAAAAATGGCGTTTGAAAATCCACTGTTACGACCAAGCAATACCCGACAGGCGGCGCTACGCTACTTGTGGTCAGATGAGCCTGAGAGTGTAGCACAACCCGCCCCTTCCTCCTCCATAGCTGATGTTTTTGGGGTAGACACAGGTGCGGCTCAAGCAACTCCAACAGCCCCTGTCCAAGGCGGTGGTGAAAGTACTGGTGAAGGCGCTTCAGGAAAGACAACACCGTATGGTGGTTTATTTGGTGGGCTGCCAAGTATGGTTGTACAAGGTATTAATGCCGCAGTACCGGGGTTTGGGTACTTGTATGGAGCAGCACAAGGGGTAGCAGGAGCAGAGGCGGCTAATAACTTACAAACTGCGATGGCAGAATGGGGAGGAAACCCTAACGTAGGTGCAGATAAAGTAGCAGCTGGTGTTATGGGGCTTTTCGGACAAACCCCAGAAGGCTTGGAAAATGCACGGGCGTTTGCTTCAAACTTTGCTAACGAAGCTAACATGGTTGGTTACATTACAGCCATCAGTGATCCAACGATAGGCAAAATTGCAGATCAAACTATAACTCAAAGCGGTGGACAATACAACGCAAATGACTATGGTAAAGTAGCTGCTGATATTGCAAACACCATTGCGGCGGCTAATGAAGAGACTAGATTGGCAGCTGAAAGCGCCTATGATTCTTCAAGTTCAGATGGTAGTTACAGCGATTCAACCGACGCCTATAGTGACGCCGGGGGCGTCTGGTAAATGAGTGATTTAAAAATTGAACTACTCCCTTGGCAGAAGAAAGTGTGGGCAGATGAGACTAGGTTTCATGTTGTCGCTGCTGGTCGCCGGACAGGAAAAAGTAGGTTGGCGGCGTACCGTCTAATAGTTGAAGCGCTGCAAAGCGAAAGAGGCCATGTATTCTATGTTGCTCCTACGCAAGGGCAAGCTCGTGACATCATGTGGCAAGTCCTGCTTGAGGTTGGTCATGCTGTCATTACAGGTAGCCACATTAACAACTTGCAGATTAAGCTTGTCAATGGGGCAACTATTAGTCTCAAAGGTGCTGATCGGCCTGAAACGATGCGGGGTGTGTCGTTAAAATTCTTGGTGCTCGACGAGTATGCAGATATGAAGCCAGAGGTGTGGGAGCAAATCTTACGCCCTGCCTTAGCTGACTTGAAGGGTCGTGCCATGTTCATCGGGACGCCAATGGGACGCAATCACTTCTACGATTTATTCCAATACGGTGCAAACGACACAGATGTCACGTTTAAATCTTTTCACTTTACTTCATTTGACAATCCTCTTCTTGACCCAAAAGAGATTGAGGCAGCTAAGAAAAGCATGTCCTCATTCGCATTCAGGCAGGAATTTATGGCATCCTTCGAGGCCGGTGGTGGGGCGTTATTCAAAGAAGAGTGGATAAAATTTGAGGAAGAGGAGCCAAAAAATGGAGAATTTTATATCGCAGTTGACCTTGCAGGTTTTGAAGCTGAAGGCTCAATGGGAGTTAAAAATAAAAGATTGGATAGCACAGCGATTTCCATAGTTAAAACTAATGAAGATGGCTGGTGGGTAGCAGAGGTTATCTACGGTAGGTGGGATGTGCGAGAGACAGCTAAAAAGATATTTGATGCTGTCAAGAAGTACGAACCCATAGCAGTTGGGATTGAGAAGGGCATCGCTAGACAGGCGGTTATGCCCTACATGAACGACATAATGAAGAGAACTCAAACCTTCTTTAGGGTTGATGAGCTAACACACGGTAATAAGAAGAAGACAGATCGTATCGTATGGGCGCTACAAGGGCGCTTTGAGAATGGGTATGTCACTCTTAACAAGGGCAAGTGGAACAACGAGTTCCTTGACCAACTATTTCAGTTTCCAAACAAGCTAGTACACGATGACTTGCCTGATTCACTATCTTACATAGAGCAACTTGCAAAAGTAGCTTATGTTTTAGATTTTGAAGAGGAAGAGTACGAGTACCTAGACACAATTTCAGGATATTAATTATGCCAAACAAGACAATCCCAATCAAATTTAAGCCATGCGCTGGTTGCCCTACCCCTGCTAAATGTAAAAAAGCAGGTAAGTGTTTACGTAAAGGTAAATAATAATATGGATGATAACAAAGATTACATTGACGAGAAGGTCGAAGATTGGGTTATTAGCAAAGTAGACCAATGGCGCGACCACTACAGTGCTAATTACGAGCAAAAGTTTGACGAGTATTACCGTCTTTGGCGTGGTATTTGGGCTGCTGAGGACAAAACCCGTGATTCTGAGCGCTCTCGCTTAATTTCCCCTGCCTTACAACAAGCCGTAGAGTCATCTGTAGCTGAAGTAGAGGAAGCTACCTTCGGTCGGGGTAAGTGGTTTGACATTCGTGATGATCGCAATGACCAAGACCCCAAAGATATTGCGTATTTACGTGAACAGCTGTCTGAGGACTTCCACTTTACTAAGACTCGTAAGGCTGTAGCCGAGTGTATCCTAAATTCAGCTGTTTTTGGCACTGGTATTGGCGAGCTTGTCCTTGAAGAAGTCAAAGAGATGAAGCCAGCCACCCAACCAGTGATGGATGGGGCGATGCAAGCGGTAGGTGTAACAGTAGAAGATCGGGTAGTGGTTAAATTACGCCCAGTCTTACCACAAAACTTCCTGATTGACCCTGTTGCCACCTCAATTGAAGAGGCTTTGGGTGTTGCTATTGATGAGTTTGTACCTCGCCACCAAGTAGAGATGGGGATACAGAACGGCATCTATCGTGATGTTGATATTGAGAATGCTGCAACAGATACTGACATTGAAGCTGACAAAGAACTTGCAACTTTCGATGAAGATAAGGTACGGCTGACTAAGTACTACGGTTTAATCCCTCGTCACCTCTACAATAACGCCATTATGGCAGAGGATGACGATGATGAGTTGTCTAAAAGCCTTAAAGCTGAGGATGACGAAGAATTAGACGAAGAAGGGTACATTGAGGTCATCGTGGTTATTGCCAACGGTGGTCAACTGCTCAAGATCGAAGAGAACCCCTACATGATGCAGGATCGCCCTGTTGTAGCGTTTCCTTGGGATGTAGTTCCCTCTCGTTTCTGGGGTCGTGGTATCTGTGAGAAGGGCTATAACAGCCAGAAGGCGCTTGATGCTGAGCTTCGTGCTCGTATTGATGCCCTAGCCCTTACCGTGCATCCTA
>Ga0208303_1000136_pt1 | contig 30982 bp, 39 predicted proteins | sample CB_VirMetaG_2_FD_184537 | JGI IMG/M metagenome (GOLD analysis project Ga0208303, IMG submission 184537) | Freshwater to marine saline gradient viral communities from Chesapeake Bay - CB_1504_2 Viral MetaG (SPAdes) (version 4) | ecosystem: Environmental > Aquatic > Marine > Coastal | place: USA... | reverse complement strand
TGTTCTTAATGTTAGAACCCAGCGTTGTACCGGTAGTGTTTGAGATTGTGCCAGCTTTAATTGGCCCAGAAAAAGTGGTGGTAGCCATTTTATAGTACCCCTTGCATAAGGTTTTGCTTTGCAGTCTATGCAACGTCAGGTGGGCAGGGGCCTGTCTACAAAGCTAATATGTTATACCCTAAAAAAAGTATAAAACAAAAAGTAACAAAAAGAAAGGGGCCTCTTTCGAAGCCCCTCCCTACAAGACAGAATGAGGTTCTGTTCTTATGCTGCGCCGGGTGTACCGTACACGCTACGCCAATCGGATACACCGAAAGAATAACGCTCACGCGCTTTAAAGCGCATGTTGCCCGTATCAAAATCCCCTTCCATTGCCGTTTTAATTGGCGAACGGTTGAAGTATTTGAAGCCGTTAGGCGCATCAGTTTTGATGAAGAATGCGTCTGAGTCTGTCAGGAAGTGGTTAACCACGGCTCCGTCTGGAATCATACCCATGTTTTTCATCGCATTGTTGTCGTTGTCGGCAGTGCCGGAACGTAGATTGGAGTTAAGTACCCGCTCTGCAATAAATTGCAGTTCTTTCGGGATAATCAACTTCATACCACGAACAGCGATCTTTAGACCACGTTCATCAGTCAAACCAGCAATGTCGATCAACATCTGTTCCAACGAAGTCTCGTTGAGGTCGGCAGCAACTGCCAAGACGTTAGTCTGGTTACCAGAAAGTGATGGGTGGGCCGCTGAACAAAGTGCTGCACCGTCGCCAATCGCAGAAGCACCAGCCGTGAACGCGTTGTTCAGGATAGAAGCTGCCTTGATTTGCTTTGTCTGAGCCATAGAACGGGCCAGAGCTTTAGTGTAGCGAGATGCCAGACGATCATAAAGGTTATCTTCGATAGCCTCCTCAGTGATCGAAAACGCCAACGCAATGGTTTCGTGAGTGTAACGAGCGGTATATGTTTCCTGCGCATCGTCATAAGTGAGGGCACCGCCCTCGCTTTTAACAGGTGCTGTGGAAAAACCACCGAGCATAACTTCCTCTTCGAATGCTCTGTCAGAACTTTCTTCTTCGAAGATTTCACCATGCTCGTTTTCGTAACGATTGTATTCAAGGCCGAACAAGGCATTAAGGCCGGGTTCTAGCTCTTTCGCTAATTGTGCGCGAGAAATAGCCATTAATTAATCCCTCCTTATAAGCCCGTTGATGTCGCAGTAGTCTGCGAATCAAAACGGCTGGTTGGTGCATTATAATGAGCGTTCAAGCGGACGATTAACGGGATACCAGCGGCGGCATAGTCACTGTTTCCTGCGTCATCCATAATGCCCACAATACGCAACGGCAAAGTAGCTGTCACGGCAATTGTGGAAACGCCCAAAGCGGAATTGGAACTACCAGTGTCGGTAGAACCGGTGCGGGCAGATGTACCCAACGACGCGTTTGCAAATACATGCGCGAGAGCCGTTGCACGGTCAGTCAAAGTCGCGTCAGACGCTACTTTAAACAACTGATTTGGGTTGTCTGCTACAAACGCCTTTACAGGGTGGTTTGTATCAACGCTTACTGAACCGGAACCGGGCCAGTAATTAATGAAGACTGGTTTCTTTGAAACTGAGTCAACGTATTCTACGCCCATCAGGACACCTAACGCTTGCGTAGTACCACCATTAGTAGCACCGGCTTGGTCAATAACACCAGCGGCCGTAGGGACGCAGATAGAATATTGAAAAATAGCATTAGTGTTGTTGGAAGCGATTTCATACTGGGTTACACCAGTAGTATTAGCCGCAGCGCCAACTAGCCCGATAGGACGAAGACCATAGGCAGTATTAGAATTTGCCATAAGATTTCACTCCTATTGAGGTAGCCCTATTTCTTGGGGCCACCGAAGGTTACACGAGATTGACGATCAGGTTTACTGATTGTCATGGTTGAATGTGCATTCTCACGCATCATATCGTGATCCACAGCTTGCATTTGATCCATATTTCGCTTGTTGAAATAATCAGTTCGTTCTGCAATTGTTTCTTCCGGAATCCGAGCGAGAAGCAATCCGCCAACTCCAAACACACCTTCATGTTTACCTGATTCAACAACGGGGGATTCAAAGTCAGGGTATTCATCCTTACGAACAAGTTCCCAACCTTCCCTCATTTTAGCACTGATGTTTTTCGTATCATCAAAGCCACGCGTTTCGGCGCGTATCCAACGATGCTTAAAGCCATCAGGGGCAGGTGGTGCGTCTAGCATAGACGGTGGGGCCCACGGCTTACGAACAGCCTGTTTGTCCCGGGTTTGGTTAGCGCGAGAAGTACGGTTAATTGCCGAACCACCGTTTTGGTTGTTTTGGTCAGTCATTTTTCTTACTCCTTCACGTATTTCGCATATTCTTCTAGCGGCACACCCAGTTTTTTCGCTATTGCGACTTGGCTCGGGGTGAGACGAACCTTTCTCCCAGTGCGCCCAGATGGTGTTCTTGATGCGCCAACAACCGTCTGAGCGGGCCGTTTGTTCGCGGTATTTCCGGCATTTACGAACTTGCTCGAAATGCGCCGGTCAAGTTCATTATAGTAGTCATCGCTCGTCGGGTCAAACCCTTCATCTTCAACGAGCTTTTTATGTATTCCAAACGCCGCGTAAGTCATGGCCTCATCTTGGCCAAACCAACTGTTTTTCATGGCCCAAGTCTCTGCTTTAGGGTCCGGGCGTTTAGGTGCTTGGGCGGGCATTGGCTGACGCGCTTGGTGCTGCGCAGCGGCCTGTTGTTGCTGTTGCGCACGATCTTGTTGCGCTTTAGCCTGATTTGCACGATCTTGTTGGATGGCTAACTTTGTCAGGTTTCGTTGAGCCTCAACAAGTGCCTTGCTGTCACCAATCTCACTTGCACGTGCAAGTTCATTTTCCGCTTGCTGCATTTGAGTGTTAACGCGGTTAGTGTACTCGTTAACATAATTTGTGTCCAAGCTGGACATTCGTTGTTTCAACGTTTGAGCTTCGGTTTGAACAGCTTGAGCGTACTTTATTGCTTCCTGTTCTCTGCGCTCTGCTTCACGCATTTTTTTGGTTAAACGGTCAATCCGTTTTTGAGTAGAAGTTTCAGCCTTTGTAAACTGGTCCTCGGAACCGCTGTCATCCGACGCAGCCACCTCCTCCTGTTCAACTTCAACTTCCGTTTCTTGGTTATCACCAACGTCTAACTCGACTTGGTTCTCTTGATTATCAGCCATATCTTACCTCGTTTACAAATGCTGGATGTCTTCAGGGTCCAAAATAGTCGCTAGTACCTCGTCGTCATTGAGAATACGGACTTCTCCCCCATCGATCTGAAGGCGCGAACCAGCATAACGGGCAAATAATACCCACTGCTTTTCCGCGCACCACGGGCCGTCAGGAAATTTATCCCGGTCTTTGTAAGCAAGCGGACCGACTTTTAGGACGTAACCGACCTGCGTGGATATCTGGCTTTTCTCTTGAACTTCGCTGGGAATAAAAATACCCCCGGCAGTCTTCGCCTTGCCTTGATACGGCAAGATGAGAATACGCCATCCAGTAGGAGCGGGCATTCTTTCCAGAAGACTAGCATCTAGCGCCTCTGGGTTTAAACGGGGTTTTTCGACGTAAGCGTCTGCAAGGTTAGGCTTTTCAGCGCCCTTGTTCGTTTGTGCAATCGCAGCCACACCCTTGGCAGCGGCGGACAAATCAATTTTTGTTGACTGTTCAGTCATTGGATCGCTCCTGTTTATCTAGCAGGCCCTTGAGTTCCTGTTCCACGTGATTTAGGCAATCCATATTGCCCATAAGCTCACGATATTGCTCCATTGATTTGACATTTCCGTAGATCATCAAATCCGTAACCCCTTGCCGTCTTTCTCTCAAGATACGAAAGACCGCCTCGGCCACATAAATCTCATCCATTCCCACCTCGCATATTATCGAACATTGTTCGATATAATCCTAGCACAACTTATATGAGATATGCTAGGACTATCTGTAAACTTATGCGACTTACTAGGCGGTTGCCAACCACTTGTATATTTTATTGGTTTCTTTAATACGATGATCCAGCCCGGTGTAACCTCCATTTATTTTACGAGTAAGACGTTTGATTGTATCATCATTCACCCCCTCATCACATATTTTCCAAAGTTTGTTCGAGTCAAAAAACCAAATTGCCGTCTCAAAAGCGTAATCTTCTTCTAAAAGAGAAGGGTCTTGAATGACTTCGGGCTTGCCCATATCCGCAGCAAAAGCTTTTACATTATTATAGCCGGTCAATTGTAAAAATCCGCGGCCTATGTATAAACCCGCTTTTTCCTTGGAATCATTGCCCATCCTACCAAAATACACGTTTTCAGCCAGTGCTTTTGGGTTGCGAGAATAAGGCTTGGCACTCTCTTCCGTCGGAAAACGGCTAGGCCAAACCTTCATCATAGCCTCCACACTGTAGTTCAAGTTTTCCTTTGTGTACTTAAACGTACCACTTTCATGCACAACTTGACCCAAAAGATGCGCTCCGCGCTCCGGGCTCATTTCATAGTGCGATACTATTCCTCGGGCTGTATTTGGACCGAACGAACCGTCCGCCGTACACCCGCATTTTTCTTGTAGTATTTTCAGCGCATTACTCATTTGATTTTCGCTTTCATATTATCTGCCGCCCACCATACCATTATGGTCCCGAGTTATATACTTTAAGTCATTCTCTATTAAAGCCACACGTTGCTTGATGCTGTTGATAGCGCCAATGGTCGTCATCAGTCCTGCAAGCTCATCCCACAGGTCATCAATCTCCTCAAAAGCGTGATTTAGCTCAGAAGCGTTGGCTTCCACATCTCGCTTTAGATTGATGTTGTCTTCGATAGCCATACGAGAACCTAACTGACTTACAGTCTCCTCTAACCCAGATATTGTTGATGCCTGTTGAGAAACCCACCAGACACCGCCTGCCAACTGAACCGCCATTGCCGCGACTAAAGCTATCGGTAATTTAACATTTTCCATTATTTCCTCTTAAACATCGCGGTTGCCCCGCGCACACCAAAACTCGCTGAAATTGCGATACCTAAACTATAAAAATACCAATCGGGCGCTTTGGAAAGTTGCTCAAATCCTTTATCAACCCAACCTTCTGTGCCCGGAATAAACGCTAAAACAAGGGGAATTGACAGGACAATTACGAACCATTCGTCTTTCCAGCTTGATTTAGAACCCTCTGCCATTATGCGCTCCCAATCGGCAACGCTTGTTTTTTCGGACAACAATATCTGGGCTTTTGCTTTTGCCTCTGTGAGCTTCAACTCTGCGGATGCTGCGTTCTTGTCAGCTTTACCTTGTAACCAAGACCCTGCGAGGTTTGCTACTGGACCTATAAGTGACTGCAACATTACTTAGACTCCTTACCCATCCATATGCCGAACGATCCTGTGAAGGCTCCAGTTACGACTGATATTAGACCCGCCTGTGATACCGATAGGTCAGGTTGAGATAATGCCCATTCTAGGCACCGTATATACATAATGGTTGTCACCAACATCATAAGACGCGGTAGGACTTTCCACTCATCAAGTTTTGTCGCCATCACGTTTTCCTTTCTCCAGCCATGCCTTTGCTATACCGCTGTGATGCGTTATTATAACAATTTTTCCAGCTTTGTCACATACGACGTATTTTCCTAGTCTGTTCTTGTATAAAATCACCCATTCGCCAACCGATCTACACCCCAGATCATTACGGCAGTTCCACCAACAAAAATTAAAACGCCTAAAGACAAAGAAATACCCCAGAACAATCTGTCTCTAGCCGCAGCTTGGGCTTCTAATGCTTCTTTCTGACGTTTTCTAGCTTCGGCCTGCTCCCGCACAACCAATTCCCACATGCCCGGTGGACCATATAAGCGGCAATGACTGCGAAGAGTTTCCATTGCCTCCTTGTGCGCCATTTTAGCCTGCGCTATAGCAAACCCCTCTTCCTCTGAAGAAGTCAAACGACCCAACGGCCCTTTGTGTTTGCCCGATTCCGCAACAGCTATGTCAGCTTCTAGCTTTGCTAATTTTCCGAAATGCGGCATAAGACTGTTTACGTCTCTGCCCGCCTGAACAGCGGAGCTAATGCTCCCTGCTATCTTGGTAACCGCCCCCGCAAGAGCTAAAACTTCGATCATGTCAGCCACTCCGATAACTCGGAGTTAATTTAACATAAAGTTAAATACAAGACCAGATAACTTAGTTAAAAGTTAAGCGAGGGGCTAGTAGCCCATAAAGCTTTTGCCTTTTATCGCAGCACCACAACCGCGGGTCATCATTTTACGCGGTGTATTGGCGAAATCGGTCAAACCACCCGCTACAGGAGCCGGGGCTGTTTTTCCGTAAGGAATGCGGCCTTGTCCTTTAATGTCGGCGTAACCGACAGCTTTGGGTGGATTGCTTGGCGCAGAGCCGTTAACTTTAATTTTACGATCTTTCATGATTTAACTCCTTCTAAAGACACTTGAACGGGGACCGGATTCGGTCAGATACGAGACAGGCTCGTCTATTAATGAACGAATGCCCTCGTTCTGCGGGGGAGGCGTGTAGGGGGTAAACGGTTGCATAGTAGTACCGGCTTGCTGTCCCGCTTGGCTATACGCTCCATACGTCCGGCCTTGAGAACCCCCTTGGGGCAAGGCAGGCGCTACCGGTAACGGAGAAAACTCCGGACCAACGACAGAAGGCGGGTTATACATATCCAGAAAAGACCCCGCATCGGGCATAGCGGGCGGCGTATACCCCGTGTCAGGAGGTGGCGCAATAACAGGATTTTCGGGGGGAGGAAAAGGCAAGCCGCCATCCTCTTCGCCCATGGCCATAGTTGTTAACTCGCCACCGGGCTCTTTCGGAAGAGGTAAACCTCCCTCTTCTTCGCCCATAGCCATGGTGGTAAACGTATCCGGTTCTAAACCTAAAAAGGGATTTGGCGGCCGCGGCATGTCTGGTTCGATCAAACCCCCACCATCTTCTTCGCCCATAGCCATGGTGGTAGCCATTCCGGGAGGCGGGAAACCGTCCATACCTTCTTCTTCGCCAACCATTCGAGTCGTGGCGACCCCATCGGGCCGAGGCGGAGCCATATCGTCGTTTTCACCCATAGCCGCAGTCATGAGTTGGCCTTCAGGGTTTCTAACTAGATCACCGGACAACTCCCCTACCGGAATGCCAGTCATCTGGGCAAACTCTTTTTCAGACAGGTTGTTCATCGTTCCGCGACCAGAGCCCTTAAAATCGCCTTCTTTCTTACCAACCGCATTATCATACGTGACAAAAGTGTACCGACCATTGGCCTGTTTTATAACATCGCCTTTAAGACCCGTAATCATACTGTTATCAACACCGCCTAAATTAAAACCCGCGGGAGGGGCTTCTACATCACCACCCTCGGCATACTTACGCGGATAAGCGTAATTTAAACTTTTGTTCATCATTGCGCTTGCCCCCGCTGTTTAAGTATCTCACGCTCCATGGCCGATTGAATACGAGCCGCGGTTTGTTCTTCCTGAGACTGCAACCGTTGCTGGAATTGCTGACCACGCATTTGCTGGTTCTGTGCGTCCAACTCCAGCTTGGCCTGATCGATCTGCGTATCCGCCTGATCTGCCGCCGCTTTCTGTTGCAACTCTTGCTCTTTAAGCTGAACCAGTGGATCAGGAGCGCCCGCACCCGATAGCTGACCAGACAAGTCTTTAAGCTGTTGCAACCCTTCCGCAATAAACTGAGCCGTCATTTGCTCAACCTGAAGCATTTGCTCCTCGTTCGCAGGCTGACCACCCTGTTGCTGAACTTGCTGCAAATACGCAACTGCCGCTTGCTCGCGGGCCGCGATCTGTACATGCTCCATAACGTGCTTCTGAACAGCAATCGCTACCGGAGGCATACCGCCCACAATCGGAGAAGTCCCAAACAACAAGTGAGCCGTGATGTGCGCCTGATGGTTCTGACCCTCAAAGGCCTTCAACGGCAACATGTCTAACGCATTAATATTCTCTTGCGCCGGATCAACAGGCTCATCCGTATCCGCAGGCACAGACTTCAACAACCGGTCCGTATCCGTCACACCCAAAGCGTCATACATATCGCTAAACACTTCGTGCATATTATGAATTTCGGGAGCCTGAGACGCTAACTGCAACTTAGTCTGCGCCAACATAATGCGCTGCGACTGACTAAATACATTCGGATTGCTGACAGGTATAACGTCCACCCGACCATCAAAGTCCTCACGCATAATTGTTTCGTCGCCGCCCGGCACAGAGTAAGGATATTCTTGAGGCAAGCTTTCAGACATGACACGCGCCAAAATCCTAAATTCTTGACGCATCGCATAATGCAAACGCTTATGTACAGCACTCATGACACGCGAGCCTTGCTCCATCATCGCCATGGTTGTGCCAACAGCCGCTTGCTGATTGCCATCCCCAACCTTCAAATCAGTTATCGTTGCGAAACGCTGACCCGCTTGAACCACAAAACCCAACAACTGAAACAGCGTCTGGTCCGGACCCTTGAAAGGCAACGGCATTAGGCTGTCACGAATAGCCCCACCGGGAGCGTCCACGTCGCGGAACTCACCGGGCTGCAACGGGTCATCATCATCCCTGATCCGTAGTCCGCGGGCCTTGAAACCCGCTGGGAGGTTGGACAACGTACCAGCATCAATCAACTGTCGCAGTGCCGAAGTGGCAGTTCGTGACAAACCGCCAATAGTGTGGATCAAACCTAAACCATAAAAGCCAAAGCCCGGTAAAAACTTGTAATGCGTAAAGTATTGTATCTTCTTTTTAAGCGTATCTTCCTCGTCCCAGTTCCGACGAACCGCCAAAACCTGACCATTATCCATAGAAAGCGTCACAATATAAGGGACCCGGATGCCCGTAGGCTCCCCATCATCGTCCACTTCCTCATAACCCTCAAGGTCTAAATCAACGTGACATTCCAAAATTGTGCAATCATAATCAATCGAACCCGGCTCAATACCATCAATTCGATCTATCTCGCCCTCAACACCCGTAACCTCGCGCTGAGATGGAATAACGTCCACGTCATCCAAATAAACGCCCGCAATCTGCCGTTTGCGCAAATCATTCAAAGACATGCGGACAACTTGCGTTATATTAGGACATGTTTCGAGGTCCGCAGTCTCATACGGAACAACCAAATTCTCCGCAGGAACAAACTTACTGACCGCACGGCCCATCGCTTCATCGTAATACGTCTTCTTAAACGTAGAACCCGCCAGCGGTAAATAAAACAACATCTGATCCATGTCCGGAGTGTAATCCTCCATGACATTCGTGATGTAATAATTCATAAATTGACGCACACGCTGCGATTGAGCCGCCTTGGCCCGCGTCTCTTGGCCCATAACAACAGTCCGAACCGGACCACTAGAGGGCAAAAGCTCATTAAAAGCCTGCGCCTGAAATTGTGTCGCCGCCTCTGCAAGCAAAGGATGTGTCACGCCAGAGGACCCGCGGAAAGGTTGTGTCCGCTCCTCGTAATTAAAGCCCAAAAGCTCCAAACCGCTTGAATACGCGTCTTCCCAATCCTGACGACTGGCCTTGTTCGCGTCGTACTCGCTCAACAACTCGCTCGCTACGCGCTGTAGCTCACGGTCCGGCATCTCTTCCGCCAAATTGGCGTAAAAATTATCGTCAACGCCACGCTGGTCCTGCGGGTCAAAGTCAATCTCAACCCCACCATCGTCCGTCTCATTAATCTCAATCTCTCCGACGTTCTCGGCCTCAACCATCGCCATAACATTGTTCTGGGAGTCCGGTAGCTCTATCTCAAGCTCCGCCTTTAAATCTTCCTCGTCAAGCTGGGACGGAACATTCCGGTCCATTAAACTGCCTGAATAACCATTTACTTCTTCTTCTGCCATGTAATTCTCCTATCTGACCAACTCAGTAGTTCCTATACTTACGGGGCGAAAACCCAAGAACTTTTCTAGTCGTGTCAAAATATCCTTCCTCGTTGCGAGGGTAATACACGTCCGGACCCTCAGACGGTGATACAAAGTTCCGTGGAGCGCGGGGCTGATCCGTAGCCGGTGTCATGCGATCCTCTTCTGTACGGCCCATTATCCTATCTAACTGTTTAAATATCTCAGCGTCAACTGCCGCGGTTAATTCCTCAACCGTAGCATCCATGCCCGCCTTCTTAAATATTTGCCGACCAATCTCATTGTTCCGTTGATCCATAGCAACGTCCCGAGCATTCTGGCCACCCAACGGAAACGGCGCAAACCGATCCAAAAACTCACTAAAATTACCCGCACTCTCCGCAGCATCCTCGCCATACTCCAAAGAAGTAACCGCAGAACCAAGCATGTGACCACGCGCATCCTCTAACTCAGGGTACGTCGGCATGTCACGACGGTCCTCGGGCCGCGCATGACGGACTTCTTCAGAATAATCCAAATCAGTAGGTATCACTCGCTCGCCCGTCTCCTCGTCAAAAACGCTCGGATAGCCGTACTCGTCAATTAAAGTTTCCATAAATTCAGGGGAGGTGCCGCCAATACGACCAGACTCGCGAATGCCGTCCGTTACATCCTTACCACGAATTTTATCCATGATAAGGGACCCCAGACCCTTTTCTTCGCGCATATAGGTGTCTTCGTAAGCACGGCGTTTCATCTCAGCACGTTCTGCTTCGGTTAGAGAAGGCATAGGACCAACATTATACTCAGTCTCATAAACCTGCCTGCGAATTTCCGCGTCAGGGTCCCCGCCCACGGGGCCCCGTAACGGTGCAAATTGAGGTCTAGGACTTTGTGCGCCGGGAGCCGTGCCGCGTAACGTGTCATCCAAATACATAGGGCTGCCGCCCTCTTCGAAATACATCACGTCATCAAAGCCGCCCGCCCCAAGATTTACCGCAGTCCCATACATCTAGCCGCCTTTCGTCTAATAATACATTCGCACTCTAGCAGAGTTTTCCGCATCTTCCCAGTCATCTGTTGGTAATTGTACAAAATTACCTTGTCTATAGCGCATAAGAGCCTGTGTCATACTATCCACCAAGTCGTCATGCTCCCCATTCGGAAACGCAGCAACCTCCTCAATTAACTCCTCCGCCCACATCTCGTCAGGAGCCCAAACCATACCAGCCTCAAATAACGGCGCTATACTATGCGCCCGAGTTACCTTGTCATTACCACGACTTGGCGTAAAATTCACCACCGGAATGCCCATGTTCCGTAATTCCTGCGTCAAAGGCAAACCACTCGCCTTCGCCTCAATAATTACCGTGTCAGGTTCCCAAAACTGATAACTCTCTAAAGCCTCACCCTTCAATTCAGGAAAATCCCAACGCCCCTTCTTAACATCCAACAAAATTAAATTAGGACCCGAACCACCCTCATTAGGATAAAATACCCCCCACGTCGTAATCGCAGAATAATCCGCAGTCTCGCGCTTGGAAAAAGCAGTATCATAACTCTGTATCACAAACTCTAACTGCGGAACCTTCTCCTGATCCCAAACACGCCACCACTCGCGCTTGATAATCGCATTCTCCTCACCCGTCGGATTCTGCTGATACTGCGCATTCCACTTGCTCGGAGGAATAGACGACTTAACCGCAGTCAAATCCTCCAAACTCCAATACTCCGGCCAACAAGAAGTGCCATCCTCAAATATTGCAGGTAACTCAACAACCTCCCACTGATCCGCAGAAGGGTCCTTCGCTTGCGCCCGAAGCAACTGACCCGTCATGTCCTTCTCAGACCACCGAGTCTGAACCAAAACAATAGAACCACCCGGCTGTAAACGCTGCCGAGGACCACCCGTATACCAATCCCAAGCATCGTCAAAACCCGTGTTGCTCATCGCAGTCTGCTCCGAATGAGGATCGTCAATAATAATTAAATCACCACCACGTCCCGCCAAGTTCGAACCAACACCAACAGCGTAATACATCCCACCACTGCTCGTGTCCCACCGACCACTCGCCTTGCTGTCCGAAGCCAAATTTACACCCGGAAACACATCCTTGAAATCATCACTCTCAATCAAGTTCTTCGTCTTACGACCAAAGTTAACCGCTAACTCCGTCGTGTGCGTCGCCTGAATAATCTTCATCTTCGGATTACGGCCCATCATCCAAGCCGGAAACAAATAAGACGCAAACTCACTCTTCGTGTGCCGCGGTGCCATGTTAATAATAAGTCGCTTTAGGTCACCATTTGCGACCCTTTCCAACTTTTCGGCAATGATCTTATGATGACGGCCCGCGATAAAATCAGGCCAAACAGTTTTAACAAAAACTAAAAAATCATTTTGGCATTTCTCGTTCTTCATGATCTGCGCCAAACGCAACTCAAGCTTGAGCTTTTTGTCTTCTAACATGGAATTTTGGGCTACATTCATGGGGGACCCTATCTAACTTTTGGTACGCGGTTCACGGCCAATGTTTCACGTGAAACATATGCGATATTAAGGGGTATTATAGGACAGTTAAGGCTCGTTGGAAATAACTAATGAATATTTGTGAGAAACATGGCCCTAGCCCTCGGTACGCAGACCCCGTGCCGGGCGTTTCGGGCTGGTTTTTTGGCGCGAAAACCGTGGTTTTTGACCCGATATCCGGGGGACCCGGGAGAATTGCCGGGGATCGCGGGCCGTGGTCCGGGGTCCAGCTGCGCGGGTTTTGATGTCGGACCGGGGACGGCTGCGCGTTAATTTTTGCCCGGTGGGCTCGGTTAATTGGCACCGGCTGCGCGTTAACTTTCACCGGCTGCGCTCGGTTAATCGGTGCCCGCTGCGCTCGGTCCAGCCGCCGGGGATCGCGGCCCGGTAGGTTTCGCCCATGGGGCGCGGGCCTTGGCCCGGCTTGTTTCACTGTTTAACCCTGCGCAAAAGAAAAGGGCCGCACAATGGCGGCCCTCGGTGGGTGGGTGGGGTTGCTGGGGGTTACATCACGTCAACGGTGACGGTGATATCTCCGTCGCGGATCATGTAGCGCACTTCGTCGCGGATCGTGTCCGCGTTGCCTTCGGTATCCTCTAAACGGTCAAGGCGGTCTGACAAATCAGAAAAGGCGGGAAGGTCTTTAACCATCCTTTCAAGTTCCGGGCGGATGATGGCCAGCAACGCGGCGGCGGCTTCGTCGCGCTGGGTCCGAATGCTTTGGATTTCCCCGCTCATCTGCTGGGTGTTACGTTCCAGCCCTTCCGCATAATCGCGCAGGTTTTTGAGATCATGCGCGGCGTTTAAAACGTCCGCCTTTATGCGGTCCGCCATAACTTCGGTTGCCATTGCGTGCAAAGTGTCGGGGTTTGTTTTCAGTTCAATCATGTTTTCTACTCCATAGAAAAAGGTTAACGCGGCTTGCCCGCCGCTATGGGATTATATGCGCTAACTTTAAAGAAAGTAAAGAGGCACGAAAAAGGCCCGCACAATGGCGGGCCGGTGGCTTATTATATAGCGGGGGGATTAATCAAACCGCGCGATTTTATACGGCCCATCTAATCCGATGCGGACCGCCGCAACGCCGTAGTCGTAAACGTAACAGAAAACGCGGCCCTCAAAACCAAACCGGGCCAGCGGTGCAAGTGGGGCATCGTCGCTCATGTCGGTATTGTCGGCGTGGTAGGTGCCGTTATGGTCCAGCGATCCTTTCCAAGGATAAGACCCAAACCCGCCGTATTGATAAGCGTTATCCATACCGGCGCAAACGTTGTCCAGCGTCAAACCGGTTTCGCTATCTTTTGCAAAATGGCAGGCTTCAAGGAAAAAGTCGGGGATGATCCCGCAGGCTTCAATCAGATCGTCGGGACGGTTGCGCCCGGTGTCTACATCTTTGGCCGGATTTAAAACGCGATCTAAAAGAATGTCGGACGCTCTAAAGTTTACTTCAAAAATATTCTGCATGTTATTCACTCCATAGGTTAGGTTAACGCGGCTTGCCCGCCGCATGTGGGATAATATGCGATTAATTTAATTAAAAGTAAACCCCCACGAAAAAGGGCCGCACAATGGCGGCCCCGGGTCTTATTATATAGCGGCGGTTTATGCGGTCACTTTGTCCAGCAATGCGCCCGCCTTCCGTTCAACTTCAATTCTCGCGTCTTGGTGGGGAACGTCGCGGGCAATTGCGGTTATGGCCTGCGCGGCATCCCAAACGGTTTCGACGGGGCGGCCCTCCTCAGTCAAGTGGCGGGCGTTTGCGGCTCGCGCCATGCGTCCCGATAAACCGGCGCGTTTTGTTAAGAACTCCAAACGATCCTCATCCGTTTTAGCAATGCGGGCATCCTTTGCAGCCTGCACACCTTCCACAAAAGAATGCGTTGAACCGTTCGCAAAAGACTGCAACGCGGGGCGGGCCTCCATTGCGAACCGGTCCGGCGCAAATTTAGTATGACGGATTTTAATCTCATGAAAGTTTTCAACGCCCCATAAATTCCGATTCATGCAAACTCCGCGCAGATACATTGCAGCGATACCGGCGGTTTTGCTGCCGGTTTCGCTGTTCCATGCGTAAAACCCGCGGAACATCAAATCCGGCTCACCGTTTGGAAGCTTGCCCACTTCAATCGGGTTGCGATCATCAACAAGGAAAACAAAAACATCCCGGTCCGACGCGAATAGCGTGGTGGTGTCCATAGTAACGGGGACCTCCGGATCATAAACGGCCATGCCGTTGCGGCTGCCGGTCATCATCCCGGGCACTTTCCAGCGGCCGCCACTTTCATCAATCAAGTTTTTGATCGGCTCCAATATTTCCCAGTCAAAAATCCGGCCATAGTCTGGACCGGTTGCGGCCCGCAGTTCTCCGCCCTGCGCCTGATGTCCGTAAACCTTAATCAGTTCCTTGCCCCGGTTATACTTCAAACCCCATTGGATACAGTCCGCCGCAATAGGTGCAGGCAAGTCGCGCAGATATCCCGCGGGTGCGCCTGCTAATTGTGATAGCTGGCCAAAACTCCAATTGGTGGGGGTGTTGTTATGCTCGCGGCGATTGTCATCCGTATATTCGACAAAGATATTTCCCCGGCTGGGGTTTTCTTCGTCAAAGTCTCCGATGATTTTGACCTTGTGCGTGTCAACGGTGCGGCTTGTCATGCGCTGCGAATCAATCTTTTTGTGCGCCAGCATATCGTCAAGCGTCAAAAACTTTTGATCGTCGGGACGGTTAAACCATTGTGATGAAACTGCACTGTTTCCGATACCATGCGCGAAGGCGTTTGTGGTGTAAGTCATGTTATTAATCTCCGTAAAAGTTAAAAAGAACGGACCATTGCCCGGCCCGCTCTTATAATCTCGCATAAACCTGCATATGATTGCAAGCTTTATTTTCTAAAAAGTTATTCCGCCCCGATATCACCCGCCACATGGTGCCGCACAATAGACCGCGGCGGCAGGCCTTTAACAAACCGCAAAAGCTTTTCCCCGTCGGTTTCATCCGGCTGCGCACCGTTTGCAGTATCATCCCACCATATCCGGCAATTACCGGCGTCCGCATAGCATCCGCCCTTAACGGTTAAATCCGCGGCTTTTCTTTTGCTGGGCCCATGCGCAGTAAATCCAATAATAAAATTGCGATCTAATCGGGCGCAAAGTGGATCACCGTTTCCACAATCTGCGCAGGATATATCCCGGATTTCTGCCGGACACCGCACGACGTTAATACCATGCGGGGCCGGTTGCGTTTTCTTTCCCTGCCATGATTGCTCGTTTACCACCGCGACGGACGGGACGCCGTTATGAATCGACGCGGCTGCCGCGCCTAAGTTTTCGGTGCTGTAATTAATAACGGTTTTATCTGCCCGCAATTTACGGCCCCAATCAAAAACATTTGGATCAAAATGCGAGTAAGTAAATGAAACGCCTTTGGCCGGTTTTGCATCCAGCAACGCGTCAAGGTAATCGGCGTCAATCTTTTCGGTGCCTTTCCCGCTGCAATTCATTTTGCACGTGGTCGGGCAGGTCCCGTATTTCTCCCCGGTGCCCGCTCTATATGTTACCGCAATGCCCTTTGTTTTTTTGGCGCGGCTTAATTCAACAGTCTTTAACATGGTTTGCCCTCCGTAATGTATGCGACTTATCTCATACTATAGCGCAATAAAAAACCCGGCGTCAACCGGGTTTAATTTTATTATTTTTTACGTCGCCGGGGTTTTATCGGCCGCCGTCGCGCCTTTTCGCGTTCCTGTTTTTCCCACGTCTCTTTCCCGTATAATAATTTACCAAGCCAATTAAATAAAAACATTTAACCCCAATCCTTTTGCCCGCCGTCGGCTTCCCCATCGGCATAACCTGCATGATAAGCCTTTAATTCAGACGGAGTTAAGTCCGTCACGCAGGTCGCGCAGTTCCTAGTGCTTGTTCCGCCCGTAAAGTAATGAGGGTCAACCGGTCGGTGATACCAATAGTCTGCCCGCCCGCGGTCATAAGGTCCGCCGTGTCTTTCATCATGTTTCATAATAATCTCCGTAGTTAGTTAGGTCTAAGATATTATGCGATCATATGGGAGAAATCAAGCTCATTATTTTATCCCAGTCAAAATCCCCATCGGAGCAATAGACCGGTGCAACCTTCAGGCCTTCCATCTTTAAATCCATTGCGTCCTTACCGTGGTACAAATAGATCATTTGCGGCTTTGTTTTGGTTTGCAGCTTACGGACCAAAACCCAAACGCTGGCATGACTGTGCGTTGTAAGCCAAGCGACTTGATGAGGTCGCAGGTCCACTGCGTTTCCAGAAGTCGCCTTTAATTCTACAAAATGAAACTTACCGGTTTCATCGCAGCATAAAACATCTGGGATGCCCGGCATGGCCCATGTTTCAATTCGGGTACTTTTCCATGTTCTCGGGCTCTTTTGCATCCCAGTCTTCATCAGCCTCCAAAAGTCGGCCTCGCGCTTTGTCGCGGTTCTGGGGATTGCTCTCTCCTTCGGGAGTAACGTCGATAGTGATCGGGGCATAACTTTGTTTAATCTCCTTCAGAGCGTTCAGCACTTCGTCCTTGCTCATCGAATCGATGCTGCCATGACGGATTTCTGATTTGCTCACATAAATATCGCCTTGCGCTTGCCCCCGCCGATATTCTGCTTGAACGGCTGCCGAATAGGCTCCGTTGGTTAACGCTGCATCGCGGATGGTTTGAAGGTCGCGCAGATGCCGCTGGTAATTCACGCCAAACTTTTCATCAAGCTCGGCGCGATATGATTGTATAGCTGCCACCACATGGGGACAGATATTAGGATTGGTCATCTCATATGCTCTGGTGTGCGCTGATCCTGCCGGGTAGCCTGCATTAACCGCAGCTTCCCGCATAGTGATCTGGCCATCCTTCGAAACAAGCTCTTTTACAAAAAGCTCTTGCCGCCTAGTCAGGACCGCAGCTTTAGTTGATTTAGGTCGCCCGCCTTTTTTAGTTTTAGCAGGAGGGTTTGATTTAGCTTTCGACGCCATGATAGTATCCTAGTTATTTGCAGATACTTTACACTCAAAACAGCCCCCTTGTATATATAGCTACAAAAATAAAAAATATAAAAAAACTTTTCAGACCCCCTTAACGCACTTCTGCCCCTTACGGTTACACAAACTCTGGTTACGTTACATTTTTAGAAACTACTTTGTGTTACTTCTAAGTCCCTATATATAAAGAACAAAACACCCAAAGTTACACGGTTACACCGGTTACGCCTATTTTTACAAAAAATATTTATTTTTATTTCTGGCTCTATATATAAGGGAACGCGTTTATTTGTAACCGCTCCATAAAAAAACCCGCGATCCGTGGACCGCGGGCTGTTGTTTACGCGCTACTATTTTCGATGCTTGAGATATTCTCTGTCATCCATTCGAGGCAGTCCGCGTGTTTGTCGTTAAAATCACCTTTCTTCACGGGCCTTATAGATCGGCTTGTGACCGTAAAGATTCCAATTGGGGTTGGCGGGTTTTCCGTTTGCCAATTGTATCCTCCAAAGTCTGATACATAAAGCTCGTCATCTTTACCGTACACAACGTAGATTGGTATTTTATCTCCGCCGTCGTGTTTATGGGCGTTTTTGATTGCAGTAATTGGATTACTTGCTTTTGCCCATGTGCCGTAAAGACCGGCAGTTGATGCGAGGAAGGTGTATCCGTTTGGAAGGACGTGATCTTGTGTTTCACTCATGGTGAACCTCCGTAGTATGTAGGACCGAAGTCCATTGTCAAATAGCCGTGGGGCTTGCCCGCCCCAGCCGACGGGCTCATCCCATCGACAATATTATATTACCACAGGTATGCGATAAAGTCAATAGTTAACTTTTTAAGAAATTAGGTGCGTTGTTAGAACGGCGGTTCTTCTCCATCATATTTTGGTTTCCAAGGCTCGTGGGCCGTGGGCTTTGAGGAGGGTAAGGGGCTCGTGGGTTTTGTTTCGAGGACGCCGATACGTTTAAGCTCGGCGTCCAAGTGTGGTGGAAGGTTCACCAGTTGGGTCCGAAGACTTTGGCGAACACTTCATTGAGCATGATTTCGATTTCGAGGTCGGTCATTTTTTTCATGATACGAAGCTCGACACGATTGCTGCGGCTGCGCCTGCAACGATTGCGGTAACGACGGCCCGGACTAGGAGTTTATGTCGGACGTACCACGGCTCGTGGTTCACGGTTTCCCACATTTTATTTTCGAATTGCGCGTCGTGGGTTGTGGTGAAGTCCACGGCTTCGGCCATCCCGAGTTCTTTGTGGGATGGTTTGCTGAACGTTTTGTTTGAGGCGGCGTACTTTTCTACTTCTGATTCTTTAAAGTGGCGCACACCTTTAACCATTGTTCCTTTTGGGAAGGGCATGGGGCTACGTTTGGTTACGACTTTCTTAATATGATATTCCAATTTTGGTGCCTTGATGCTGTATTTCAAACAGATTTCTTTTTTGGTGAGTGTCTTTGACATGATTATCTCCATAGTTAGGTGGGATTACTATATGGGATATTATGCGCTAGTGTCAAGCTTTAGTGTATTTCGTCGGAACCGCGGTGGTTTTGCTGTTTGATTTGCATTTCTTCTGCATTGACGGTTGCGTTGTGTATGCAGGAGGACAGGACTTTCATGGCGGTATCATTATCGGGGGCGAGGGACATGAGCGCGGTGAGTGTTTGCGTAAGCATTCCCCCGATAGCTGCGCCCATGTTCATATCGTTTGCGTTCATTTCTTGGATAAGTTCATGAGCGCATTCCATTGACCAAAAGAAGTCATCTTTTATTTCGTCTTCGACTTCTTGTAGCGAGGATGGCTTCATTCAATCTTTCCGAGGCAGATCATATCTTTTGACATAATCACGAACAGTACGGAGCAAGATGCCCGTCATGGTCGCAATTTCTTGGTCTGTTATGTTTTTCAGTTTCATATTATTGATTATCTTAGCCTTGTCGGGCAGTTTTTTAAAGTCTGTTTTTGGTCGGCCGCCTTTGTTGCCAGATTGCTTGCCACCATCCCATGCGGCGCGTTGTCCTAAATCAGATTTTAGTTTTGGATTTATCGCATGGTCATACTTTAGCTGCTTGATCCAAGCTGCGCGGTATAGGTCCTGATATTCAGGAGAATCGGGGGTCAGTTTCATTTTTTGGCCTCCCATGTGTCCACCTCCGCGTACCAATTGCCGGTGCGGCCACTTTCTTTTACTTGGACGTTTATCCAATCACCGTCTTTTTCGGACAGCCACGCGATCAGGTCTTCGCGTTTTATGCTAAGATTGCACTTAACGAAGTCAGGCGCTTTCTCGTTTGGTTTCTTGGCCATCAGGCCGTTAACAAAATCAGGCATTTTTCCCTCCTTAAAAAAAAGATACCCCCAGCCGCGGGCAAGCAACTGGGGGTGGTTTTACTACGGAGTGCAACATGTCGTTACAGCACCTACTTTACATAGAGATATGGGATAAGCAACACTTAATCGCATATTTCCTTTGGAAACTCGGCGGTTTTTGGGTCGTCTATAATTGTTAAAGTACATGTCTTACAAACCCGAACAAGTTTTTTTTCTGTCTTTTCAGTTACCTGAAGCACTTGTTCGCACTTCGGACAGCGGTTTTTCATAAGTCGTTTGTGAAACGAATTATTACTTTGATACGAGATTGTCATCCGCAACCACCGCTTCGTTGGATTTCTTTACGAGAGCGCGTTCGAATTTATACCAATCAAAAACCACGCGGAGTTGTCCCCCGATTGTTCTGCCTTCTGTTTTAGACAGTTCTTTTATTTCTTCGTACACTTCGCGTGGTACGAGGACACTTTTCCAGCGTGTGGTATCCATTTTTTATCTCCAAGTCCCGCTTTGTCTAGGATATTATAGGAGAATATGCAAGAATGCAAGAAAAAGGGGGATATAATGAGTTTTGTTTTGTTTGGTCAAATGGATGATCCTAATATCGCAGCGTTGCGTCCGCATTTCGATTTGTTTCTGGATCAGGCCGGAGACTACACGTGGGACATAAATACAAATACTCTTGTTTATTGTGACGAACCGGTTAACATGCGCGGGTTTTTTGGCCGGGCCAACGTGTTCACAGAAAACACGCACCAGCGGTACAATAATTGGTATCTTATGGCCAATTATCTGAAAGCCAACCCAAAGGTCGCCGTTTACAACCGTAAATATGACCATGTGACGCCCATCAAGGCGGCCAATCTGCGTAGCGCCATGGCCGCGGGCCTTGCGATACCGCGCACGATCATTGGTAAGGGGCCTTTGGAGGGCGATTGCATTGTCAAACCGCTTACGGGCGGCCAACATTGCCAATCCGGTAATGAATCGATGTACACGGGAATCATACAGCACCGCATAGCAGGGAATAATCGGCGTTTGTTTCTTATCGGAAACCAGCACTTTGGTTTCAGGTTAGATACGACGGAGCTAGATTACCGGGACGATCCCCACACAAAGGTTTCGGTGGAACATTTTCCGCAGGATGAGGTCGATAAAGTAAGAACCGTGGCGCGTGGGCTGGGCTTAACCTTTTGTGCTGCGGATTTCATGGACGATATATTTTTGGAGGTGAACAGCGGGCCCATGTTCGCGGCGTTTGATGCGGTTGTTTACGGAGCCCTTGCGAAGGCTATTCGTGCAGAGTTAAAATAAAAAAACCCCCAACCTTTGCAGTGCGAAACCTAGCCGGGTCGGGGGCAGTTAGACAAAAGCCACAGGCGTAGCTATGTCGAGCAGGAAAGAGAGCCTACATGGACTCGCCCCAAGACGGTCCCATTTCAACATCACATTTACTCGGGACCTCCAGAGGAAGAACATTCTCCATAATCTTAGCTATTTCATTAGCTTCGTCAACATTTTTTACTGACATAGCAATTTCATCGTGGATTTGTATCAGAGGCAAATGTCCTTTCTTGTACAATGCAACCATTGCTTTCTTTGTCATGTCCGCGGCGGACGCTTGGATGAGCCTGTTCAAAGCTTTGTAGGTGTATGCCCTTTTAAGACGCGTAGTGGGCCCGTAGGTGGACACAGCTTCCCTGTAAGGTAGTGCTTTGTTCATTGCGAACGTGTCGGGTTCCCACATGTCAAACCTGCACTTACGGCCTCCCAGTGAGCGCAGAGCGCCTGCCGACGATTTCTCGTTTAACCTGTTCATAACGCCGGTCATCAGTCCTTTTACGAACGGAACGCGATCATGGTATTGTTTGACCAGCTTCTTGGCTTCCTCGACAGGAATGTCCAAGCTTTCCGCCATTTTGTTTACGCCCATGCCATACATCAGACCGAGGTTAATGGTCTTTGCTTGCTTACGTGGAATGTTTGTCATCTCGGCAACCATGGTATGGAAGTCTGTTCCGGGGTCCGTGTTGTATGCTTCAACAAACTCGGCTGCGCCATCCAGAGGGATGCCGCGTGTTTTGCCATAAACGTGAGCGTAGTGAACCAAGATGCGTGGTTCTTGTTGCGAGTAGTCGATGGCGGCCCATTGGTCACCTTCTTCTGGCAGGAACAGACTGCGGATCATGGGACCTAGTTCTGGATCGCGGGCCGGGATTTGTTGCAGGTTGGGGTTGGACATTGAAATTCTACCGCTAACGGTGCCCCCATCGTCTGACCGGATTTGGTTTATGTGCGAATGTATGCGTCCATCTGTGCGGCAATGCTTCATAATTGTGTTGATAAAGGTGCCTGACGTTTTGTTCAGGTTCCGCGCTTCGACAACCAGCTTTGCCACGGGGTGCGGGTTTTCGTTTAGGAACTGTTTGGTAAACGACGGAGCGCCTTTTTCTGTTTTAGGGTAAGTTATGTCCAGCTTGTCGAAAGCCTTGGACAGCGATTGCGCGGCCCATATTTCCACATCTGTTCCCGTGATGCGTTTAACTTCCTTCATGACTTCTTTTTCGCGCTTGAGGAGCATGTCCTTGGTCCGCTCCACGCGGTTCACGTCTATGCGAACGCCACGCATTGTCATGTCCACAAGGCACGGTAGGAGGTCGAGTTCTGTGTTAGCTATGTCCCATAGGTCTTCTTTACCCAACAGGGTAGAAAAGTAATTCCAAAGCTCCAGCGTAAGTACGGCATCTACCTCGGCATATGGGCCGACATACATAGCGGGCATTTTCCACATCTCGGCTTTTGGATCGACACCAAACTCCCGAGCGGCTTCAACCAGCGCCTTTTCTGATTTGGTTTTGCCTAAATGTTCGTAGGCCAGAGCGTTGAGACTGTAACTGAACCGGTTTTCATCAAGCAGAGAGGCGACAAGCATTGTATCGATTATGCGGCCGTTAACCGTGAAGCCCATCTGTTTAACCCAGCCCAAGTCATATTGAGCATTGTGCATGATCTTATCGGCAGGGCATTCAAAGACTTTGCGCAGCCATTTATTGACTTGTTTTTCGTCCAGATTTCCGCCGCCGAAGTGCCGTATCGGAATGTAGCCGGACCACCCGTCCACTGCTACGGCATACCCTACGACTTCCCCGTCCCCGGTGGGCCACCCGGGCCCGTTTTTCTTTAAGTTAGGGTCACGGGTTTCGACATCAATCGCAATCTTTGATGCGCTTGTGATGTCCGGTAACTCAAGGGGTGGGACCCATTCACTTTTTGGAGCGAACATTGCCATTTGTAGATTTGCCATTATTTATTTCCTCAATAAATTCTGCGCCCAGCGCGGTGTATCCCGCTTTATCAATCCATGAGTCTTCATGATCGATTGTTTCTATGAGCCTGCTTGTTTTTACCCAGTCCATCATCAACGTGACGTGGGCTGGGGTCAGGTAACCGTGGCTTGCATAAGCTCCACGCATGATTACGTTCCAACCATCCGCGATACGTTGGTGGTTTTCATACGCATCCCCGTAATCCTTGGCCCGGTCCCCGTTAATTAAGGACTTTGCTTTGTCCAACACTTCATCTCGTTTCATCTAATCCTCCAACAAATCTTGACCAAGAGGTTTAAGAGATAATTCAAGCCGCCAGTGGCGAGCCCTCCCCGTTTCCCAATCATACGGGTCCCACTTAGGGTTCTTAACATCCATATACCCCAAATTAGACGCAACCTTGCGCATCTTCCGAAAAGCCTTAGCCTCTATCTGACGAACCCGCTCCCGGGAAACTCTCAAAGATGCAGCGCACTCATCCAAACTCTGGTCATGCGCAAACCGCCGAGCTAAAACATCCCGCTCCCGAGGAGTCAGTTTCTGAGAAAACTGACTTATTGCACTCAACTGTGATATAGTCTTTTCCGACGAACCCTCCTGAACTAACTTCTTTACGTCGTCCAAATCAAGATTAACCTCAGATGTAGATTTATTTAAACGAAGCTCACGCATGTGATTCGGCCACAAATCCTCCGGATCACGGCCAACCATCCCCGCAACATCCAAAGCTAAATCCGTCCAACCCTTTGAATTATATGGAACCGACTTCATCGTTATTAACTTATTTACCGTTTGCTGCGAACGACTCATCTTTCGGCACATGTCCGCAACAGAAGAATACCGCTCGCGTATCGCACGAAGTAACCTTCCATTGCGAACAGTTACCTTTAAATTAAAATCCTCATCACTTTTCAATGTTTCACCTCATTACTGTAACCAACAAAGACCATTTCTTTTAACTCGGGATCATATTCAAATCGAACGGCAGGCAGGTCCTCATCTTTTACTGTGGGATCATTCCACATTTTTTCAGCCCGCACTTTGCCAAGATCAGTCACCCCCAGCTTTTCGTATTCCTTGCGTTTGGCTTCTTCGTGCGCTTTCCAGTCATCCCATGTCATCTTTTTCAAGACTTCTCTCCTTTAAACAATTTACTTTCCCATTGGCACACTTCGTTAATGTGCGTGTGCCGTGTAGTAGGACGCACCATCCCAACCTTTTCAACCCATCCCAACTTCCGAAGAGACGCCATCATTGCGCCCCAAACGTTATGGTGATGCGGATCAGCCATGCCCTGCGCTCTACAAAAAGCACAGATTTTACCGCCTTCCACGAACTGATGTTCCGAAAGATATTTGGCAGCATTCTGGTAATACTCCTGCTTCCACTCATCGTCTGCGTGGACATAAGCGCGGTCTATCTCAGCTTCGATAAATTCGAACCGCTGTTGTTCAGAAAGAGCTTCAGTCATAGGTCGTAACTCCTTGTCGCGTCTTCAGGTTCAACAATATACAAGTTTTGTCGGGTACGCGTGACCCCAACGTAGAAAACTCGGTGCATATCATCAGGGTTAATTCGCATGGCATTATCGGCCGCCGCACTTAAATCGGTAAACAACACAACGTTGTCCGCCTCGCCGCCCTTTGACCCGTGGATCGTGGACGCTGTAATGCGGGGTATGCCGTTAAACTTCTCGCCGCGCCGCAGCATTGCTGTAATGTACGCCCTGTCGATTTCGGGCAGCTTATCCATGGCCTCTGACCATATCATGGTGTCGTCAATTAATAGCCCATAGTTAACTCGCAAGTCTTGTAAGTTAACCATTTCCTTGTCGTCGAGCCCGGGTATCTTTTTGTATCCGCGTGTGATGCGTGTTCCGGTAGACATGTAGCTGTAAATCTTACGGGCCACGTCTCCCGATATCTCTTTCCCCTTACGCATTTGCTCCCAGCCGTTGACCGCCTCAGATATCTTTTCGCTGATGGACCGGTGGCCGCGGTAATTAAACAAGTAACCGTTTGATTTTAAATCGCTTGCCACGGGCTGTAGCTGATAACCGGCTTGGGACAAAATCAGCCATGAGCCTTGCGCCATATCAAGTGAGCTTATATGATTGATACGCGCCACATTACCTCGGTCGGGTTTTGGATCATATCTTTTCGGAAACCTCCGCGTGATGCGGCGCACGACATTTTCAGCCAAGTGATGAACGCTCTGGGGTACACGGTATGACTGCGAAAGCGTCTCTGAACCCCCGGGCAGGTTTATGAAGTGGTCTACGTCCGCCCCGGCCCATCGGTATATGGCTTGGTCATCATCCCCTGCGCAGTACATACGCTTAGAGTTTTCATCTAATATGTGAGCAATGTCCCATTGTAGCGGGCTTAAATCCTGCGCTTCGTCCAAGAAGCATAGATCAAATTCAGGCCGGAACGTGTTTTTTCCAGAGACAAACTGATCCAACATGTCTGTGAAGTCGTATAAACCCAAACCCTTTTTGTATTCGCGCAAGCATTTGTCCACGTAATTCACAGTATTCCAGTCTTCTTCCAGATTGCTCTGATTATATTGTTCCCGAAGGTCTACTTTGCGCAGCCTTGCCAAGTTAATCAGGCCTAGTATGGGATCGTTTCCCGACACTACCGAAGGCATATCTTCGTCAAAGCTGGTGTTTTTTGCTGCGCCCAGCGATACGCCGATCTTCTGACCAAGCTCTTTAAAGTTAGCTTCCTGCATAACTTGCTCGGGACGGATGTCTGTCATTGTTAGAGCAAGCGAGTGCAACGTCCGGAAGTAGATTAGGTCTTTCTTGGCATCCAACCCAAAGCGTTCCGCAGCGCGTTCCTTGGCCTCGTTTGCCGCTTTCCGGGTAAACGCCAGAAAAGCAATACGGTGAGGAGACATGCCGTTTTCTAAGGCCTCGTCCACCATATTGAGAAGGGTCGTGGTCTTACCTGTCCCGGGCGGTCCAAATATCCTAAACATTTTCTGCTTTAGCCTTCTTGTATATTTGTTGAACACGCTGCTTTGAAATACCAAACCACTTTGCGACGGCAGTCATGGTCACGTGTTGTTCATCGATCAGGCGAACTATCTCAGCGTTACGAGCGGCTTTTAGTACATTTGGCATTAGAACGGAGCCTCGTGCTGTGATCCAAACTCAGGGGGATCAATATCAATATCTACATTGTCGAACGAAGGTATCTGCCATACGCGCACGGCACGTCCTTTGATCTTCATAACAAGACTGCTACCGTTTATGTCCCGCAGGCGTTGAGCTATCCGGTGTGACTTATATTCAAAGAATTTATTCTTTTTCAGGAAGTTCTCAAAGTCTTTCAAACGGAAGTAAGTGATATTAACTTCCTCGTCTGTCCAAGGTTTGCGAAGTAAGATTTCTTCTTTATCCTGCGCAACCTGTAAGTGGGCGCAAAACTCCTCCAAATAATCGTAGAACTGTCCGCTGATGCTGGCATCTTGCGCGACTTCGATAATTGCGCTCTCGTTATCTTTCATCTCACTTAACAGTGTGCTTATCCGGCTCTCCCATTGCTGCTTGGCAACGGAGCGGGGCATGAAGTTAAGTTGTTCCATGCAGGCTTTTTGAAAAGTCGGTTGGTTCATCAAAGCATCTGTGTCCATTTCCAGAGGCTCGCCGTTAACGTCCATAAACCATACGGGCGGGGTAGAGTTATACTTGCGGAGGTTTGCGATTGTGGCCCCGGCTACGGCGGCCCCTATGCCGAACTTACGGGTCCGACATAGGTCTTTGTTACAGTGCGCGTTGATCGGCGCATCAGAACATTTATATGCGTAATCTTTTCGCTCTACTTGTTTGGCAACAACGTTTACCTCTGAGAGTGGCAGTGGCGGAGATATGTACTCCATATTGAAGCGGAGTATCTCTGACTCCCAGCTATCTGGATATGCCTTTCGTAAGTACACGCCAATGTTGAACAGACCATTATTACGTCCTCCTTCGCTAATACCTGATTTGCACAGTATCTGTAGACAGGGCGGACCGTCCTTTAGCAGGTCGGTTTCACCGCCCCCTACTACTTGAAGCTTAACGATTTGCTCCGGAGTTTGAACATGTTTTTCGTATAATTCTATAAATTCATCTAAGGTGGCAGACGTGCCATCGTCCAAGAAAGCATAGCGCAATCCGTTTTCATGATCGTAATATGGCAGGTTTAAGAAGTTGCCTACGTCTCCACGATCAAGGTGCAGCTTTATTTGCTTTGGAAATATCTCGCTCTCGCCGTATCCAAGGGCCGCGGCTATTGATTGCAGGGCCTTCTGCATATCTTTGGCTTCTGTCCAACCGCTGGAAAACAGGAAACAATGCGCTCCGCCTGATTTAGATCGGCAGACCACCATGGGTATTTTTAACCGGCGTATTTTATCGACAAGAATTTTGTGATCCAGAGGGTACTGATCGATATCAATACAGCCCCATTTACAACAGTTGTCTTCATTGATGGGGATGATGCCTAACCCGGCTCCTGCCCCCGACAGGTGGTTGTCCCAAAGTTTTTTGTCGCGTGGTTCTCTAAGAATGCCCGCTTTGCCTTTGGCCTTACCGTTTGCCCCTGTATTTTCTATTTTGAAGTAGCCGTATGCTTCCTTCAAACCATCGAAGATGGCCATAAACTTTTCTGCTGACATTATCGCCCCCACTCGAAAGAAAAGCGGCGGGGCATAAGTACCCCGCCGCGAACACTACTTAAAACGGTATATCTTTATCGTTTTGTGCAGCTTCTTCTCCATCCGAGTGTTTCACAACAACGTCACCCGCGGTGATACTTGCTGCAAATTCTTTGGCCCGAGTATACATGTGCGCCTCTGACACAGGACCCTCGACAGACATTTCCCATCCATGCCACGAACCCTTGGAGTTTTCTTCCCCAATTGTTTTAAGATCGTAGATGTAAGCAAAACGAGGTGGTGTGAAGGGTCCTTTCGATCCCATCATAGAACGTGACGCCATAATGCTGTTCCATTTACGCGACTTTTTAAGCTGCGTAGATTTCATTGCGATCAGGGCTGTCTCCATTGAGCCGTCTTCCGCGAGCAAGATAACAAAGTGCTGGTGCGTTTCTTCGATGTATTCACCGGAGCCATCCATCAAATAATCTTTGTTGTCATCTTTTGACCGCTCAACCTTTGGCCGCGCTTCATGCGGTTCGTAGATGGCTGTCGGCGCACCGCTTCCCACGCCACGTGGGGCCCACTGGATGAAGCGACGTTGATAAGCGCACGGTATGACCCGAATGCCCGTTTTGCCCTTGTAAAGGGCTCCTGTGACCGTGTTGTAGATATCCCCTTTACGGGCATCTTCGTTTACGTCCAAGACAGGATCGTTACCAGACAGAACCTTTAAGAACGGCAGGGCTAAATCTTCCTGCCCCAAATCCTGAAGGCCGTCCCCGGCATCTTGTTCAAACATTGCCGGGTTAAACTCTGCCAACCCGGTTTCTTCTTTTTTAGCAACTTGCTTTGACTGTGCCATATTATTTTCCTCTCTTGATGACTGCACGTTGACCGACGTAAGCTCCGAACAATTCCATCGGAAACTCTTCTCCTGCCTCGCACCGCTCTTTTACAAACGCACGAAGCGTCTGCGGGTGAATTTCGGTTTTCTGCGTAGGCACAAAACCCTCTTGTTCAGCAAATGCTGAAAAAGCGTTAGCTTTATCGTCCTCGCCACGGCCAAACTGACACAAGACAGTATTCTTAATAATGTCATCGTACCCGTTTTCGCGTAGCCAGTCGTAAGCTTGCGGACGATTGTTAACCAGTATGGAGGCTCCATACGTTTGTTTGACCTCAACGGTAGAACCGTCATCTAAGGCAAACGAAGATATACCTACTTCGGCAAGCATTGCAGGCATGTCTTCATCCGTCATTTTCAGAAGCTTTTTCTTTGCATTCTTGAGATCGCTCTCCAGAGAAGCAATATATTCTTCTTCATCGCGGATATGTCGGGCCAACTCAGCCACCGTTTGGAGGCCTTGTTGATCTATCTTTTCGACGGATGAGGCGATAGTGTCCTCAAAATCTTCTTCCATCATTTTTAGTACGTCGTTACTCATTCCGAGTCTCCTTCGTGGTTAAAGGCACCTGTCGGGCCTTGACAAATACGGATAATATCGTATACTCGGCTCTTGTCAAGCAGTATTTAGGGAAATTTAAAATGCGTGGATTTGAGTACAAAACCAACCCGTATGACCACCAGCGTAAAGCGTTAGAAGCTTCGTGGGCCGAGGAGTATTATGCGCTGTTCATGGAGATGGGTACAGGCAAAACAAAAGTGGCTATAGACACCATGGCGGTTCTTCACGAAGCAGGCAAGATAAATGCGGCTTTGGTTGTAGCACCCAAAGGAGTTTACGATAACTGGGTCAAAAATGAAATACCGGCACACCTTCCGGACCGCATTCAACGAAACATCCTGCGCTGGACCCCTGCCAAGACAAAACGCATGGAAACAGACCTTAAAGATTTCATTGTTGGAGATTTACACGGCATCAAAGTGTTTGTTATGAACATAGAGGCGTTTTCCACGAGCCGTGGGACGGAAGCCGCTCTCGCCTTTCTTTACCAAAACCCCGACAATATTGTGATTGTAGACGAAAGCACCACGATCAAGAACCGTAAGGCGGCTCGGACAAAGAATATTGTAAAGCTACAAGAGTATTCTAAGTATCGGCGTATCCTGACGGGTTCTCCTATTACCAAAAGCCCCATGGATTTGTTTAGCCAGTGCGACTTCCTGCGTAACAAGGCGCTTGGTTTTAACAGCTACTTCGCGTTCCAATCGCGTTACGCAAACATTCAACAACGCACAATGGGGCACCGCAGCTTCCAGCAAATCGTGGGTTACCGACGGTTAGACGAACTTTCTGAAAAGTTAGACCGCTTTAGCAATAGGGTTTTAAAGCAAGATTGCTTGGACCTGCCTGAGAAGGTTTATGTGCGGCGGGAAATCGAGTTCACTCCGGAACAAAAGAAACTGTACACGCAGATGAAGAAGTTGGCTCTAGCTAAGTTAGAAAGCGGGGAGCTTGCCACCACTGCGAGCGTTCTTACCCAGATAATGCGTCTTCAGCAAATATGCTGCGGGTTTCTGCAACCAGATGAGGGTGAGATAGAGTCTGTCCCGAGTAACCGTCTGAAGGAACTTTTGGAGCTTACAGATGAGGTGCAGGGCAAAGCTATAATATGGGCCACATATACGCATGATATTCTGCGCATTGAGAAAGCCATCAAAGACCAGTTTGGCGAAGACTCGGTTGCGACGTACTATGGTGGTACACCGCAGGATGAGCGGCAAGATATCGTCACGCGCTTTCAGGATAAGTCTGATCCGCTGCGTTTCTTCGTTGGTCAGCCGCGGACCGGGGGCTACGGCATCACGCTAACTGCCGCTAACACCGTGATTTACTTTTCAAACAGTTACGACTTGGAAATTAGATTACAGTCGGAGGATCGCGCTCACCGGATTGGTCAAACCAACAAGGTCACCTATATTGACATGGTTTCGCCCGACACTATCGATGAAAAGATACTACAGGCCTTGCGGAGCAAGATTGATATTGCTGGTCAGGTTCTAGGCGAAGACGCGAAAGACTGGTTGAAATAACCCTGCGGGTCAGGCCCGCGGACCGGGGGTGGTCCAGAAACTTCGCCGCCACTTGCAAAGGGGCTGGGCATTTCTTGGTCATAGTCGTATGCGGCATACTGCGCAAAGACGTTTTCTGTCGGTTCTTCGGGCCGAGCTTGTGGTCTGATCTGCGGAACAGAGGCCTGTTCTACAACTTCAGGTTCTTGAGGCATCATTAGATACTCACTTACCGCTTGTGCGGCA
>Ga0208303_1000133_pt1 | contig 31357 bp, 49 predicted proteins | sample CB_VirMetaG_2_FD_184537 | JGI IMG/M metagenome (GOLD analysis project Ga0208303, IMG submission 184537) | Freshwater to marine saline gradient viral communities from Chesapeake Bay - CB_1504_2 Viral MetaG (SPAdes) (version 4) | ecosystem: Environmental > Aquatic > Marine > Coastal | place: USA... | reverse complement strand
GCACATTGGCTGTGATGCTGACATCTTCTTAGGTAAGATGGATGGCAACAAGTACGATCAAGACAGTGGTAACAAGAGCAGTGGCTGGTAGTCACACAACACAGGAGCCAGAAGCATGGCAGAATATGACGATACAAACAGAGGCGCAGCCTTTACACCATTCCCAACACAGCAAATGATCTTGCAAGGTAAGGTCAACGTCGAGGGCGTAGATTCAAAAGTAGTTCTTGTCAAAGACCAGACCAAAGACGGTCGTGGTATTGTTGAGGTCTATCAGAAGATGGCCGTAATGTTTGACAACGATAAAAAAGGCAATGATGCAGCACCCGATTACTCTGGCCCAGTTGGAGCAAATGGAGCAACTCACAGCACAATGCGAATTGCTGGGTGGAGACGCATGAAAGATGGTAAACCTTATATGTCTTTTCAGATAAGCGACAAACAACAAGGTCAACAATCTGCATCTTCCCCATTGCAAGAAGATAGCATTCCGTTCTAAGCTAGGCTTAGTTCTCCGAGGAGCGTCCTGCCCTCCCTCACAACTGCCCCGCTTAATTAGGTTTCGCACTGTTTAAGTGGGGCTTTTTTTTACCCAAAGGAGTTCATCATGAGATTAAATCACAGAAGACTAAAGTATTTCAGACAAATCCAAAAAGTAAAACAATTAGAAATGGCTAGGAGTCTTGGCTTAGATCAATCATTGCTTTCTAAATATGAAAATGGAAAGGTTCCAAATCCATCTGCTGCAATAGTTAAAACAATGGCTAATTATTTAAACTGCGAAATGACAGATCTTCTCTTAGCAGAAACAGATTACGAGCAAGAAGAATTTACCGAAAAAGAATATAAACAAACAATTCCAAATCGAATTGATATTCATGTTTATTTTCATTGGGGAGAATAATCAATGGAAACATGGGAAGAAATGACACAACGTCACAAGCAAGAAAAACTACAGCTAGTAAAAGCATTGGCGCAATCTCGCTGCACTCAAACACAAGCAGCAAAAATACTTGACGTAAAACTATCTGGCCTCAATAATTTCATTCATCGCAACAACATATTCTGGCCTGTCGTAGAGCAAGGAAGAAAGCAATGAAGATACACCCCGCACATGAAGTAGAGTTAGATTTTCTCAAGCGAAGAGTTGATACGCTAATCGATGAAGAAAACAGAACTGATCCACATCCAAATGTAAAACAAGACCTATGGGCAGCACGTTCTGAACTAAATCAATTTGTAAACAAACTAAGAAGTGAGGGCTATCACATATGACACAAGAACAATTACTAGCCGCAATGCTTGAAGACGCAAAACAAGTTAATAAAAGAGCTAGAGAAAGAGACGGGCAAAGCCGATTTCTAAAACAAAACAATACTGATTATTATATGGGCGGCAAAGATGCCAAGCCAGAAACAAAAGAAATAATCAGACTAGCCTTAGAAGGCAAAGACAAAGACTCTATATGCAGACGCATGTCCTTCATGGGATACAGTCGCGCCTTAACTATAAAGACTTTATCTCGTCACTCAGATAAAATTAATAACGCTAAAGCATTAGCTCAAAGTGAGGGCCATCAATGAATGGCCTTCGACCCTGCTCTCTACGTCTATCAACGTAAGCATTCATAGCTTCTTCCATTGTGCCATCCCATGTGCGGATGTCATCTATATGCCAAGCTGCTCCCCAGCGCACAGCCACACCAGCAGCATTAGCACCTTCCTTCATAGCGTCAGCCAAATCGTCATACAGATTAAGCTCCCAAGAACCACGGCCCTCAATGTAAGCCATCAGATCAACAGCCAATCCATCTAAATGCTTTGACTTCATGGTCTGGCTAGCGCCCTTAGCTACTAATGCTTTCTGCATTTCCAAAGTACGCAAGCCTTGAATAACTCCGAAGTCTGTCTTCGTTGCTGTGATTGCAAACTTAACTACAGAAACCATGCGCTCATCTACGCCCTGCATTCTATCAAGACTGCGCTGCGATAATTTAAAACTCATTTCTTTAATCCCTTCATGGTTCGTATACCAAAGCTTGCAGCAATAGAGGCATACATTCCCCACTGTACCCAGAGCGGTGTGGTTTCTAAGTTAGCAAATCCAATAGCCATTACATCCTGCATAGAAGGAATAAAGTTCATGCAAAGAATAGCTACAAAAACTATAGTCCATAGCTCATCTTTCCAACTATCCTTCGATGCTTCGATAGCTGACTGCTCCCAGTCCATCTCACCAGTAGCTTGCTTGAGTTTGATCTCCGCATTAGCCTTCTGGACAGCAGCCTTACCGTCTAGGTAACTGGTTGCTAGCCCACCTAATGCACCTACAATCTGACCAATCATTTCTCAGACCCAACCCAAACTGCAAACGCACCAGTCATAGCGCCAGTAACAACACTAATCAAAGCACTCTGTTGTGTAGTCAAATCAGGCTGGCTTAACGCCCACTCGATGCAGCGAATGTACATCAGTGTCATCACCAGCATCATCAAGCGCGGCATAATCTTCCAAGCAAGTATCTTTTCCATAGCTATAGTCATATCTAAACCTCTATATTTATGTTCGTTCCCTGTGGTCTATCAGCAGTGGTCTTAGTGCCGAACCTATCATAACCCTTGCCTAAATCCAACTTCTGTTCTCTGAGGGCTTCTAGGTGAGTGTGGTTAGCCCTGTGTTCTTTAGCTACCCTCTGCTCTGCAAGGTGAGCCTCTATACGTTCACGAGTTTGTGATTGCTGGTGAATATCACTGCCAACATTGAAAGGTGAAGATCCAATGCCACTAACACCGTCAGCCATTACCACCACCCAGCGCCAAGGCCAGTCAACCATGTGCCGCCTACTATAATAGCAGCCAACATTATCAACAGCAGCACAACCAACATCGTTTCAAAGAAAGCAGCCTTGCGTTCTTGCTGCCGGTACAGCGTTTCTTCTCGCTCTTTCTTAATCTTGCGACGAAGCTCAACCATCTCGCGCCATGTTCCATAGCCAAACCTGTTATTCAGCATTTGCTGCAAGTCTTTTTCTTGCTCGGCCAGTTTTTTCTGGTGAATAATAATCTGCAACGCTTCCTGCTCTACAGATCCAGAAGCAAATAGCTTGGTAAAGATAGGCGGGTTTTTACGCTGTTGCTCCGCTCGGCCAAGATCTGCCGCAGCCCCGTACCATTTACCCAGTTGACCCGCTACATCTTCTAACTCACGGCCTGCATACACCAGCTTCTTAATCATATTGTAACTGGCTGTCGCTGTGGCGATAGCTGTCATTGGATCAATCATGCGTCCTTACCTACCTTGATGTAAGAAAAGCATGGAGCTTTATACGGCACACGAACTGTATATGGATAATACTTATAAATCCCAGAAGGGCACCGATATATGCAAGCAGTGTAAAGATGACCGTAAGTCATCACGCCCACCGCTATGCTGGTGAGCGCACAGATCATTAGCCGATCATGTTCATGCGGAGAAGCAACACAATAATAAAGCCAGATGTACCAATCATAATAGCTTCAAGGCGCTTCACGCGGTTAAACAAATCTTTGAACTGGATTTCCATTTCGGTTTTAATAGCCACGATGTCTTTCTCCAAACCATCGATGCGCGTGTGAGCCGATGATACTGTGCGCTTGTCCATTTATTTATTCCTCTTGAGCCGCCAGATGCGCAGCATAAGCAGCCTTAACCGCATCACTGAATACTGGAGTACAGATAGCAGATACGCCTGCATCCTCTGCTGAGAGATCAGCATCAGGCATTACCACATGACGGTGGAATGTACGGCTGATTTCTGTGCCATCCTCTGCAATGATGGTTGCTGTGCGAACCTGCACTACAGACCAATCACCTTTGTTGATGACTTCGATCTTGTCGTTGATAGTTGTTTTAGTAAGAGCCATGTTTACCTCCTATGGCTGGACTGTCCACGCACTAGGCGCATTAAACGTCTGTTGATCCTGCAAACTCAGAAAGAGTTTTCAAATGTTCGTATGCTTGAGCAATGAAGTTATCACCATCAAGATTTACTTGAAAGTTATAACGGCGTTCACCTGTAATCTTGTTGCTAGTAAATGAAACATAAGCAACAGCATTTTCTTTAGTTGCATTTACATTCGTGACTTTGATGTAAACAGTGTCCGAAAGATTTGCGTCAACTACACCACAAAGCCCGTTGTCATTGACAGAGACTTTGGTGTTGATAGAGATAGTTTTTTGAAGTGCCATTATTTTCTCCTTAGAGGTCTGCGCAAATAAATTCGACACCAAACAAATCATACTTTGCTCTGCCGATTTCTTTATCTGTGCTTGTTAATGTGAATTGCGGGTTTAATGTTACAGTGTTTACGTCAAACAAAGAAGCTCTTGCTACGGATTGAAATCCAGTCGTTAGCCCAACACTTGCACTTTCAGAAATCAAAGCCCCTGCCATATTGTTAAATGTTATTACTGTAGCTTTTATATATGCGTTGTCATCGTCAACATATATTGTCAAATAGCAAGTAGATTTATCAGAAATTGTTAAGCTGGAATCTAAAACAGTTTCAGAGCCTCCAACCATATAACAAAGAGACATTGTTGAAGCACTTACATTTCCTGGCACGGCAACTATTTTTAAATAAATTCCATCATTTGTTGTGTCAGAAAGTAATCCAACTTTAGCATCAAGACGTGGGTTCCAAGCTACTGGTGTGCCCGCACCAGAAAAACCATTGATTTGTTTTCTAAATCCAATTTTAAATTCTGGAAATTTAGAAATAGTGCAAGCCGTATTTGACAAAATAAGTTGCGATGTGGCTGTGGTTGCAACAGTGTTAGTCAGCAAAACAGAAGAACGGCGAGAAGAACCAACTGAAACAATATCTCCTGCTTGGCTCATTCCTGTAAGAGTGAACCGTGGATCTAAGCTATTAAAGCATGGATCAAGAATTTCTTTTTTTCCACGTTGAGCTTTTGACTCATCCAAAGAAGCAAGTGTTACTCCAGTTGATAAAACACGATATTTCTGAACATTTTCACCCCAACCATCATGAACAAAAATGTCTGGTTCAAGTGTTGACCATTTATCTGGGCCTATCAACTCATAGAAGCCATTGCCCCAATTAATCCCTGCTGCGTTTTTATGCCATCGAACAGTTCTATAGCCACCAGAATCCCAAAGGGTTGTATTGTTTATTCCAGCTAATTCAAAAGTACCAAGATTTGAGGTATTTGTTTGATAAGTACCATCAAAATAATTTCCAATCATTAAAGAGGGATCGTTAGCTACTCCATTACTTATGTAACGAACACCTCCGCAAATAAGATTTAAATTTCCAAATGTGTTTCCTTGGATATATGATCCACTGTTATCAACCTCAAGCAATATACACGCCTGTTGCACACCTTCAGCAACAACTGCTATATCGTGCATATTGTTATAAGCCATGTAGCTGCTATTCGTCATTTTAAAATGAATAGCAACACAATCTGCTAAATTCCCCACAATGGTTAATTTAGATAAATCAATGGCGTTCATCTGATAAGCACTGCCAGTGTTGCCATCAAGTTTAATTACGGTGGCAGTATGAGATGCATCTAATACAATAGATAAATTATTTAACTTAAAAGCTGTAGTTGAATTAATCAAAGAAACATTAGCATCTAAGTTAATTATTGTATTTCTTCCAGCCCCGAAAATTCTTTTATTGCCCAGAACGCCTAACTCTAATGTATCAGTAATACTATATGTGCCTTCTGGAATGTATATGTCACTTCCTTCTGCAATAGCAGTATTAAATGCTGTTGTGCTATCAGCAACTCCAGTTGGGTCAGCACCATAATCCAATACGTTTACTGGTGCGCCAGTTTTCATAGAGTTGGTAACTTTAGTCAGTGACATTTTTTATCTCCATCAAACGAAGTAAGTAATTGAACCTGATAAAACAGAACCATTAGTAACAGCACTTCCGTTTAGAGTGCCAAGAGCAGGGGTAAAAAATAATGCCCTTGCAATTCCAGAAAAAAATGAAACATGAGTTATAACAGAGTTTGAAGTGGTATTTCTTCCTATAGGCCCAACATAAATATAATTTGAACCCCCAACATCAGGAACAAAAGGAACACTTACACCTGTGTTTCCTCCTGTATTGGTGTTTGTATTTACATGCATAAAAAAGAAAACATTTACTTGACGACCTATTTTTGTATATCGCCCAAATTGCGATGTGTAGGTAACTGCTCCGCCTGTCATTCCCTCTAAAGCTGGAGTATAAGTCCCCTCTTCATAGTCATCGAACAGTTCACTTGTGCCAGTGCCAGAGGTGGCAGAGAAGTCGATGCCTTTGCCTGATGTGCCGATGACAAGGTTGCCAGACATAACCTCAACATTTCCAGCAGTAGTAATTTTTAATCTTCCAGTGTTATTGGACTTTAATTGTAATTCGTGATTGCTGTTAGTTCCTATGACGCCTCTGGCACTTTGGGCTTGCAGGTTTATTAATGCACCACTAATTCTTTCTACTTCTACCTCACCATTGCCAGCCTCTGTAACTTTTACTTTGCCGCCAAAGTCACCAGTACCAGTAACATCAAGATTGCCATCAACCTTAAGGTCTGAATTAACGTCAATATCCCCATCGAAAGTTAATTGCCCATCAATAGTGACATCGTTAAATGTTGGGTTGCGACCAAAAATACCGCCTTGTTGTTTGATTGTCATATCTTCACCTTATGTATCCGTTGCTATAGTTTTAACAGTTCCATCGCCAAACTTAACTTTTAAGTCTCCATCAGCACTATCAACATAAATAAATGCTTTGCCAGAAGCTGTAGCAGGAGCTGTTACTCCATCAACGATAGCCATCTCATTAAATGATCCCGTCATTGTCATTTTTGATAGGGAGTCATCCGTAAATTCTATCCCCTTCAAAGTGCCATTATCAGTATTATTGAAAAAACCAATTGACGTAGCCCAACCAACGCCGCCACCAAATCCTCCAGTGACATTATTTAGTGTGTAGCAATTTTGAACTCTACTACCAGAAATCGCAGTCGGCCAATACCATCCATACCCCTGACCACCTGTCTTGCCAGAAGTTGTGCCATTGAGAGCCATGCACCCAACAAACTGCCCTGTGCTAGATGACTCTAAGTTGTAACCATGATAGGTGCCGTTCTGGGTCGTTCCATCCACCCATGAGTTATCAACAGCCTGACAGCCTGTGAATTGAGTCCTTGAAACATTAGTAGACAGATCAAACCCATGCTGTGTATTCCTGCTAGATAAACAGCCGACAACATTACAGCTTTGTACTGTGTTGAAATCAAACCCAGACCCAGTATTGCTAATTGCAATGTTGCCGTCAAATGAGCAATTTATTACTGATATAATTGAGAACCCAGAATATGTTCCACCGACCCCGTTGCCTTCGGCAACATTATTTGAGAATACGCTATTGCGTACCACAAAGTCTGTGCCATCACTGGTTCCTTTTACTTCATATCCAAAAAAGTTGTTGCCCTCTGCAACATTTCCGTCAAGAACAGACTCAATAAATCCGTCATAAAAATCAAACCCATCACGGTCATTGTTTCTTGAGGTGTTCCCCAGAACCCTACTGCGTCGGGTTCCTTCAGCTATCTTAAATCCATCATTCTTACAATCTTTTGCATCGTTACCTTGAAGCAAAAGATATTGTGCTTTGTGGGCTATAAACCCTGTCGATTGAAAATTTCGTAAGATATTCCCTTCAGCAATATTGTGATCGTTATTGCCGTAAGACCCTGTATCATTATCAAAATGCAATCCATAATGTCCACCAATAATTTGGCAAAATCTAACTGAACATTCAGAGGCGTTTGTGAATGTAATGCCATTACAGTTAGCCCTCGTCTGAGCTAACTTAGTTGCATTTGCGGTGCCATCAATTCTTATGCCTCTGATATGAACATCACTAGCAGTAACACTAATTGCTGGGCGATTAATTGCTGAAGAAGTATAAATTAAATTTGCAATCTCTAGCCCATCCCCGATAATAGTTTTGTTTGTAGCAGAAATTAATATACCATATGAACCATTTTTATCCGTAATTTTATAATTACCTGCTGGGATTCGTATAACGTCTGAGGATGAATCAATCGCAGCTTGAATAGCATCTGTGTCATCCGTCACACCATCACCGACAGCACCAAAGTCTTTGACCGATACAGTCTCTTGCAGCTTGCTTGTCAGTGTACGATCCTGTGCGCCTGTGCCGCCTTGGTTGTAGGTCACGACATCAGGATCAGTTGTTAGCGAGGTAACAGCATTACCAACAATAAACTCAATTGCAGAGTTCAAAGGTGGGGCTTCTGAGAATGTCAGCGTAGAACCACTAATCGAGAACGTGTCTTTGTTTTGGTAAACACCATCGATGTAAACTTGGATGTTGTTTTTGGAGCCAGCCGCTTCTGTAGTGCTAAACGCAACTATAGTACCGTCACCAGTGTGGCTTGCTTTAGTATAGTTAGCTCCAAGAACGCTGCCTGTTAGTAAGTCGCCAGCAGCTTGCACTTGGATGTCGCCTTCAGTATCAAAGCTAAGAAGCTTGTCAGCGCGTGTAGCAGCGTCAGGAAGCAGCAAGTTAGCTGCCGCAGGGTCATAGTCGGTAATCCGAATAGACCGCTCTCCAAGGTCTTTATTATCAGCCGCAATAGCAGTTAGCGTATCTAGCTGTGTATTCAAAGCAGCGCGGTTAATATCTACGCCAGCAGTAAAGTCTGTAGTGCGCTCAATTGTAGTATCACGAGTGAAGATAACAGTCTTAGGGCCAGTCACTGTCATAGTAACAGTCCCTGTGGAGCCAGCCCCACCAGTTACCGTGTAGTCAGTCGTAATAGTTTGCAGGGTGGTGTCGATATAAACATTAAGATCTGAGTCATCGAAGAACTCAAATGGCACAGCAAAAGATGTCTGCGTTACGCCAGCTGCAACTGAGTAGCTAATACGCGGATTGTTAGCGGAAATGTCTATTGTCATGGTTCACCTCTTTGTTCTCTTCTCACACAAAGAAGCGAAGAAGATCAATGCACAAATAATCTAGGACAAATCAATATCGCCCAAAACCAAGAGGAGCATCAAGCTCGCCCTCAATCATATTGGTAAATTCATTCATCTTACCTTTCCAAAACCACATTCTGGCAAAAGGTAAATTACGAATAACTTCTTTGGTGCCCTCACCAATATTGCCCGTAACTAAATCATAAGACCCACGAGCAAGATCAGTGGCAATGCTAGGGCCAGCGCCTAGTAAACCATTTGCGGCATCTAGTGCATCAGGTTTTTGAGGGAAGCGAGGCTGAAGAACACCGCCAGTTAGATTAGGCCCACCTAATGCTAAGCTAGTAGACATAGCTGTGTAGAACATATCAGAATACAAAGCAGTAACGCCTGAATAATCAAAGGATCTAGCAAGTTGATCTTGGAAACTCATCTCTACAAAGTCAGGCGTTTTGTATTGCAACACCATGTAGCCCAAGCCCATAGCTAAAGCTGTACCAATCCACTGGTTCTTTAGCTGTCCATGCCCGTATGCCGCTGTAATCTTGTTTACCGCAGCTAAACTGTAGCTGTAGAACTGAAACGGTAGACCAAGTAATCCGCTTTCAATGCGAGCGTATCCCTTAAACTCTCTGTCTTCTTTCATGCCAAACTTTTCAGCAACACGCATAGGAATGTAGGCAATACCGTCAGTAATTATTGGCTTATCTGCTGGTGTACCCATTAGGATTGTATTCATAATCCCAGAGCCAAGAGCATTGCGGAATGTACGCACAGTCTCAGGATCTACTCTTGCTTGTTTTTCTATCTCAGCAATAGCCAGATCATTTATTGCATTTTCATACGCAGCCTTGCTTTCTTTTCTTCTCATATCAAAGCCCATATCTTTGGGCCTGTTGAGTGAATGCATAATCTCATGCATCTTAATGAAAGTCACATAATCTTCTGGCGTATTGATGATACCTTTTTTAACAGGTTTAACGCCTTCAACTCGTGGGTTTTCCCAGCCGCGTTGTTCATACATTACATTCTTAATGTACTCTTCATCTATGTAAATCTTTTTCTCAGAGTCACGGTAGAATGCTGGCTTGTAGCGACCGCCCTTAGTAAACTCATCTGTTGGACCAGATATAACTTCAGCTTTAGTCGCAGGGAACTCAATGGTATTAGTCCATGCTTCTGTGTTTGCCATATACAAACCAGACTCAGACTTCTGCCAAGGTGCATTTGCAAGCTTCTTAGCATCTTCTAAGTCAATGTTGTAACGCAGCAGATACTCTTGCTCTTGTTTTGTTGCTTTGCCTTGCGTCCAGCGAACAGAGTAATCAATAATGCTATGAGAGCGCATCATAGCGTCAAAGTCTTTGAAGATACGAGTAATCGGGCCAAGACCGTTGAGCAGATAGAAAGGCTCTTTAGCCTTATCCAGTATATCAGATCTAAACGGATTATTGTTTACATCATCAACAAGACGCAGATGCGCCGAGTTCATAATATTATCTAAGGCCTCACCAGCTAGTCTGCCCTCTTTGCCACCAAGTCTTAGCTGATTGTTCTTCATTACTGAGAATAAGCCACGGAACGTAGGTCCAAGCCCATGCTCCATCATAATCTTAGCTGGCTCAGTTATTGTAGATATACCAGCAGAACCTAGATAGTTTAGCTGTGCAAGGCTACGAAGAACTCTAGCTGTTGATTGATCCCAGCGATCAGGATCACGCTGCAAACCACCCGTAACTCTTCTATACAAGTGACGCATATCACGCAAAGCGCGGTTAGCTTGCTCTGGTGTGTTGCCAGCATCTAGCATTTCGTTGAACGTATCATCTAATACATCGTCGATAGATGCCCCATCAAACTGTCGAGAAAACTCATAGCGAGTTCCAGTACGCTGAACGTATGCCTTCATTACAGCAATCGGATTAGTTTGAATGAAGTCTAAAACCAGTGCGTTTGGAATATCCACTAGGCGGTGCTTAAAGTGCTTTGATTTACCAGCGCCATAGTAACCAGCCTCAGGATCTAAGATGTCCTTGATGCCAATAATGTTATCTATTGTATCGTCAACACGCGACTTGATAGCAGCTGGATCTGTAGATAACTTTAATTTGCTAAACTTACCGTCTTTCTCAACAACTATTGACGGATTATTCTTGTACCAATCTGTAAGGATGCGCTCAAACTCTTCGCGGTTTGCCTTGATTGCATCCTGATCCCAGTATCTAGGACGAAAGATCTTTTCATTAGCTGGCATAACCTCATCAGTTATATCATCTAAGATAGCACGAGCCTCATCTACCTCATCGCTGTAGCGCCGCACCTGAGCCTCTAGCTTCATACGGTAGTCTATGTTGCGAGCAGTTTCTAAACGCTTCTGTGCGCCCTCTATGCGCCCCTCACGACCTGTTATAAACTTTTCGTAGTGTGCCTTAGATCCAATCAAGCCTTGCTCGCTAAGACGAGTTTCCCAAGTCTTGTAAAAGTTATTAAGCTTATTCATTGCTTGAGCTTCAAAATCATCAGCAGCTTCAACACCACGCATTGCTTTTGAGTCTACGCCCTCAAGCCATGTCTCAAAGTCTTTGCGCTTAAATGTATAGTCCAGAGGATTAACCACACCCTTACCAGTGCTTTGCCCCCAGATTAATAGCATATCATCATATGCTTTTACCCATTCGCCTTCGAGCAGCTTAGAGTTCTGGAAGACTGAGTTACCTACTTTTTGACCTTGTTTGTTTGCTGCAAGCAGTATGCCAGAATCGTTAGCTATTTTGAGTGTACGCAACTTAACTGAGTTCGGGATGCTGTTATCAGTAAGAATACGTTTCATAGGAGTAGTTACTCCTTTGTATAGCCATGAGTCAGTAAACAAACTTGGTGCTATTTCAGCAACAGGCTCACCTTCAACTGGCTCAATTTGCTTTTGCAGATTAGCTATCTCTTCTTCAGCAGACTTTTGCGCGGCAATCCTTCTTTGCATTGGGATTGTAACCAAGCCACTAATGGCACCGCCAAGAACAAACGAAGCACCAATGTTTAATGCTGCCTCTTCTTTTGTAGCTAAAGGATCAAGCGGATAGCGAATAGCTTCCTGACCAGCAACAACAGCAGCCGTAGACGCACCACCTCTAACAGCAGCGCCAGCAAAAGTTGCAGCACGAGCAAACGGAATACCAATATAGTTAATAGGATCAAACAGTTCAGCAGCAAACTGAGGAATAATACCTGACCTAGAAAGATCTTGGCGTGTCTTTAGCCCATCTCTTAGGTTTTGAACCAAAAACTCCATATGCTCTTGGCTTGTAGCTCTAAGCAATGTCGAGCCATACTGCTTCATATCATCAGGAATATTATCTATTGCCCTATATCCATCTTGAGGCAACGAAGGAAAGCGAGCTATTTCCTGCTCTCTGCTTATTAGCGGATCGTATTTGTAGGCCAATGAAGACTTAACTGTATCTATGAAAGAAATATCGGGCAGAGGTGTTACCCTTTGCCCTGTTTCAATCTCTCTTAATGCTGTCAGCCCATTCTTCATTCTTCTAGCGCCCTATTAATATCTTCATATGTCTTGGGAACATAGTCAGGATTAAGTCTGTTTTCTAACTCTTCTTTTACAAGAAACTTTCTTTTCTGTTCTGTCTCTTGCTCTCTTAATGCAGAATCAAGTGCGCTTGCTTTGTTAGCCATATGATCTGCAATGTCACTACGATCAAACGTAGGCCACATAGGTTGACCATCTTGCTCAATAATCAATGGGCGCAGTTCTTCGTTCTCATCTACAAAGTAAGAAAAGTAATTCAAGCCAGCAGTACTCTCATCAGGCACAAGCATTACACGCTTCTCACCTGCATCTAGGTTTGGAATAAGGCTATAACCAGATGGAAGTTGCTCATTTACTCTAGTAACAAATGCATTCCGATCATCTTTTTCAGGAAATACAGCCTCTAAAGAGTAACGTGATCTTTTGATTGAGCCAGCAGGAAAGCGCGGATCAGCAATAAAACGGCTCTCTGCATACTTGCTATCAACAGTTGAACTTAACACAGAGTTAATCTGCGATGCACTTTTTCCAGTAAGCGCCATATACTCAACCAAAGGCGCTAATTCCGCAGCAATAATAGGATCGCCTATTTGATCTAAGGCATATGCAGTTGGTGTTTTCTTATCTAAAACCACATCCATATTAAGTTTAGACTTAGGATCACGTTGCCTTTCAATTAAGTCCATTGCAATCTCATTAACGCCCTGACCAGTAATCAACCTTATCTCATGTATATCAGTTAGAAGTTGAGGATTTTTTATTGAATCCCCAAGCGTACTAACAAAAGTACCAGTCCCAGTAGGAGTATTAGATAGAACAGCAAACAGATCTAAATACTGCTCTGCATTAGCAACCTCTAGGCCAGATCCAATTTGACCTAACTTATCTATTAATCCCTGCGGTGGGGCGCTTCTCATTACAGAAAGCGCAGCAGCCCTTTGTGTCTCAGGAAGCTGATCAAACTGAGCTAAGTCAATGCCAGCGTTATCCAGCATTTCCTGAGCAATGTCTCTGTCAGCTTTATCGTTAGCATTTCCACCGCCACCAAGAATACGGATAGAATTATTGCGAAGCTCAATCGCATCTTTCATCTGCGCTTCTTCAGAAGCTACTGTTGTTTTAAGTCCATTAATTTTACTAACGACAGCATCAACGTCATCTGTGGTTTCTAAGATCCGATTACCAGCAGCAACTACATCAGGCGACATACCTTCACGCTTACCTCGGCTGTCTACATATGCAGCAAGGTTATTAAGGCTGCGAGAGTTGGCGCGAGCAGCAAAGGTTGTAACCTCACCAAAGGCTCTGGACTTACTTAGACGGTTTGATTCAGATATACCTTGATCTGCCGTTAAGCCATTTGGTCCAATACTATCTTCAATCTTAGCATTTATAGAATTAAATTCTTCATCACTAAGCGCACCAGACTCAGCAGCAGCTGCAGCTTCTGTTACAGATTGAGCAATCTCAAAGCGTAATGCTTCTCTATCTCGTTGCTGTCTAATCTGATTAATATTTGCTGATAGAACTTCTCTAGCAAACCCAGTGTCTTCATTGGGATCAAAGAAGTCAGTATTATAAATCTCAGAAATAAATGTGCGCTGCTTTAATGACAGCTTGCTCATGTCTTCTGGATTATTGCTTACTAATGCAATCCGAAACTCTTCTACATTACCCTCAGCAGCCGCTTGAATTAAGTAAGGACGAAGAAGGTTTTGACGAACATCTTTTAAATCACCTTCTCTTTCTGACCTGCTATAGCTTTCATCAGATAAGAAGCGTTGATCTAACTTAGCCTGAGCGCTCGTGTACAGATCATTTGTTAGGTTAATGCCAGCTTGTATCGAGTAAGCTTCATCTGAGGCAAAGGCATCAGACGCATTAAGGCTAGATGTAGTAAACAAAGATTCAAGAGTATCAGGTAAAGTAAGCTCTAGCTCTCTTGCTCTTAGCTTTGCTAGATTTGATGCTTGTTGAATTTGATCCTGCTCAACAGCATTGTAATCACTAGATACAACCGAGCTATGCCTAAGAACCGCTTCTATGTTTGCTGGCTCAACGTAAGCCAAAAGACTTTTAACTTCTTCTTGCAAACCCTTTGGCAATCCTGACATCTGATTACCGCGAGTTCGTATAGCAAGATCAATCGCATTGCGCTCTGATTTGTTTGCAGTGCCAGAAAGCAAATACTCAACAGCGCCTAGCGCAATAGATTGTTTAAGTTGCTGTGAAGCAGTCTGATCAGCACCAACCTTTAACAGCGCAGAAGATACACCGTTCTGAGCATTAGCAAACTCTCTGTCATGTATTGCTTGAGCTTCACTAATGTCCTCGTTCTCACGAGCAATAAAGCCACCAGCGCGAGCAACACTGTAAGCATTGTCTTGACTTGTGCTAATCCCGCTTAAAATAGAATCAGCTGCATTTTGTCTTGCTCTTTTTGCAACATTCTCTTGGATGTTTAGCTTTGTAAGAGCTAAGAATTTAGCGCCTGTTGTTTCTACAAATGTTTTGTACTTACCTTCAGCCCCATTAGCCATTTGACCAATGTAGTTGCTCATTACTTCGTCATATGACTCAGGGTCATACTGATATTTCAGAGCAATCTCTTGAGCCTTAACTCTAAGCTCAGTGCCAATAGAGTCTTCATATCTTTTATCAATAACGCTTTGATAAGCAGCAGATGCTATGCGACCAAATCCTTTAGGAGCTTTGAATGCTTCTGGCTTGCCTGTCTCTGGATTGATTGTTCTTAGCTTCTTTTCCTCAACAGCCTCGGCAATCTCTATGCCCTTCTTTTGAGCATCTTCAGCAGCTTCACGAAAAGCAATCTGTTGAAACGTAGCGGCAACGTTGCTAACTGCACGTCCAATGTCTGCGCTTCCCGCATCTGCTCTAACAACACCGACTGGCTGATTAAAGACTCTGGTTCTTTCTCTAATTACAGCCATTACTAAGTCCTTGTCGTTTGATATTGATAGATGCCTTGGCCAATAGTACCAGCCGCATTAAACAAAGAGGCGGTGTAAGCATTCCTACCACGGCGTCTTTCAGCCATAGCAGCCATCTCTGACTTCATGCTCTCTATGCTTTGCTGTCTTGCAATGCGGCCAAGATCCTGACCCACAAGCTCTTCTTGCTTCTCAAAGAATGCTTGAACACTTCTATCAGCACCAACGTCACGGCCAGCCGCAGAGAATGCAGCTATATTTGCAGATGTTGCTAAGTCATATTCTTCTTTGCGAGCACGAGCTTGTTGCATTGCTTGCACTTCATTCAACTTCTTATCAGTTTTAATGTTAAAGGCGTTTAGCTGAGATGCTTGTTGCTGCGCTCGACCAGCTGCTATCTGACCAACTGCACCTATACCTGCTGCAATTAATTGAATCATCAGACTATTAACTCCGCTACTAGACCGTTTATCTGCAATGATAACGGATCGTTTTGTTCAATGGTTATCTGTGGATCACGACTGTAGCCTAAGAGACGGAACTCTTTTTTCCCAGTGAACCCAGTCTCAGTCACAAGTTTATGCCCGTTGACTGTCAGCGAGCGAGCACTCTTAAGATCGAGTACAACGTTAGTCATACCACGAATAGATCCAGTCGCAGGGCCGTTGCCCATAGAGGCATCAATCGGATTGGTTACTATCTTTGCAGTAAACTTCACACCCACATACGCATGAGTAAACCCAAGACCAGAGTAAGCTGTAAGATCAACGTCATCACCAGCATTTACAGTAAAACTGCCAAGATGGGATAGATTGGTACCATCAGTAACAATTACATCTACCGTGTCACCACTTGAGTACAATGCGCTTACATCAACAAGATTGCTTGAGATAGCACCATAAAGATAAAGATCTAAACCTACATCACCAGTAAACTCACACAGTTGCAGCTTGCCATCTGAGTCATAGACATTTGCAAACAATCTATCCTCAATAGCCACTACAGATCCAAAGTCACCATTTGTAGTTACTCTAGTCCAAGACGCTCGCTTCTCTGCTCTGTTAGATGAAAACAGAACCAAGTCACCATTGCCAGATGTAATAGCTGCATAGGAATCAGGAAGACCAAAGCCGCTGTGAACAACAGCCATATACTTAGGACTGCTAATAAGATGAGAGGCAATCGTAGAAACAGCAGTAGAGGTATAAGCTTCTTCAGTATCAGTAAACAAATACTCTCGAACAATCTTACCGTTGCGCTGCACAAAGATCGTAGCACCATCAACAGGCATAGGCTCAATATGCTCAGAGCCGTATGGTGTTTGCTTTCTAATCTGTACGTTTGTTGGCGTAATGGCTTGATTTAAGTAAGTAGGAACATATAGTTCGCTAGATGCTGTGAAGATTTGCAAGTCACGGTTGGAAACCAAATATCGGATTTCGTTTACATCACCCGTTGCAGCAACCAAAGAGATAGCATCATCATCAGCCGCATCACCTACATCGAAGTTAAAGAAGCTGCCGATCTTGCTAAACCAAATGTTATCTGGCTCTGCGATACTGCCGCCAAACACTAATCTGTTCTGATGAAACTCTACAGCCGCAGGGTATCCCCGCTTAGCTGAGAGAGCTTGCTCATCCCAATCCAAACTAGGAGCGTGTGTGGTTATTGTTACCTGACCACCGCCATCTTCTGCACTAGAAGCTGAACCACCAGCAGTAAAGGTAAATGTATTCTCATCTATAATACCACTAACAGTTCTAGCGCCGTTTAGATTGCCAGTATTAATACCGCCAGTAGCGCTAGCTCCACTAATAGTAATAGCTTCAGAACCTGAGAAACCGTGAGCAATTTGAGTTACCTCCACAGTAGTGCTGCCATCAATCGTTCTAAACGGATTTAAAACAGCCAATCGAATAGATAGTTCATCTACTACATTGCCCGTAGCCTGAGTTGCAGACTGAACGCTGGTAATAACAATCTCATTCTTACCGTAGCGCACAGTTACACCAACATGCAAAGAATCAAGATAATCACTACCAGTCTGAGTGCCAGTTGTATCCCAGTAGTCAGTGCTTGTTGTTAGAGTAATTCCAGTTCCCGTTGTGGCTGATGGATCTAGCGTTGTGCCGTGAGCTTGAAACTTAGAGTAAGGTTGGAATGTAACGCTGTTATCTGCGCGTTGGTCAAAGCTATAGGTGCTAATCTCAAAGCTGGTTAGCCCAGTTCTTGTTAGCATTCTTGGCGCAAACAACGGATGACAGATAAACTTTACATCGCCGTACTGTGCCGTTGTGTATTCTTGCAGATACTCTTGATCGAAGGGCAATGCTGCGGCGCTTGTATCCTGAGTAAGCGTAGAAACCAAAGTAACAGTACCATCTTCAATCCTAAAGCAGCGTACCTTCTGATGCTCTACAGAAATAACGTATTCTTCATTCTCATCAAAGATAAACGGAAACAGATGTGACTGCTCTGGGTAAGTCGCATTGTAGGTAATGCCATAGTCATAGATATGCTTTAGCCCAGTGCGCTTCTTAACTGCACCCTCGGCCATAACAACCATGTTCTCTACACGCTGCGCTGATGCTGTATATACGGAAGTATCTACCCTAGACAAAAGGGAATCACTTACTTCACCAAACTGAAAGCTATTGATTGGGACGCGGATCTTCTGCATTAACTGCGCCTTTCAGCAATAAACCTCGATGTGTTCAGCTTGCGTGTGGTCTGCTGCTGTGAGTGCAGCCTACGAGCTTGTATCATTTGGAAGTTAGCTTTTTGCTCCATCAATGAAGCAAGCTGCGAGTCTCTAGCCACAGATACCGCAAGCACCCCAGCCATCATATACTCAACAGCAGTTACAAAGTATGGAGGCCATCCAGACTCATCAGCGCGGAATACATAGTCGGCAATCACAGTGTCAGTTTCTACAGCATTGCAAAATATCTTGCTGCCATAGAGATCATACTTAATAGGATACTCGTTTACCGTAATAGCAGAGAGCATAATAAATTCTGATGGAAGCTGATAAGCTGCTTCAAATCGTCCAGTAGGCGCTTCTACTAAACGGTTAAGAATTGCCTGATCTGTTGCAAAGCGCCACCGAGAGTTAGTCAATGCGGCACGAGCCATATCTTCATACATTGCAGAGCTTACTGTTGCTTCTGCTGTACCGTCTTCAAAAGACTGAATCGCGTCACCACCAATCAAGAGAGATGCGCGAGAACATATTTTAATCGGTGTGTTTGCTATATCTGGCATAGTAGTATGGGGGCCGAAGCCCCCATCCCTTCTTAGTCGCCGTCTGTTTCAGCGACAGCGGTGCCATCTGAAACATCGACTACAGTGCCAGTATTCGACAGAACATTGACAAAATTGGTTGTTGGTACATTTGTATCACAAACAATAATCAGGTCACGAACTGCAAGCATGTTAGCTGCATCGTTAAAATAACCTTCTGTATTTACAGTTGCGATTGGATCTACGGTTGTGTACATCCACAAACTTCCGTTTGAGTCACCACCAATTCTAGCTAGTCCACTTGCTGCATAAGCCATTGATAAGCCTCCTAGTTATTATCTAAGACTTCATAGATACCATCGTCATCAATAACGACAGCGCCCATGGACATCATAGATGTTGCAAGGTGTGAGACTTTCTCAGCTACATAGTTTACTTCAGTTTGAACATCAGCATTAATGCCAAGGCCAATTGAAGAAGTGTGGTAAGCAAAGTTTTTACCACCAGCTACAGCTGAAGTTGAGAAGATCTTGAAGCCCAAGAACTCTTTCATTGTCATTCCACCTGCGAATGGCAAGTTTTGTGGGCCAACAAAGTCAGAGCTTGCAAACTCATTGATTGCAAACAAGTCAGCAAAACCAGTAGGTGACATTGCCAAGTAGCGCTGTCCGTCTTCTGGAATATCTGCTGCACCAAATGTTGAGAACAATGTCAACAAGTCAGCTTTCTCAAGAGCAGAACCAGTGTCATGAATTTGAGTGCTGTTAGCGCCCGCGTCCATTGCAGCGATTAAAATCTCATCAGTCTTACGACCTAAAGCAGCCGCAGCAGATTGCGCAACAGCCTGACGCTCGTTGATGTTAATCTTCAACTCGTCCAGCTTGTCAATGTACTCTGGTGCATAAAAGTCGGCCATAGTGGCTTCGACGTTTGTGTGCGCCAGTTCCATTGGAGTTACGTTACCATTGCGTGATTTAGTGTTTGCAGTGCCTTTTCCAATTACTTGGAACCGAGCAACCGAGCCAGACACATTGGTAGTACGAACAGTGTTCCGTAGTTTGGAACCCATACGCTGATAAGCCATGTGTACTTCTGTCTCGAACTGCTTGATAAAGGCTTGGTCAATAGTATTAGCCATTTTTCAGTCCTATTATGAAGTTACAGTTGCCAACGGGTATCCGCTTTTCTACGTCAACAAGGGTATCCTCTCGGGCCTTTCAGTGTATTACGGGCCGTAATGGCCCATCGTAAACACTTTTTCCTTTTGGATTGCAACGCACAAATTCAACATACTTGTTACTATTATCTTCTATGACACCAACAGGCTCAAAGCCTAGCCACACTGCCCAGTCCAACATAAACTCATAATCAGAGAGCAATGTCATGGTCATCATGTGCTGTGTCTTATCAAAGAAATCTATTAAAAACCTTGAACCTCTAACCGCAGCAATGGTCTGTTCCTTTACTTTATTGGAGAACATAGCAAACATCTGAGGTATTTCTTGGTCCTCATTGTACCAAAGGCCACCAATAGCTAAGAATGACTCGCCTTCTTTTCTAGCAAGATAGCACTCAGAAGATTCGTACATCTCATGCATGGCTTGATGAAGATCATTGTGACCAAGCAGAATTAGCTCCCGCTTGTTCTCTTGAGTCAGGTTTTCAACCACCTCATCAATGTGGTCTAAAGTAAAAGGGGTCAGATAATACTGGCCCCTTTGAATTATTTTAACCTCTGTAGAGTTGCTGGAATCCATCTTCGACCTGTTTAACGAAGTGGGGATCACGTTTCGCGGGGTTGAAGTATCGCTCATCTTGCATCATCTCCCTAAGTGATTGCTCTGTTACACCACTTGTAGGCTGTGCAGCCCCAGCAAATGATCCATCCTTCATTGCTTCCATTACTGCTTCCAGTGCAATGATGCCTTCATGGCTTTCGCACATGCGCTCAATCGCTGGCAGTGCATCGCTTGGAAAGAACTTATTGGCAAACATAGATGCAGCTTGAATACGATCATTGGCATTGTCGCCCAGCTTTGCTGACTCAGCCTCTAAGTCTGGCTGAGAACCATTGATAGCTTCGGCATACATCTCAATGCCTTTCTGAAACTCTTCTTGGCTATAGCCATTCTCAAATGAATGCTCAGACCACCACTTGAGTAATTCGTTATCAACAGCCATGTCCTCATCAACAACGTCTGGCAATTGATAGTCGCCAGCAGTTTCGGGCCTGTCACCGAAAGCTTCTGCTTGTATTTCTTCCAGAAGTTTATTGCGTATATCTTCCTCTTTGCCACCCAGCTTTGACTCAAGTTCTTTATACGCTTTGGCTAAATCTTCGCCTGTGTTGTACTTCTCAGGTAGCCATTCTGGGCGCTCTGGAGCTTCTGCTTGCTGAACATCTGCTTCTGTTACAAAGTCACGGCCATCAGCTTGGGCTGCTTCTATTGCTGCTTCTTCACTCATTTATTCTTACTCCTATGTGAATGTGCAATGCGCTGCTCTATCAAGCCAACAATATAGCGTTGACCTTCCAAATGTCGCAGTTCTTCTGTAGTCACATTAGGGCCATTTACCAATTCTATAGTAATAGAACGCAAATAGCGTAAGACCTCTTTGCCCGCAGGGCTTTCAAAGATCTGGGCGATGTTATGGCTTACCTCGGCATCCTTGTCTGATGCTCGCTGTATTCCATCAATTCCAATGTTAACCTTGTTCGGCAATCATTTGTCCTTGCTGTTGCTGCGCCATTTGCTGCGCTAATGCAGCTATTTGTCTACGCTGTTCTTCGTCACGAATCAAGCTCTCTGGCACACCAAATTTCTTAGCAAGGTGAATTGCTGTTTGTTCACCATCAATTAGAAGCTGCAACATCTCAGGTCCAAACGATCCACCAACCAACTCAAGGAACCTAGCAACGCTAGAAATATCCTGATTTGCTTGGGCTTGAGCAAGCGGAGATACAGAACGTACTTTAACTTCCCTGCCGTTTACTGTAGGAACTTCTACGCGGCCCTGCTTCTTTAAGATGTATATTACACGCTGAAGTACGGGCTGCACGAGTTCAGCTTGTAACCTTCCGAATGCAGATCCCATACGACGAGATAGGTCAGCCATACGTTCGGCTACTTCTGTTGCTGTTGCTGGCGTTTTATTAGGATCACCAAGCATATCATTGTACAATGCGCGCTTAATATTCAGACGCATATCGCTTAATACTAACTGTGCTACATCAAAACGACCTGCTGCTTGTAAAGGCTGTAGTCCTTGGCTACCCATAGCTTTCGGTATGATTGAGCCGGGCACTAATTGAATCGTGTCAGGGTTGATTACGCCATCATCTTCCATCTGATAGATGCCAGAGATAGCCATCTGAGCATTCTCAAGTATAAGCTCGATGGTCAGATTGGTTGTCTTAATGGCAGACAGGGCATTGATAAGCGGCCCACGACCATAGATCTCACCCGCACACTTAGACCAACGGAAGCAAACAAAAGGATTTGATCCAAGTCCATTCATCTGCTTCTTACTCAGACAGGTATTAGTTGTCATACAGATTGCGTAACTCAAGTAAGCTTCTTGGTTTTTCTTAGAGTAGTCGCGGCATACAACCTCAAGAACCGTAGTCTCTCTATCTTGACCCATCATAGATGTAACCTTGGGATGAAAAACTCCATTAGGATACATCATCTCTAAGTGGTCAAACTTAACCTTCTTACGCTCACGGTAAACGTGGTCAATTTTATCGTCGGGGCCAGTATCTAGTACAAGATGAGGAAGCGGTATCGCAGAGAAGATTACTGGGTTGATTGAATCGCCCTCTTCCACGCACAGGACACCAGTCCCGACAGCCAAGTCCATGAATGACTCATGCACTTCTTGGCTAAAGTTAGAGTTCTGTAGAACCTCAAACACATATTCTGTGACTTCATCTAGCTCATTATCAACGGCTTCACGCTGATCTGGCGGTACTTCACTGCCTGACATAAGGTCTGCCCAACGCGCAAAGTTAGGAACAATCCCTGACTGTAGGCGACTGGCAAACTCTTGAACACCAACCACAGCAGTTTCATCAAATATCTTTTCGTCTCGACGCTGCCCTCTTTCCTCATAGTAAAAAGACTCACGTTGAGGAAGCGCATACTCATAGCACTCCTCGAACAGCGGAACCCAATTCTCTCTTAGAGCTTTGGCTTTTTGGTACGACTTGATGTACTGCTTTGCGATTGGATCTTCAGCCATTAGTCAAACCTACCTAAGAACCCTGCTGATGGTGCTCTAAACAAAGAACGTCTTCCTCGACCACCGCGCATACCAGCACGAGCAGTACGACCCTCTATTGCTTCAGAAATATCTTCACGCTTTTGTGCAGCACGTTTTTCTACTTCTTCGCGCTTTGCAATATCAGCTTCGACACGTTGCTCTGCCGCTGCTTCTTTTTCTTTCCTACTAGGGCCACCGCCGAAACACATGGTAATCTCCTTTGTTTTCCCTTCGTAAGCACAGAAGAGATCAAAACTCAATGCACAAACTACATCCTAGACCAGAAGCTAGGCTTGTTCCTTTGCTTTGGGCCACGGTTAAATACATCAAAGTTACGCTTTGCAATGACTGGTCTTGCTGGTTTCTGAGAGTTCATCAAGGCTCTGCCCTCACCAGCACCTAAGAATAAATACTGAGCCGCATCATGAACGTGGCTAAACATATTTTTATCTGGCTTATCTGCGTATCTTTCGCCACTAACCTCCATGCGCTTATACGCATAGCCACCTTCAAACCCCTTAATTAACTGGGGGCATCGTCTGTCTATTAGTAGTGCTGGCTTACCTTCAACCATTTTCGTCAACTGGGAGGATACCGACTCTAGTCGGAGGTCAACAGAGTTGGAAGGCGCAGGAAACGCCTTCAAGCCAGCACCGCGCAGAATATGAAAAGGAGTCGATTCATCAGTCTGCGCTCTAAAGTCACCCGCAGGATCACCATAGATAATTACCTCAGAGGCCGCTGCAAACCTTGTAGATAATTCATTTCTTAGAACCTCTGCAAAACGCACGATCCCCATGTCTATTGCGACTATCTCTGATTGCAGAAACCATCTGCCCCTTACTTTTTGACCAAAGACCGCAGCAGGAGTTAGTCCAAAATCCACACCAACATAAACTGGCATGTTTGCAGCAACGGGTATTTCTTCTTCTGCTATGTGAACTTCTGATGCAAACATTGGATATACAGGCTTTCCGTCTTGGATATGACCCAGCTGATTCATCACATACACATCTATCCATGATTTAGTCTTACCCCTGATAAGGTTTGGGTAATAACTCTTAAGCATGTTCTTTGTGTTCTCAGCCTTTGGGTTTGGATCATAGTCTTCTATTTCTCCATCTTGGTTCTTCCTCTCAACCATACCAGAGGGCTGGGTATAGAAAGACCAGTTGTCTGGTTTAACCAGCATCTTAGCCTGCTCACGCGGTATATGATCTGGGATTGGTACTTCTCCAGACATAATGGGCCACCAATGATCTTCCTCAGGGGCGTTGGTATCGGCAATAACGCCAGTCCAAGAAGGACCGCCATCACGCATAGAAGGATAACGACCAACACGCATCGTACAGGCATCAATAATACTCTTAGCAACTTCCCGCGCTTCGTTAATCCAGATGCCTGTGAGTTCCAAAGAAAGAAGTTTCTTAACGTCTTCGGGCCTATCAAGGGCCAAGAAAAGAACCTCAAGATCTATGTCTCCCTTTTGAATACGGTGAGTGTATGGCACTGACCAAGTAAACTTGCCCCAGTCTTTTTCAGGAAACCAATCCAGCCAAGTCTTGATAGTAGTAGTTCTAAGTTGGGGATTGGTATTACGAATAATAGCCCAGCGGCTTTTGCGTATTCCGTCTGGGCTTTTCTTTTGTTGTATAGCGCGGCGAAAGACTTCTACGCAGCAGCCAACAGACTTACCAGAACCAACTGGGCCTCTTATGCCACGAAAGAAGGTATCATCCTTCATAAAGGTTTTGAGTACATCGCCATCAGGCTTGTACTTAAAATCTATCATCTATAACCTTTATCGACTCCAAATCGGATCATGTCTTCCACCACTTCTGGCGCAATACTTTCAATCAGCTTATCGCAAGCTGCGTCACTAACCAAGTGGCTACTCTCACCAAACTTCTCAACAACATAAGCAAGATGTACTTTACGAACAATGCCGCGAAGAAGATCTAAGTCTTGGCGTTTAATCGTGCTGATAAAGCTCATTTCTTTTTAGCAGTCGCTTTGCGCTTGGGCTTTGATTTAGTCACAGGCTTTGGCTCTGGTGCTGATCCCAAAATAAGGCGACGAGAATCAGCAGTGCGCGTTGCACCAGTGTAAGTTACGCCACCAATCTGATGTGTAGGCCCGTCATAAGCCTCACCATTATTTGCAATAATCCAAGTCATGTTCTGTACTTCCTTACTTTCCTAGCAATTGCTTTCGGTTGAGCCACAAATTGCTTACCCGCAGCCTTACCCTTTCGTTTAGCTCTGGTTGTAGCTGCATATTCAGCATCACTAAGAGCAGCGATAGCCTTAGAAGGTAAGTAACGCTCACCTGTTTCACTGGACTTCTTGCCAGACTTGGTGCGCCACTTCTGCTTGCCCCAGTTAAGCAGCGATTTTTGCGATGCTCTCATGCTCTAACCAAATATCTCCACGGCCAAGGTCATCAACCTTGCAAGTAAATTTAATGCTTCGTAACTGAAGCTCATCAATAATATCAAGCATCATGCTTACACTAAAAAATTCAATCTTCATTTATATCCTCCACCAGCAGCCTTGTATCTCTTAGCAAGCAACTGCGCTTTACGTGCTGACCACTTGCCAGCAGCAGTGCCTTGAACATTAGCAGCCTTTATTCTCTGAAACAAAGACTTCCGCATTTTGGGTTTGGTATAGTTACCAGCAGCATTAACAGCCATACCTAATCCTTATTCATATATTCTTCTAATTCTTCAACTCGCTTTAGCAAAGAATAATGCCGACCGCTTAGTGTACGCTGTCCGCGCTTGGCCATCTCGCGTTCATCCTGCATCTGGTCTTCACTCTTGTAAAGACCTTGCACCTTGCGCTTAAATTTTTTCAGCAGCGTATTGCTCTTCTTAGCCTCAACCTTATCAAGCTCACGACTTAACTTGTCATACCGCTCTCGGTCTTGCCTATCCATTCTTTTTCTTCTTCATCTTAGCGGCCATAATCCGCTTCTTTAAACCCTCAGGCAAAGTCTTCTGACTGCCAGTCAATAAAGACTTCTTAGGGCGACCAACCTTAGATCCGTAAGTTCCTTTTCCCTGTGGCATTATTCACTCCTCATAAGGCGAACTAAACTCTTACCAGCATTCTTATAAACACTAATCATGCCGCCGCCACTACCGCGAGACTTTAACCTCTTAATAATAGAACGCACCTTAGATTTATCAGCCTTCATTTCCTTAACGGCTTTATCATTGCCAGACTTTTCAAAAGACTTAATGCTTCTATCAAGAGACTTATTGTGCTTTTCAGCCATAGAAATAAGCTTGTCTTTAACCTTTCTAGGATCACCCGTAGGATTAGAAATGGCCTTTAATTTATCCATAGCTTCTGACATTAGTATTTCCCCATATCAAGCAAAGAACGCTGTTGCATTCCGCGGCGCATCTTCGGAACATCGCTAAGAACTTGCTCCTCGCGTTTCTTCTTTGTCATGCTAAGAGAAGGAAGTGGCCCAAACTCAGGCTTCTTCTCTTGATAAATCTGTTCGGCACTCTTGCCACCACCACCAAAACACATCAGCTTTTCTTATGCCTCCTAGCAAAATTACGAGCCGCTTCCACAGAACCAAAGCCCCACTTCTTCAAAGCCAACGCCTTTCTAGTAGGACGGCCCTTCTCATCCTTCATCGGACCCTTCATTCCAGCAAACCGAGCAGCAAAAGAAACACGACGAGGATTAGTACCAGTCTTCAACTGACGCTTTAAATTAGCGCCCTCCTTCCGCTTAAAATAAGCACGACCAGCAGCAGTCAATCCACCAGTCTTACTTTTGTGCTCTTTTCGCATATCCACCACTCTTCATTGCAACCTTGGCCCTCTCAGTACTAGCACGAGGCGGCTGCTTCTCAGCCTGCTTGCCATACTTCCTTAACGCACTTCTCATCGGCCAGTGTCATTCTCTCTCAAAGTACAAGTCGCTGTGCCACTCGTGTAATTCCCAGTCGCAATCCCAACCCGATACTGAGCACCAACTGGCTCATAACCAGCAGTCTCAATAGCACCAGTGAAATCATCAACATCAGCCCAAGTACTCCCAGCGTCAAAACTACGCTGTACAGTAACAGTACCCACAAACGTCCCAGCAATGCTAAGAGAAAAATCACCGCGCAATGATAACGCATCGCTAAACGTATCCTCAGCACCAACAGCCTTAGTCACTACATCCATCTCAATCTCCTTTTTACAAAGACCCTATAACAAAAAAAACAAAACTGACAATGCACAAACCTTTAGGGCTAATAATGTGTGTGGTGGACTATTACAGTAACTGACTAGCTAACTTTTCCCCCTACCCCCACTGTCACACCATAGCCAGCAACGAATTACCCTAGATCTATGCTTACCTTGATGTCACCAGCCACCTGTACTTGGCTTCTATCTATAGGCTTGTAGCCAGCACGATCCAACAAATCCTTACTAGCTTCAAGCTGAACATACTCAGACTTAGCACTCATAGCTAAGCGGCGTACTGTACCAGCAGCCAATGTAGCACTAAGTCCAAACTCCTCATTCATCCGTTGTGCTAAGTACTGCTGCACATGAGCAAGCTTCATAGTCTTGGTTGCAGTTACTCTTCCAGACTCACCAGCAGCATAGCCAGCTTCTTCAGCGGCTTGAGCTATCGTACATCCTTTTGCTACAATGGTGTCTACGAGCGCAGTCTGTTTATCAGTTAGCTTCTTAGCAGGAACCACACTACAATCCTTTCTTCTAAGCTGACGACTAACATATAGCTAACTGCTGTCGTCTGTGTTTAGCTAAACTCAGTAAGCTATCATAAAGAAGGATTGTTTATACATTGGGGCTTATTTCTCATTCGCTAGCCCCCCTCTCCCTCTCTCCCCCCACGCTAACACTATTTCCTATGTGGCTGTCAATAGTGACGTTACGTAACTATACTAATTACCTTACGTCACACTGCATTTCACCAGTTGACAGACTATTACATACTACATGGCTAGCATCAGTTTTGCTCGTAAGATAATGCGTCATAGCGCCATTCTCCTATGAGTGGGGGCTCGTGCCACCCCGCACACGCCTGATCCAAATCCTTCAAGGCAAAACAGTTCGCAATGACGAATCCTTTCTTAGCTCTGGTCATTGTGCTTGTGGCAATGCTGGCAATCGGTAACTGGCTGCGCCTTGTGGGGATTCTATGCGAACTGCAAGCACGACTCCTTGAGTCGCGTTTTGCCATGAGGATGTTGGGCCGTGTTGCGGGGATGTCCCTCGCACCACATCATAGGAGAACTAGCAAATGACTAAGACATTATCACAACTCGCAAAACTGAAACTAGAGGTTATCAACTATCATAACCACGACATCTCTAACCCTGATGCCAAAACAGGTGGCACCGCTGTCAACGACAAGTTCCTTGTCGGACTGGCACGCGATGCTTGCTATACCTCACACAACAGCTTGAACTTCAAGCGCAAGCAAATTGCTGATGCACTCGGTGACTACGACACAGCAGTCGAAGCTAAGAACATCAGTGATATTGAGCGCACTCAACGCTGGATTGATCGTCTCTGCCCAGAACTTGATGAGTTGCAGACACGTCATGACGCTGACCTTGAGGTCTACAAGCACATCACATGCGGTGAAACATGGCTTCCTAATACACGCCCAACCGCAGCGCCCAAGGCGCGTAACTTCAACGATCTTAGAAAGCGGGTGGCCTAGTGCCCCCGTTACTACTTGATCTCATCGCAGCAGTGTCGCTCTTCGCGGCACTGTTTCTATGCTTATCATTGCTAACTTAGGAGACAGCATGCTCAAGACAGTTTGGATTGCTTTCGTTGCATTCTCTTCGCCAGAAGAATGCGACCGTTACGTCGAGGTTAACTCGGATCTAATTCATGGCGAAATACAATGCGTCACTCACAAGCACGAGGTGCCGCAAGTGAAACCAAAACAAAAACCGAAAAAGGATTAAAAATGAAAGAACAAATTTTAGAATTTGTGCGCGATCATTGGCAACGCTTTGGCGCTTACCCCTTGGAAGTAGAAACTGAAAATGAAATCCTAACTTGGGATCAATACTGGTCTTATATTACTGAGGATGAATTAGAAAGTGACGCAACGTAACTAATGACTTTAACTATTGTCACTGCAATAATGCAGGACATAACCAACGGAGAACTAACATGAGACTTAACTATATTGATTATGCAGACCTGCCTTTGTCTGTAATGTTTGTCAAAGGTGACATCGAAGCAATCCATGAGTTTTTTCAAGATAACTCAAATGCAATTGATAACTGCAAACGACCACACGGAATGAGACAAATTGCAGATTGCTTTGCACAAATACATGCAAAACTAGAGGAGGTATAACATGAAACATTTCTCAATGAACGACTTCAACTTTCCAGTTGAACAACAACCAATCCATGACCAGCTTGGCAATATTATTGCTGGTCATCAAGCCGTTGTGCGTACCGACACCGATCAAGTGTTGGGCGTACACGGATCACGCTACAAGATTGTATCACACGATGATGTAGTCAACTCAGTACTCGACGGAGTAAAGTCAGCAGATCTATCAGACGATTATGAAGTCAGCGTTGATGTGCTTGAAGACGGTCGCAAGCTAAGAGGTGAGATACTATTTAATAATCTTACTGTTGAACCAGCAGTCGGTGACTACGTTAAGTTCCGAGTTAGCTTTTTCAATAGCTACGATGCGTCTTGGTCCTTCTCTCAGCAAGCCAATGGCTTACGGTTATGGTGCCTCAATGGTTGCACCACACCAGACACAGTGGCGCGCAGTAGATACAAGCACACTGCATCGATCAACGTCGAAGGTGCAGCAGCCAAGGTAATCAATGGCCTTGAGCATTTCAAATCACGCAAAGATGTTTGGCAAAGCTGGATGCACACCAAACTAGAGCAACCACAGATCGAAGACTTTTTTAAGAAGACTGTCTGCAAAGCATTCACACGCCAGCAGTCAGTCACCAAGACCAACGAAAAGCAACTAGAAAACTTGCTAAGTATTTGGAGTGATGAGCGCAGCAGCCTCGGCTCCAATAAGTGGGCGTTGTATAACTGCCTTACTTACTGGGCTACGCACACACAGGATCTACGCAAGCCTGAGATTGCTAAGTACAATCGTGAGCTACAGATTGCTAGCGCAATGAAATCAAAACAATGGATGGAGATGGCATAATGCGAATGAGTAAACAACACTATGAATTTATTGCAGACACGATTGGGCCAATGGTAGGTTGGCCCTCTCACCTACACTCAATAGCTGATGAGCTAGAAAAAACTAATCCACGTTTCAATCGTGAGAAGTTTCTGCAACGTGCAACCAAAGCTTGGGAGGACAACCATGACATACCAGATGTTGATGACCACATCCCTTATTGAATGCCCAGAGTGCTATGGTCATGGCACTCTGACTTACACTAGGTTTATTAGGCAAGGTTTCGATGTCGATGTAGGCCATGAAGAAGAATACAAAGACACTTGTTGGAACTGCAATGGTGACTGTGAGATTGAGGTAGAACCAGAGGATCTTGACAACGATGACTGACTTGCTGCATTAGTGCAGTATGAAGTCATATCTAAAATACTTACAAGACAGAGCAGACGAGACAAACATCTCGCTGCTCACCTCTTTCAAACGAGCAAGCGTACCAACATCAACTTACTATCGCTCAATTAATGGAGATACAGAACTAAGATATGATACCGCAGTGAAAGTAATTAATGCTATCGAAGAACTTCACTCGATACAACAAGCCCGTCAGCATACCGAAGGACTACGAGCTTCTGGTCAAGATGTTAACCGACGCTCGGTTAGAGCTAAGTTTAAGCCAAGAAGCATTAGCCCATAAGATTGGCTGTACTGTATCACTCATCCACAAATGGGAAGCGCATAAGCGTTTGCCTTCTGGGTTTATGCTTATGTGCTGGCTGGATGCGTTAGAGTATGACATCGAAGTCAAAAAAAGGCAGCGCGATTGATTGTATTGCATGCCAAACAACAACTACTTGGTTCGTTGCAATACTTAAAAACAATAGTGCAGCTACTTACGAGAAGCATTGGTATGTCTGCCTTCATTGCTATGAGGAGGACAAATGGCAAACCGTAACAAGAACAAAGGAACTTACCACGAAAAGTGGTTCGTCGATTGGCTCACGAAAGCGGGTATCAAAGCGAAAAGGCAACCCCTCTCAGGCAGCTTGGGAGGAGAGTATTCAGGCGACATCAAGCTCGAACTCTTCGGACAAGAATTGGTGGGAGAAGTAAAGTATAGGGATAAATCCAACTTCCCTAGCCCATTCACAGTATTAGATAAG
>Ga0208303_1000132_pt1 | contig 31510 bp, 25 predicted proteins | sample CB_VirMetaG_2_FD_184537 | JGI IMG/M metagenome (GOLD analysis project Ga0208303, IMG submission 184537) | Freshwater to marine saline gradient viral communities from Chesapeake Bay - CB_1504_2 Viral MetaG (SPAdes) (version 4) | ecosystem: Environmental > Aquatic > Marine > Coastal | place: USA... | reverse complement strand
ATCAGTTGATACTAGCGCAACTGTCAGTTTCGTAATAACTGACGTAAACGGGGGTGGACCTTATAGTGGAGATTTAACAGACCATCATTTTATATATGGTTTACAAGCAGAATCACACGCTACAAGACAATACGCAACTTCATACATTCCTACAAGTGGTTCAACAGTAACAAGAGCAGCAGATTCAGCATTAGATGCAGGAAGTAGTGATTTAATAAGTTCAACAGAAGGGGTATTATATTTTGAAGCTGCAGCTTTAAATTCAATAAATGAGTTTGGATCTATTTCTTTATCCAATGGAGGTACAACTGAAAGGATTAGGTTTCTGTTAAATAATAATGAAAACATTATATCAATTCAAGCAGATACAGGAGGTGGTGGTGTGTTTTTTAGAAGTTATACATTAAGCGATATTACTGCTTTTAATAAAATAGCTATAAAATACAAGCAAGATGATTACGCTATTTGGATTAACGGTGTTGAAGAACATACTATTACCTCTGGAGCAGTTCCAACTTTAAACAAACTTAATTTTAGTAACGGTGGGCTATATAATACTTTTAATGGAAAAGTCAAATGCGTAGCAGTATTCAAAGAAGCATTAACAGATGCAGAATTAACCGCTTTAACATCATAATTATGGGACTACATATAGGAAAATATAGATTTGGTTACGGAAGAGAGCAAGCTGAATCTAAAATAGAAGGTTTAGGAATAGCACAAGATGAAAACGGTAACAACTATCCAACACATAAACATACTATAACAAAACTTGGTTATGAGGTTTTAGAAGAAGCAGTTTATGATGGAGAAGAAGTAATATCTGAAACAGTATTCGGAGAAGGTTTTTTAGTAGATGTACTTTGGAGAGATTTAGAAGAAGATGAAGACGGTTCAGTGGATCATCCATATGGTTGGAAAACTTTTGAAGTTGATATAAACAGTGAAGGAATACACGGATTTTTAGGTCTTAAATATCAAGATTTAAAATTCTAATAAGTAATTAACGATAATACGTAATTAATAATACAAGTAATAACAATTAAATCAAATAAAATGAGTAAAACTTTAAAAAAAGAAGAACTAGCTAAATTACAAGAAGCAGTTACTAAAGTAAATCAAATTAAAAACGAGATAGGTAATATCGAAATTCAAAAACACGAGCTACTGCATCTAACAGTGGATGCCAATAACTCATTAGCTGAAATCCAAAAAGAATTAGAGGAAGCTTATGGAAAAGTTAAAGTGGATATTACTACTGGTGAAATAACAGAAGGAGAGTCTAATGATTAGAAAAATAAGTATTGGACGCGACTATAAAACCGACGCCATGCACTACTCTGTTGGACAAGAGGTTTACGGAGGTCACATTATAAGAAATATAATAGAAGAAGATGATAAGTTTTCTATATACATTGAAAAAGGTAATGAGTTGATGCCTTGGAAAGACTTCAATAAAAACATGGCTGTAGCTGTTGAATACAATTTAGAATATTAATGAAAGCTTTATATAATTTTATCGTAAAACCTGTTGGTGAAAGATATAATAATGTAAAAAAAATTGACGGCAATACTCTTTTATTAAACACTGAACTACAAAACCATAACTACTCAAATAGAATTGCTAAAGTAATAGCAGTTCCTTCTGCGATAAAAACAGACATAAAAGTGGGAGATGAAATTATAGTTCATCACAATGTATTTCGTAGATTTAAAGATATAAGAGGTGTTGAAAAAAATAGTAAGTCATACTACGAGGATGGCGTTTATTTTGTAAATGAAGATCAAGTATTTGCTTATAAAAGAAACGAAGACTGGCATAGCTGTAAAGGGTTTAATTTTGTTAAGCCTATAAAAGAAACTAAAGTTTTTTCAATGGACTCAGAAAAACCAGCTATCGGTATATTATATTTTAAAGACCCAAGTCTTAAAGATTTAGACAAAGGTAATTTAGTAGGGTTTAGACCCGGGGCAGAATATGAGTTTGTTATTGGAAAAAACAGACTTTATAGAGTACCCACTAATTCAATCACAATTAAATATGAATATAAAGGAAACGAAGAGGAGTATAATCCAAGCTGGACATAAAGCAGTCGAGGAGTTAATTAAAGTAGCTAAAGAGGCTATTGTTGACTCTGAAGATGATTTAACTGCTGATAAACTTAAAAACGCTGCGGCTACTAAAAAACTAGCTATATTTGATGCTTTTGAAATCTTAAATAGAATAAAAGAAGAAGAGGATATGCTTGACAACAAACCCAAAGAAGAGGATGTGAAAAAAGCTTTTAAAGGGTTTGCAGAAAAAAGATCTAAGTAATGTACGTTCAAACTTTATATAGTATTGTAACTCCTATAAGGAAAAACACTATATCTAGAATGAATAAATCTAGAAAGTGGAAGTACGGTTATGATAAAGAACACGATATTGTTGTCATTAGCAAAACAGGTCAAATAGGTGAAATATATAACATACAAAACCTAAAGATTGCTTTACCTAAAGCGCCTGCTAAAATAGACAAAACTAATAACAAGTGGAAAGTTGAAGAATATCCTAAAGAACTAAAATCAATAACTAGTATATTTGATTGGAGAGAATATCCTGAAGATTTTCAAAATAAATGGGAGGGGTATATAGATGAACAATTTAAAAGAAGAGAAGAAGGTCATTGGTTCAATAACAAGAACGTGGCTACTTACATCACTGGTACTCATTTTATGTACCTGCAATGGTCTAAGATTGACGTTGGGAACGCAGACTTTAGGGAAGCGAACAGATTATTCTATATATTCTGGGAAGCTTGTAAAGCAGACAGTAGATGTTACGGAATGTCTTACCTTAAAAACAGACGTTCTGGATTTTCATTCATGGCATCAGGAGAAACAGTTAATATGGCAACCATCTCAAGTGACGCTAGATTTGGAATACTATCAAAGTCTGGATCGGATGCAAAGAAAATGTTTACCGATAAAGTTGTACCAATCTCAGTTAACTACCCATTTTTCTTCAAACCTATACAAGACGGTATGGATAGACCAAAAACCGAACTTGCATATAGGATACCGGCATCTAGGCTTACGAGAAAATCGATACAAGCTAAAAAAAGCACAGAGGTATTAGAAGGGCTAGATACAACTATTGACTGGAAAAATACGGGAGATAATTCTTATGATGGTGAAAAGCTTAGACTATTAGTACATGATGAGAGTGGTAAATGGGAAAGGCCTGATAACATATTAAATAACTGGAGAGTTACCAAAACATGTTTAAGACTAGGTTCTAGAATTATAGGTAAGTGTATGATGGGTTCAACATCAAATGCTTTGGACAAAGGAGGTTCTAATTTTAAAAAACTATATAACAACTCAAACGTTTCAAAAAGAAATAAAAACGGTCAAACTGCATCAGGTTTATATTCTTTATTTATCCCAATGGAATGGAATTACGAAGGGTTTATTGATGAATATGGATACCCTGTTTTTAATACTCCTAAAGAAATAACAACGGGGCCATTAGGCGACATTATAGACGTTGGAGTTATACAGCACTGGGATAATGAAGCGGAAGGATTAAAAGGTGACCAGGACGCTTTAAATGAATTCTACAGGCAATTCCCACGCACAGAAGAACACGCATTTAGGGATGAAGCTAAAAACAGTATATTTAATTTAGCAAAAATATATGAACAAATAGATTACAACGAAGATTTAGGTAATACGAATGTATTAACAACTGGTAGTTTTCAATGGGCTAACGGAATAAAAGATTCAACAGTTATATATACTCCTAATCCTAACGGTAGATTTAAAGTTTCTTGGGTACCTAGTACAGCTTTGCAAAATAGACAAATTGTTAATAAAGGTTTAAAGAGCCCAGGTAATGAGCATATGGGAGCTTTCGGTTGTGATAGCTACGATATATCAGGTACAACAGATGGTCACGGTTCAAAAGGAGCTTTGCACGGTTTAACTAAATTTAGTATGGAGGATGCTCCTGCTAATACATTTTTTTTAGAATATATTGCTAGACCCCAAACTGCTGAAATATTTTTTGAAGATGTACTAATGGCATGTATATTTTACGGTATGCCTATATTGGCAGAAAACAACAAGCCTAGATTATTATATTATTTTAAAAGAAGAGGTTATAGAGGGTATTCAATGAATAGACCTGATAAGATATGGAATAAATTATCGGTTACAGAAAAAGAAATAGGAGGAATGCCTAACTCAAGTGAAGACATAAAACAAGCTCACGCTGCAGCTATAGAAACATATATAGATAAGCATGTTGGTTTGCAAGAGGATGGTCAGTATGGTGCAATGTATTTTAACACCACCTTGAATGATTGGGCTGGTTTTGATATAAACAAAAGAACAAAGTTTGATGCTGCTATAAGTTCAGGGTTAGCTATAATGGCTTGTAATAGACATTTATATCACCCAAGACCTAATGTAGAAAAAAATAAAATAAGTTTAAAAATAGCTAAATACACTAATTCTGGTGGATTTTCAAAATTAATAGAAAAATAAAAATATGGCTGAGTCAGTTATAACAAGTTATTTTCCAAGTCAAATAGCTAGTGATCAAGAAAAGCAATCACTAGAATACGGAACAACAGTCGGTAGAGCTATCGAAAGAGAATGGTTTAATAATGATAATGGCAATAGCCGTTTTAAAAGCAACCAAGTATCTTTTCATAATCTAAGACTGTATGCTAGAGGAGAACAAAGCATTCAAAAATACAAAGATGAGTTATCTATAAATGGTGATTTATCTTATTTAAACTTAGACTGGAAACCAGTACCTATTATACCTAAATTCGTAGATATAGTTGTTAATGGTATTTCAGATAGACAATTTGATATAAAAGCATACTCGCAGGATCCTTATGGAGTAAACAAAAGGACTAAGTATATGGAGTCTCTTATTAGAGATATGCAGACTAAAGAGTTAAATGAATTCGCAGAAGCTGAGTTTGGAGTTAATCTATTTGAAAACGATCCAGAAACATTACCAAAAAACAAAGAAGAATTAGATGTGCATATGCAGCTTAGCTACAAGCAACAAGTTGAGTTAGCTGAAGAACAAGCTTTAAATGTATTGTTAGATGGTAATAAGTATGATCTTATAAAGAGAAGGAGTAATTACGATATAACCACAATAGGTATAGGTGCAGTAAAAAATACTTTTACAAAAGCAGAAGGAGCTAAGGTAGAATATGTAGATCCAGTTAATCTAGTTTGGTCATATACTGATTCACCTTATTTTGACGATATATATTACGTAGGAGAAGTTAAGTCTGTTCACTTAAATGAACTTAAAAAAGAATTCCCTTGGTTAACAAATGATGATTTAAAAGAAATCGCAAGCCAGTCTGTAAGTAATAGCGGTTTTTATAATAGAACTATAAACAACAATGACGAAGACGATTCTAATACTATTCAAGTATTATACTTTAATTACAAAACTTTCACAAACGAAGTATACAAAGTAAAAGAAACAGCTACTGGAGCTTCTAAGATAATACCTAAAACAGATGAGTTTAATCCTCCTGAAGAAATGTACGAGGAATATGGTATATCAAAATTATCTCAGTCGTTAGAAGTATTATATGAAGGGGTAAAGATTGTAGGTGGCAAAATGCTTAAATGGGAGATGGCTAAAAATATGATACGCCCTAAAAGCGATTATACTAAAACCAAAATGAATTATAGTATTGTTGCACCTAGAATGTATAAAGGCAGAATAGAGAGCATTGTTTCGCGTATAACAGGTTTTGCTGATATGATTCAGTTAACACATTTAAAATTACAGCAGGTAATGTCTAGAATGGTTCCTGATGGAGTATATCTTGACGCAGATGGTTTAGCTGAAGTTGATTTAGGTAATGGTACAAATTACAATCCACAAGAAGCATTAAATATGTTTTTTCAAACAGGTTCTGTAATTGGTAGATCGTTTACACAAGATGGAGATATGAATCCAGGAAAAGTACCTATTCAAGAAATATCAACTGGCTCAGGTGGTGGGAAAATGCAAAGTCTTATAGGTAACTATAATTACTACATGCAAATGATCCGTGATGTAACCGGGCTTAATGAAGCCAGAGATGGAAGCACTCCGGATTCTAGAGCATTAGTTGGTGTTCAAAAAATAGCTGCAGCAAATTCTAATGTAGCTACAAGGCATATATTAGATGGTAGTTTGTTTTTAACAGCCGATTTATGCGAAGGTTTATCTTTAAGAATTTCAGATATAATAGAATACTCTCCAACTAAAGAAGCTTTTATTCACAAAATAGGTAATCAAAACGTTGCTGTATTAGAAGAGATGAAGAATCTTCACTTGTATGACTTTGGTATTTTTATAGAACTACAGCCAGATGAAGAGCAAAAAGCTGTTTTAGAAAACAACATACAAGCAGCTGTTCAAAGTGGGCTTATTGATTTATCTGACGCAATTGATCTTAGAGAGATTAAAAACTTAAAACTAGCTAATCAATTACTGAAAATAAGAAGAGTAGAAAAACAAAAGCGTGATCAAGAAATTCAACAAGAAAATATAAAAGCTCAATCCGACGCTAACGCTCAAGCTCAACAAGTAGCAGCTCAAGCTGAGGTTCAAAAAAATCAAGCTATTACACAACAAAAAATAGAATTAGAAAATGTTAAAGCTGGTATTGCTGATCAAAAACTAATGAAAGAAGCTACATTAAAGAAAGAGCTTATGCAATTAGAATTTGAAATGAATATGCAATTAAAAGGCATAGAAGTCAACAATCGTAAGACAGAAGTAACAGATAAAGAAGACAGAAAAGACGAAAGAACTAAATTACAAGCAACACAACAAAGCGAATTAATAGATCAAAGACAAAACAGTTTACCGCCTAAAAACTTTGAATCCTCAGGAAACGATATACTTAGCGGTGATTTCGGCTTAGGTTCCTTCGACCCTAAGTAATAATAATAGTAACAATTATATAATATTTTATCATGGAAGAACAATTAGAACAAGCTAGTCCTGAAGTGGAAGTAGCTAAAACAGAGGATGCTAATCCTATGTCATTCGAAGATGGTGTTATTAAAGTTAATTTAAGCGACCTTAATAAACCTCAAGAAGAAAGTGTTCCAGAACCAGAAACAGTAGTAAATGAATCAACTGAAACTGAAGAAGTAACTGAAACACCAGAAGCGCCGACTCAAGAATTACCCCAAGAACCAGAATCTTATATTGAAGAAATAACAGATGAAGAGGTTCAAGAGGTTACGGAGCAGCTAGCAGAAGATGTAGTGGAAGCTGTAGCGGAAGCAAAAGAATCGGGAGTTGAACTACCTGACAATATTCAAAAAGTTGTCGAGTTCATGAATGACACAGGCGGAAGTTTAGAAGATTACGTAAAATTAAATACAGATTACTCTTCTTTAAACGAGAACCAATTGCTTAGAGAGTATTACGAAAGTACAAGACCTCATTTAGATAAAGAGGATATTGATTTCTTAATGGAAGATAACTTTTCATTTGATGAGGACATAGATGAAGAAAGAGATATACGTAGAAAGAAAATAAGTAAAAGAGAAGAGCTTTCAAAAGCTAAAAATCACCTAGATGGATTAAAGACTAGGTATTACGACGAAATAAAAGCTGGATCTAAATTAAATCCAGAACAAGCAAAAGCGGTAGAATTCTTCAACCGTTATACACAAGAAAATGAAGAAGCAACTAAAATAGCTGAAAGTCAGGTATCTACATTTAAGAACAAAACAGAGAGTCTGTTTTCTAATGATTTCAAAGGTTTTGATTTCAACGTTGGAGAAAAGAAATTCCGTTTTAAAGTAAACAATGCAGATCAGGTAAAAGACACCCAAAGCGACATCAATAATTTGGTCAAGAAGTTCTTGAACGATAAAAATGAAATGAGCGACGCAGCAGGTTATCACAAGTCTTTATTTACAGCTATGAATGCAGATAAAATTGCTAATCACTTTTATGAGCAAGGAAAATCCGATGCTATGAAGTCCAGTATGCAAAAGGCAAAGAATATTGACATGAATCCTCGAGGAGCCCATGAAAATGTTAAGCCGCCTAATGGCTGGACAGTGAAGTCAATTAAGTCTGGTAGTTCTTCTAAATTTGGAATAAAAACTAGAAAATAAAACTTAAAAATTTAAAATTATGGCATTCACAGGAAGTGCAGGAGCATTAGCACATTTGACTCCAAGACCAACACAAACATTATTTAACGACAACTATCTCTCTTTAGCAGAGATGAACTTTACACAACAGTTCTTACCAGAAGTATATGAAAAAGAAGTAGAAAGATACGGAAACCGTACTATCTCTGGATTCTTACGTATGGTAGGTGCTGAAATGCCTATGGCATCCGATCAAGTAGTTTGGTCTGAGCAAGGTAGATTACATATTGCTTATGATGACGTAACCGTTGCAAGCGCAACTTCTATTACTATCCCAGCAGCATCAGGCGCTTCAAAAAATCTTATCGGAGCAGGTGCTACTATCGTAATAGCTAACGCAGCAGGAACAACTGTTGAAAAAGCATATGTAAAAGCCGTAGCTACAGCGGGAAGTGGAGTTGCTACTCTTACTATCGCTGGTTACGCAGGAGCTATTACTGTTACTGGAACTGGTAACGTAAAAGTATTTGTATACGGATCTGAGTACGCAAAAGGAACTAGTAACGCTGGAACTTCAGTAGATGCTGCTTTTGAGCAATTTAGCAATCAACCAATTATACTTAGAGATAAGTATAACGTTAGTGGTTCTGATACTGCTCAAATTGGATGGGTTGAAGTTACTACTGAAGCTGGAACTTCTGGATACTTATGGTACTTAAAATCTGAGCACGAAGCTAGAATTCGTTTTGAAGACCAATTAGAAATGTCTATGATTGAAGCTGAAAAATCATCAGCAGGAATTACTGTAGACAATACTAACAACAACTTCGGAGGAGGAAGCACTATAAAAGGTTCTGACGGTTTATTCGCGGCTCTTGAAAATAGAGGCCTTGTTTACGCTTCAGCATCTTTCGCTGGGCCAGACGGATTAACGGACTTCGATGCTATCTTACAAGAACTTGACAAGCAAGGAGCTATTGAAGAAAACATGATGTTTTTAGATAGAGCTTCTTCTTTGGAAATCGACAACATGCTAGCTGCTCAAAATTCTTACGGAGCTAATGGAACATCTTACGGTGTATTTGACAACTCTGAAGATATGGCTTTAAACTTAGGTTTCTCAGGATTCCGAAGAGGTTCTTATGACTTCTACAAAACTGACTGGAAATACTTAAACGACTCTACTACTCGTGGATTAGTTGGAGATATTGAAGGTGTTGTTGTACCAGCTGGAACTTCTACAGTTTACGATCAGCAATTAGGTAAAAACATTTCAAGACCATTCTTACACGTACGTTATAGAGCTTCTGAAGCTGATGACAGAAAAATGAAATCTTGGATTACTGGATCTGTTGGTGGAAACTATACAAGCGACGAAGATGCAATGAATGTACACTTCTTATCTGAAAGATGTTTATGTGTACAAGGTGCTAACAACTTTGTATTATTGAAAAAAGCGTAGAGCTAAATTAATGTAATTTTTACCCTCGTTAAATCTACGGGGGTAATTATTACTCTTATTAAACTATTAAATTATATTATATCATGGCTAAACAAGCTACAGCTAAGAAAGTTGAGGTTGCTCCTCAGCAATCAGTTAAACCTACTGTAAAAGCACCTAATAAATCAGTATTTGAATTTAAAAATAGAACGTATTATATAGCTACAGGTAAATCTCCTTTAGTTTACGCGCTTAATTCAAGACATTCTTCAAGAAAACCTTTATTGTATTTTGACAAAGAATCTGGCTACCAAAGAGAATTAAGGTATGCTACTAATCAAAAATCTCCATTTACAGACGAACAAAAAGGAGAAAGTACTTTAGGTAGAATTGTTTTTAGAAATGGTACATTAACAGTAAAAAAAGAGGATGTTAATCTTCAAAAATTATTATCTTTATATCACCCATTAAAAGATAAGATATATAAAGAGCTTGATAAAGAAGCTGAATCTGTTAATGAATTAGATTGGATTGAATTAGAATTAGAAGCTCTTACAGCAGCTAAAAGCATTGATGTAGAACATGCTGAAGCTATACTGAGATCTGAGTTTGGAGAAGAAGTTACAAGACTATCTTCTAATGAACTAAGAAGAGATTTAATGATATTTGCAAAAAGAAATCCAGTTTTATTTTTAGACTTAGCTAATGATGATCATATTCAACTAAGAAATACAGGAGCGAAAGCTGTTGAAGCTGGAATTTTAAACTTATCATCAGACCAACGTACATTTACTTACGGTACTGGAGGTAGAAAATTAATGACAGTTCCTTTTGATGAACATCCTTATTCTGCATTAGCATCTTTTTTCAAGACTGATGATGGAATGGAAGTTTACAAAACAATTTTAAAAAGACTTTAACAAAGTCACTATATAGTAGTTAGGCTGCTTTAATAGTGGCCTAATTATTATAAATAAACAAAAAAATAAATTATGGCTGTAAGCGTAGATGCTGTTTATCAGAAAGTATTAGCAATACTAAACAAAGAACAAAGAGGCTATGTAACTCCTCAAGAGTTTAACCTATTTGCTAATCAGGCACAAAGTGATCTTTTTGAGCAATACTTTTATGACATAAATCAATTCGGTAGAGTACCTGGAAATAGTACAGAGTATTCAGATATGCTAACTCTGCTTAATGAAAAAATAAATATTTTTGAAAACACATTAGCGCCAACTAGACTTGGATTATACTTTATACCACCTAGTGATCTATATAAATTAGGTTCGGTGGTTTACAAAAATACAACAACCGATTCTTTCGGTACTTCTTCAACAGAGAGCGTCGAAGCTGAGCGTATAAATGCAAATGAATTTTTGTATATAAACGCATCGCCTTTGACTAAACCAAAAAACGTTAGACCTGTATTTGTATCTAATTCAAGTGGAATTAGAGTATACGGAGATGGAGAAGTTACTGCTGTAGCTAAAATAGAAATACAATACATAAAAAAACCTGTTAAAGTTGAATGGAATTATCAAATGGTATTTGGTGAAGCGCTGTATAACTCATCATCTTCTGTGGATTTTGAATTACACCCATCAGAGGAAGTGGAGCTCGTTATTAAAATACTGGAATTATCAGGTATATTAATAAAAGATCTTAACCTATATCAGGTAATGAACCAAGAAGAGCAGGAAACTATTCAACAAGAAAAAGCATAATATATGGGTTTAATAAATAAAACAGATGAACAATACTATTTAGGACCGGATGGTGTTTGGGATAGTGGAGATGAAAACTATGGTAATTATCAATTTACTAGCATAAAAGATATAATAAATAACTTTATAATATCTTATACAGGTGAAGAAAAAATTATAAGCAAAGTTAAAAGATCTGATGTAGCTTTTCATGCTCAGCGAGGGATTCAAGAATTTAGTTTTGATATTTTACCATCTATTAAAGCTCAAGAAATAGAAATAGGTGCTAGTTTAAATTTTGTATTGCCTAAAGACTACGTGAATTACGTAAAATTCACTTGGATGGATGAAAAAGGTGTTGAAAGAATTATATACCCAGCATACAAAACTAGCAATCCACCTAGTATAGTTCAAGACGGAGTAGCTGAATATCTTTTCGATCAGCAAAACGGCGAGGTACTGTTGGCTGAAGAGTCAGAAACGCTAAAAAAGTTTCAATCAAACTCTACCACTAAGCAACAAGACTTAAACTCTATAAGTAATTCAGATGCGTTATCTTTAAACAATTTTGGCAGAAGGTATGGTATAACACCTGAAAACGCACAGTCTAATGGTGTGTTTTTTATAGATCACTTAAAAGGTATTGCTTTTTTCGACTCTTCTTTTGTAGGTAAAATTGTTACACTTAAATATATTTCAGATGGCCTTGGGACAGACGAAGAAATGACTGTTCACAAATTCGCAGAAGAAGCATTGTACAAATACATTGCTTACGCTATTTTATCTACTAGGTCAAATACACCTGAGTACGTAGTATCAAGACTTAAAAAAGAAAGAGCAGCAGCGAAAAGAAATTCAAAAATAAGATTAGCTAATATTAAGATAGAGGAAATCGCTCAAGTAATGCGAAATAAATCTAAGATTATAAAACACTAGCATATGCCAGAGATTGTACACACGTTTACCGGAGGTAAAATGAACAAAGACCTTGATGAAAGGTTAGTTCCCAACGGCTTATATAGAGATGCTTTGAACATAAACGTATCTGTTTCTGAAGGTAGTGATTCAGGTGCTGTAGAAAACATAAAAGGTAATTTAGAGCTAAAAAATAAAGCTTTAAATGCTTCCACTAATGTATACACAGAGTGGAGCTCAGGCTATATAAACAACGCTTTAACAAATCCTGTTTGTATTGGATCTATAACAGATAGTGTTAATGAAAAAATATACTGGTTTATAGCTTCCGACAGCATTAGTGCTATTGCATCGTATGATAAAAATACAGATATAATTACACCTATATTAGTAGATAGCCAAAACATATTAAAGTTTTCTAAAGATTATTTGATTACAGGTATAAATATAATAGAAGATTTACTTTTCTGGACAGACAACAAGGAAGAGCCGAAAAAAATAAACTTAAAAGAATGGGGAAATTCTACAACAAATTTCGCAACTCACTCGCAAATATACGGTAGAAACTTTATTGAAAGAGATATAGTAGTTATAAAACCAGCGCCTTTAAAGCAACCTTTATTAACATTAAGTAAAAACTTAGGTACAGGTAACACTAGCACCACAACTGCACATGATTTTACCACTGGTGGCACCGCTGGAGCTCTCAACTCATCACCTGAAGTCGGTTCTGTTGTTTCAATAAATTTAGGTTCATCTATAAGTGTAGATGCAGGAGATACTCTTAATTTCACGTGCGGTTCCCCTAGCTCTGAAGGTTTCCTTCCTGTTGATTCTGACGGAGAAGCTGATGTATATATTTTTAGCATAAGTGTAAACTCTTTAACATTAGGTGGCACTGTACTTAACGGTACTATTCAAAGCGGTACAACTGAATTAATAAAAGGAACGTTTACATATAATATAGAGCTCGCTGGTACAAGAACTATTTTTGAGCTAAAACTCCCTAGATTTGGCTATAGATATAAATATAAAGACAATCAATACTCGCCTTTTTCTCCTTTTTCAGAGATAGCTTTTTTACCTAATAACTTTGAGTACAATGCTAAAAGTGGTTGGAATAAAGGTATGACAAACGGTGTAAAAAGAATTATATTAGGTGGATTTGATTCCCCTTTGCCTGCGGATGTAATAGAACTAGATATATTATACAAGGAAGATAGTAATCCTGCTGTGTATAAAGTAGAAAGTCTATTACCTGAAGATTTAAGTGTAAACTATGTAGATCATAAAATAACAAACAACGACTCTAGCTCTGTTAATTTTACTTTCAACAATACAAAAGGAACTCAACAGTCTGTAACTGTTCTATCATTGCAAACTATAAATGTTATAGCAGAAGATGGAACTTTAAGTCCGTCTTCTGCTACAAATGTTGTAATAGAAAATACTTCTTTAGGTACAGTTTTTGAGGTTATAAGTGAACTAATATACTCTCTAGTACCAGCTAATCAAATAATTAGACCATGGGATAATGTACCTAGAAAAGCTCAATCTCAAGAAGCTATATCTAATAGGATAATATATGGTAATTACTTACAAAATTATAACGTATCTTCTTATATACAATTTGATCCAGCAAATACATTAGTTAGTCAAACACCTATAATTACTATCGGTGGGCCATCTAAGTCTATAAAAGCCATTAGAACATACCAATTAGGTATTGTATACAGAGATAAATACGGTCGTGAAACCCCTGTTTTTACAGACCCTTCTGGTGTAATAGATATTACAAATGACTTTTCACATTCTAGCAATGCTATAAAGGCTAAAATATCTTCACTGAGCCCTAAGAATCTTGACGGTTCTGAAATGTTTGATACTTTTAAGTTTTTCATAAAAGATCCTTCTGCTGAATACTACAACGTGGTTGCTGATCGTTTATATGAATCCGAAGACGGTGAGAGTGTGTGGATTTCTATACCCTCTGCTGAAACTAACAAAATTAAAGAAGGCGATTTTTTAATACTAAAAAAGCAAAACGATTCTGATGCAGCTGTAAATAATTATCCTGAAAATAAATTTAAAGTTTTAACAAAAAAATCAGAAGCCCCTAGCGAATTAATTAAAAATAGGCAAGTAGTTTCTACTAAACTTTATTCTTTTGATCAATCTTTTGGATCAGGGGATGTTCAAACGACTAAACTAGCTGGATCTACACCTGTGCCTGGTTATAACGTATTTTTAATAGACAGTGAGGGAGGCGATGGAACCGGTGGTGTTTCAGATGAAACTTTTGAATACTGGAAAGCTGGCAATTATGTTAGGTTTTTAGACGCTGCGCATGAAAGTCAATATTATGAAATAAAAAGTATTGATACAGACCCTGATGGATCTTTAGAATTAAGAGTTATTATAGACAGACCTTTTACTACTGATATAAATTTTTTATATACTGATCCAGAAAGCCCAACCTCTCCTTTGTTTACATTTGATGAGAATAGAATAGAAATAGCTAAAGATATAGCTACTTTAGGTAAAGGACAATACGAAGGTAGATTTTTTATAAGATTAGAAAAGTCAAATAATTTAATGGCTAATTTTTCACCTAATCAAGAATTTATACCCGCTATCACAACTATAGTTGGTGTTGGTTATGATAATGATCGTTACACGATATATTCAGGTGGGGGTGGTGCGTTGCAAAATGCTGCAGGAACTCAAATAGGTAGCGCTACTAGATTAAACTATAATACTATCAAATTTTTAGGTGGGTTAGGCAGTGGGTTTAGCCACAGAACAAACGAAGAAGGGGGTCTTCGTAGAAATGATTTTAGCACTATTCCTGAAGGGCTTGACTCAGGAGAACCTTGGGATTTTGTTTTTGAAAAAAAAGAAACAAGCCGAGGGGCTGCTGATTTTGGCAATGGATATAGGGTAGGTGCTAAAATTAGGTTTTCTACTCACGATACAATATACGAAATAATGTATATCCATGAATATCTCCAAGAGCAAAAAACTAATTTTACAAGATATTACACTAGATTAGATAAGCCTTTAGAAGCTTCTATATCTCCTTATCAAATAGCTTATGCTGCAGGAAGCGGTGGAGCCAACCCTGTGTTTGTAAATGGAAAACAAATTTTTCCAGGAGGAGGGGCTCGGGTGGGTGTTACTATTGACATATTAAAACAAGTTGATAACGGTGAAATATCATCATCAAGTCCAGCTATTTTTGAAACAGAGCCAGCAGAACAAGCTGAATTAGATATATATTATGAAATTTCGGACTCAATACCTATTTCACAGTACAACAACCAGCACTTAAGTCCTTGGTTTAATTGTTATTCTTTCGGAAACGGTGTAGAATCCAACAGAATTAGAGATGATTTTAATGCTCCTTATATAAAAACAGGTACTAAAGCTAATGCTGTGTTAGACAAAGCCTACGAAGAAGAGCAGTTAAAAAACAACCTTATATTCTCTGGTATATTTAATTCAACTTCAGGCTTAAACGAACTAAATCAATTTATACAAGGTGAAGCAATTACTAAAACCTTAGATCCTCAAAGTGGACCTATACAAAAGCTGTTTGCAAGAGAAACTGATTTATTAGTTTTTTGTGAAGATAAAGTTGTAAAAGTTTTAGCTGATAAAGACGCTATATTTAACGCTAATGGCAACACGCAATTAACAGCATCGAATAGAGTTTTAGGTCAAGCTATGATACCTTCTAGTTTTGGCATGTTCGGAATTGGCAAAAACCCAGAGTCTTTTGCTCAATACGCTTATAGGGTATACTTTACAGATAAAGCTAAAGGAAAAGTACTTAGGCTTTCAACAGACGGTGTTACTATTATTAGTAATTATGGAATGGATGATTTTTTCCAAGATAATCTACCTTTAAATAGCAACGTTTTTGGTTTTTACGACACCGACACAGGGACCTACAATGTATCTTTAAGTTCTTTAGATTCTGAATGGTCTGCTAAAGTAGGTAGCAAAACTACAATATCTTTTAATGAAGATTTAAACGGTTGGTCTAGTAGAAAATCGTATACGCCAGAAAACGGTATATCACTTAACACTAAGCTTTATACTTTTAATAATGGGTTAATTTATGAGCATGGTAAAAATACTTTGTATAACAACTTCTACGGAGTTCAATATAACAGCTCTATAACATTACTTTCTAATTCAGATTTTAATTCCGTAAAAGGCTTTAAAACGATTAACTACACAGGTACCGCTCCTCGAAAGAATGTGTATAGCATTGCGAGTAGTCCTTACACTGGTGTTAATTATTCTTTTAACGAAATTCAAGCTATAAAATCTAACGGAGGACCAGCTCCTACCAGTGTGGTTTCTACAAAAGGATGGTTTGTTGAAAGTACTAAAACTAATTTACAAATAGGTAACGTACCTGAATTTATAGACAAAGAGGGTAAATATTTTAATAATATAAAAGGAGAAGCTACTACTATATCAAACATTAATACAAGCGAGTTTTCTGTTCAAGGTATTGGTAAACCAACTTCCATAACAGGAGATATAACACCTAGCGTATTTAACGTTAGAGTATTTGTTGATCCTTCTTGTTTTACAAATCCTTAATAACAACAATAGCAATATGAGTACAGTAATTGATAATTTTACAGTAACTGAAGTAAACCACGCTGTTTCTTCTGGGGGAAGTATTCCTTCTACTGTTTTAACATTAACTCCTTTAGAGGGGTATGTTATAACTGCTGCAGATTTTTCCGCAACAATAGCATCGCCGTTACAATCTGTTGTTTTTTCACAGGACGGAGAAAACGTTTTAATGACTATAGTGTTTATTTCTGGATATACTATTACCAGCGATCTTTCTGTCCCTATATGTATATCTGGACAATCCACGGAAGTAATTGTTAGCTTATCAGTAAACTACGCTGAGACTCTTTCGAATGCAACGTCCTCTGTATCACCTGGCTTAATAACTAAAACTGGAAACTACAATTCTACTACTACAGTTTTTACAAGTAATGTTGCTGCGGATTCTAATAACTATTTTTTAAACGAGCCAACATGCAATATAACTACTGGTATAATTAGTAATTATAATATAGCTACCAATAAAACATATAATGCTAATAATTTACTAACAAATATTTCTTTTACCACACAATATACATTTCCTAATGTTAATGTATCAAACGATTTAATAACTGTAAACGCTGCTGCTATAGCATTACCAGATACTGTTAGTGCGAATGTGAGAAGTTACGATTTCTTAAACAGTATATTTAGCTCCAATGGAGAAACTAGAAGGTTTACAGCTTACGGTGGCTTTGGAGCGGATTGGAACTTAATTGTTAACGACGGTACTTCAAATATAATTGACCACGATAGTGTTATAACTTCATCAGGGTCAAGCTTTTTTGATGTAGTTATACCTTCCGGATCAGGATTATCATATACTTTTACCTTGAGAGAGGATTTAATTACCCCTTTTCCACAGCCACTCACATGGGTAATAGCTCAAGGTTCCGTAAACACTACTCCAACAGCAATAAGTAAAACTTACCAAGTACCACAAAGTCAAAGTACAACAATACAATTAACCGGATCAGATCCATTTAATTTGCCTTTAACATATATAATAACCTCCCTTCCGGCTGGAGGCTCTGTATTAAAAACTACAGGCGGAACTGCTATTGTTGTTAACGATACTGTAGCAGGGGGAAGCTTGTTGTTTGACGCTACTACAGCAAGTAATACTAGCTTTGGATTTAAAGTAAACAATGGAACAACAGATAGTTCTATAGCTACAGCTAGTGTGCAAATATCTGCTCCAACAACCCCTACTTTATATAGAATGTCAAATTCTACATCTTCAGCTATATATGCTTGTAACATATCTACTTACCCTTTAAGTGTATTTGCTAATAATAATACATTTGTACTAAATAGTATTGTATACCAAAATTCAAGCCTTAGCACTACTTTTACAGGGGATTCAAGTTGGTATAAATTAAATAAAGACGGAGGCACACCTATCCGTATAGATTCTAGCGGTAAGATTTTGCAAGTTGGAACATCGTGTACACCAACATAGCTTCTTAAAAAAATAAATATATGGGATCAATAACAATAAATTTTGCAAATAAAATTCAAACTTCTGTTCAAATAGGAGATACCGCTTACTACACTAACGACCTCAATGGAGAGAGTATAGTGCAAATAGGAGCTATAACAGCATTGACTGGAACATCTATAACAGCAGAAATACCAAATGAAGTAGTAAGACCTACAAATAGTTCTTTTATTTTGTTTAGTAAAACAAACGCAGCAAATACTGGATCTTTAAAAGGCTATTTCTTAGAAACTAAAATGGAAAATGATTCTACGGGTAAAGTCGAATTGTTTTCTGTTGGTACTGAGGTGTTTGAAAGCAGTAAATAACACGTAATAATAAACTATAAAAACTTAATAAAATGGTAGGGAAAGTACTAGGCGGGTTAACCGGTATAGCTAGTGGTATTATCGGTAGCGGGAAAAGAAAAAGAGAACAAAGAGAAGCTCAAGCGGAATACGATAGAAATAAATCTAAGTTTGAAGGATTAGATACCTCCAATGTATATGCTAATATGGAGAACACAATGGAAGACTTGACTGTTAACCAAGATCAAGCTAGATTTCAAGCAGAACAAGCTAGCCAAGGAATAGCTAATGTTATGGGTGGAATGCAAGGAGCAGCTGGTGGATCTGGTATTGCGGCAATGGCTCAAGCGTTAGCAGGTCAACAACAGCAACAAACAAGACAAGCTTCTTTAGATATAGGTAGACAAGAACAAGCAAATCAAATGGCTGAAAGGCAACAAGCCGGAAAGCTACAGCTATATGAAGCAAAAGGTGAATTAATATCTAGGGATGCTGAAAATGAAAAAGCAAGTACAATGCTTGGGATGTCTCAGCAAAGATTAGGTGCAGCTAACGCAGCTAGGCAAGCAGCTACGAGCTCTATAGTAGGCGGTGTTGGTGGACTTGTAGGGGGTGCAATTGGAGGAGGAGTTCTTGGAGAAGGGTTTAAAAAGTTTACAGACAAGATTGGAGAAAACGCTGTGGCTTTTGGAAAAAACGCTGTGGTTTAATAAAAATATATTAATAATATGAATAAAGGATTAATAGCAGGAGAGGCTAAGCTTGGTCAAAGCAATCAACAGAACTGGGCGCAAAGCTTTCAAGAAGGTTTAAGTTCAGGTTTGCAAGCTGGAGCTATTACTAAAGCAAGGAATATAGCGGAAAAAAAAGCTATTAACAACAAGGTAGGAACTTATATTAATAGGTTAAATTCTGATATTGATTTAACTGAGTTAACATCATCTCAGCAAAATGCAGTTTCAAATTACTTAGTTGAGAATAGAAATAAATACGCAGGCTATGCTTCAGAAATAGCTAAAATAGAAGATCCGTCAGACTCTAGATACCTTGATCTTGTAAGTAAAATGAACGGTGTCCAAAGGTCTTTTGGTAATTTAGCATCACAAATTAAAGGTTTTAAGGAGGATAAAATATCATACTTAAAAGATTTTGATAATAAACGAATATCAGACGGTAATGACATAGGATCTTTAAATGAAGCTGCTAATCTGTATACTGATGAAGGAGAAATGGGAGTTGGCCCAGGGGGGCAAGTTGTTTTTTGGAACGGTAACAAAAATGAATATGAAAACTACAGCTCTATACAAAAACCTTTTCTAAAAGATTTTAAAGCAGCTGATAATTTATTAAAATTAAACGAATCTGTATATACAGCAGGGCAATCTTTAAGTGGTGCTCGAAGAGGTATGTTGCGCAATAAGTTAAAAAACATGATAAACTCCGGAGGTAGAGACACTTTACTTTCCTTAGCTTCTGATGATTTTCTTATTGAAGGCGGATTAAACTTACAAGATCCATCTATTTTTGAACCAGGCAATGAAGATTTACTTTCAGCAAAAGTATTAGATAGCTATATGGACGCTTTGTCTGATACAGCCGCTCAAGGAGCTGCGGATAAAAGACCAGCTACAAAAGGAGGGTCTAGTGGTTTTACAGGTGCTTTAAACGACGAAATAAGATTAGCTGAACCTGTTGTTGCTAGGGACGCTGTTAATTTTGCTTCTATAGCAAATATTAAAGCAACTAGCGAACAAACAGAACAAAAAACACAAGCTATAATTCAGGCTATAAATAATATAGACCCTACTTCTAATGAAAGACCTTATATATCCAGAGGTCAAATGTTTGATTATTTTGTAGAAGCAGATGATTATGATAGTAGAGAAGAAGCTGTTTCTCAATTTAAGAAAAAATACGGTAACACTCAAATATTTAAGTTTAATCCAACATATACGGGTGAATCTAGGCCGTTATCTGTCAATGTAAATGATCCTAGAGAATTATACGATCTTTATATACAAAGCTCAGACTTGTCAGGCAAGGCAGCAAATTACTTCAGAGGTCAATTCGACAACTACACTAAGTCTACAAAATCAAACAAATCTAATAATAACAAAAACTCTTCTGCTAAAGGAGGTTCATTAGACAATCTTTAATTAAATGGAAAAATTATTCAAATCACTTTCTGAACAGGGTAAATACACTAAATCTTTTGAAGACTTTCAAACACAGTTTGGATCTAAGGAAGGACAGGAAAAACTATACGGAGCATTAGAAAGCACAGGTGACTACACTAAATCTTTCGAAGACTTTAGCGGCCAATTCTTTAGCAGCGATGTAGCAAAGACAAACGACTCTGCAAGTGCGGATCCAGCTGTGGAGTCAAATCAAAACAGTATGGATTCAGCATCGGAAAATGGTTCATCGGGTTTTCTAAGTAAAGCTGTAAGTGTGCTTAAAAAAATGTCGCCGGTTTATGATATGATAGAAGCTGGAATTGATGGTGTTGTAGACTCAACAAAAGCTATAAAAGATTCAGAATCTAATGAAGCAGCACCTGACAATCCAAGCAAGACGTACTCTATAGTAAGAGGTGTAAAAGAAAACCCTAAGGGGTTTTTTGGAAATGCAATTGAGGGGATACCTGGAGCAGTAAATACTGTTGCAAAAATATTAGTAGACGATTTAATTGTTGACGGTAGAGAAACATTGCTTACTCTTGGAATGGAAGGATATAACTACTTAGATAAAGGTAGATCAGCTACCCCAGAAGAGAAAGAAATTATAGCAGCATCAGCTAAAGCTACTAATACATACCTAGACAACATAATTGCTATTACAGCTCCTCAGCTTACAAGAAAAGGAGTAAGTAAAATTACTGAAAAACTAAACGAGCACATAACTGTTCACGATAATACTATTTCAGAAGAAATATTAAAGGGAAGTAAAGCAGATTGGGGAGAAGTTGGAGGTAGAATATTCGCGGGGGCTTTAACTAGCTCGCCTTATACTTTAGCTGCTTTAAATCCTTACACAGCTGCTGCTTTAGGTTTTGCCATATCAAACGATAAGTTTGTAGAGGAATATGAAAAAAACCCAGACAAAGAATTATGGAAAATAACAGGTAACGCTGCTACTACTGGGGGAATTGAAATGATAGACTCTCTGATTAGCCGAAGAATGTTTAGAGCAAAAGGCCTTTTAAAGGGTAAAAACTTTAAAGGAAATGCAGAAAAAGCATTAAACGAAATGAACAAAGGTATCGGTAGAAAAATAATGGATGTGGTAGGCCTTGGGGGTAAAGAAAGTCTTACTGAAATGGGACAAAGTATAGCTACAAAAATAAACGATGAACTTTGGTTAGGAGACTCTAATAATATATCAGAAGTTTATGAAAATTCAAAAAGCAAAATAATGGAAGATGCTTTTGAAATCATAGATGAGGGTATAATAGGCGGTTTTTCTGGGGGTGGAATTGCTGGTATTGCTTCAGCTACTCGAGGTAATGCTACTTTAAAAGCTAGAGCTGAGTTTTTGTTAATGCCTGCTAGCGAAAGAAAGACTCAAAAAGAATTATTCAAAAAAATTGTAGAAAAAAACAATCAAATAAAATTAGCTAAAGAAGGAGGTAATCAAAAGAAAGCGGACGTTTTACAAGGTTTAAATAATGATTTAAAGAAAAAACTCCAAACCATCTCTATTAAAAACCAAATGGTCTTGGATAACCTTCAAGGCAAGGATTTAATGGATTACGCAAAAAACGTTGACAAAATAAATATTTTAAAAGAAGGTAAAAATGCTCAAGACGTAAAAAACGATATAAACAATTTAATAAATGAAAATCAAACTATTTTTGATAAGGTTTTAAAAGAAAACTTTGGAGATAATATGGCATTCACTAAAGCCGCAGCTGCTAAATTAAACATCAGTGAAGGTCTTCAGATACTTAATAGCGATTCCTCTTATGAACAAGCTATTGCTAATAGCCTTGGTTTTAAAACTTTTGAAGAGTATATTGATGCTGTATATGCAAAAAGAGTGAAGCAGACGCCTACCGTAACAAGAGGTGACGTAGAAAGAAGTTTGAAAGGATCCAACGGAGTTTTTATAGGTAAAGGGGGCATATTAATAAATTCCAAGCAATCAAAAAAATTAGGGGCTATAGGTGTTGGTAGTCACGAAGTACTCCACTCTATATTAAGCGCTTTAGTAGGTAATGCAAAAGCTCAAAAAAGCGTAGTGCAAGGTTTCGAAAAAGAGTTAAGCAAGGAGCAAGCTGTTTGGGTAAAGCAAGAGCTTAAAAAACAAGGTAAAGTAGAAGGAACTCAGGAATATTATAACGAGTATATTACTGTTTTTTCTGAAGGCTTAGTTAAAAATCGTATAAATTTTGAAAGAAATTCTTTTGGTAAAATAAAAGATTGGGTAACCAAAACATTTATTAACAAAGGTTTTGACAACATAGACTTTGTAAGCGGAAGAGGTGTTTATAATTTTATGAAATCTTATTCTGAAAGTGTAAAATCAGGTAATCTTTCTGAAAAAACAACAGAAGCCATAGCTAAAAGAGAAAAAGAAACAGGGGTAAAAGTTTCCGAAGCAGAAGCGGTAAGTAATGAAGAGCAGTTCTCTAAAACTATAACTGAAGCAGAGGCAGCTTTAGACGCAGCTATGGATGCAGACCCTGATAATCCCAGTTATTTGGATAACATCGATAAAGCTGAAAGAGAATTAGATGAGGCTGAAGCGGCAGCAAAAGCTCCACCAGCAGTTGTACCTGAGATTAAAAAAGAAGTTAAACCTAAAGAAAAAATTGCAAGACCTGAAAAACCTACAAGAACCACAGACTTAGGACCTAGAGATCCTATATCTAAAAAAATAATGTCTACTTACAATGAAGACATGGAAGGTGTTGATAGACCTGAATATAAAGCTAATAAACCACTACCAGCTTCTTTAGAAAGAAAATTAATACCTTTATTTGAAGGTTATATTAATACTATTGTACAACAAAAGTTTAAACAAGCAAGCCCTGAAGCTCTAGAATTTCAAGACGCTTTGTCTATACTAAGAGCTGAGGTAAGTAATGCTATACGTACATTTAATCCTGCTAAAAACAAAGATTTAGCTGGTTATGTAAAGAAAATAGTTCAGACTAGACAGTCTTTAATGTTTAAAGATGCTAATCAAGAGTTTACATCAGATATAGAAGGAGACGCGGCTAAAGGAGTTGTTGCTACGGAAGATGAGGTAAGTGTAGATAGAAGCGGTGCTGTAGAAAGAGGTCAAGCTACTTTTGATCAATTAGAAGTAGTTGACGATGCTTTACTCGAAGATATATCCAAAGAGTTGGAAAAAGAAATAAGAGTAAGAACACAAAAAGGTACCTTATCAGAATCTCGTAAGGTCACTCAAAAAGTAAAAGGTAAATCATACGAAACCTTAGTGCCTTGGATTGAAGACTACGTGGAAAAAACATTGTTTAAAAAATTAAGCAAAAAGTTAGGTGCTGTGGGTCAAACAAAAGATAAGGTTACTGGAGAGCAGAAAACTCGTATACCAGGCCCATACATAGACTTTTTAAACGATAAAAATACTTTTGATATAATTACTAAAGCTTTACCTATTAAAGTGCTTAAAAGTAACTATAGCAAATTATTCAAAGTAACTAAAATAGGTAGAGAAAAGACAGCAGAAGGTAATCCTATATTCAGGGTAGAGCCTACAACACCAAAAGCTTTTTTACAATACTTTTTAGATGGTAACTACGGGACGCTTTTAGCTAGACAAAAACAGTTGTTTAGGGAGATACTCAGACCTGTAGCGAAAGAAGTTGTTGCTGATTACGCTACTGTAGAAAATATTTCTGAACTTAAATCTATACAAGAGCTTGCTCCTGAAACATCTATAGATATAGCTAATACTATAGCTTTAGAAGCTCAGCTAAATAACTTAGAATCTATTTTAGATAAGTATAAAGACGAACAAGCTAGCTTTGATGTAATTCAGTTTAGCAAAGGGCTTAAAGAAGCTTTTGGATTAGATAAAGATCAAGTAGATTTTACTAGCAAAGACCAAATAAAGTCCGGTAGAGCTGGGCTTGTTAAATTATTTAGGAGTTTTAAAAAAGAAGGTTTTTCTGCTGAAATGGTTGCTAATATGTTTATAGGAACCGCTAGAGGAAGCTACGGTCTTTTAGGTAAAAAATATGTTACAATAAAAAACGGAAACTTATTAAAAGTTTACGATTTAGAAACAAAAAAATGGAGAACTAATAGATTTCTATTAACAGGAACTACTGATTTTTTTAATTTACTAAAAAAAGTATATAATAATGTTGACTACAAAAAAGGTAGAACTAAATTTGAACAAGACGGGAAAGAAATTGAACTAAATAAAGTACCTTCTCAAAGCCCTAAAGGTTTTGTAAATGGTTCTATGTTTTCTGGAGGTGAAGTCGCGTCTAGATACTCAATCTTAGATAGAAAAGCTTATAGTCGAAAACAAAGATTAAATCTAAAAAACATAATAGAAGAATTGACTAAGGCTTATAACGATAAGTATTTAACCGATAACCAAGTAGCTATGATACTAGGTACGCTTGCTTCTTCTACTAACGGGTTAATCAGAACGGCTGCAATGTTAACAGGCTATTCAAAGCAATTGTTAAAAAATACTTTAATGATAGATGATAGTTTTAGGTTTGAGCACTCTCAAGCGGCGTCATTTACAGTAACTCAATTAGCTAAATTAATAACTGACAAAAATTACCCTCATACTTTTGATCAAATAATGGAAGGTTTTAATGTTTTTATTATTCCTAAAGCATACGATACCGCAATAGGTAGCGTACCTAGCTTTATTTCAAAAGGACCGGTAGACTCTAAAGGTTATATGATACTAAGCACTCCTGAATACGTAGCTAGATACCAAGATCCTAGAGCTGTAAAAGCTATTGAAGAAGCAGGTTTACCTCCTTTGGATTTAATATTATTCTCTAAAAGCGAAGGGTCTAGCGTTGATATTTACCACGGTGGAAATATACAAAAAACAGGTGACATAAACGGTATAGTTTATTTTTCAGAAGATAAAGCTCAAGCTGCAGAATATGCTAAAGGTAATTACGGAGAAGTTAAAAACTTTGTGATAAAAGCAGAAAACGTTGTTTCAGAAGAAAAAGTATTTGAAGTAATAGAAAAGTTAGGTATTCAACCAAAAACAAAAGGTTATAAAGTAGATGAACTTCATTTATACGAATTAATTGACCCGAGATTTGAGCAAGAATCCTTTTCTAAAAAAGATTTAGCTAAATTAACTAAAGCTCTTAAAAAGAAAGGTATAAAGGCTTCTAAATTCACTGACACTGATTTACAAACAGGTGAGTATACTAGTAATATAGTAGTATTTGATAAGTCTGTAATTCAAGAATCTGATATTCAGTTTTCTAAAGGAATGAACGAAGTGTTCAATGACATGATTGAAGGCGCTACTGGAATTGAAACTTATAAAAGATTTTCTAAAGCTAAAGGTAAGGTAAGAGGTAGAAATAAAGGTAGATTCAAATTCTTTATTCCACCTTCAGCTGATGATTTTGCTGGGTTACTATATAGATTATTAGGTAAAAAAGAACAAGGAAATCTTGACTCAGCTTGGTTCAAAGAAAAACTTTTTGATCCTTTTGCTAAAGGCATTAGAGACTTTGAAGCTTATAAACAAAGAGCAACTAAAATTGTAGCCAAGCTAAAAAAAGATATAAAAAATATACCTTCAGGTTTATCTAAAATTAATGAAACAGGGTTTACAAATGAACAAGCTGTTAGAGTGTACCTGTGGGTTAAGAACGGTCACGACATAGACGGATTAACCGCTACTGATCAAAAGGAGTTAATAAAAATAGTTAATGACAACCCTGCTTTAAAAAGATTTGCAGAGGAAGTTGATATTGCTTTACAAGGTTACCCAGAGCCTAGTAAAGAATGGCTCGCGGGCACTATAACTACAGATGCTATAAACATGGTTAACACCGCTAAAAGAGCAGAGTTCCTTAAAGAATGGCAAGCTAATGCTGATTTAATATTTTCAGAGCAAAATCTAAATAAACTTAGAGCTGCTTATGGAGACAATTATGTTGAAGCCTTACAAGATATGTTATACCGAATGAAGACTGGTAGAAACAGACCTTCCGGAGCTAACAAGCTTACTAATAAGTTTATGAATTGGGTAAATGATTCCGTAGGAACTATCATGTTTTTTAATACAAGATCCGCTTTACTTCAAACATTGTCTATAGCTAACTTTATTAATTGGGGAGATAACAATCCAGCTAAAGCAGCAATGGCTTTTGCAAATCAAAAACAATTTTGGGCTGATTTTACAATGCTATTTAATTCAGATTTCTTAAAGCAAAGAAGATCCGGATTAAAAACAGACGTCAACGCTGATGATATTGCAAGTGCTGCTGAAACCTCTACTAATAAAGCAAAAGCAGTTTTAGCTTCGTTATTAAAAATGGGATTCTTACCTACGCAAATGGCAGATAGTTTCGCTATTGCAATGGGTGGTGCTTCATTTATAAGAAACAGGATCAACGCTCTTAAGAAAGAAGGCATGACCGAAGCAGAAGCTACGGATAAAGCGTTCTTAGATTTTCAAGAGATAGCAGAAGAGACACAACAGTCTTCAAGACCAGATAGAATATCTCAACAACAAGCTAGTCCATTAGGTCGTATTATATTAGCATTTGCGAATACCCCTATGCAATATATGAGATTAACTAAAAAAGCTTTCTTGGATCTTAAAAACGGACGTGGAGATAAAAGAACTAATATATCAAAGATAGCTTATTATATGTTTGTACAAAACATAATATTCTCCGCTCTACAAACAGCTTTATTTTCAGCCTTGTTTGACGACGATGAAGAAGAGCTTGATAATAAAGAAATAAGAATAGCTAACTCAATGCTTGACAGTATTCTTAGAGGAGTTGGAGTCTATGGCGCAATTGCATCTACAGGTAAAAACATATACTTAGAAATAGATAGGCAGTCTAAAAAACCTAAACCAGATTTTACTCAAGCAGCTATTAGATCTTTAGATCTATCACCACCTATATCTGCAAAGATTAGAAAACTTATGAGCGCAGGTAGGGCTTTTAGCTTTAAAACTACAAGAGAAAAAATGGTAGGGTTTAACTTAGACAATCCAGCTATATATGCAGGAGGTCAAGTTGTTTCTGCATTGACAAACATACCTTTAGATAGGGTTATTAAAAAAGCCGATAACTTAAGAACAGCAGTTGATAATGACACTAAGTTTTGGCAATCTGTAGCGCTTGCTTTAGGTTATAGTAAGTGGGATTTAGGGCTGGTAGAAACATCTAAGACTAAAGGTAAAAAAAGTAAATTTGGAGTACCAAGTAGCTGGAAACGACCGGCTAAAAAAAGAAAATTCAAAAGAGGAGAATAGTATGAACACAAGTGGATTAAGACTTTACATTATAAACGGTAGCGCGGTCGGTGTAGTTAATTTTTCTCAAATAGAAGATTGGCTAAAAATAATATTATTAATAGTTACTATAGGGTATACTGTAGCTAAGTGGTCAAAAATAAAAGACGAAGAAAATGAGTAAATATTTTAAAGACAAAGAAGAGAATATGAATGTAGATTTTCTTGCTAAATTAGATGAGGCAAGAGAATACGCTAATATACCTTTTATAATTAATTCTGCTTACAGAGGTCCAGAACACCCTTTATCAATTAAAAACCCTTCATCAAGTCATATAAAAGGGTTAGCGGTAGATATAGGCGCAAAGGATAGTAGAACACGTTTTTTAATAGTAGACGCTTTATTAGCGGTTGGATTCAGCCGTATAGGAATAGCAGATAGCTTTATCCATGTTGACTCCGACTTAGATAAATCACAAAACGTAATTTGGACATACTAAAAAATAAAAATATGAGAACAAAAGGAACAGGACCTCAAGGTTTAGGAGTTAAAGGCAACAATGGATATAAAATAGGATCAGAAGACGCTCCGTTGCAGAAAAAGTTTGAGCCACATAAAATGTATAAAGAAGATAAAGTTGAGACTGCTGAAACTAATAAGGAACATTTGTCCTTAAAAGATAAAGGTTATGATCATAAGTCGCCTGTTAAGAAAAAAGACGCTTGCTATTCAAAAGTAAAAAGCAGATATAAAAAATGGCCTTCAGCATACGCTAGTGGAGCTTTGGTTAAATGTAGAAAAGTAGGTGCTGCTAACTGGGGAAATAAATCTAAGTAATATGGCTTATCAAAATAATACTCCATTTAAAAATTTAAATCGCTGGTTTAAAGAAAAATGGGAAACACCTAGTGGTAAGAAAGATTATGATGGGGGAGAAAATACCTTTAGGCCTACAAGAAAAGTAAGCAGCAAAACTCCAAAAACCTGGAGTGAAGTTACACCAGCTTCTAAAGCTAAAGCTCAAAAAGAAAAAAATACTAAGGGTAGAGTTACTAAATATTAAAAATAAAAAACGCCGATAATTAATTTTACCGGCGTTTTTAATTGGTATGTATAGCATATTAGCCATCACAAGCTAAACAATCTTCATTCATTGCGTTAGCTGCAATATCTCCACGTAAAACACTTTCAGTTCTAGTGTAATATAAAGTCTTAACACCTTTCTTCCAAGCATCGAAATGAACTTTGTTTAACCACTTTGGAGTAGCTTCAGATGGGAAAGCTAGGTTTAAGCTTACAGCTTGATCTATGTATTGTTGACGTATTCCAGCCTGATTAACTAGCTCTAATTGATTGATCTCCTTAAACGTCTTAAAAACATCTTTAATTAGCACGTCCATACCATTTAATAAACCATCTAGCTCCTTAACGTCTTGCACTGATCCTCCGTCGCTTAATATTTTGTTCCAAACATTAGAATTATTTAAGTTTAATTCTTCTAAAACTTTTTCAAGCGTAGGGTTTTTCCTAATAAAAGTACCATTAGCTCCTTGCTCTGTAAATACATTAGCAGCCCAAGGTTCTATTCCTGGTGAGACGTTCCCGCTAAGCTTACTATTAGATACAGTGGGAGCAACAGCACGCAAATGAGTATTACGCATACCAGTACCAGCGCACCACAGAGGCTCGCCATAACTTTCAGCAAGAGCCATAGAAGCCCTTTCGCTCTCGATTTTAATTTGCGAAAATATTTTCCTAGTCGCGAACTGAGAAAGTAAACCTTCGAAAGGAATACCTCTGTCTTGGAGGTACGTATGCCATCCGAGGACTCCCAGACCCAAAGCCCGTCCTTTTTGCGCGGACCTAATACTATTCTCAAATCCCCGTAAACCTTTTGCTCTCTGAATAAATTCTTCCATAACTCCATCAAGAAAGTAAATAGAGTCATATATAAGGTTAGTGTCTTTCCATTCTTCATACTTTGCTAAATTTAATGATGATAAACAACATACAAAACTGTGTGTTTCATCAGTGTGTAATGCTATTTCACTGCATATGTTAGTCATATGTACCTTTAATCCATTTTCTTTATATGCTTGTGGATTTGCTTTGTTAACATTTCCTTTAAACATAATATACGGCTCTCCAGTTGCTTTTCGTTTTCTAAGAAGTTTACTCCATCTATTTCTAGAGTCCTTATCTCCTTGTTCAAGTTTACGCATGAACTTATCACCAATAACTGCGCACTGATGTAGATTAAGCGACTGTCTGTTAACATCTCCTTTAGGTTCTCTGATCTCCAGCCACTCTTCAAAATCTTCGTGTTCAATATTGATATTAACTGAGGCAGCGCCACGTCTAACTGATCCCTGATTGGTAGCAAGGATTGTGCTATCATAAATTTTGCAAAAGGGTACCACTCCGTCTGATGTTCCATTACCTGTAATTTTAGCGCCGGCAGGTCTAATTTGATTAATACCAATGCCAACTCCACCGCCGTGCTTAGCGAGTAGCATCATTTCTAAATTCTTTTGTCCGATATCCTGTATGCTATCAGCGACATCAATACCGAAACAGCTAATAGGTAAGCCGCGATCAGTCCCTGTGTTACTAAGAACCGGGCTAGCAAGACAAAGCCAACCGTTCCAAATATAATTAAAAAAAGTTTCGGCCATTTCCGGTTTATCCAATCGCCTAGCAACTGCATTAGCGACCCTATAGTATGCTTCTTTAGGCGTTTCTCCGTTATATAAATATCCCCCGGATATTGTCTTCTTGTATACGTCTGTATCACCCCACGTAGGGTAATCTTCTCCTTTAATCCATTCATTGTTCCACATTTATAATAAGTGATTTATCCAGGCAATAAGCCCGTTAATATTTAATACTACTAAATTCCATTGTTTTCTAGAAGCTGTTTGTACTACTACTAGTATAAAACCTGCTATATATAGCTCAGGAGTGATGGTCCATTGAGCAGCGATTAAAAAACCACTACCCATATAACCTATCCTACTCGAAAGCCTTTGTATTGGCGTCAGCTTTTTCTGTCTCACTAGATTCTGCAACCACTTTTTCTTTAAGTTTTTCGATAGCTTGCTCATAGCTTTCCATATTTTTAATTGTTTCTAATGTACCTATTGATAGGTCTTTTAAATAAGATAATTCATTTATCATTTGCTGAATAACATTAGTTGTTGCAGCCATACGTTTTTCTAAATTATCTACTCTACTTTGTTTCTGTCCGTTCATATAATTGTTTCTCTATTTGTTTTTGTGTTAAATCTATTTTTAAATAATTACCAGATGTCCTCAAAATCCTCTCCCTCACCAGCTTTCGAATAATCCGTTGGCCTAAGTGCGAAAAAATCAGTATGAGTGACCCCCCCGGTAAGATGATAGAACCAATCAAGATTAGCTGCTGCTTTTTCGTCATAGGCAAAATAG
>Ga0208303_1000131_pt1 | contig 31640 bp, 20 predicted proteins | sample CB_VirMetaG_2_FD_184537 | JGI IMG/M metagenome (GOLD analysis project Ga0208303, IMG submission 184537) | Freshwater to marine saline gradient viral communities from Chesapeake Bay - CB_1504_2 Viral MetaG (SPAdes) (version 4) | ecosystem: Environmental > Aquatic > Marine > Coastal | place: USA... | reverse complement strand
GGATGGTTATTATGAGTGAGAATATGTACAAACCTAAAGAGGAGAATGTCGAGAAACTTAAAGAGTATTTAAGTAAGAAGGACAGAAACAATAATACTATCTTTGTGATAAAAAAAGACGAATAAAAATGAATTTAGATTACATAAAAATATGGCTGATAAATGGGACGACGCTTTTTATATCGCTGCAAAGTATTGATTACATTCTTAAGTTTAGTTTACTTTTTGTATCAATTGGTTTTACTGCTGCTAAATGGTGGCAATTAGTACGAAAAGACCCAGATACTTTCAGTAATCCATTTGATGGTAATGACAAAAAAGACAAAGATTCAGATAACAAAAAACAATGAAAGAAGAGAAGAAAGAAATGACTGATGAAATGGTATCATTGAAAGTGAGAACTTTTATTGGTTTAATTATTTCTATCATAACTATTACTAATTCTTTTACTCTTATCTACCAAAAGATACATCGTAACGCAGAAAATCAAGAATATAATAAAGACAGAAGTGATAGAGTAGCAGATAGAAAGAAACAAGAAGCTATCGCTTATTATCAAATGGAATCATTGAAGCAACAATTAAAAAACTGTGTAGATGCAAATAACTAAGAACTTTAGTAAATCAGAGTTTGATTGTAAGTGCGGTTGTGAAATGCCACCAGAGGTATTATCTAATATAAAGATAGTAGCAATCAATTTACAGATACTTAGGGATTACGTAGATGCACCAATAACTATTAATAGTGCTTATAGGTGTGCTAAACATAATAAAGCAATAGGAGGCTCTAAGAAAAGTCAGCATAAATTAGGTAAAGCTGCGGACATCGTTGTTCATAGTTTCTCACCTGATGAAGTTTTCGATATAGTACAGAATCTAAGAAGAAACCCAATGCTTAAAGGTGTTATATTTCAAGGTTTAGGAAGGTATGATACGTTTACACATTTAGATATAAGAAATAACTATACTGTTTGGGATAAGAGAAGTGTTTAATATATAGGATATGAAGATTAATAGAGATAATTTAATTGATGTTTTAGGGTATTATATGTTAGATAACGATTTTGATTATGTTCAGTTAAGAGCATCAATAGGCGTAGATGGAGAAATGAGAATTAGTATATTTGAAGATATAGAAGATGAGTGATAAAAAGAACGGTGGTAAAGGAACAGCAGTTGGTAATCTATTAAGAAAGATGGCTAAAGCTGGTAAGAGTATCTCTAAACCTATTTTAGAAGTTGCTAGTACTATAACAGGTATTGAAAGTTTAAAGGACTTAGGCGACTTAATAATGGATTCTAAGGAACTTTCAGAGGCTGATAAGCAAATGTTGCTTGAAGAGTTGAAACAAGACACTATCGAGATGCAAGAGGTTACTAAAAGATGGTCTGCTGATATGATGTCTGATTCTTGGTTAAGTAAGAATATAAGACCTCTAAGCCTTGCTTTTCTAACTATAACCCTATTCGTCTACATCATATTAGATAGTTCATTAGAAGGCTTTACAATAGCCGACAATTGGATAGATTTACTATCTTCATTGTTGCTTTTAGTTTATGGTGGTTACTTTGGATTTAGAAGTGCTGAAAAGATTACTAAAGAATGGCGTAAAAATAAATAACAAATGAAGACAGATATAAAGTGGTTTTAAGTACGGTAAAAGATTTAATTTCTAATAAATATAGAAGCAATGGCAAGAATTAAGAACAAGAACAAATACCCAGTAGTAGTACCTAACCTAGATGACTACTTTGTAGGTAGTAAGGAGGATAACAATGGTAAGACTGTAAACTACGACTTTAGCACCTTAATAGACATCATCAAGAATGCTGATGGTGTACCTACTACGGTGTACAAGTTCTCAGCTGTTGAGGACGCTACGACGGTTGGTGGTTACTTTAACACAAACGATGACACTCTAGAGTTCCTATCTATTACAGATATTGTAATCAGTAAGGAGGATATAAACGAGAACGACATGTCACTAGTTCTTGACAACCTAGTAGCTAACCAACAGAACGTGGTTATGTGTTTAAGGGACGGTAACAGCAGGTACTACTTCTTTAAGGTAACTGCGTCTGTAACAAACACAGAGTCCTACTCACTTACGGTTGAGAGTATAGGTACTACTAGTATTGGGGTTATGCAGGAGGGTTCAAGCTTTGTATTTAGCTTTATAGTTACAGCTAGGGACGCAGCGTTGATAGAGCAGGTTGAGAACAACACTGAGATTATAAACGGGCTTTCTAACAAAGAGGTAGACAGAATTATAGTTGGTGGTGCTTTTATTTGGACAGAAGAGGATTTAATATTCCAATGGTCGTTCTACCAGTATGTTCTTTTAGGTAGTGTATCTTATATAGCTGGTAATAGTGGTAGTCCAAACTTAATAACTCTAGACGCTCCAGATGTTGGAGAGGTAGACGACAGGATAGATTTAATTGTTATCGATGGCATTTCTAGAGATGTAATAGTCCTTAAAGGTGTTCCATCCCCTACCCCACAAGAGCCAACTCTAGTGTTTGGAGTTCAGTTAAGGGTTACGGCTATCTACGTACCTGCTAATGGAAGTCCTATAGGTATTACTACTGAAAAGGTTTACGACGAGAACTTAGGAGACCCTGCTGAGTGGGATGTGACAAACCTTCTGGGGACTGGTGTAGTGTCTGACGATACTACTGTTGGTATACCTTCAGGTTCATACAACATAAAGTTCCCTAGTAATTTAAACGTGAATCAGTATGAGGCTATTACTCTTACGGCTGGCACACCTGTTACTTACGACAGTGGCGGTGCATTGATATTTCAGTTAAAGCAATCGGAACGGTGGGAAAGCTCTACAAGATTAGTAATCAGGCTAGAGGACAGCTTAGCTGCACAGATAGAGATTCAATTAAATTACACCTCGATACTACCATTTGGGTTTGACTCTGCGAATGATGACACTTGGATGACGGTAGCGATACCAATAAGTAGTATTGATATATCGAGTAGTGCCTTGGTAGATGTTAGTAAGATAACTATTGAAGCACACAACCACCCTGTTCTATATATAGACAACATACGCTACCAGACAGGTATTAGTACACCTAATGGCACACTTACTTCTTTATTACAGGAAGTAGTAAACCCCATAGATGCTTATTTTGGAACAAGATTAGAGTCTGTAGAAGAAAGAGATGGATTTTATGTAGAGAGTTCTAATAACAAAGCAACGGGATATATTATAAATAACACAAACACAACAGATAATGCCGCTTTATCAGGATTCAGAGCTGTTATAAATAGTGACCCATTTGGAGATGGAATCTACATGGGTATACAGAATACTAACTACTACGCACCGTGGTTAAGGGCTGTAGGGCTTATTAATTCTAAGAACATTAAAATATTAACTAATGATAATACTGGGGATATTATATTCGGATTAGGGAATGCCGCTAGTACTAGTATTATAGAGAGTACTCAAGATATAGTTTTAGCCCTTAATAATGACAGGACAGTAGTAGTACCAAGTTTAACTACAGCTTTAATTGATGGAGAAGGGACTGGAAAGAGTTTAATTACTAAAGAGTGGATTACTGCACAAGGATTTAGTACTGGTTTGGGGTTTGTACCTTATACAGGTGCAACAGCTCCTGTTGACTTAGGAGTATATAGTTTAACATCAAGTTTACAAATTAATAAAGGAATACTAGTTGAAGATTCATCTAACACTTCAAATTCATTAAACTTAAAAACAGCAACACTGGGTGCGTCTATAGCTGGGGCTGGGTATGTTTCTTTGACTTCAACTACTGCTGACTATTTAAGTATATATTATGGTAATGTTTCAAAAATTGCTGACTTAGACGGCTCTGCTATAACAGCCAAAAGAACCTATACTTTTCCCGATGCATCAGGTATACTACCACTAAGCGTTAACGGAGAGGTAGCGGATGCTGCGGGTAATATTACTATTTATGCTGTCACAAATTCAAACGTTGCGGGTAGCGGTGGTGTTGGTTCAAGAACATTAAACTGGGGTACTCCTGAGATAGTAAAATTCGGGATTTCAGCGTCGGGTAATATGACCTTCTCAGATACCAACCTTCCTGCTGCGGGTACTTACCAAAAGAAAGAGATTTATATCACAGGTAATACAGGAAGTACAGCAACTTTTCCAACGTACTGGCAACAAGAAGAGAATGGTGAATCTTTATCATTCCCCTCTTTAAACAGGGTAACTATAACCTGCCTTAATTCCACTGCCTTATCAGAAGAGATTTATTATAGGATTGATAGAATAAAAGCAATTTAGAAGTTAGAGTTTACAATTAATAAAAGGGGGGCAGCTCTAACCCGTTGTCCCTCTTAATAAAAACAGAGGTGTGCTAATAATTTGTATTTTTGTATTAAATTTAAAATGAATACAATTATGAAGATTATAAGAAAGATATCAGTAGGCAGAGACTACCCAAACGGGTCGATACATTATCAGGTTGGAAAGGAGATAAACCTACTAGGTCAGATGTACACAATATCCTCAATCATGCTAGAGTACGTAGAGGGAGATAAGCTGGGGTACAACATATACATAGAGAGCCAAGAGGTTGGTACGATGCTATGGAAGACTATAATAGACATGCCTATACATATAGAGAATGATATAACCTTCATGTAATGACTATAAACTATATAATAGTAGAGGTTGATGATGCATACAAGAACGAGATAGATGGGTTGGTGGTCAACTCGACTATTGAAAGTGTGGCTCACATCAACAGGGTAGCTAAGGTTGTAGAAGCCCCAAGCTTCACTATCATAGAGAAGGGTGATGAGGTCGTGGTACACCATAACATGTTTAGGCTTAGAAACGGCTTAAGGGGTAAGAGGGTGTCATCAAACTACCACCTAGAGGGTAACAGGTACTTCATACCACTAACAGAGGTGTTTATGTACAGACGTGGTGGTGAGTGGCAGGCTATCAGACCCTTTGTGTTTGTTGAACCTATCAAGCAGGAGGATGAAGTAATAGGTAGGGTAATAATCAACAGTGATAATGCAAAGAGTCACAATGGGATGGTTAAGCTACAGGGTATTATAAAGTACCCTAACGATGAGTTAACAAGAAGAGGTGTAAGCGTTGGTGATAAGGTGGTGTTCTCTTATTGGAGTGAGTACGAGTTTAACATAGACGGTGAGACCTTATATAAGATGTCAACAAACGATATCTTGGCTGTAATATGATAGGATTAAGCTCGGACATAAAACTAGCACTAGACACTGTAATAGAGGGTCTAGAGTACAGGTTCAATGATGACGACCTTCTCAATCCAGAGAAGATGCAGATTATCATGAAGTCTAAGGTATCCTCATTCAAGTCGGCTAAGGATATACTAATGAGGTGGTCGGGGTCGCCTAACGCACCTACACAGGAGATACTGGTAGAGTACGTTAAGGGTGTTATACACGCAGGAGACAAGGCTTTACTTACACTAAGACACGCACTTAGACAGAAGATTGACTACACAGAGTTAGACGCAACAAGCCACAACCAAGCCATAGCAGCTAAGTCATTTATACTAGAGTCTGTATTCGACCTAGATAAGGCTTTAATTGACTTAAGAAATAAGCTAGAGGATGGTAACCTAGACCTTTCAGACAAAGAGTTTAAGCTAGGATACCCAGAGGTCTACGCTAAGAAGGCTAGCTACAACATAAAGAACTACTTTAAGGACTGGTATAACGAAGATACCGACGGAGTAAATATATGCCCACACTCTACAGTAGGTGAGACGATAGTTCTACAGGACTTATCTATCACACTACCAGAAGAGCCAGAGGACAAGACTAAGATACTGTTCCACAACCTGCCTCAGAAGAAGCAGCACTGGGTAAGACAGCAAGCACCAGAGGAGATTAACCCAGACAATGTAGAGCTCTGGGATGAGTACATTAAAGAGGAGTACAGGAGACGTAGAGAGGGTCTTTGGTTCTACAACAACGGAGAGGCTGTATACCTAACAGGTCACCACTACTTTGCATTACAGTGGTGTGCCATGCTGGATAACGGTGGCTACATGGACTTTAGGGTTGCACAGTTAAATATGTTCTACCACATACAGGCGTGTATCACAGATAAGAGATGCCTAGGTCAGTTGTTTGTTAAGTCAAGACGTACAGGGTTTACGTACGCTGTACTATGTGTACTACTTAACCAAGCCACTACAACACCTAACAGTAAGTTCGGTATGACCTCTAAGTCAGGGGATGATGTACAGGAGGCGTTTGACAAGATGTCATACATGTTCCTATCCCTACCGTTCTATTTTAGACCTGTCGTGAGAGGCAAGGAGGATAGCCCTAACGAGCTTTTCTTTGGTAAACCATCTAACAACTCCAAGGAGGCTAAGAAGACTCGTAATACAGGCATTAAAGACTATTTAAACACTAGTGTAGACCACAGACCAACTAAGAATGATTCATATGACTCGGTGAAGTTAGATGGGTACTTAGGGGATGAGGCTGCTAAGTGGATGAAGCCACATGATTATATCGTCCATCTAGGTATGGTAGCTCCAACAATGATGCCTAACGGTAAGGTTGTAGGTAAGGCTTACATAGGTTCAACTATGGGAGCTAGAGCTAAAGGTGGTGACCAGTACGTGGAGATGATAAACGGCTCTCAGGTTAGTAAAAGAAACGTTATAACCAAGAAGACCTCAACAGGTCTTTATATGTACTTCCTACCTGCACAGGATAATATGGAGGAGTACACGGATAAGTACGGCAAGTGTCATGTACTTAAGCCAGAGGTTAAGACATATAACATATCAGGAGAACTCATAGAGAGAGGCTCTATTGAATACTTATTGGCTGTAGAGGAGCAGAAGAAGGCTCAGTCAGATAAGGCTCTTAACGAGCAGCTGAGGACGTATCCGAGGACGTTAGAGCATGCCCTTAGGGATGAAGAATCTCAGTGTGTGTTTAACATCAATAAACTATACGAACAGATTGACTACGACGCTACACTACCAGAGGAGTCTCTATACACTAGGGGTAACTTCAAGTGGAGGAGTGGTGTGGTTGACACGGATGTAGAGTTCTACCCAGACGATAAGGGTAGGTTTAAGATATCTTGGATGCCCTCAAAGGTTGATAATACAGAGGACTTAAAGAACGCTGTTAAGAGGCTGGGAGAGAAGTACTACCCACTTAACTTAGAGTGTGTAAGGTTGGGGTGTGACCCCTTCTCATTAAAGTCTACACACGGTAAGGGTTCAAAGGGTGGTATACATGGAAAGACTATTGTAAGTCCAGATGGTGGAGCACCCTCTAACAAGTTTGTGCTGGAGTATCTAGCCAGACCTACTGATGAGACTGTGTTCTTTGAGGACGTTATTATGTGCTGTAGGTTCTATGGTGCACCAATACTAGTGGAGTCTAATAGGATTGACCTGCTACGTCACATGAGGAATAGAGGGTATAGAGCGTTCTGTATGGATAGGTTGGATAGACCTAAGTCTAAGCTAAACCCTAATGAGTTAGAGTATGGTGGTCAGGTGATGTCAGGTAAGGATATACTAGACTCGCATATGAACGCTATAGGTCTGTGGGTTGAAAACTACGTAGGGGTCTATAACAATGAAGAGCAGAAGGTAAGACCTCAGGGAGAGATGGGTGATATGCCTTTCGAGGAGACGCTTAAGGATTGGCTAGCGTTCAACCCAGATAAGAGGACTGAGTATGATGCAACAATCTCTAGTGGACTAGCAATAATGGCTTGTCATACAGAGCGTTATAGAGGTAAGAAGGAAGTAGTAAAGAGAATACACGTAAAGAGTCTATTAAAGAAATATAACAACAAGGGTGCGATAGGCAGCCAAGTAACAATGAAAAATAGTAATTATGCAAAATAAGAAAATGTTAACCAAGAGGTCTTACCCTAACCCTCTAGCACCAGATGAGGAGAAGATTACTGAAGAGTACGGACTAAGCATGGCTAAGGCTATCGAGTATGAGTGGTGGTACAGACCTAACGGTAGTATGTGTAACTTCTTAGACAAGCGTCAGCAGTACCATAACCTTAGGCTATATGCCAGAGGTGAGCAGGACACTAAGTTGTATAAGGATTTAATTACAGGTGGTGATGAGGAGTCTTACAGTAACTACGACTGGAGACCTCTTCAGATTGTACCTAAGTTTGTAAAGCTGCTATCTAATCAGATGACTGAGAGGCTGTTTGATATAAAGGCAGACGCTGTTGATAAGTACTCCACAAACCTTAAGGAGGACTACAAGGCTAGTATACAGAGTCTTATGGACACCCTACCAACTATGAGAGCTGCAGAGGAGGCTCTAGGTGTTAGTGTTGTACCACCAAACGCTGATGAGATTCCAGAGACAGAGGAGGAGTTGGATTTATATATGAAGCTAAAGTACAAGCCTGCTATTGAGATTGCAGCAGAGGAGGCTATAAAGTATACATTAGAGCTTAACGACTTTGATGAGACCCAGTCTAGGGTTATAGAGGATGTAGCTACATTAGGTGTAGGTGCTGTTAAGCATAGAACAGACCCTAACAAGGGTATCGTCATTGACTGGGTAGACCCTGCGGACTGTGTACACTCTTATGCTAAGCATAGGAACTACAAGAAGGTACACTACTTCGGAGAGGTTGAGAGAATGACTGTCAATGAACTAAAGAGGTTATCTAACGGTAAGTTCTCAGATGAAGAGCTTCTAGAGATTGGGGCTAGTACAAGTGAGTGGAACAAGTACCACCAGACAGGGCAGTCTGATAACTTCAGAGAGAGCGACTTAGCTGGTAGTATGGTTGACGTACTACACTTCACATTCAAGTCTACAAAGACACTATCATACAAGAAGAAGTACACAGCTAACGGTGGCTTTAAGATGACTAAGAGGGAGAGTACCTTTAAGAAGAAGAACAACGCTAAGGGGTTCGATGTATCTAAGAAGGTTATAGACGTATGGTACGAGGGTTCTTTAATACTAGGGACTGACAAGGTATTTAACTACAAGCTTTGTGAGAACATGATTAGACCTAAGGGCTACCTAAACAAGACGTTACCTAACTACTTATTCTACTCACCAGATTTATATCAGGGTAGGACTAAGAGTCTTATTGGAAACATTATACCCTACGTAGACCAGATGCAGCAGATTCATATCAAGCTACAGCAGCTTATTGCTAAGTCTAGACCTAACGGGGTGTTCATTGATGTGGATGGCTTGAGTGAGATAGACATGGGAGACGGTAGCTTCTTAACACCGCTTGAGGTTATTAAGATTTATGATGAGACTGGTAATGTACTAGGTACTTCTAAGGATTATGCTGGAGAGTACAACCACGGTAAAGAACCAATTAGAGAGCTAAAGAATGGTATAGTAGATGGTCTTGACAGACTAATCTCTGCATACAACCACTACCTTACACTACTTAGAGATGCTATTGGTGTACCAGTGGGAGCTGATGCATCAACACCAAACCCTAAGATGGCTGTAGGTGTACAGGAGCAGTTAGCTTTAAACTCTAACACGGCTACCAGACACATACTAGACTCAGTACTTAATATTAGCGAGAGACTTGGAGAGGGACTATCTCTAAGGCTTAAGGATATCTTTGAGTACTCGAACCTAAAGGAGGCTTACACAAACGCTATAGGTATGGTTAATGTACAGACGCTAAAGGCGTTAAAGAACTACCACCTACACGACTTAGGTATCATTATAACCCTTAGACCAGATGCTCAGGACAAGCAGTACCTAGAGCAGAATATACAGGCAGCTGTATCTAAGGATAGTATAACAGTAGACGACGCTCAGGATATTAGAACCATATCCAACATTAAGCTAGCTAACGCATTACTTAAGACCAGAAGGGTTAAGAGGGACAAGCTTAAGCGTGAGCAGGAGATGCAGAAGATTGAGAAGAACAACGAAGGTCAGCTACAGGTTACTCAGGCAGCTTCACAGGGCAAGCAGCAGGAGATTCAAGTTGCTACACAGTCCGAGCTTGCTAAGATAAAGGCTAAGACTCAGGGTAGACTAGCTGAGATAAAGGCAGAAGAGGAGGCTAAGATGAGGCTGATGGAGAAGGAGTTCAACTACAACATGCAGATTAAGGGTGCTGAGACAGACCTAGCTAACGACCAGAAGAGGTACGATAACGACAGGAAGGATTCAAGGCAGAGGGAGCAGAACTCAGCCACATCTAAGATAGCAGAGCAGAAGCAGTTCAATAAGCCAGCTATGAATTTTGAGTCAGCAAACGACTCAATATCTGGAAACATAGGTATGGAGGACGTTAACGTGTCCTAAAAAACGACCATACGCTTTTTTTCGTATATTTGCAAGTATAAATAGTTAAATAAAATATAAAATTACAACAGTATGAAAACAGGAGGATATAGAGACAATTCCAACTCAAGTATGGACATTGACTTAAGTGGAGAGGTACAAGACACGAGTGGAGAAGCACCTGCACCAGATGCAGTAGCTGCAGCAGCAGAGTCAGAGCCTAGCACTCCAGTAATACAGGACACATCAAATGAAATCCAAGAGACTGGACAGTTTGATGTTCCACCAACAGTAACTGAAACTGCATTGAATGCAGATGAGGATAAACGTTCTTTAAATACAGACTCTGAACCAGTCGCTAATGAATTAAGTAAGCCAGTAGTTGAGAATACTCCTGTCGAGATTAGTGAGGAACTACACCTTAAGTACCTAAGCGAGAAGCTAGGGAGAGAGGTGAAAGGTTTCGATGAACTAACTAAGACCGAGAGTAGTCCACTTGACTCTGACCCTTACTTGAAGGAGTTAGCTGAATGGAGAGACAAGACGGGTAGACCGATAGAGGACTGGATTAAATTTCAAAAGGATTACACCACAGTGTCGGACGCTGATATTGCAAGAGAGTTTCTGCAGATTGAGTTTCCCGAACTAACACAGGATGAAATCGAGTTAGAAGTTTCCCAGAAGTTCTTATCATCGGAAGATGACTTTGACAACGAGATAGCGATTAAGAATCTAGAGCTTAAGAAGTATGCGTCAAAGGGTCGTAAGGAGTTAAATAAGTTAGTTTCTGACTTAGGTAACCCCAATCCAGCTAATCTTACACCAGAGCACCAACAAGATTTAGCTATCGCTAAAGAGTACAAGGAGCTGAAGGCTCAAAGCGTTGTAGACAATAAGGCTTACAGCGAAACAATAGCCAACAGTGCTGCCGAGTTAAAGACTATTAAGTTGAACTTAGCAGAGAATGTATCTTTAGATTATAGGCTACCAGACAACTACTCTGGTGAGATAGTAAAGATGGTACAGGAAGCCCCGCATTGGAAGAATGAGGATGGCTCTTGGAATCATCAAGCAATTGTTAAGGATGCTGCTATAGTGCAGAACATGGACAAGATGCTACAGCTAGCTTACGAGCAGGGAAAGAGTTCTGGTGCAGATACAGTAGTTCGAGAGACTAAGAACATTACCTTGGATAGGAGAGGCTCTAACGAGTCAGCTCTACCACAGGGTAACAACGGAGTACAGATTGAGGGACTGGATAACTATTTAGGTAACAAGGGAATGAAGATTATCCGAGGTAGATAAAACAGATAATAATAACATAGATAAATTTTATAATAATGGCATTAAATGCATCACCAAGTGCGAAGGTAACACCTACTTCTACTAAAGCAGTATTGAAGACTAACTACATCTCTTTATTTGATTATTCAAGTCAAGAAGCACCAGAAACTCACGACCAAATAGCTACCATTTATGGTAAGCAGTCTGTATCTGGAATGCTTTACATGCTTGGAGCAGAGGGTGGTTTCGCATCAGATAAGTATATATGGACTGAGGAAGGTCGTCTACACACAGTGTACAATGACGTAACTCGTTCTGGAAGCGTATTCTCTAAAGCAGGGCACGTATTCCGTTTAAATGAAACAGTACATCTTTCGGATGGTTCTGTAAAACGTAGAGGTATCATTATAGCTGTGGATGACGCAGCAGGTACTTTTGAGGTAGCACCTTACAAATCAGCAGGTTTCACTGCGTTAGGTACAACAGCTATCACAGCGTTTGTAGATGGTTCTGAGTACCGTAAGGGTACTAATGGAGCTCAAGGGTCTTTAGAGACTGACTTCACAATCTTAGACAACAAGCCTATCATCTTGAAGGATAAGTATGAGGTTAATGGTTCTGACGCAACTCAAATTGGTTGGGTTAAGACATCTGCAGGAGGGTACTTATGGTACTTAGAGTCTGAAAAAGACACTCGTAGACGTTGGGAAGATAGATTAGAGACTTCTTTAATCTTAGGAGAGAAGGCAGAGAATGGTTCTGCTGCACAGGCTAACGGCTATGCAGGTACAGAAGGTTTCTTTGAAGCTATCCGTAAGAGAGGTAACACATACGCAGGTATCTTAGGAGATATTGCTGACGTTGATGAGGTTGTGAAACGTTTCGACGCACAGGGTAAGATTCAAGACTACATGTTCTACTGTGATAGAGACCAGTCTTTAAGTATCGACAATATGTTAGGAGTATTAAATGCAGGGCATGCCACTGGTATATCTTACGGAATGTTTGATAACGACAAGGACATGGCTGTAAACTTAGGTTTCAAAGGGTTCACTAGAGGTTCTTATAACTTCTTCAAGACTGACTGGAAGCTGTTAAACGACCCTACATTGTTAGGTTCAGTAGCAGCAGCAGCTGGTAAGATTCGTGGAGCTTTAATCCCAGTTGGGACTAAGGAGGTTTACGAGGGTGAGTACAACGGTAACGGTGGAGGTGAGAAAATCACTGTACCATTCTTACAGTCTAAGTACAGAGTAGCGGGAGCAGAGAATCGTAAATACAAAACTTGGGTAACAGGTACTGTAGGTGGGGTTTACACTGACGACGAGGATGTAATGAAAGTTCATCACTTATCTGAAAGAATGCTTTGTACTACAGGTGCAAACAACTTCATGTTATTTGAAGGAGCATAGTAATATAGTACTAATAGGGAGGGGCTTAAATCTCTCCCTATTATTTATTTCAATAGTAATTTAATCTAAATATAATACAATGGCAGTAGCAAAGAAGGTAGACCCTAAGAGGACTACAACAAAGAAAGTACTCACATCTAAGGAGTACAGATTAGCGGATGACCGTTCTGGTCTAGCTTTTATAATGAAAACAGGAAAAAACAAGAAGCTTTTAGTTTGGGATGACAAGCAGGAACTTAGTATTCCTATCAGGCATTGTCCTAGTGAGAAGTCAATCTTTATAGATAAGCAGTCTGACTATGCGTATGTTGAGCCTATCGTCTTTATGCACGGTAGTATTGAGATACCTCGTGAGGCTCAGATAACGCAGCAGTTCTTAGACGCCCACCCAGATAATGTAAAGAATGGTGGGACATGGTTTGAGGAGATTAATGAAGAGGCAGAGGCAGAGAATGATTTAGTATTAGATGAGATTAAGATTGACATCTACAACGCTGTTCGTGAGAAGGCGTTAAAGGATGGAGGAGAATATGAGTTAGAGGCTGTGGTAGCAGTGCTGGATAATGATGTACAGGGTGCGTCTATAATGAAGGTAAAATCTCTTAAGAGGCGTATATACCAAGAGATAGAGGCAGACCCGTTCTACTTCTGTGACGACAATGGTAACGTTACAATCTTTGAGGACGACTACATCACACGTAAGTACTTTACTCTTAGAGCAATCAAGGAGTCAATCATCAAGAAGAGTAGCAACAACAAGTCCATGGTATGGGTAAGGGATGGCAAGGTAATCGTCTCAGCACCTAGGGGTATTGAGCTTACAGAGCACTTCGCAGACTTCCTATCAACGGATGAAGGCATGCTAGTCTCTGAAGAGATTAAGAAGAGGAGTTAATAACCTCTAAATATATAACCTAACCCTGCAGTTTCATATTGTGGGGTTTTTTATTGCTTCCTAATTTTTCTTATCTTTGTAACACTTAAAATACACACAATGATAGACACGATTTATAAAGTGCTGTTGACTATAATCAACAAAGAGAACCAAGGCTATATATCACCAGAGGAGTTCAACCTCATAGCAATCAATGTACAGAATGAGATATTTAGTGGCTACTTCAAGGACGCTAATGAGTTTAAGAACCTGCAGAATAGGGGGTTCACAAACAGAGGGTACGCTAACCTACCGCTACAGAATAGGGAGGATATAGGTGCTTTTGCTGCAACAGCTAATGGTACAGTAACCGCTGGGCTTGTAGACCTACCATCAGATATGTATGTAATAGAAGACCAAGGGGTTACGACCTCAGCAGGTATCTTGATAGATGAGGTGGAGAGGAGTGCTATAGCTATTATGGCTAGGTCAGAGGTCGCTCCTACAGAGCTGTACCCTGTTTACGAGTGGTTTGGGAGCACTTTAAAGGTCTACCCTACTACTATTACCTCTGTTAATTTTAGGTACATTAGAAAGCCTCTAAACCCTAAATGGACTTACACTATAGTAGCTAATAAGGAGATGTATGACCCTTCTAATGCTTCATTCCAAGACTTCGAGTTAGACTCCTCAGAGTTCTACAACATCATACTAAGGATGCTTACCTACTTTGGAATCAACCTTAGAGAGCCAGAGGTGGTTAAGATGGCGGAGCTAATGAAGGATAAGGATAACGTAAAAAACTAATATAGATGCCAGTAAATATAATACCATCAGCAGACTACTACGAGAACCAAGATTTACATGGTAGCTATCAGTATATAACACTAGAGGATATAGTAAACAACTACATGATGTCTACAGACGATGATGATTTCGCATCCAACGTCCCTAGGCACAAGGTGCTATTCCAAGCGAGGAGAGCCTTTAGAGAACTCTACTTCGACTCAATACAGGAGGTTAAGGTAATGTCCTTAGAGCTTAGTGACCAGCTCACTGTGACGCTTCCACCTGACTTTGTAAACTACGTAAGGATATCGTGGTTAGGTGATGACAACCTACTACGTCCAATGGCTTCTAACGGCTACACCAATATTGCTAGGGACTACCTACAGGGTGACAGCTACGAGATACTGTTTGATGATGACGGCTGTGCACTACAGGATGATGTACAGGGCTTAGCAGAATTAGCTGCAGGTGGTGAGGGTGGTACAGCAAACTCTTACACATTCTGTGGGGATGCCTTTAACCCTAATAAGAATATGGCTAACGTATACTCCAATGGGAGCTACGTGGTGGATAAGAATAATGGTTTAATAAAGTTTGGGTCAGAGGTGTTCGGTAGGACGGTTGTCTTGGAGTACATATCAGACGGTCTGTACACAGGCTGTGAGGGCTCAGCAGAGGTAGATTTAAAGATACATAAGTTCGCAGAGGACTCAGTATACAACTGGATGTACTGGAAGCTAATAGAGAGGCGTAAGAACGTCCCTGCTAACGCTAAGGTTTTAGCTAGGAAGGATTGGTTCAACAGTAGAAGGATTTGTAAAAGAAGGATGAACACCATAAGACCTGCTGAATTAAGACAGGTGTTTAAGGGTTCTAGTAGATGGTTCAAGGCTTAACAGTAATTAAAATTAAATAGAGTATGAAGATGTTAAACAGCAACATATGTTGCAAAGACTTAGATGAGGTAGTAGAGAGGGTAGGTAGAGTAATGATACCTACTAAGGATAAGAAGTACAGAAGCTTACAGGTAGTAGTGTCTGGTGATGATAATGTTAAGGTAGGTGATGTTATATACGTCCCTATAAGCTCTGGAGTCGACGTGAAGGTTGAGAAGGAGTTATACACCATTGTAAACGCTAGAGAAATTATACTAATATTAGACTAACAATATGAAGTTACAGAACACTTTTGTTCAGAGCAAGATGAACACGGATATTGACGAGAGGCTTCTGCCTAAGGGTCAGTATCCTGATGCAGTAAATATAAGGGTGGCTAATACAGAGGGTTCTGACGTAGGAGCTATAGAGAACGTTAAGGGTAACGAGAAGTTAACAGACCTTGGCTTAACCAATGCAGAGACTATAGGGTCGTTTGCTGATGGTGCAGCACAGAGGGTGTACTGGTTTGTAGCGTCTGACACTAGAGATTTAGTGGTGGAGTATGATACTCAGACTACTGACATTAACATACTACTAGACTCCACCAACCCAGACGGTGTATTAAACTTTAGTAAGGACTACCTTATAACAGGGGTGGTAAAGATAATAAATGGTGACTCGGATAGGGATTTACTTATATGGACTGATGACTTAAACCCACCGAGGGTTATAAACATTAAGAGGGCTAAGGATGTATATACAGCAGACAGCTTTGATGAGCAGGACATATCACTAATAAACAGAGCACCTAGATATGCACCAGATGTAACACTGACCTACACAGCTTCAACACAAGAGAATGAGTTAGTTAATAAGTTCTACAGCTTTGCATACAGGTATAAGCACTTAGATGGTGGTAAATCACCTTTATCTTCATTTACTAACTACCAGTTTGCACCTTCTAAGTTCGATATGGACTACCAGACTATGGAGAACAGGGGTATGTCTAATAGCTTTAACGCTGTCAAGATTGACTTCAACACAGGAGACTACAAGGTAACAGACGTAGAGTTGGTTTACAAGGAGTCTGGTTCTAACACTGTCTTCCTTATAGAGAGTTTTAACAAGGCTGAGGAGTTATGGGCAGATGATGCAACAGAGAGCTTCACATTCTCCAACAACAAATCTCTTGTGGCACTACCACAGGATGAGTTATTCAGAACGTTTGATAACATACCTAAGAAGGCTAAGGCTTTAGAGTTAATGGGCTCAAGGATAGCCTTCGGTAACTATGTTGAGCAGTACGACCTTACAGATATAAGTGGAGACCCTGTAGCTATGGACTACTCACTATCACTTAGTAGTATAGATACAACAGGAGAGGTTTTGGATGTAACTGTAGGGACTAACACCTACACGGGTGACCTATTAACCATAGACCTTAACGGTTATGTACTAAGTAGGGATAATAAGATAACCATAACAGTTAGACTTGATGAGGAGACTTACGCTGGTTTTTATGAAGACTCGTTTGACTTTATTCTTAACACATCATATACAGATGCCGCAGAGCTAGCTGCAGACCCTGACTTTATATACTTTGTAGAGACACTAATAACAGCAGGTTTTGAAGCAGATAGTGATATTGAGTCTCCCCCAGATAATATATTAAGCATGCCTGCGATAACTGGTTTTACCATACAGTCATCCACTGCTACAACAATAAGTATAAAAGCACCTATAGTGCCATATGAGGTAGACTTAGAGCCCTTAGGTTCAGACCCTACAGATATAGTGTACGCCAACTTCCAGTTTAATGTAGGTAGTGAAGCCTACTATAAAGAGATAGCTATAGACTCCTCTGTAAAGACTAATAGGAGCTATGAGGTAGGTGTAATATACATTGACGCAGATGGTAGGACTACTACAGTTCTAACAGACCCAGATAATACAATATACGTAGACCAAGAGTTCTCTACTTTCAAGAATAAGATTATAGTTGATATAAACCACAAGCCACCAGAATGGGCTGACAGGTATAAGCTTGTGTTTAAACAGAATAAAGGCAAGTACCAGACTATCTACACAAACCTGTTCTACGAGGATGGGCTTTATAGGTGGATTAAGCTAGATGGTGCTAATGTAGGTAAGGTAGCTAAGGGTGACTCACTTATTGTTAAATCGGATTTAGGTGGTGCGGTAGAGGACATTATAAAGGTAAGGGTGCTAGATATAGTTAGCCAGCCTAGGGATTTCATAAAAGGAGATGACCCAGATGGTACACCAGAAACTGACCCTACTAATATACTAGACGAAGAGTCTGGTCTATATATGAAGGTTAAGCCTGTAGGTTTTGATATGACCTATGATGAGTCTACTATTCAGACATTCTCAGGTAGTTCACACCTAAGGTATCCTACAAAGACATACACAAGCCCAATCTTTGGAGATAACCAACTTAGCGGGGGTTCTAGGGTCAAGATAAAGATTAGCTTTAAGGCTAGGGGTTCTATATCCTACTTCGCTGAGTATGAGAATACTTTTACGGTTTTTGCGGATTATACCAATGACCTAGATTTAACCATAAATGGAACTAAAAGTGCAGTACAGAAATGGTTTGAGGCTGAGGTTATAGACTTAGGTTCGTTTGGTGAGAACTTCACTAGAGACCCACTAAACCCAAACGGTATCATAGGTAGTTATTATACAGGAGACCCATTAGAGCCAATACTTCCTTGGCATGATGCGGGTACATATGATAATGGTTATGGCTTTACTAAAACAGAGGATGGTGATTTAAGAAACGGAGAGAAGTTCTACGTATGGGCTCACAGAAAGGGTACGACATCTAGAAACATAACCACACACGTAGAGCTTGAGATACTCAACACAGATGGTACAAACATATTTGAGACTATACCAGAGGATAAGGGTACAGAGCTTTACTACGAGACAGCTGAGACTTATGACATAGTAGATGGTACATACCATCAAGGTAACCTACATCAGGGCACTACACAAAGTCAGAGTCTTACAGAAGATACAGCTATAATAGAGTCCGACTTCTTTAACTGCTACGTACAGGGTAACGGTGCTGAGTCATACAGATACTTAGACGCATTAAACGTGGGTACAGATGACGACGGAAACCAATTAAGAGCTACCTACTTAGATATAGACCTTAGACCTACAACAACAAGCGAGGAGAGGTACAGAGAGGTACGTAGGTACGCTGATATAACATACAGTGAACCCTACAATGAGAATACTAATTTAAACGGCTTAGGGGTCTTTAATTTAGCTAAGGCTAACTATAAGGAGGATATAGAGAAGAAGTACGGTTTCATACAGAAGCTATACGCTAGGGATACTAACCTACTTGTTATGCAGGAGGATAAGATTTCTAAGGTACTCTTCGGTAAGAATATAATAACCAATGCGGATGGTACATCAAACGTATCAACCATAGAGGATGTATTAGGACAGCAGGTAATGTACACTGGTGAGTACGGTATAAGTAGAAACCCAGAGAGCTTTGCCTTTGACTCCGCTAACGTTTACTTCATAGACTCCAAGAGGGGCTGTGTATGTAGATTAGGAGCACAGGGTATCACTGAGATTTCTATGGCGGGTATGAGGACATTCTTTAAGGATGAGTTTAAGGACGTTATAGATATTAAGAAGATAGGGGCATATGACCCCTACCTAGACCAGTACGTTGTTAACTCAAGTGCGGTTAAGACACTAACGTTTGATGAGAAGGCTAAGGGGTGGACATCTTTCCACTCCTACTTCCCAGAGGATATGTTAGGGATGAATAACAAGTTCTTCTCATTTAAGGATGGGGAGCTATACCAACACCACTCAGATAATGTGGATAGGAATACATACTACGGAGAGTTCTCACCATCTAAGATAGGGGTAATGGTTAATGACCACCCGTCTGAGATAAAGGAGCTACAGGCTATAAGCCTAGAGGGTAACGATACGTGGGAGACCTTAATAAAGGCTTACATATCTAACTCTGACGACTACATGGAGAGCTCTATACACACTGTAGAGTTTGTTAAGAAGGAGGGCATATGGTTTGCCTACGCTAGAAGGAATGAGTCTGATGTAGCATTCGACTCTAAGGCTACCTATGGTATAGGGACAGTTGACGCAGTAGTAGGGTTAGACGTTACATTTAACGGAGGCTCTATCTCTTTAACTGTAGGAGACCAAATCATAAGAGGTTCAGACCTGTTAGTTATAGGTACAGTTACAGCTATAGTAGATAGTACTATAACACTAGATGCTGTAGGAGACCTAGCGGTGGGTGAGTATATACTAGGTGCTAAGGACTCTAGGATAGAGGGAGGAAATCTAAGGGGGTATACCCTAAGGATGGACTTGACTAACAGCTCTACTGAGAAGGTGGAGCTATTCGCAGTCAACGCTGAGGTGATGAAGAGCTACAGTTAATTCTTTTACAATGCATTGTTTATTTTGCTATCTTTGCATTACTAATTTATATACAACATGGAGTTTAATTGGAGACTAGAGGATAAGTCAGTATGCTACAAGAGGTTACAGTCTTGGTGGGATAAGCACGAAGCCTTTGAGGGTAATGATATACCCTACAGCTCAACGCCTAACAGAATCTTTACTGTATCCACTACGGTAGGTGAGGATGAGGTTGACCTGTACAGCATAGCTATAATAGTTACAGACACGGATATATGCTGGGTAGGGTGGATAACATCTAACCCGCTTGCAGACGCTAGGCTTAAGGTAGGCGGTCTGGAGTATCTATACACTATCATAGCTACAGTAATGAAGTCACAGGGCTTCGTAAGCATGGTATCACACGCTAAAATAAACGCTCTAATGAAACCTTTAGAGAACAGTGGCTTTATAAATATAGAGTCTAATACAAACTTTTACATTAAACAATTATAATAATATGGCAGCAGCAATAGGTGGGGCAGTAAGTGGCTTCGGTAAAATTAAGGAAGGTAAGGCTATGATGAGAGCAGGGCAGCAGGGTATTGATAACTTTCAGTGGGATGATATCACCAACCCCTACAAAGAGCTTACAGCTAGTCAGGTAGGAGCAGATATACAGAGGGAGGAGTCTGCCAGAGGAACTGCTACAGCGGTTAACGCTCTGCGTAGTGCAGGTGTTAGAGGTGTAGTTGGTGGAATGGGGCAGGTACAAGCGTCTGCTAATAAAGTAAACCAAGATATAGCCGCTGATGTAGATAAGGCTACTAAGGATATACAGATGAAGGCTGCAGGGCAGGATGTTAATAACGCAGCTATACAGGAGAAACGTCAGGGAGAAGAGCTAGCAGGTTACGGTAAGCAGTTAGATGTGGGTATGGATATGAAGGCTCAGGGTATGGGTGACCTAGTTGCGGCAGCAGGTGCTGTAGATAGTTTTGCTATGTCAGCTATGACAGGTGGAATGGGTGGTGGAGGAATGCTAGGTGAGATAGGCGGTGGAGGCTCTGGAAACGTAGACTTCATGTCTCAGTTAAATAAAGCAAACGGGGGTATTAAATAATAAAGAATAACTATGGCTAAAGCAGGAGCAGGAGCATACAGTCAACTACAGAGGGTTGGTAATTACGTAGCACCACAGATAAATAAGGCAGCTGACCGTTTGAATCAGCAGGGCATGCAGCAGAAGCAGTTTAAGGCTGAAGCGGGTGCTAGAAAAGAGGCTAGGGATGAGACTTGGAGATTAGACACCCAGACAGACTTCTCAAACTTTGAATTAGAGGCTACAGGTAACACTGGTAGGGATGACATGTTCAAACTAGCGGCAGAGAAGGGTATACAGAGGGCTGAGAGCTACTTTAGACAGGCTAGGGAGCTAAGGGCTACAGACCCAAATAAAGCCGATATAATGAAGGCTAAGGGTAGGAGTATACAGACCTCCTTTAAGAACCTATCGGCTGACTCATCTATTGTTAAGGAGATGTTTGATGGATACGCTGAGGCGTATGCTAAGGGTAAGATTAAAGAGGGTGCTTACAGAAGCTTCATGAACGGCTTATCTAGGAACGAGGCTGTGCCTTACCTAGATGACAATGACCAGTGGAGGGTTAGGGTTATGGTTAGGGATGAGACCTCTGGAGAGATACTAAAGGATGAGAATGGTGAGGTAAAGTATGAGGATAAATCTTTATCTGAGATTAAGAAGGGTCTAGATAAGCCTTATGACTTTAATGAGGTACACGGTCAGACTGGTGAGCTTAATAAGGTTCTAACCGCTATGGGTAAGAACAAGTGGGATGAAATAAATGGACAGTTTATAGACACAAAACAAGAGTTTGGGGCTGAGCAGGAGAAGTCGCTTAAGGACTTTATTGAGGGTACTTTAGGTAGCGATAGAGAGATGTATAAGTGGTACTACTACGCCACTGGTGAGGAGAAGCTTAAGGGCTTTAATACCGCAGATAAGGATAAGATTACAAACTACATTAACACAGCGGTCAAAGGTGCTTACGGTAAGGAGGTTACTAGAAAGGTTACCCCTACTACACAGGGGGAGAAAGAAGAGGCGGCTAGAAAACTTGCAGCAGCTAGGGTGAAAGCAGCTGATGTATTAGCAGAAGCAGTTGATGATAGGTTTACTAAGACCAATAAAAGATTAACTGACGAAGCTGTAGCTAAAAACCTAGCGGCTAAGAATAAGAAGGGAACTAAGGAGGTAGTTAGAGCTGAGAAGAGTAAGATGTACTACGACCTAGCATACAAGCTAAGGGAGGTTGACTCTGAAGAAGACGCACAGAAGATATTAGATGACTCTGGGTACTCTATAAATGTCAACGACAACTTTTGGAACTGGTGGGATAAGTGGGATAGTAAAGCAGGTGAGGCTTTAAACGTTGGTACTACAGACGAGACTAGTGAGGTAACTATAAACGTAAGTGACACACACAAGATGGCTGCACAGTTTGCTAAGATAGTAGAAGGCTTCGGATTTAACTATGACGATAAGTTCTCAGATAATGTTACAGAAGAAGAGGTGGCAGCTGAAGGAGCTGATGAGACAACTACTACTACTACTACTACTAATACTCCTACTACAAAATCAAAGGGAAAGATAAGATAAACTTAATATAAAATTATGGACGAATTAACATCTGCATTAAACGACTACGTAGCTACAGTTAATAGTGGTAAATACGGAGACGACATAGAGACATTAATGTCAAAATTTCCAGAGCTTCAAGGCTATGAGCAGGGGGCTTTAAATGACTATGTTGCTACTTCAAACAGCAACAAGTATGATGAGGAGACTCTAAAGTCTAAGTTTCCAGAGTTCTTTGGGGATAATGAACAAGTAACACCCGAAGTACCAAAGGAAGTAGTAGCCGAAGCGAGTGGGGACTCAGCATCTCCTTCGGCAGGTACAGACTCTTCATTGGATTCCAGTGTAGATGAGGGTTTAAAAGCTAAGGACGAGGCAGCTAGGAGAATACAAAAGAGGTATGAAGAAGCTGGTGTAACTGAGTATGAGATAAATGAGGAGGATATTAACCGTGAGGTTGAAGCTACTAACAAGGTTAAGCATATTACAGCAAGTAATAAACCAGCTAAAAAGTTAGAGCACTGGTCAAAGGCACACTCAGGTTTTATAAAAGAGATTAACAACCCTGAGTTATATAAGCGTAAGAAAGAGTTAGAGGCAGAGATAGCGTCGAGACCTATAATGGCTAACAACACTGATATACAGTCTAAGTTAGATGAGGTCAACGCAACTATAGAGAGGATAGACGCACCTAAGCAGTCTGAGAGCAGAAAGGCTGATATAGCAATAAAAGGATTAGAAGAAAAACAGTTTGAGCTAGAGCAAGAGGCTATAGAGGCTGCAAAGAGTAGCGACCTTTCTTATGAAGAGATTCTTACAGGGGAGGGTAACTACCAAGACATACTTAAGCAGAAGTCTAAGCTAAAGGATTCTAAGACGTTAGAGAACGCTGTTTTAGATAAGATTAAGGAAGACACTAACTCTTCCTTTGGAACTAAAGACCTTTTTACTAACGCTGCTAGGTACTTTGGTTACTCTGATAAGTCTGAGCAGACTATAAAGCTTTCTGAGGAGGTTTCTGAGGAAATACTATTAAGTCTTACAGAGAATCAAAAGGAGAAGATGGCTAGGGGTTTTACATCCCTTGACGAGAAGGAGGCTATAATAGGGCAAGCTAAGGGTAAGGTTATTAACAGAACCACAGAAAAGTTTAAGCAAAGGGAGAGGGATATAATTTCTAGTGACTTAGAAGACACTGAGAAGGTTAATAAGATAAAAGAAAATACAGAGGAGTATAATGGGTTTCTAGGTCAGATTGGGTATGATGTGGCAGGTGACATACTTAACAATCAGTTTAAAAAGACCGACGCTAGAGATAACTTTAATGAGTCTGTAGTTAAGAAGGGGTTCTTAGGAGATGTTGCTACACCATTCCTTACATTCTTTGATGAAGGTGCTAAGTTAGCACTTAAAGGGACTGCAGGTTGGGGTTCTGCGTTTGCGTCTGTAGGTGATATATTTATGTCTGACGACCACTACAGCAGCTACGACGCCTTTGGAGATGTTGTGGGACAGTTCACAGACCAAGCGTTCTTACCAAACACTAAGGATGAGAGGTTTAGTTTAAGGAAAGAGGATGGCTCACTAAGGGTCACTCCTTTATCAGTATTAAATACTGTATCTAGAAGTGCAGGTTTTACAGTTGGTATAGCTCTTATGGCTAGGAGAGGTGGTGCTGGAAACATAGAGAGACAGTTGGGTCAGTTCATAAACCCTACAAAGAGTGTTAAGTTTACTAATGATTTAAAATTAATGGAGTCGGCTTATGGTTTGACTTTATCAGACAACTATAGAGAGGCTAAGAGGTTGGGATTAGACGGTCTATCCGCAGCAGCTTACACTAATACCTTATCTATGATAGAGGGTATTACAGAGCCTATAATGCGTGACACCAAGTTCTTTGAGACTACTGGTGGTACTGCAATATTGAAACAATTTCAAGGAGACCTAAAAAGTGCTACTAATAGAAAACTAATTACTGAGTCTGTAAAAAGGATGAGTAAGAATGTTAAGAACGAGTTTATTGAGGAGGATATTGTACTAGCCGTACAAGACCTTACTAAGTTTATGCTTGTTGCAGAGCATGAAAACTCCGAGTTCTGGGATATTAGAAATCAATTAGAGTTAGGTATAGTTACTACAGGTATGTCTGGTATTATGGGTACTATTTCAATGAGAAATAACATTAAGGCTGATGATATTAATATATACAAAGCCATATCTAAGGATATTAATGGTGTAGTTGATAACCTTTTAAAAGCTAAGGAGGGTGCATTGACCCCAGAGGCTGCAGAGGGGTTTACTAAGACTATCGAGTGGGCTAACAACATGAACAAGGCTATTAAACTAGCTCCTGCAAATGTTACTGGTGAACAGATAGACCTTTTAATGGAGAAGGCTAACTTGGTTACAGAAATGAAGTCGTTAGACCCAGCATTCCACGCACAGTATAAGGAGAAGATTGAGGCTATTGATGCTAAGATAAACCCTTTAAATAAAAAGACTGAAGAGGGTGTGGCTAAAGCTGAGGCAGATATTGCTAAAAGGAAAGAGGAAGCCGCTAAGAAGAAAGCTGCCGCAGATAAGAAGGCTGAAACCAAAGAGCCAAAGGTGGAAGAAGTTACACCTGAAGATAAAAAACCAGAAGAAGGAGTAGAAGATGTTGATAAAAAAAGTAAAGATAAAATATTAGATGATATAACATCTTCTTTTAAAACAGAAGGAGATAAGGAATTTACAAAAGACCAAAGTGAAGCATTTCTAAGTGCAGCCAAAGCAGCAGGTATTAAAGTGCTTGAAACTTCTGATGGAAGAAAGTTTATTGACCCTTCAAAAAAGGAGGCTATAGCTTTATACAACTATTTAGGTTTAGGAAACAACGCAAAGAAAAAGGACACTAAGCCTACCAAGACTGTAGAGCAGATAGAGGTTGACAGAACTGCTGAGCTAGAGGCACAGAAGGATAAACTTGATGAGACCTACGGTGTAGATAGTAAGCAGACTGTAGGTGAGCAAATCAACGCTAAGTATGATAAGCTTGTAGCGGACAGAAAAAGAGAAGACCTTGTACCATATAAGGCTGAGGAGGTGTCAGAGACTACAGATGCTAAGCAGTTTGCAGAGGCACAGGCTAAGGCTATATCTAATAGGACTGAGGACTCTATGCAGGTAGACCCTGTAACTGAGGAGGATATACAGAAGATACTAGAAGAGGGTGGTAAGATATTTATGACATCAGATGGCAAGTCTGGTGCATACGTTACTAAGGATGGTTATATGGGAGGTCTATTTAAAGACCCAAGTGCTGGACGTTCACAGGCAGCGAAGGTGCTACAGCAGGCTAGGATTAAAGCTGGTGGTAGATTCTTTGACGCATACGGTGAGAACGCTAAGACTGGTGAGGGTACTACCTTAGAGGACATCTACATTAAGAATGGGTTTAGACCTGTTGTTAGGATGTCATTTAATGAGGAGTACGCTAAGAAGGGTTGGGAGAAGACTAACCTATCTAAGAGACCAGATAACGTATTCTTTGTATACGACCCAGCATATAAGGCAGAGAAGGGAGAGGGTGTACGTAACGAGGACTACGACGCTGCTATGGAGATTGCTAAGAACTTCAAGACAGAGACTAGTAAACAAGAGGCTGCTAAAGACATAGACGCTGACTTAGACGCATTCATGGGTACACCTGAGGTTGAGTCTGCAAAGGCTAAAGAATCTAGACGTGCAAATGTAAAGGTACTAGCTGACAGAGCTAAGAAGTCTTTAAGTAGGATAGCCCCTAACGTTAGTATTAAGATATACAACACAACCGCTGAGTTTGAGGCAGCCACTGGTGATAAGAACACAGCAGGGAAGTGGAGTCCAAATAAAGGTAAGGGTGGTACTATAAGTATAAACCTTGACTACGCCACTGGGAGGACTGTAGCACACGAAACAGTTCACGCTGTACTTGGTACTATGATAAAGTCAGATAAAGCCTTAGAGAGGCTTACAGACAAGTTCTTGGGCGTGTTAGCTAAGAATGTAGATGGTGATGTAAAGGTTGAGTTAGATAACTTTATAAACCTGTACGCTGATAAGCCAGAGGTAATGAGTGAGGAGTTCGCTGCAGAGTTGGGTGGTATGTTGGCAGACAACTACACCAAGCTTAGTAACAAGGCACAGGGTATTGTTAAGCAGTGGTTAGATACTATAGCTAAGAAGATAGGGTTGAAGGAGTTTACAGACTCTGAGATTATAGACCTACTAAACACAATAGCAGGTAAGACGGCTAAGGGTGAGGTTATTACTGAAGCTGATTTAGAAATACTAGCAGACTTTGATGGAGAGTCTGGGAGTGAGATGAGACCAAGCTCTAAGAGTCAAATTACAGCTAAGTCTATAAAAGAGTCTATTGTTAGTGGAGTGAACGCAGCATTTCCTTACAACTTTGCCAACTATAAGAGAGGTGTAACCCTTCCGAAACAGCAAAGCATGTCAGATGTTTTAAAGGTTTCTGGTGGTTACGCTGTTTTTATAAACTCTGATGGTACAAAAGTAGGTGTTAGAAATAATGGTGAAGGTTTAGATGGTGGGTGGCAGTATACTTATCTTGATGATAATATAAAAGATAATATAGGGTTTGCAGCTACTAGTGGAACTCATGTAAAAAGCTTACATAAAATAACTAAAGAGTTAACAGCGAAAAGAGATGCTGAGTCGCCAGAACATAAAGGGAAGCCTGTGGCTGTATTTGTTACAATACAACACGCACCTACTATGCTTGGTGAGTGGTATGCAGCTGAGTTCTTTATGGAGGGTATTGATAAGGCATTGTCCGAGGATATATATAAAGGAGGTGTAGATGCTTTTAGGAAAGATTTAAGAGAGGCAGTAGCTTCAGCTTACCCTAAAAAGAGTGCCTCTACAGTAGCTGGTATGACAAAGGAAAACCGTTCCAAGTATAACGCTACTCAAAAACAGGTAGAGACTTTAATTGATTTAGTAAACTCTAACAAATTCAATACACATAAAGGTAGAATAGGGATATCTAAAATATTCGCTAGTAAGGACTTTACTTTTGGTTTTAGGGTAAACGTACTAAAAACAGTAATGCCTAAGAATAAACTTACTAAAGCTAATAAGAAGAATATTAATATATTACAAGCATTATTAGATGTAGAGGGAGGTCGAAAGGATTTCTATCGTGAGCACATGGATGAAGCTTTGTTAGAAAAACTAGAGGCTTCAAACTTTGATGAGAAAGCTATAGGAGGTTTAACAATGGGAGGTTATTATACAAACCCTTACAAAACTGTTGAGGAGGTATATGAGAATAGGGTAAATGGTATAGAGCATGACCAATTTAATGAGTCTTTTAGTTCTAATGGTGAAACATTTAGATTAGATAATGCCCATGATGTAAACATTCTTAACCCTCATATGGGTTATCCTACACAACTGGGGTATGATTTATATAACAAAGATAATGGTACTGATGTAACTAAGAAGAATTATACAATACAAGATAGACACGATGTAAGTACTTATATAAAAGAGAAGTATGGAGAATCTTTACCTGCACTACAAAAGGGTGGTAAAAGGAGACCTACACTTACACCACCTTTCACATCTCTTGGAGGTTCTATGTACACGGCATCTGATTCTGATTTAGATTTAGAATCTGAGCCACAAAGAAAAGAGAAGAGTCAAAGAACTGACAAGGCATCAGAAAAGTTAGTCAGCCTCTTCGACAGGGATAATGTACCATTAACTATACCTGAGGCAAAGGAGATGGTTAATGAGGTGTTAGATTGGGCTGATTGGTATGATGGTTTATCTGGTTACGTAAATAAAGTATTTGGAGAGTATGGTTCGGATGTCTTATCTATCCTACCCCTAGCATCTATGGGTAATGGTAGTGCAGGTACTGTGACTATGGCTATAAATAATGTTGAAAAGATATATAAAGGTGAACGTCCTTCTGGGCTAGCTGAGTACTATAACTTTGTAACAGACTTCTTAGAGGGTAAGGGTATTAAGTCGGATAAGATGTACAACTTCTTTAAGGCTTTATTAGGAGACCCTAATGCTGTCGCTGTTGATATGCACGTATACTCTATAATAAAATGGAAGGACTCTAATAAAAAGCAGGTTAACCCAGCTAATAAGAAGGAGTTTGCTAAGGCTAAAGAGTTTGTAAATACCTTAGCTAAAGAATTAGGAATGCAGCCAAGAGAAGTACAAGCTTCTTTATGGGCTTTAAATATATTAAGAACAGGAGGAAAACCAGATAGTTATGAACAATACATTGAAAAACACATCAAAGAAAAGAACCTCTACCAAAGGGTCGAGAGCTGGAGAGAGCAAGGCTATAAACCATTTTCTGAAGTTCGTGAAGCAAAAGAAAGAGAGCAGATAGGGGAAAGAAAAGAGAAGAGTCAAAAGGTAGGTATAGGTTACTTTAAGAGTAAGCCTGCCGCTAATGTACGTTCTGGCAACAAGGCGTTCAGAGATGCAGTAGAGGCTAAGAGAGAGGCTAAGAGGCTTGAAAGGGAGGCTAATATTAAGAGGATTGAGAAGCTACAGAAGGAGATAGAAGGAAGTCCAGCTAAATCCGTAGAGGAGGTGGTAGAGTTCTCAAGAGACAAGGGCTACGAAGACACTGTTATAAAGGATGCGTTACTAAAGCGTGGTTTCTCTAAGGAACAGATAGAGACAGCACTAGCTACAATAATACCTACCGCTATAGTTAAGGGTGCAGCTAAGGCTGTAAGGGACAACAAGAAGTCCAACCTAAAGGCTGATGTAGACGCTGTAGGTATAGAGCACGTTAAGAGCACTAAGTGGTACAGAGGTCTAACAGTTAAACAGAAGGACGCCTTAAACAAGAAGGGTATATCCAACATACTAGCTGACAAGGAGCTTGCACTTAGAAAGGGTTCACAGCCTACTAAGGCGGGTAAGAAGTTTAGAGACACGGTTAAGGATGTTACAGGTCAGACTGATACATCTGCTGAGGTTACTATGACTAAGGCTAAGCTACTTAAGGAGCAGATTAAGACCCTAGTAAGGGGAGCTAAGATGGGTGCTAAGGGTCTACAGGACTTAAAGGCATCATTCATCAAGGAGATATCTATAGAGCTAAAGTCCCTTACCAAGAGTAAGATTATGACACTTACTGAGGCTAGGAAGGTATTAGCTGCAGTAAACCAGCTTAACTTTAAGAACTACGACAAGGTATCTGAGCTGGTAGATAAGGTTATAGCGGAGATAGAGAACAAGGGTGTAAGAAGAGCTATAAAGCAGGTTAAGACTAGACTAAGAAAGGGAGCTAAGTCACCTAAGAACCCAGTTAACATGAGAGAGCTTGCTAAGGAGGCTGTCAAGGTAAACGAGGTGTACCTAACACCAGCAGAGAGGGTTAAGTACTCCGACCTGCTGACAGAGATACAGGCTTCGTTCAAGCTTGCTACAAGTAAGACCTACAGGATGGCTAACGAGGCTGATATGCTTAAAGCCCTAGAGGTCTTAAACCAAAAGGCTGAGGCTACTAGGTTAAAGGAGTTGGCTACTAAGCTAGGTCTTGACGGGACAGGATTAACTAACTCTCAGCTAGTAGAGCTTGTTAACTCTGTAGACGTTGACGAGTACTTAGGTACACTAAAGAAGGAGAAGGCTAGAGAGGCTAGGATAGCCCTTGAGAAGCAGGCAGAGTATGCTAGGATAGCTTTAAACGATGTCGATGGTGATACACTAACACAGCAGGAGAAAAAGGACGTTAGAACGCTTAAGGAGGCTAATCTAGAGCTACTAACATCTACAGACATAAGAGACCTTATAAAGATAGTTGATAACATAGTTACTAACCAGACATTCGCATCGTCAGGTAATCTAGCATCTAAGATTAGAAGCTACAACGCATCTGAGATAGCCACTAAGGAATTCAACAAGGGTAACACTAAGATGATTGATAAGAGCGTTATAACAGACTTAAAGTCTCTAGCACTTGTATTCAAATCAGTGTTCCAGAGTACTAGAGCAGCTGCTTTATTTGACAAGATATCTGGTCTTACTAACCTAGGTATAGCGTACACTAAGCACAAGAAGGCTATGAACGCACTAGCTAAGTCATACGATGAGCTATTCGCTAAGCTACTTAAGAACCATAAGGGGTTAAACAAACCAGAGAGCACTATGTTCAGAGGTCTAGTTGCACAGCTTATACAGGGTACAACATCAGAAGATTTTGATATCAACAAGTCTAGGCTTGAAGACCACATAGAGCGTAGTAAAGAGTCACAAAAGAAGAGCACTAGGTTAGGAGTAGAGGTGTTAGAGGAGCAGTATGAAGCTCTTAAGGGATTAAAATCTCAGGAGGAGGTTATAGAGTACGCCAAGGGATTAAAGGACGGTAACTGGGAGCTTGTAGAGTTCTGGATGAACCACTTTGATGCTAATAAGGATGCGTTGAAGTACAACACAGAGGTGGTACACGGTAAGTCATTCGAGGAGGTTGTTGGTAACTACCTACCTATAAAACTAAAGGCTGACGGTACAGCTACTGAGGATGTAGACAACCAAGCGTTCTTTGATAGAAATGGACTACCTGCTACAAACCCATCTGTTACAACTATATCTAGGACTAAGACTAAGAAGCTACCACCTAACAGGGTGTTAGATTTAGACTTTGACTCGGTGATGTTTAACAAGGCAGCTGGTGTGTCTATTGATATAGAGACCTCAGCAGCTTATAAGGATGTGTACAACTTCTTTAACTCACCTAACATGAAGAAGATGTTTGGTAAGGAGACTATAGGGGTATTCCAGAAGAAGCTTACAGAGATGAGAAAGGTTCAGCTAGGTATAGCTAGTATGGACGTAAATAAGGATGAGACCATTAAGGCGGTTAACAAGGTTGAGAGAATCTGGAAGACTATAGCTACAACTATTGGTCTAGGTTCTATTACCCAGTACCCTAAGCAGTATATATCTGTAGCGTTTAATGCTATGGCTCACCTAGGAAGTGAT
>Ga0208303_1000130_pt1 | contig 31730 bp, 32 predicted proteins | sample CB_VirMetaG_2_FD_184537 | JGI IMG/M metagenome (GOLD analysis project Ga0208303, IMG submission 184537) | Freshwater to marine saline gradient viral communities from Chesapeake Bay - CB_1504_2 Viral MetaG (SPAdes) (version 4) | ecosystem: Environmental > Aquatic > Marine > Coastal | place: USA... | reverse complement strand
TACAATAGTTTTTTGGTCACCAGTCATTTCAGTTGAAACTTATTTACAGTGTATCGCCCGTATTGATCGCTATGGTCAGAAGAACAAGATGACTGTGGTACACATACAGGGTTCAGACGTAGAGAAAAAAATGTATGCTATGTTACAGGGTAAAGTTGATTTGCATACTAAATTAGTTGATTTATATAGAGAGATATTAGAGTAATGGATTTTCCGAAACAAGAGTTTGAAGTATTACGGCGTGAGGTAGACAAGTTTATAGAAGAACATTGTGAACACCCACACCAAGTCGAATTATTTATGATGGCATTGGTATTAACCACGCTATCTAGTTACGAGGTTGATATTGAGAAATTTGCTGATGATGTAACTAATACTCATCGGAATGCACTCACGTCAATAAAAGCAGTTAAAAAACTATTAAGTAAATTTATGAAAGGAGATTTAAAATGAGTGAAGAAGTCACCACTCAAGAAGTAGGTCTCGACGATATTGTGTCTGTGTATTTAAAGATACGAGGTGAACGAGACAGACTTAAACATGAATATGAATCGAAAGATTTAGAACTAAAAGCTGAGATGGCGCAGATAGAAGAAGTATTACTATCTCAATGTAATCAAATCAATGCCGATAGTATTAAAACAAGTCAGGGTACGATCATCAAAACCCTCCGAGAAAACTTTATATGCAATGACTGGGAAAATTTAAAAGCCTTCATTGTAGAAAATAATCTCATAGACTTAATGCAACAACGTTTACATAGCGGAAATCTAAAAGAATACCTAGTCACACACGGCAATGATGGACTGCCACCCGGGGTCACTTCGATTAGAGAGTATAGTATTGTAGTTAAAAAACCTAGTAAATCATAAGGAGTTATTATATGGCTAACGAATTAGCAAATTTAATTAATCAGAATCCGGCCCTAGTTCAGACTGGTCTTGATGAAGATACACTTGCCGTTGCTGGTGGTATATCATCAGGCCCAAAACGAATCTCAATTAAGGGCGGAGTATTTAGAAAATACGCAGGTGGTAAAGAAGTAGGTAGTATAGAAGATAGGCACATGAATGTTGTCTTTGTTAAGATGGCTCACAATGCTTCTCGTATGTACTACGCATCAAGTTATAAAGAGGGAGAGAAAGTATCCCCGAGTTGTTGGTCAAGCGACTCGAGAACACCTGACAAAGATGTACCTAATCCACCATCAGCATCGTGCGATCAATGCCCATACAGTGTAAAGAATTCTGTGGCGGCTAATGGATCACAATGTAGATTGTCTTGGAGAACAGCAGTTGTATTACCTGATGATCCAAACGGTGATGTATTACAATTAGTATTGCCCTCTACTTCATGTTGGCAAAAAGAAGATGGTGGTAAGTGGGGCTTTAGACCATACATGCAGATGTTAGCAAGTAACAATGTTGCGGCTTCTAGAGTTATTACTAAGATGCAGTTTGATACTAAGTCACCTGTGCCTAAAGTTTTATTCTCGCCTGTTGGAGCAGTTAATCCAAACGACTATCCAATCATTGAGAAACAAGCACAATCAGAAGTAGCTACAAACGCTGTTAAATTATCTATCTATAAGCCGACTGATGAAGTTGAAGCACCTGTTCAGGCACAAGTTGAAGCACCTGTTCAACCACAAGCTGAAGCACCACAACCTCTATCTGCTGAAACACTACCGCAGTCTGACGTTGATGCTGAACAACCACAGTTAAAAGATTCTGGTTCGAGCGAAGTTAAAAAACCAGTAGATATTTCTAACACAATTAAAAAATGGTCAGTTAAAAACTAAGGAGATATATGGCTAAATCATATAGTGAAAAATATTTATTGAGCCTGAATGATCTGAATGAAAAACGTATAGGTGTGCAGTTTGGTAAACTTTGTGTTAAAGCCAATCTGCCACCTAGTATGATTGCCGACGCTATGGCCGTCTCACGTATGTCAGTATATAACTGGTTCAGGGGCAAAGTAGTTAACCAAAAGAATGTAGAAAAGGTAGAACGCTTTATGGATATTATTGAAGATAATTTAAACAAGGGAAACTTGCCTGTACTAAGTACTTCGCAGGCAAGAAATTTTATAACAGAAAAAATTGTTAGCAAACTTTGAAGGAAGTAGTATAATAGTTATGTCCCAACCCAATTTTAAAAAACCATATTAATTTATGGGGGAATACTGTTGACTTTAAAAATAGAAAGCAACTGCAAATATGATTACAGAATTTTATAAAAAAGCACTACCTAGTAATGGCGTGTATTGTATAACTGCAATAGACCCTACCAGTAAAATACCTAAACATAAATTTGTAGAATCTATTAATGAAATTGAACCTGTTATCAATGAGTTCAAAAACAAAAACACAAACGTCTTTGTTGCACTAAGTTCATTCAAAGGATATAGCCGTAAAGCTGATGAAGCGATGTACGTGCGGTCATTCTTTGTAGACTTAGATGTGGGAGAGGGCAAAGGTTATGAGTCTAAAGAAGTTGCATTGAAAGCTCTTGATGAGTTTACTGCGACGGCAGATCTACCTCCTCCTATAAAACTTGATTCGGGTACAGGCATTCATGCGTACTGGTTATTCGACCGTGACATTGATGCAACGGAATGGAAACCTTATGCGGAGAAGTTTAAAAATTTATGTATCTCTAGTGGGCTTCGTATTGATCCTGTTGTAACAGCAGACTTAGCTAGGATCTTACGTGCACCAAATACATTTAATTTAAAAACAAACCCACCTAGTCCAACTAAATTAATAGATGAAGAACTACCTGTATATGTCTTTGATGAGTTTAGAGATTTTCTTGGTCAGACTGAGCCCTCATTGAATGACATACTACAAAGCATTCCTAAAGGTATGTCTGAAGATCAACGCAAATTATTGAAGTTAGATAACTTTGAGAATAGTTTTGAGAAGATAGTTCAGCTATCCCGTCAGGGACAAGGATGTAAACAAATCAAATTTATTTTAGATAATGCTAAGACTTTACCCGAGCCACTATGGTATTCGGGATTATCTATTGCCCAACATTGTGAAGACCGTGATACTGCAATTCATTTAATCTCAGAAGACTATCCTAGCTATAGCCCTGATGAGACAGAAAGAAAAGCAAATCAAACACAAGGTAAGCCCCATTCTTGTGAAACATTTAATAGTGTGAATCCAGGTGTATGTGAAGGGTGTCCGCATCGAGGCAAGATAACTAATCCATTATCTATTGGTAAGGTGTTTAAGATAGCAACTGCTGAGGATAAAGAAGAGATACCTTATCAAACAGCTATACCTGTTGAAGCAGTGACGACACTTGAACAACAAAAATCAAACCCATTATCAAGAGGGCTTCGTACATTACCTGAAGAAATTTATCCATTTGTATATGGTAAGAACGGAGGTATTTATTACATGCCTGCTCCTAAGTATGATGAAGAGGGAGTGCCTATACAATCTGACCCTGTATTAGTTACTCTATATGATATATGGCCGGAGAAAAGAATTTATAGTCCTCTGGATGGAGAGTGTTTGTTAATGAAAGCAATATTACCACACGACCCCGAAAGAGAATTTTTATTGCCTATAAGTAAGGTATATGCTCTAGAAAAACTAAAAGAGATTATAGCTTCTCAAGGCGTTTTATTTAACACAGACCCAAAAGGAGGGCAACTCGTGCAAAATTATATTATTAAATGGGGACATCACTTAACATCTTTAAGTGCCGCAGAAGTTATGCGTATGCAAATGGGATGGACAGAAGACAAAGAAGTATTTGTTATAGGAGACAAAGAGCTTAATCGAAAAGGAAAAGAAATATCATCTGCCGTATCTCCCGCCAACAAAGCATTAGCAAAACATTTAGTGCCAAAAGGCGACTACAAAATATGGAAAGAAGCTGCAAATCGTTTGAACAACAGGTCATTAGAACTTCATGCGTTTTGTTTATTGTCAGGTTTTGGATCTGTACTAATGGATAGAACATCAACATCAGGTGTTACCATATCATTGACTGGTGAATCAGGTGCCGCTAAAACAGGAGCATTGTATGGGTGTTTATCTGTATGGGCTAATCCTAAGGACATCTCTGCGACAGAACAAACTGCAACAGCTAACGGAATGACTGGTCGATATTTAGGTTTACATAACTTACCATTTGGTTTAGATGAAGTAAGTAATATCCCACCTCGAGAACTGTCTCAGTTAATACATAAAATATCTCATGGTAAAGCAAAGATTCGTATGCAGGCCTCAGTTAATGCCGAGCGAGACCATGAAATGTCAGCATCATTAGTTGCAATATTTACTTCCAATCATTCTTTATATGATAAGTTATCCATACTAAAAAAAGATCCTAACGGTGAGATTGCCAGACTTATAGAATTTTCTGTAAGAAAACCTCAGATATTAAAAGACGAAGCATCACTCGGTAAAGATATATTTGATAAGTTTAGATACAACTATGGTTGGGCAGGCAGAGATTTTATCTTCAATCTATTTAAATATTCTGATAAAGAAGTACTTAGTATGATGGACAACTGGACAGATAAGTTTAGAAAAGATTTTGGAGAAGATACTTCATATCGATTCTATGAAAACTTAGTAGCCGCAACTATGACTGCAGGTGAGATAGCAGTTAAGGCAGACATTGTAGATTATGATTTAGAACGTATATATCAAAAGATTGTAGGCGAAATGATAAACATTAGAGACAATGTAGTTAAAGTTAATAACATAAATTATGAATCATTAGTCGGTGAATTTATCAACCAACACCAAACAGGTATCTTAGCATTTAAAGAAGATAAGATAGTGATGGAACCTCGCATGCCATTAGTTATTCGAGCTGAAATTGATAATGGCCTTATCTACATTGCTAAGCCAGAGTTTAGAAAGTTTCTTGCAGAGAATATGGTAAGTTCAAGAGAGTTTATGTATCAGATGTCACAGAAAAAAATTGAAGTTAAAGAAGCTAGAAAGCGTCTAGGTGCTAATTGGAAAGATGCAACATCAGCAGTTAACGTAGAAGCATACGTATTTCCAGTGAAACAATTTGCAGATACTCTGTCTTCAATAGAAAATTCAAATGAGTCTACATACTGAACCTGAATGGATATTTCCGTTTGAGTTTATGGAAGTCGGGGATAGTTTCTTTATCCCTACCTTGAAGCCTTCGCCCTTGATTTATGCCATCGAGTCAGGGGCTAAGAGGGCTAAGGTAAAAGTTAAAACATATCAAACAATAAAAGATAATTGCATGGGTGTTCGGTGTTGGAGGATACTATAGCCCTGCGTTTCTTCTTAATCTAGATACATTTATCACTGCAGCATTCATCATCTTATCTAGTTTCTCTAAGCGTTCGCGTTTAACTTCTGCAGACATTCTGGGGTTTTCAACTATTAATTTTCTTTGGTCTCTAATAGTTTTAAGTCTATTGTTTATATTATTAATTTGTCCTCGTAGTGCCATTAGTTTTACATTATCTTTTCTGTATTCACGAGCTTGTTCACCCTTACCAAGTTTTACATAGTTATTAAATGTGGCTGAAACTTCATCAGACATTTGTTTTAAATCATAGAAGTCATTGAGTTTGTCTCGACCCTCTGGTCTCATCATAAGAGGAGATATAATTGGAAGCTCTCGTAATGGTCTTTCAGGAAGTTTATTTGTATAAAATAAGTTTGCTATTGAATCAGTTAAATATAATGCAGTTGATCCAAGCGTACCTGTATAACCTCGTACTAAATGGTCTACATTAATAGGAGCAACGATCCCACTAGCACCAATCCATCTAGCAAACTGCGAAGTTCTTTCATTGTATTGTTCACTTGTAGCTAGTCTATTTAATCCCATGCCAATTAAAGGTCTATCATTATAGAAGTCATAGTTAGTCGCTACTTCAAACCCTGCTCTAAATAATTGAGGAAATAAGTTCGGGCTTAACATAGCATCAGTGAAGGCCGTTGAGAAACCTTGTGCTAATTTTCTTGAATCAGGCTCATCGTTTGTACCTCGTTTTAACATATATTGATAGGTTTGTTCAGGTAAATATTTAGTTAAGAAAGAAATCTCAGCACGTACAGGCATCTTAAAGTTTGTGCCTGGAATGAAATAGTTTCTAAATTTAGTTCTATCATCTTGCTTATCATACTCATCATCACCTGCTACTAGCATTGCATACATAGCGTTCAGTGCCATAAGGGTCATAGCAGTTTTAAATAATAACATTTGAGCTTTACGAGATTCTTGACCTGATATACCTTTACCCCGAATCGCATTCATCAGAACGTCCATACCTTGGATATAGGCATTTAAGAATGGTACAACATGAGTCAATGCTCGAACAGGAGTAGCAAGTCCACGTTTCTGCCAGTTAATAATGTTTAATGCTCTATTCATAGCAAGTACTTCATTACCACCTTGAACACTACCATCAGGCTGACGTACCCCACCAGTCTCTAATAGGGTTTGAATAAATATACCACGACGCTGAGCAAGATCTGATTTAGATGCAAACTTATCAGCTTTATCATACAAGTTTTTGATTAAGCTATTGTTTGCCAAATTAAATTTACGTTCTGATTGTTCAAATATATCTCTAGCGGTCTTACCGTATCCACCTGCAATACCTAGTCTGGCCATTTGTTTATTAATTGCATCAGTCGAATTGAAAGTATCTTTAGCAAACCCAGCTATAATTTCTTTACCTAAAGCAAATGGGTTCTTAACACCTGAGAATAATGCTGCACTGATAGCATCGTTAACTACTTGGTATGATTGGAATATAGGGTTAGCTGTAATACCTAATCTAAATATCTTAGACGCTTGACCAAACCATGCAAGTATTCCTGTAAATGCAGGTACCGCACCTTGTATAGCGATAGCTAAATTAGGATCACTGTATTCGATAAACTTACGCTCACCATTGATATAGACTGGAGCAACAGACTCACCTGCTCTACCATCAGGTTTTTTATCTAGAGTCATCAGTCGTTCAACTTCTGCACCTGTTTCAGGATCAGTTACAGTCTCGTGCATACCTAATGCTTTAGCTGTTTGGAAGTTAGCATTGTTACGTACAGCGGCATTAACTGCCCAGAAGTGTTGTTTCAACATGTTATTTAATACATCATCTACATCTCGTTCAGAACCTCTAAACTCATACTCACGACCTAAGTTAGCAAACCCTTGGAAGTATTCTTTTGTTCCGGGATGCATAAAGTCTAGGTCTTCAATTACTCGGAATAAAGGCACATAGCCTAAGTTAGATCTATAGAAGGCAGCGGTGTCTGCATCGTAGTATCCTGCTTTTTCTAGCATATCAATTCTATTTCTGTTAATACCATCTACTACACTACCGATTTGATTTAGGATAGGATGTTGATTTGCATAATCTAAGGCAGGTCCAATCGCGGCTATTTGCTCATCAGTAATATCTGTCATCGCCTTACGATTCATTTCAATTAGTTTTTTGTATCTATCCATTAATTTTTCAGCATTGTTTCTTTGCTCAGCTTGGCCTCTACCTTGTGAGTCGCGTAAGATTCTACGTTGTTCAACGATCATTGCTTTAAGATTAATTATGTTTTGTTCACGTTGAGCATTAAGTTCTATTTCACGTTTGAATCGTCTACCTACTAGGTAGTGCTGAACAAGATACTTAGCTCTAGTTGGGTCGCCTACTTCTTGACCGAGCTGTTCACGGAGCTGAATAAGTTTATTAATATTGTTTTCATCAGGTACAACCTTAGCCAAACCATTATCTAGGAAGTCTACTTTACCTTCTTCTGCTGCTTGAGATGCCATAATGTTTGATTCAAGAGCTTGGTTTAAAAGAATGTCTGCTCGAACATTATTCATCGCATCATTCACTGCGCCGTTGTAGTCTTTAATTAATTTTTCTTCAACACCTGCAGTTGAACTTGCTATATTGATACGCCCTTTAACAAACATATCTTGAAGTGAATCTCTAGGACTTTGTCTAAACTCATCAAAGCGGTTTACATAGTTGTTATAGAATGACTGTTCACTAGCATCAAGTCTACCAAACACGGCAGTGCCTTGCATATCAGGTGGTACTTCCATGAACTGAATGTCTGTACCTTGCATCATGTTTCTTATATTCTGTTCATTAGCATAGTCTATTGGTATCATTTCAGAGGCTAAATCTACTGAAGGCTGTCCTTCAACTTGAGCTCTTAGTGTAGGGCCATCTCTTTCTTGAATAACATCGCGTTTTGTTTTTGCAGTATTACTAAATATCATTACAGGCATTTGTGTTATGCCGGCTTTTTTAGCCATAATGGCTCTATGTCGCCCTTCATGTCCTTTAACATCTACACCAAGAGGCACACCTTTGATAACCTCAGTGTCATACCCTCCTTCTGGAGTATACTCAAAAGGTATACCATCTCCTACACTTGCGTCTCGAACTGGAAAATCAGAAACTTCTAAGAACATCGGCTTCATGCTTTTTATATCAAATTTACCTTTGTTCTTTAGAGGAGAAGTTTTAAATGTTCCTAAACCTTGTTCAACTTGTTTTTCTAAAGTCTCTCTATAACTAGGAGATGTAGTCAGTTGTAAAAACTCATCAGGAGACATCATTGTAACCCACCCTTTACCTACATTATCTACTACAGTGTTTGCATGGCGTTCAATCATGTCTAGTACGGATTCATCTGTCATACCTAACAGTTCAGCTCTTTCTTGCTCACTTAACTGAATACCACCTTGAGCTAGGACTGGGTTTAAATCTTTAGCTAAGCTGCTACGTAGTGAATGGATAAGTAAATCTTGTAAGTCACGAGAAGTAAATGTATCAGGATTATATAAACCTAGTCGTGTTAAGAAGTTTTTAATAAGTCCACGTAGTCTAGTAACAAGGGTCATGTTTGGTGCTTCTTCTGCAACCTTAGCCATGACTTCTTTTAAGTATGGGTCTGAACCTTCTTTTAATTTAGGGTAAGCTTGCTTGACTTGGTTCCAGGCATTTCTGACTACGTCGTCTGAGTTTCTCAAAGTCTTTAATCGGTTTAACGCAGATCTATAATTGTCCCGGCCTAGCATTCTTTCTAAGCCATAGTGTTCACCTACCTCGTGTAATAAGACCCGTCTAGCATTTTGGGGATTAACTCGGTCAGCAATAATATATGAAGTCTCTCCGTCAAAAGCTCCGACTGAACGCGGTGTTGCTTGGCCCCTTACATTTGGAGGCAGCTGATCGACCGAGTCAACAATACGTAGTCTACCCCGTCTTTGCATATTACGCACATTAGTGCCAAACTCATCTTCTAACACGCTGGTTATGGACTCAGATGTTTGCCCTGTATTGGGAAGTGGTTGTAGAGTTTGGGCAAGTTGAGTTGGTTTAGTTGCTTCTCTTTGTAATATGTCTTGTAAGGCATAGAATCTAGGGGACATTGTCCAATTACTTCTTGGATCTACACCTAAGAAATCTGTATACATTCTACTTAAAGTTTGCCATGTTCTTGTTTGCGCTGCTTTATTAGGACCTGACATGCTAACGTTTGCTCTTTCTTCTGCCGCTTGATTTTTTCTATATTGGTCTATAAGTTGTTTAGGTATAGGTTTATTTTCAAATATTAGTTCAGGTTGTGTCGCTTCAGCAAGTTGAGTAGGTTGAACATCAGGTGCTCCCCACACTGGATCAAGTTGTATTTCAAAGTCACCAAGCTCTTGTCTAGCTAATGCATAGGCTGCCCGTTGTAATTCAGTACTCCGTATATTAGAATTAGAGTTTTTAAGTTTATTATCAAAGGCGAAGTTCCAGTTAAGATAGGCATTGTTTTTATTTCCATTTTGAAAACCTGTGAATATGAATTCGCCTTGATTCCAATATTCATTCTTTCCTGTTGTATTAATTTCAGATCTTAGTTTGTTTTTAAAAAATTCCTTTGCTTCATTAATTAAAGATTTTTCGGTTTGAGAGACTGGGTTTCTATTGTATGTTTCAATGGTTTGAGTAGTAGGAGCTTCAGCAAACTGAGGTTTATAACCTAGAGCTTTAAGTTCTCCATCAATTGCTGTACCCCGTTCCCTGATAGCTTTACGTTGAGCAGGGTCTCTTGTATCTTTGAATGCCTCTACTAATGTCTCACGCTCAGTTTGCAATGCTTGGATAGCTTCTTGGCGTCTTTGTCTTCCTTGGTCAGACATATCTTTAGCAAGCTGCTGTCGGCTAAATGCTTTTAATTCTTCTGGTGTAGCTCTGTCTAAAAATTGACCAATTGTTTCTTTAGGTTTAGCACGAGCTTCTGCAATAGTTTCGCCTGGAACTTCTTCCGTTGGTGAGATTCCACCTTCTTCTTTTATCGCTGCGGATTCCTGACGTAGTATAGCATTAGCGTCTTCTTCTTGAGGAGTTAATCCAAACTCTGCGGCGCGTTGATTCTGTGGTTCTTTTTCTTGTAAGTATAATGCTTCAGATAGCTGATCGTGTTGTAATTGTAGTTCATCTCTAGCACGTTGTTCAGCATAAGGAATAGTTCGGGTGTTAGATACTAACTGACCAATTAAATACTGAGCTGCTTCTCTAGTATCAGATCCAGGAGCTGATTGCAAATGGAACGGTAAAAAGTCGTCTAATAATCCATCATTAATAAGTTCACCTAATTCTCTACCTTTATTAGATGCTAGACCTGGAGTTAAATTTAATGCTGCTGTAGATTTATCCCCTGCTAAGTCTCTAAAGTCTTTAGTTAGAATGCCCCCTAGTTTTTTAATACGAGAGTTAAGAGTTTCACCTTTGTAGGGTTTTGCAATCTCTTCGCGTAAAGCTTTTAGGTCATTTTCTATTGTATCGGTGAATGACTCTTCTCCTCGAGCAAATTCTCGTATATTGTCTGGTACCCTATCAATTCCAGTTCCGTCATACCCTGCAAATGCTTCGGCAGGTGATATTGGTACGGGTTGTCCAGAAACTTGAAGATCGCTTCTAAGTCGGTCTCTGATGGCTGGCTCATATTCTAGTTCCTCTGTTGTTGGGATTGTATTTAAATAGTCTTGTACTGCTACTGCACGAGGGTCTTCTGCTTCTCGAGTTTTTAAATAGTTATTTAGAGTATTTCTAATGACTCTATTGTCTTCTATTTTTAGTGGGTCTAAACCTTTTAAAGCAGTGTGAAGTTTAGCTGTACGACCAATACCCATGTCTATAAATGTAGTCTCAGTAACAGGATCAGTAGCTAATCTTTCACCCCGTTCTTCAACAGGAGTTGAGCTTTCTATTTCCGATACTAAATCAGGACTGGTAAGACCCAGCCACTCACCTGTTGTTAATTCATATTCTTGTTGAGTAAACGGGTCTTTTGCAAATACGCCTGAAGGACTATTTAATGCTTTTTTGTAGGTTCTTGCTTTCTCATCAAGTTGAGTTTCAAGTGCTTTCTGTCTTTCTTCTAATGACTTTTTAGTTTCTGCTGGTCGAGCTACGCCTGTCGCCTCGTCAATAATTTCTTGTACAGTCTTGCCTGGATTAGTATAGATGTTTGCAAGTACTGCGTTTCGTTGGGCTCGTGCTTTAGCTTCAGCCTCTGCAATCTTTCTTTGCTTTTCTTCTTCAGTAAATTTAGCTTCGTTAATTCGAGCAATCTCTGCATCTAAACTTTGTTGCATGGCTTGTTTAGCTTGTTCTTCTTTAACTGCTAAATAGTTTCGAGCATCACTTCGCTCCATCGCACGAACAGGACCCCCGATTGGAGAGATTAATCCAGCCGTATAACCTGCCGATAAATATTCTTGCACCGCTTCAGGTGAAGTTAAGTCTAATCCCGCTTGTGCTCGTTCGATTAATTGCTGAGTCATCTCAGTTGGTATTTCTGCTAATGCAGTTTTACCTGTACCTTTAGCTAGCATTAATGTTAATTTTTCTTTGGCGAGTTTTTCAGCTTGTTGGGTACCGAACTGAGCAGGTTTAATTCCTAGTAATCTACCTAGTCCAAACTGTAATGAGAATACATCTAACGCGGCTTGAGCTGTTGCACCACCATAAGCTTTTGACATAGATACATTAGGGTCTTCTCCTTTTGCTACTTGTTCTTCAACTTGTCGTTGGATGTTAGAACCTGATTGAGCTAGGAATGGAGCAAGGGCTGCGCCAATAAAACCTGTAACAACTTTTGTTTGAGGAGTACCTGGAAGTGCCGCACCTGCTTTACCCCCTGCCCACATGGTTGCTAAGAATGGAGCTTGTTCAGTGATTGCACTTGGTATTTGAGAGATAGCCTCTTTGATTGCAGGCCATGCACCTTCTTCTTTATATTTCTTTTGGACTTCTTCGAGGCTTGCTCCAGGACGTTCTGTAATTTGTTCTTGCCTTGCAATACCTCTTTGGGCAGCTTCTTCGCCACCTACAAATGGAGCAGTAACACCAGTAATAATGTCTGACCCAATACGCTTAGCCCCACCAATAAGGGCTTCACCTACTCCTGCAGTTGCTTCTTGTGGAGCGGGTTGTTGAGGTATAACTTGCGTAGCTACATACTCAATAGCGTCCTCTTGGGTGGCACCCTCAGGAGCATTAACTTGATATTTTTTGCCGTCCGGAGCTGTTACTTCGTATAAAGGCATCTAAACTCCTACTATTGAATTAGAGTTGCTGAAAATCCTGAAAAAGCATTACCAGAGCCGCCCACAAATTGTTGTTTGAATTGTTGATAGGTCATGCCAGTTCCAACATCTCCTCCAGCATTTGTATATGCCCTGACAATAGTATCTTCATCTATACCTGCTGATGTTGATCCAGGTTTATAATCTTTCATAAATGCTTGGAAGTCAAACTGACCCTCTGGAGTTGTATATTGTCCAGATTTCATAGCCGCGTCTATTAATCTATCAAACTGAGTTCTACTTCTTAAATCACCTAAAAATTCTTTATAGTTAAACTTACCATTTTCATCATTATATTGACCTGATTGTTTAGCTGCAGTAAGTTGTCTATCAAAATCAGTTGGTCTCCTGTTAGATAATTCTTGGATCCTAATATTGTTTTGTCTATCAAGTTCTTTTTGGATGGCCGTTTGTTGGTTGTTTAAGTCCATCTTATCTAATTCAAATGATCTATTTCTGTTAGCTTCTAGCATAGCCAGAGCTTTATCTGCACGTCCTTGTTTGATAGCTTGGTCAGCTGACGCAATCTGGAATTCCATAGTTTTCAACGATCTGTCCTCAGCACGTAAATCTCTTACAGAGTTAGCAAAGTTTCTTACAGCAGGCGCTGCTTCTTTTAAGTTAGTTAATGCGTTCGGTGATGTTCCCCCTGCGATCATTAAACCTGCTTCAATCATTGATAGTCCAGCTGCTTCTTCTTTTGATTTAGCTAATGTTTCTCTATCACGTTTAACTTCCGCTGCCATGTCTGCATAGATATCCTTATCTAGCCCTAATGCTTCTTGAGATTTTCTTACATCTTCAGCATAATCTTGTATACCTTTTTCTTCAGTATATTTTTGACGTAAACTATCGATGCCTGTATCTCGGCCTTCTCGAACTATTTGGTCAATCAATGGAGTTGTAGTATCTGTTGCTGTTTCTATTTGTCTTCTTTGTTTTTCTTCAGCTTCTCCACGTTCTGCTAATGATGGTTTTTCTACAACAGGTCCTTGAGATTCATCTCTTGCTCTCATACCTTCGGCTTCCATCATACTTCTATCCCCTGTATACGCAGCAAGGCTAGGATCTACAACACCTCTTCTTGCAAAATCTGCTTGTTCTTTTTGTATCTCGGCAATAGATTTTTTTCTTTGTCTTTCTTGTCTGTTTTCTCTTTCCTGTCTAAGTTCTCGCTCCATAACTTTTCTAGTGTCAGCGAATCGACCACCTTCTAACTCAGTACGAGACACTACTCGACCAGTAACAGGATCAATAACTTTTTGGTATGAATAAGGATTTAAATAACTAGCAACATCACCTAGCCCTGTTCCTATAAATTCAAGACTTGGATAAAGCTGAGAATAGCTAGAGGGAAAGCCTACATCTCCACCTTCTTGGAACGAAACAATACCACCCCCTGCATAATTCTGTCCTACATTAGGAGCTGGAAGTGATCCTACGCCTTGAGTAGTTAACTGGTCTGGGCTTGGAGGAGCTGTCATTACACCTTGTTGTTCAGCCATCATAGGAGCAGCACCTTGTAATCCTGCAATACCACCACCTGTAACGTCTTGCGCTACATCTTCAGCAACTGTAGTATCTGACGGAGCTTCTTTTTCAGCTATTTTTCTAGCTTTTAGTCTTTGCATCAACACAACTAATGCATAGGTTGCATTAGGGTTACCTTTATCTTGTGCATACTTAGCTAATGTATTATCAGGTAATGATTTTAAATTTTCAACCGCCTCAATTGGATTTGGGTCCGTGATGGGATTCATGTTCTTATCTGCAATTAATCCTGTAATAGCCATAATCTTAACCTTGTTTACCTAGTACATTATATAAACCTAGACCTGCTAGACCTAGACCACCGAGTTGTGAGGCTAAGCTTGGAGCGGGTGCGTAAGCCACCTGAGTTGAACCCAATGCACCTGCAGTACCTCGTAGAATATTTGATTGATACTCGAGTAATGCTCTTTGATAATCTTGTTGTTCTTTGTATTGTTGGTAAGCTAAGTTATCAATCTCTTGTTGTAGTGCTTGCTTCTCAGCACCTGAGGCTGCTTGTGCTTTTAATCTTTCAAGATCTGCCATCTGCTGTGTCGCACCTAATTGACCTGTTGCCTTACCTGTCTCTAACCCTGTTGCTAATCCAGCTAGTCCTATATCTTTGCCTAGTCCTGCACCAAATTGTTGGGCCTGTTGACCGAGTTGTGCTGCTTGCATCTGAGCTGCTTGGTTAGCCTGCGCTGCTTGTAGTTGTCTTGCTTGGTCAGCTTGGAAAGCTTGTTGTGCCTGTTGGAATGCTCTTGTTCCACCTTCAGCTTGTATTTTATTTAATAAGTCTTGTGTTGCACGATCTTGTTCTGTCTGCATTAAAGCCTGACGGCCCCCACCAAAAGTGCCGCGTCCAATAGAAGCTTGAGCTGCTTGTTGTTTTTGTATGTCTGCTAATCTTTGCGCTTCACGTTTTTGTACATCAACGACCGCTTGTGTATAAGGGTCCATATAGCTTTGAGCTACACCGGGCTGAGTAAATTGACCCGTTTGTACTTGTTGTGGAGTAATCGTACCTGGTTGATAAGCTAATGCTTGAGTTAAACCTTGTTGAGCTGCAGTGCCTGCTTGGGCTCCTACTGTTCCTAATGTTCCTGATGCTGTTTGAAAAGCACCTGGCGTAGTCATACCCGCAACTTCTTGTTGCACTGCTTGTTGTTCTGCTGAGAATGGAGCTACACGTTGGCCTGTGTAGGGTTGATATTCTTTGACACCAATTACTCTACCTGAAGAATCTGTTTTATAAATTTGTTTACCAGATTGCTTTAAGAGTTCTTCATAGAACGGCTGTGCATATTCAGGCAAGTTCGTAGTCACAGACTTAGTTTCAGAAGTACCACCGCCACCTCCTGATGAGCCTCCACCCCAGAATGTAAAGAAGTCTTGGTCTAAACCAATAAGTGTTTTAAATACTTTAAATAAGTTAATCATTTTAATTTTTTCTCCACAATGATGTATCTACTTTGTACACCAAATTTTCTTCTCCAAAGCCTTGCTACCGTTTCGTGAGCAGCTCCTCTAACCATAGTAACCCCATTATTTCGGAGCCAGTTTTCGTATTCTTCCCACAGGTATTGCTCTGTTATTGCTTTTCCACCTACTGACGTAGTAAATGCTATACGTTCATTAGGAAAATTAGTTATTTCAATTGTAAATGCACCGTGAATTTTTTGTTCATCATCTATAACAATCAACAGTGTTTGTTGTCCTGAAGTTAGATATAATTTTAAGTGGTCAACATTATATTCTCCACCTGATAATTCTAACCCCGAGGCTAAATAATCTTTTACTTTGTCCCAAACATGATATATGTGATTAGGACTTACAACTTCTAATCTTTTCAAACAGGTAGAAACCTTTCTGCATTTGTATCTTTTGCGTATTGTTTATTGTCACCCATTGTTTGTTGTCTTGCTGCTTGGATTCGGTCTATCATTGCATATAATTTTTTAGCTCCTGCATCTGATGAACCATTACCTAATTCAGATACGATTCTTGCTGGAACTATAAATTCACCGTCAGACAATGCAGCTTCTTGTTCACCTTCAATCATAGCTGGAATATCATCACTTACGCCGTCGCCATTTCCATTTAACATTTTACCATCATCTGGAGTTAATACACTAATTCCACCTTCAGCATATCTAACTCTTCCACCCATTGCCATCTGCTCTTGTGTGCCTGTGTTTAAATTTAAACTTGTAGTAGGCGCTCCTGTAGGGGGTATAGTTTCATTAGGAACTACTGTAAATCCTTGAGGATTAGATTGCATTGCAACACCTAAAATTTTAGCCATGTTATTATTAGCATCACCTGGTATTACAGGTAGTCTAGAAAAAGTTTCTCCTGCCCTTGATGCTAAGTCATTACCCATTTGTTGAGTGACTACAGTACCAGCTTCTTGCATAGGTTCTCTAGCTATATTCTGTTCAGCTGTTGTTGCATTTTGTAAGTCAGTTCTTCCAGCCATACCCATTCTTCCAGGCAAGTTTTGTTCTGCTGTAGTTAATGAACCAAGTCCTGCAGGTTCATTAGAGTCTTGTTGACCATACATATTTTTTTCTGCAGTTGTACCACCCATTTGGAAGCGTCTTACACTACCACCTGTTTTTAATGTGCCTAAACCTTGTTCATCTAAATTAGATTGCTGTGACTCTGCATAACCTTGAGCAGCTTGTAGTGCAACTGCTGGGTTTATTCCACCTGCACCGCCTTGTATTCCTGCTTTAGATTCGAAATCACCACCATCACCTTGTTCTTTATTTGCTTCTGCAGTATAACCAGGCTCTTTAAATTTATAAGTTTCGTAATACTGATCTTTAGTAATTAATCCTGGGCCTTCTTTTTCGCCGAGTTTAACAAAGTTACCGCCAACATCTACAATACCGTATTCTGGAGGGGGCGGAGGAGGATTTATACCAAACATAGCCATACCTCCCGATTGATATCTCTTAACTTGTCCACCTTTAGCCAATAAGCGTAATCCTGTATCCATGCCTAGATTAAGTGTTCTTGTTGGGTCATATCGTCCAGCCGTTGAAGCTTCGTATGTTGGTAAATCTTCGTATATACCTTTTTGATATGCTTCTAATCCAGCTCCTGCAAAGGGTAATGCAGTTTTAACTCCGCCCATCAAAGCACTACCTTTACCTGCAAATTTTAAATAACCCATTGGATCTTGCATTGCCGCTTCAAAACCTTTACCTGTTTCAGCTAAACCTCTACCTAAGTCTATACCTTGTTCAAATGATCCTAGTCTTTTACTTTGCATCATACTTGTATCACCAGTGTAGTCAGCCATAGCACTTAATTGATCTTTAGGTGATGAAGGAGCTGCGCCAAAATTAGGTCTTGGTGCGCTTGATACAGGCCCTCTATATGCCGGTGTTGGAGGAGTTGGTAGTGTCTGAGCCATACCTGTCGGTCCAGCATAAGTAGCTCCTGTTGTTGCAGGTAAGGTTGGATTTAAAGCTCCTGTAACTGACTGAGCTCCAAATTCACCTGCAGTATTAAATGGACTAATAAATTGTTGTTGCCCAAAAGTATTTGCTCCTGCTGTAGTTCCGCCTGTTGCTCCTATTGTTGAGCCTGTTGTAGCTACATCAGCTACTGGGGTTCCACCGGCTCCCCCTGCTATTTCTGCGGTGCCTGCTAATTCTGGAGTTGCTGCTTTAGTTGCACCAAATCCACTTAAAGTACTACCTAATTGAGCACCACCATATCCACTCAATGCGCCCATACCAATACTTAATGGGTCTCGTTTCCCTTGTAAGAATGCTGTTGCTCCTCCTGCTAATGCAGGGGCTAAAAATGGAGCTCCTGGAAATGCAGCGCCTGCTGCTAAACCCGCTGCTGTTGGAGCTAAAGCACTGATAAAATTACCCAAAAATGCTTCAGGCATTCCAGTATCTGGGTTAATAGTAATGTCCCCACCGTTTGCTTTTGAAATAGCTGTGAGTTGTGCTACCTCGTCAGGACGCATATGCATCAACGTAGTATCACCATATCGACCTAAAGAAGCTATACCTTGTGCGAGTTGTTTATTTTCCATAGATTAATCCGTTGTTAAGTTGTATAATACCATGTTTTATGTTATGTATAAACTGTTTTGCCTTATAAATCATACCATTTGAGCAGTCCAGAAACATCTCCGTTAGCTGAACCTGATCTAACTGCAAGCGTTAAAGTATCCGATACCCCTGCTATGGTTTGACCTATTTGATAAGCAAATGCAAATCCTTCTCCACCAATAGTAAATGGAGCTGTTTTACCCCCCATATAACCACCTGCTACACGAGTTCCTGTACTGGTTAAGTCAACTGTTGTTAAATCGTATTCTACATTATCACTAAAACTTGTATAACTAAAAGCTGAACTTGGTGTTGCATTAACAAATAAAGCCCATTCAAAATCGTTGTTAGATATATTAAGTACATCTAATCCTGCAGGGATAATGACAGCATAAGGTCGACCTGATTTAATTCTAATCGTTGCAATATTATAATAAGTATTTGCTGTTGTTAAGTTAACCCCTGCATTAATTTGAGAAGTACCAATCATATGTCGTGTACCTTCTGGAGCATACCCACCTTCTGATATACAGGTTGAACATATCTGACCTAATGTATACGTACCTGCTGCTAATGTATCTAATACTTCAATCTCATATCTAATAGGCAAGTTTGGTGATGTCATATAAACTGCCGTTAAGTTGTTAGCATTTAAAAAAGTATGAGCAACAATAAATTTACCATCAATAACAAAGCCAACTCTGACTGCACCAACACCTAACCATTCCAAATCCATATAAAGAATATTAGTTTTAGTAGGGTCTAATGTATAACCGCTTGCTCCTGTACCATCTAACTTATCCCCATTCCAGTTTGCTTGAGTTATGTCTGTGTCAACAGGTGAACCTGATACATAAGTGCGTCTCACTATCTGATAGGCTGTTCCTGTATCTTCAAAAAAGATACCATTATTAGCATCAAAATAACCTACCGCTTGGCGTAAGTTTTCTGTTTGTTCATGCATCACAAACGTATTAAATAACAATAAAGACTTACCAGGTTGATAGGACATGACTCGTTTACTTTGTCTAATTACTTTATCACCTGTTGTTTCTGTTACATTTAAATTTACTTGAGAAGAATTAGCTGTGTAAGTAACTGTTGCGGAGCCTGTTGTACTTTCATCAAACAATGTATTCTTAGAGCCAACATTCTTGCTATCAAACAAAGTTAACGGATTGGATACTCGTAAACGTCCGAACGCATCAGAACCTGTAGTACCTTGGAAGTTAACATTAATAGGAAGTTCTGGACTTGACCCAAACGGAGGATAATAACTTATTGTCATTGAGCTTCTCCTCCAGTAATATTAACAGTGCATCCCGCAGCATCAGCTTTAATTTGAATCGTATCTGAAGTATTCATAATCTGTGCGCCTGTCCATTGAAGCGTAGTGTATCCAGGTAAAACTGTGTTATAAAACAAAGCATTAGAAGCACTTGGTGTGCCTTGATCTGGAACTAAACTAATATAGATATGCTTCGTTGACCCTGTAGTATTCATCACGGTAATGTCTTTTACATAAGTTCTTGTATTAGCAGGTACAGTATAAACTGCAATGTAATTTGTAGTCGCTGCATATTGAGCTAAAAGGGTTCCTGTAATATCTTGAAATGCCATTAATAATCTCCTAACCAGTGCAATGTATTTAGTCCGTCAGCCCTAGTTTTAATTGCATTGTTATTAGCATCAATAGTATTAAAATAAATACGAAGCTGATTGACTAACTGAAGCATCTGTTCTCTTTGGTATTCAGAACTTGGATTAGTTAAGTTAGGTCCTTTTGTTGAAGTTATAATAGCCATTATCCTCTCCTTCCATCAGGTCTAAAGTCAACACGTACAGCACCTAGCTGCCATTGAGTTCCTACTGTATTTGACGCTATTTTAAAATTCATCTGACGACCGCGTGCTCTTACAAAGACTTGGTTTGTATATTGGTTTATTGATGCCGTAGTAATCACATCTCTTGTTAAAGTATTCCCTGCAACATCACTTGTATTATTAGAAGCTCCTGGGAAGTTACGTACACCAACCGTCATCTCAACTTCTGGCACGATGGTCGCTCCTGTTACCGAGTTTGTAGTACTTGAGTTTGTAAAGTTCACATCAGGGATAACTCGTTTAGTTAAGATAAAATTTTCTCCGTCTTCAATGGCCATGTCTGAAGATTGTATGTATGCATTGATAGGTAGTGGCGCTTGTCCTGTAGGTTGACCATCATCGTTGCCAATTTCGTGTTCATAAATATACCCATTACTTGCAGCCAATGGAGAAGTTAATATTTGAGAATCAAACCATGCTGTTCTATTTAATGTACCATAATACCAAATCTGTTCTTGGTAATTGTAAATGACATAACGATTGATACTTGGAGAATTAGCTGAACAATAGAACCAAATAATTTCATTAAACTCTCGGTTTGTTCCTGCAAATATAAGTTGGCTTTGACCTAAATTAATATCAGTAAAGATGTATTGGCGTAGTGAGCAAGGTAAGGTATTTACTCGACCATCATAGATAAAAAACTGATCGTGCCCCATCCAGAAAACTATATTATTAGCTTCAGCCACAGCATTAGGTCCAACAATGTTAATGTTATTAGATATTAAATTTAAACTAAATACTTCCGTAGTTCCTAAAAATTGAAGTGTATTAATTGCTGTATCAGTAAATATAAGAATCTCTTGTCTTGTTTTATAACCTGCAATAATTTGAGACCCGTCTTTTACTCGTAAGAATCCTGCTGAATTAGTTATTTCAGGTTTCCATTCTTCAGGCTGAGGTCCAATATCAGGATCAACGTTAGCCCAGCGAATAAGTAATGGGTCAAAGTTTCCTGAATAATCAATCGATACAAAGGTTCCTACAGTCGTTGCATTTGAACCTGGGTCATACGGTAAGGTAACTGTAAACGTTGTTGATGTAGGAGTGGCTACAACTTGGTATTCGCCTTGATAAACTTGTGGAGCTTGTCCGCTAAACTCAACCCAATCTAATGGAGATAGACTGTGTGATGTATTTGTTGTAATCGTTGCTGTTGTTCCTGATCGTGTAATTGAGTTTATAACTGCGCCTGTAGTTGTTGTTCTTCCATATTCAGTACAAGATAAAGCAAGAAGATGTCCACTTGGAGCAAACATAACTTCACCTACTTGTTCAGGTACAGCACGGGAACCTGCTAAAGTATTTAGTCCAACAGAAATGTTACTAAAATTAGAAGTGTAATCCCAATAATAAATATCTCCTGCTTGGATATTCCAGATTAAATCATTGTTAAATTGATCTTGGAAAATAATTCGTGGAGGGAGTAAGACTGGATTAGTCGACGCAGAACCCCATGTACTTCGGCTCCATGTTCCTGTACCCCAACCATAACCATAAATGTTACCCCCAAAGCCAATAGGAATTTGAAAAGTTGCTGTAATAGACGTACCGCCTCCACCTGATACAGTAGAAGTTGCAGCTGTTGTTACCGTTATATCAAAGGTTGTCGCCGTAACATTAGATACTTGATGTTCAGTATTTAGTTCACCTGATGGAACACCGCCTACAGCAGTAGCCCCTGCAAAAGTAACATAATCTCCATCATTAGCGCCATGTCCAACAAGAGTTACAGTGACTGTAGTAGACCCTGTCGTTGTGTCAAAACAATTATCTGTTGAGGGTGTAGTCGCTGAAGTGTAAATAACTCGAACAGGAGTTATATCGTATAGAGCTGTTCCAACAAGCACATAAAACTTTTCACTGGTACCTAGTCCTGTAATTATGCTGCCGTCTGTTGTTCGGTAATTATATAAGCTACGACATTGTCCAGCATAGGGTTCAAAGTTTAGAACTTGCCACCCACCAATTTTCTCAGCAAAACCAGAACGAAACCGAACTTTATCCATTTCATACCAACCACCTTCATTAGCATAATTTGTATTATCCCGGTTGATACCTGGTTTAAATATTAATTTTTTTAGTGCCATATTATCCTCGCATTAATAAAGCGTGTTCTGCTAATCTACGACGTTGCAGCCCTTGTAACACTTTACCCCCTGCTCTACAATATTTTAATAGCGTCTCCCCAGCAGTCTCCTTATCACCACGTATAAATGCAGACCGAACTGTCGAGCGCTGAAATGTTCCCAAACCAAGATTAAAGCTAAAGCTGACAAGAGCATCAAACTCAGACTGTTTTGGTTGCACAATACCCAGCAGACGAAGTACTCCAGCTTCAAAGCGTAATAAATCTTTTCTAAGTAAATCATCTATTTCCTCACTAGACCATATTCTATCATCTTCTGGTTTTAACTTAAAGGAATCTCTGTCAGCTAATTTTAAGCGTAGTTGAGCATTGTAAATAACATGCCCCACGCCAATGGTCCACACACGAGCACTACATTTATAAGGGCGGTTTTTAATACCCTCAAAATGCTTAATTAACTTGATTCCTTCTTCAGAAGTTTTCATTATCTCTTCTTATCCCAGTGTCTAGAACCAAACCAGAATCCAATAATAGAAGCTACAATAGCCATCTCTTCATCAGAGAATATTAATGTTAATGCTGTAGTAAAGTCTACTCCTGTTTTTATAGCCCATACCATACCAGCAATATCAGTAAACAATAAGAGGAACACAAAACAATAAGTGACCACAGGACGCACAGAAGCACTGAGACTGCGAATGAAAGGACTCGCATTTTCTTGGAGTTTTTCGTCGTGTTTGTAGAGGGCGACTCGTTCTTCTGCATAAGTTTGCATTTCAACTTGGTCTGTTCTAAATTCTTCAATGCGTTCTTGTGACGCATAACCTTTCTCGGCGAGAGCGAGAGTTCGTTCCATATCCAGTTTAGCCATTTGCAATTCATGCTTCTGGTCTCCTTTTTGTTGGAAAAATTGTAATACACTAGGGAGCCCTGATGTGGCAAAACCTAAAATACCTGATAATATACTTAACATTGTTGCTCCTTAATTAATATCTAATCTATTTGTTGTTGCTTTTTGTAGTGCTTTCATCTTGTCATTTACGCCTGATATAGCCGCATTGACTTCACTACGTATACTTGATAATGACGCTTCTACTTCGCGTGCAGTTCCTTTACTGACTGCTGTTGATTCACGAGCTAGGGCAATGGCGTCACTGGCTTTTTCTTGTAACTTAATATTAGCTTGCATTAGCTCCATATAGCGTTCTTGTTGTGCTTGAAGTTTAATTTCTAATGCTTCTATTTTTGATCCATCAAATTCTTCAATAACCGAATGCATCTGATTGTAAAGGGTTATCATCCAATAAGCTCCTCCACCTAGCACCGGCAATGCCGCTAAGACCAGCGTTAACATCGTCCGGGAGGATAAAGTCAAGGAGAATGTTTTGTTGTTGTCCATATTCTTGTTCCTGTACTAAATTCAATATATCGTTCAATTGTATTTGTTGCAGCTCGAGGCCGTTGTTTAATATATCCAGTGACATGGTTATCCCAAATCCTGGTACTAGCTCTTTACCTGCAGGAACCTTGACTTCCTGTTTAGACTCTAATTTCTTTTCTTCTTTCTGCTCTTCTTTTGGCTTTGAGCCTTGCTGCGACTCTGTCCCTTCTGAGCTGTTCGTAGTAACTTCTTTTTTTTCTTCTTTCTTGTCTGAACTCTGTTGCACCTCTCCAGACTCCACCTTCGGGGGCGGCATAAGTTCTGGCATCGTCGTAGTCAGAATCTGCACACTTTCCGGCGCAGTTACATTGTCTGTAGGTGTGGTTATAGCACTCATGGATTGACTGACTTCTGTCGACGGGTTTGTTGAAGGCGTAGTTCCAATAGGCGAGACTGGGCTTACTGGACTTGTTAAATTCATTGGGTTTGTTAGTGTTTGTACGCAAGTGTTGTTTGAGTCTACCCAATCTGTCCACTGTCCTTGACCATAAGGGTCTGAGCACTGAAAGCTTCTTACCTGTGTTATTGTTCCTTCGTAACCAGTTTGGCATATTAGTTCTCTACTTTCTGCCGTTTCGATACAAGTAGCTGGTGCAGGGCTACAATTTTCGGATGTAGTAACCCAAGGCCCGTATGTATCAGCTTCACAATAATAATCGCGGCTTTGATTAACCACGCCAATAGTGTTAGGCTGAGTACATGCAATTGTTTGATACTCCACTGTATTACTACACGCGGGTTGTGCTTGATAGCCTGTACAGTACGGGTCATTGACCCAATAACTTGTTGGTACACAGAGATAGGTTTCAAGGAACGTATCCAGTTCAATGCCGTCACAGTATAGTGTCCCAGTAACGATTTGGTTGTTTTCAATATTTGCATAACACGACCAAGCATATACATTACTCCTAGTTAGTATCAGGATTATAAGGCTGAGTAGTAACCTCTTCATCGACCTTCACCTGCTTCTTTGTTTTTAATTCATAGTTTGACCCATAAAGCTTTTTAAATCTAGCTTTATCAAGTTGCCACCAGCCTTCTCTTGCAGCATCACCCACTGATCCCATAACAGGGCAAGGACTGCCTGACATTTCCATAGCATCCCAAACATCTGGATTTTTACAGAGTAATGACACTGCTGCTACTTTGAGCCCCATGTCATGTAGAGCCTTTGCATTTTTTAGTCTTACGCAGTTATCATCTGTCATAACAGTCCCCCCTGAAATTGCAAAGACTCCTGTATTAGCTCCACCTGAAACAGGAACAGCACATACATCTTGGGAAAATGCAGACATGGATGGTGCCATGGCTGAGGGAACGGGTTGACCTTTATATTCAATTACTGTTTTAGAATCAGCAAAAGCATAGTTTGCTAACACCAAAAAGAAAGAAGCGCCTATAGCAACGCTAAGATACCAAATAAAATCTTTCAACTAATTGCCCCAAAAGTATTGACTTATAGGCAATATTATACATTATTTTTTAACTTTTTAATTAATCATCTAAACCAAGTTATTATTGAATATCTAGTTCCTTTTGTTACAGGCATAACTTCATGTGGGTACATAAATGTAGAGGGAAACATTAATACATCTCCCTTGTTTAATTTATACTTTAATGTTCTATTAAAAAAAGCAAATTCACCACCTTCATAATCATCATTTAAATGTAAAGAACAACTGACTAATCTAGGTGCTTGTAAAAAAGAATCAACATGTTGTATATAAAAACTCTTTTCTTTGTATCTTAATAATTCATATCCTGTATCTTGTTGTATAGAACTATGTTGAAATAAATTATTATATTGGTTAATGCAATTAGCAGCAACTTGAAATAATTCCTGATCTATTTTAAATCTATTATTGTTATCTCGTATTACAAATGGTTGTGATATTTGTATAGTATCACAGTTTCTTATAGTCTTGTTTGATTCACCATTACTAACCCCAGATTCTTGCCATTCATTAGAATCTTTGTATTCATTTAAAATGTCATCACATAATTGATGTGGGATAATGTTTTTTATTACTATAATATATTTATCTAAGGCATCCATTATTTACTCGATCATAGTAATGTTGCCAGTGTTCGCCATTAGCTCTTACATAATGTAAAAATACCTGACCATAATTATCTCCAATATAAGCATCTCTCCAGTGTTCTGATACCATGCCTAAGTATATAGCAGCTTGCCCAGGTTTTAAATTGTAATTAACTGCTTCACCATTTGGTTTTGTAAACCATATATCCCAAGCAGTATCTCCACCTAAATGTAAAGTTACGCTGACTTCACATGATGGACGATCAAGATGTTTTGTTAATACTTCACCATGTTGATATAATCTCGAATATGCGTATGTAGGTAGCATTGATTCTTGCATAATATTATTCATCAAGTTAACTTTATCACACAGTAAAGATAAAAAAAGTTTATGATTATATATTGCAAAAGACTTTGGGCATTGTGGATCTTTAATGAATGCTTGAGGATTATCTTCTATATCTTTTTTAAATGTATTATATAACCCACTTGCTTGTATTGGAGTAATAAAATTGTCTACTATTACATAATAGTTATCTTGTAATTCTTGTATCAATTATATGCTATTCTGAAATTTCTTGCTGTGCCTCTGCTTCTGCTGCTGCTATAGCTGCTTGTTCTTCATCATAAGCAGTTTGCCAGATTGCAACGCAATCATTTGCCCATGATGGTAATGATGTAATCTCATCATTTTGAATCATAGGACTATTATATTCTATATGCCCAGTATTATTGTCATACCATTGTAATGCCCAGAAATTTTCTGGAAATGCAACTGATGATAAGTCCAAATCATTATAACCTTGACCATCTTTTAATACAGTATTTGTTTCTTTGATTACAATTAATCTCATTTTTTATTGTCTCCTAATAAATTTTGTTTTGATGTTTCAGCTAACAACTTAATACTATTTTCATTAGCTTTAACCATTTCGTTTCTGAATGATTCTACGGCCGCGCCTGTTTGTCTTTGTTGTCCGGAATTTTCAACCATTAACATAGGCATCCAGGCAATTGCACATTGATATTCATCAACTTCTTTTCCTGTATTAGTATCATAGCCTTGTACTCTAGTGAACCATGCACATTTTATACCAATACATTCTTTTTTTAATAAAGGACAATAAGTCCCTTGTTCTAATCTCATTTACACCTTTCTATTAATCTTTTGTAGCTGTAATTACATCTAAATATTTTACAGCTAAGTTAATTGCACTACCACTAAATGTACCTGAACCACTAGAAAAACTGAATGGGTGATTGTGAGATCCGCCTCCACCTTGATTATTTGTGCCTGCTGAGGCAGGACTTGCATTACCTGCTCTTTGAGCGTAACCTGTTCCACCAGAAGCATCCCTAGTGGATATAGTGTGGCTGTGGGCTGGAATCTGAGGTGTCGATAGAGTAGTATCTCCAGCACTACCTGTAACGCTTGTAATAGTTACAGAACCAGTTGGCGTTTGAGATGCAAATGCTGTTGTAAAGTCAACAGAACCTCCAGTACTTGCTGCACCTGTAACAACTCGTAGAGCGTGATTATCATAATTAGATGTATCTTTAGTCCATCCAGTTGGCGCTGATGTTTGAGCAAACATCATTCTTGTTCCAGAATCAAAAGCCGCAGCTGCAGCAGATGTCCATGTTGTACCATTAGATGTTAATACATTACCTGATGATCCAGGCGCAACAAAGTTAGGGGCTGAAGTACCGTTACCTAAGATAACATTATTAGAAGTTAAAGTAGTAGCGCCTGTACCACCGTCAGCTACAGGAATTGGAACTGACTGAGCTGTAAATGCAGATGTGCCATTACCTTTAACATATCCAGTTAACGTAGAAGCCCCTGTACCACCTTGTGCTACTGCTAATGCTGTAGCTAATGTCAATGAAGATAGATGAGTTATTGCATCAACTACGTTTGTACCGTCATTAAATACTAACATCGCTTTACCAGCTGGAACTGCAATACCTGTACCGGTAGAGTTCTTAACTGTAATTGCATCAGCACAACCATTGTTTACTAAATATAGTTTTTCAATAGCCGGAACTATTAAGTTTTGTGCACCACCTGATGTACCTGTTAAATTAAGTCTCAAATTACGTGCTGTTTGAGTCGCGTTTGTATCTGTTAATGTTAGAGTTACTTGTGCACTTGCGAATGTAACATCAGCTGAACCTGTAATAGCCTCTTCAATGGCTGTTCCTAAGTTGGTGTTAGTTGTAACACCCCAAGTACCTGATTGTTCGCCAGTACCAATTAACTCAAATTTTAAATCTGAATATGTACTTGCCATTTTATATACCTCGTATTATTGTGATTGTCCTGTCGCTGGTACGCTTGTTACGTGAACGGTCATGTGTTTTTTACCATCCCACGCGGCACCACAATCAGAGCAGGTTCCTGAATTATATTCTTCGGCATCAACTTCCATGCCACAGTTTGAGCACTCTAAGTGAGTCTCGTATCTATTGGTAATTATACCATTAATTTCTTTTGCTTTTACTAACATCTTCTATCCTTATATTTATGCTGCTATTTGTACCCAGTTAGCATTTTGTGAAGTATCTATTAAACCCCACACTAAAGTAAACCGTCCATTACCCACATCTCCTGTAGCACTTACTCCTGTAATAGGAACATCAGCTTTAGCTATTACAGTTTCTTCACCAAGCTGCATTGTTCCTACAACGCCTGTAGGTAATACTACTGCTTTAGATATAACTATAACATTGCCTGTTTGTCCAGTAGCGTCAACTCCTGTCGGCTCTACTACGGCTTTAGCTACTACAGTTTCTTCGCCTAACTGAGTTGTACCAGAAATACCAAGTGGTAATACAACAGCTTTAGCAACTATGGTTTCATCACCAAGTGCTGTAGTACCTACTTCTCCAGTAACACTTACATTACTTTCTGCTACTACAGTTTCTTCACCTAATTGAGTTGTACCAACTAACCCTGTAATATCAATAAGGTTATTTGTTTCAAGGGTTATATCACCCAATGCAGAAGTAGCTTCTTCTCCAGTAACTGAAACAAATATAGGTAATTCAATTACTACAGTACCTTCTTGTCCTGTTCCTTCTACTCCAGTGACACTAAAAGCAGCTATACCTTCTATAGTTACATCGCCTGCATTACCTGTAGCACTAACTCCAGTAGGTTCAACAACTGCTTTAGCTACAACAGTTTCTTCACCTAGCGCAGTAGTTCCTGCATTACCTGTAACACTTACAGTAGCTTTAGCAACTACAGTTTCATCGCCAAGTGTCGCTGTTGCAGACACTCCGTCTACAGAAATTATAAGTACGTCTAGACCCCAACTACCTTCAGACCAGGGGGCCTCACCATATCCTATATATTCAGTAGACGATGCCATTGATCGTTCCTATTAAGCTATACGAATAATAGCGTTAGAAGCATCAAATGCAGGAAACTGAATTGTAAAGTCACCATTGGTTGAAGTTTTATCTCCACCGAATGCTAATACAGCAACAGCGGTATCACTGTTAGTACTGTTATAAATCAAAGCTCCGTTAGCAGTAATTGTTGCAGATGACCATGTAGTATTATCAAAGTCTAAAATTGCTGTAGTACTTGATGCTTGAGGAACAGCTGATACAGTTAGTGTATTACCACCAGCTGAATAGTTACCTGTGCTCGGTACTTCGTTTGATGTTGAGTATGCTGTGGTTGTATCATTTAATGTTGCTGATGATGTAAACAACGCGATCTTAAACACGTCTTGTGTATTTGCGCTTCGAGCTACGTTAGTTGTGTTAAAGTTGTGACCGCCACTAAGCAATTCAACTTTAAACGACGTACACATTGCTTGAGAAATTGCCATTTTAAATCTCCAAAATTTTAATTAAATCTGAATGCCCTGCTTGACGCAGTTTATTCGCTAAAGTTGTGCGGTCAGATGTTACCGCTTGTTTTAAGTATTTCACTAGCACTTGTCTAATGTAGCCCTTAAAAGCTTCTGCTTGATCCCTAATTAAAGGGTTTGCATCTTTACTGACGTACATAATTTTATCTAACGCTAGGTCAGCTAGTTCTTCAGGAGTATGTCCACGTCCTTCAGTTGTATGTACTTCAAAATTAATATTACCTAAATTTAATTCTTCTATGTTCATCGGTTAATCACCGGTATCCTTTCTTGTCCACTTCGATAAGCATCGCGTCTGTTTTTGCCTTCACCTAAGTTTTGTAATAATTGCATTGCTTCGTTATATCGTGCTGTATACATTGCTACCGTATCAGGTTCCTCTTTAAGGAACGCAGCTGCTTCCAACAAACTTCCATACAGTAAAGCAGAGTCAAAATTGTTACCAAGCCAACTGCTACCAGCGGTAGTAATAGAAGTCGGGTAATAATAGTAATGAAGCTCAGTATTATAGTCTGCATCGGGTGTTGGTCCTAATATCATTGTTGTATCATCAAATATAGCATAGTACTCTGGCTTTCCGTAAAACGGTGAATCAGTATCAGGAAAAGCTTCTCTAATAAAGTTTACATCTTTGTTTAAAAGATATGTATATTCGTTATTAGCATTAATCACAGCAATACTAAATGTAGCTAGCCAATCACTTGGTAATGACATATATTTATTACCGTTTGTCATATTAGCTGTTACGTTTTTACGTAAGTCAGGCAACTGAACTGTATTGTATATGCGTTGTTCTGCATTCTGTATAAACGTATTTATATCAGTAGTTGTATACTGGTTTTCAGTGTATGACTGTATTGCCGCTACTAATTGTGCGTAATTCATTAGTTATCCTTATGCCATTGGGCCACGAGCTTTAGTACCTTTTGTTGCAGCACCATTACCACGTGTTACTACGCCTTCTGTTTTCACATCTTTTTCTGGGTAACCACAGCAAGAAATATCTTCGCTATAGTTCTCTGGTTGCTTATATGTTACCTTAGCACCTTTTCTATCTTTGTTCATATTATACTCCTAAGTTGTTGTTACTGTAACCGTGCCTACTCCGCCGTTTGCTTGTAAGTCATCTTCTAATCCCTCTAACTTCAAAGGGTTATTTAATCCTACAGGGTCCCATCCCCATTGAATTTGTCTACTACTATACTCTCCTGCAGGGATAAAGCTTAAATCAGGTCTTGGATCACGCACTGCTTGCGGATCTTCTACAGGGTACATACCTTGTAAATTTTGTGGGTGATCGGGTTCCCAACATTCTTTGCATACTTTGATCTCAGTATTGTTTGTTCGTATTGTTAACTTTCTTAACTGTGATAACTTAAACTGAAACCCACATCTGTCACAATCGGCTATTGCATTTTTGCCTGAGGTAAACTTATTAGCCATGTTAAACCTTTACAAATATTGAGGACGGGGTGCTAATCTATAGTCTGCTTTTTCTCTGTCCTCTGTTGAAGCCAACATCCATTGTTCTTCATATTCTTGTTTTAAAAACTGAGTTCTATCTCCAGCATTAGGTAACTTCATACTTAAATAAAATGCTAGTCCTGCAACTAAACAAGGCAAGAATCTAAATGGTATATCTTGAGTATTAACTCCAGTACCTGCATCTTGTATACGTCTTAATCTCCAATACTTAAATGTATAAGTATTATCTTGGTTTGGAGTAGGCCATACATTAATTGATGGCTGAGTTGCTTGTCTATTTATCCAAACTTGAATCGGTCTACCTGTTGCATTCTTAGCAGGGATCGATATATAAGTATCTGCTGATATTCTTGATATTGTAATATCTTGTTGATTCTGACCTGTCCCTGTTCTAATCACATGGTCTAATAAATCAATTGTATCTGCAGGTAAATTATAAGTTGCTGTACCATTTGTTAAAGCTATAGATCCTTCTTCAATTGTCCAAAGATTAATTCCTCGGTTTGCCCATTCTGCAGTTAATAAGTTAAGGCTTCGTCGTGCTGTTCTTAGATCATATCCAGTACGAAGTTCTTGACCGCATCGCTCGAATGCTTCTTCGACTAACTGATTTAAATCTAAGTTAAATGCTGCTGTTCCTGAAGTTGCCATAATTTATCCTAT
>Ga0208303_1000128_pt1 | contig 32059 bp, 61 predicted proteins | sample CB_VirMetaG_2_FD_184537 | JGI IMG/M metagenome (GOLD analysis project Ga0208303, IMG submission 184537) | Freshwater to marine saline gradient viral communities from Chesapeake Bay - CB_1504_2 Viral MetaG (SPAdes) (version 4) | ecosystem: Environmental > Aquatic > Marine > Coastal | place: USA... | reverse complement strand
TATCTTTAATAGTAATTAATTTTTCAACTAAACTATCTTTTTTTATTTCTGTTTTATTTATATCTACTTTTCTAGATGCACAACTAAAAAAAAGTGCACCACATATGATAATACTTATTTTAAAATTCATCTAAGATTTTCTTAATTATTATACAGTCTTCATACATTTCAGCTTCTTCAAATACTTGTAAAGCAAATAATAAATCTTCATAGTGTGAACCTTCAAAATCTATTCTTAACCAATCTTCAAACTCTTTTTCTGTTGAAAATTGTTCTCTAATACTTTTAGCTTCCGTTAATATTAAATATTTATCATTCATTTTTTAAAGTATAAAGCTGATTCTTTGATTCTTCTATTTGTCAATCCTTTAGATTCTTTTCCTGCTATCTTATTCCATCTCAAGAATTGTTTAGCTATATTTCCATCATTAGGATTTAGATTTACATATCTTAAAAGTGTACTATTTTTAAACCCAGTAATACCTATATTATAAACAAAGCAAAATAAAGAGTTAAATTGATTTTGATTTAAATTAACTTTTACATTTTCATTAATAGCTTTTTCAAATTTAATCGCTATTAGATGAAATAAATCATAAGCATCTTTTTTAGTTATAACATCGCCTTGTTTTACTTTAGAACCATCAGAATAAAATGTATTTCCTAATCCTATTGTCCATACACCTGCGGAGCATTTATATGCTTTTAATTCTAATCCCTCAAGTTCAGATAAAAAATTTATTCCATTTGCATCTAGCTTCATATCACTTACTTATTAACCACGTTAAATAACCAAAAATCACTCCTATAAATCCCCTTTGAAACCACTTAAACTTCTCAAGTCTATCATCTGCTAATATCTGTTTTTTCTCTAAATCTTTTACTCTTTCATCAATAGAATCTAATAAATGAACTATTCCTTTATGACCGTTTAAAGGTGAACCTATTAAAGATTGTTCTATATTTCTAACGCTAGCTATTACATCAACCATATCAGATTTATACACTTTAAAATGACTTTCTAAACGGTCTATTTTTTCTGATTCAAGCTTTGTCATTACACTTCCTTACTTTTCTTTTTTAACAATTCTATTACACTATCAGGAGAAAAAACAAAGCCTATTCCAGCACTTATTAAAATACTCATTAAGATATAATCAGGTGATGCATTTACGAATACATAACCAATACCAACCCCTATTAAGATAATGCCTAATAGGGTTGTTTTCCAACTTTTATAAATGTTTTTCATATTAATATCCTGCGAAGGAATGTTTAGGATTATTTACTACAACTTCATTTACACCAAAGTCTATTTCTTGTTCACACATAATATCATAGTGATAACCATCAGCAAATATTGGAGGGGTTAATTCTACAAAATCAGCATCATAAGTACCTTGTGTTAAAACTATTTTACCTATTTCAACAATAGCTTGAACACCATCACCATAGCTTAACACTAACTCTTTTTCTAAGTTTTCTTTTTCTACATAAACTCCTTTAGCTTTTAAATCAGCAATTGCAGTTTCTTTATCTGTGTAATTTAGTTTTATTATATTCATTTTATAGTGTTGTTAAAGTTGCTAGTTCTGTATTTGTTAAAGCTGTTTTGTAAAGTTGTGCTGAATTACAATTTACTTTTTCTTTTCCTTGTACATAATTACCCTGTGCAATATAGAAGTTTTGCATTATTACATTTGGAGTAAATGTTGCAGATGTTTGTTGTGAAATTAATTGACCGTTTACATAAAAAATAATATCATTTGATTTATAAGCAATAGCGGCTTTAAATCTTGTTGATGAATTAATAGTAGAAATCATATTTAAAGTAGTACCGTCTGCAAAAACAATTCCGCAAACTTTACCTGATAGCACATATAAAAATACTGAATTTACAATACTTTGATTAATGTTACAAATTTCAGTTTCTCCAATTGCTAATCCATCAAAAAAAATAGTTCCCTCAGTTTGTCCTATCAAATCACTTACACCTGTTTTACTAATAACATCTGCATTTCTAGTTACTGCTGATGCTACCGTTGGTATGTATGATGTAGCGTATGATCCTTGTTCTAGTTGCCAATTTAAAACCGAACCAGAAACTGTAAAAATAACACTTCCAGCAGTTGGAGTGAAAGTTAAATAAACTCTATTGTTTAACCCAGTACCCACTAAAGTTCCCGTAAACACACCTGATACAACAATTGAACCTGTGCCATAGAAGGATAAAGTATATGCTTGTGCAGTTACTGTTTTCGTTTGTATTGTAGCTATATCACTAGGAAATAATAAATTAGTTCTTTGTGGTTCTACCAATACACTAGGACAATTACTATCTGTATAGTCTATTCTAGGTACATTTAAAGCAACTGATTCTATTAAACCACTACTATTAACTCTTGTTGCAGTTGTTGCTCTTACAACGTTCATATCACCTGTTCCATCTGAAGGAATAACTGAATATAATTTACTTGCTTTTGTTGCATTTGGTGTAATAACCAAACTTGCTTTATCTAATAAACTCATTTTATATGTTTAAATTTGTTAATGTATTGTATAAACAAGAATCAGATTCAAATGTTCCACCATCTAATAATACTCTTGCTTTAAAATCAGTTGTAATTTTATAAACTACTCCTGTAATATCTGTTTCTCCTGTCCAACTAGTAACATAAGATTTACCCCAATTAATAGTATTATTGATGAATCCTTGACTCCATCCAATTGTATTATTTACTCCTTGTCCCCAATCGCTCATTTGCTATTTTTTTTAAAAAGATTTGTAATTTTTTAACGTTCTTTTTCTTAGGTTCGTATGTCTTTTTTATAGTATCCATCCTCCGAAGTTTGCGTCTTTGTCGGGATATACATCCGCATTAGTATTCAAGTTGTACTCAGGGAATTTTTCTTGGTTAAAAGTCATAAAATCAATAAACCTATTTGTATAACTTTGAGCAGTATCTCTTGCATTTGCAATTAAAGAATCCATTTCTACCTTATCTACATTTACACTATTCTCTGAGTTATGTTTAAATACTCCCTTTTCGCTTATTTTAATAGACGCATAAGGTAAGAACTCCACCATTGACCACCATACTGTCATCATTTTAATATAATCCTTTAAAAGGTCTGAATAGTCAGTAGTCAAAGTTCCTGCTATAATACCATCGTTGATTTTATTGTATAACTTAGTACCTAAATAGTTTTGAATGTGTATTTGTTGAGCCTGAAAAATAAATTGAGTATAAGTATCAGGGTCTACATTTCCGTTTAGCATAGTATATTTAACTATGTCATTTGTGTTTATAAATAATGCTTTTGCCATTTTATACGTCTTTAGGTAAGTTTTTATTATCAGGGTGAAATCCTTTCAAAGGCATATCATTCGGCATCATAGCAACCTCTTTTTTGTTTCTGATTCTATAACCATATTTTTCTGCTTTTGCTACTGAAATAGTTTTTGCTTGTGGATTGTTGACATCTATTTTAACACCTTCCATATTTACAAAAGTTTTTCTTAAAAATTTATGATGACATCTAGCACCACCTTTATAAAGAAAGATATTATAAGGCTCGTTGTTATGCTCAAAACCATCATTTACAACTTTAGAATTTACATTTTCTAAATCTTCTTTTCTATAAACTCTACCGTTTTTACTTGCGGACATCATTTTTTTACAAAATTCTCTTTCAGGTGATTCATTACCAGTATATGAATATCTAGTGATAAATTTAAAACCATCAATTTCTTTATCTTGTTCAGATTTTGCATTTGGTCTAGAACCAACAGATGTAGCAAAGTCATATATTTTAGATAAAACTGATTTTTTATTTAAAGAATTAATTTCATTATCCAATTCTTCCTCAGTTTCGTAATCTACTTCAGTTTCGTCAACACAAACCCAATTGTCAGGTAAAACCTCACCTTTTAAATCAATAAATTCATCTAATTCAATTGAATTTTCAGCACTCATTTTAACACCTGTTTCTTCTTCTTTAGTTTCAGCATTCATTCCATCAGTATCTACAAATTCTAAAGGTTGGATAGTTTTGAAATAAAGTTTTAATGATATATCGTTAACTGCTAAAATTTCATCAATTGCGTCTATTATTTCTAATTGGTATGGTTTAATTACTATATTGTCCATTAATAGCGTAGCAGTCTTAATTTCGTCTGCATTGTTACCTAAACCACCATCACCTGTGCGTATTCCTAACAACATTGGCGAAGTAACTCTATGACCTACAATCAACTTATCAAAGCATTCTTTACTTAAATATTCATAGTGTTGAGGTGCATCATTTAAAGGCAAATCTTCAACTGTTGTTTTTGATTCAGCATTTTGATTAAAAGCTACAATTACCTTTTCACCTCTTGAACCTGTTAATTTACGCAGCACATCACTCTTCATTTTATCACGCATTTCCTCAGATGGAACTCCGTTATTGAAGTTTATTACTTTAGTTCCTGAGAATCCATTTTGGCAATCATTAATTTGATAATCAGCAATAGTTTCTTCAAGTAATGCATAAGGCAATGAACCGCTATAATCAATCGGACTATAATAATCAAAACCCGATACATAAGGTTTAATAACATACAATTCTACTTCATTACCATTACCAAATCCAAAAGCAGGAATCTTTTTAATTACTTCATTAGGTTTCTTTTCAGCCCAATTATTATGGTAATACCAATTTTCAATCTGTCCTTTATCATTGCATTTCTCTGCTCTTAATGTATGCATAGGAAAATGAAGTACTTGTTTAACTACTCCTTTTTCTTTTACAACTTGCATTGCAGCCATACCTAGAAGTTTACGCTCTAAGATAACTTTCTTTAAATCTGAATCTTTTACAATAGACTTAAATTGTGCGTATTCGTTTGGTTTATGGTTAGAATCTAAAGCATCCAATCCTTTACCGTATATCATATTAGATACACCTGTAATGATTGCTCCATTTGTGGCTGAATATAAATATCTATCAATTAAATATTGAAAGTAGTTATTTTCTGAGCCATATTCTACGTAATTGTTTTTCTTATTTTCTTGAATTGTAGGGCTTGTGTAAGCCGATAAATTAAGAACTGATATATTACTCATATATTATAAATTCGTTCGTTGTATTGTTCTCTACGTATTGATTTTCGTTAACTGTAAAGTCTTTTATTACTTGGTTAGTACAAAAAACTTTATCTTTATAAATAACCTTATCTTTGTTGAAAATATTTAAATTATAGAAAGTATTTTCTGTTAAAGTTAATGGTATTGATATTTTTAAAAAATAATCTTCTTGTTGAAAATAAGTATCTATTAAATCAAAACTATTTATTAAGCATTCTTTAGCTTCAAAATTACCTCCTTCTAATAAAGTTCTATCAATTAATTTATAAATAGCATCAGCAGTATAATATATCACTATTTCACCAGTAGTTTCATTTCTTAAACTCAAAGCCGAAGCAGTATATTCTCTAGGAATAAAGTATATTAATTGTGGTTCTGTTTGTTGCTTTAAAATTATCATATAATATTTTTTATATTAATAATTAAAATTGAAAATTGTTTTAAATAAAAAAGGATGCCCGAAGACACCCTTTAAAAAAAACAAATAAAAATAAATTATACTCCCGCAACAATTGTAAATCCAACAGTAGTTAAATCACCCGTGATGAAGTTTGCAGCAATTGGTTCCATTCCATCAAATTCTAAAGAATAACCACTTTTATCTCCAAGATTTGCACCCGTTGAAATAGTAGCAGAAACCAAGTCACATCCTTTAGTTAATCCTGCAAGAAAATGATTTCCGTTATTATCTTCGATTATTACTTGTGGTCTTCCATAAGATAAAAGTTTTACTTGCTTATGGTCAGCAGCACTTAATTTTTTTAAATCTAATGTCAATTTTTGAGAAACAAATGTAGTTCCGTTTTCTCTTGAACTTGTAACTGTTTGTTCGAATGAACTTGTTCCTTTTAGTTCATATTTGTATGCTGAAGGTGTACCAGCAGCAGCAGTAATTGAATCGTCAACAATTGTATAACCTGTTGCATCTCCCCAATTTACAAAATATACTGCTCTAAGACCTCCATTGGAATCTTTACATTGTTCCGTTCTTCCTAGTGTTATATCGCACGCCATTTTTTATATTTTTTAAAGTTAATAAAAAAGATTATTTAATCCAATCTTTGTTTAAGTACGTTTTCAATCTGTGACAATTAGCACAAAGAGTTTGAAGGTTTAAAATGTTATTATTATTTCTATTACCATCTATATGGTCAACATCTAATTGACAAATATGTATTGGTATAAATCCACAATTTGAGCATTTATCTGCTACAAATAATCTATAAGGTCTTTTTGAACAAGTTCTTGATTCCTTACTTCTTTCTTTGCACCTTCTACTGCAAAACTTTTTATTTGATTTATATTCAAATAAATTGTCACAATGTTTATACTCGCAAACTATCATTGTTTTAAAAAGGGCAGAAAGCAAAAAGCAAACTGCCCATCTTTTAATTTAATTATCTAATTGTTATTAGTTTGCAGCGTTAACGATTCCGTAAGTTACAATGTCAGAAACAATTCCGTATTGAACTCCAGCAGTAAATCTCATTACTACTCTTACATTTTCAGAACCATCAATGTCAGCCATATCAATTACTTTTACTTCATTATTGTCAGAAAGTAATCCTGTACCAAAATACAAGTTAGATTTCTCAGCAGCAATTGCAGTATTAGCAGCTAAACCATCGGCAACAAAGATTTTTACACCATCAAAAGAAAGTGAACCATTATTGTACCATTGTGTACCCATATCATTAGTACCAGCAGAAACTAATCCTGATGCTCCAAATCCACCTAATGCTCTTACGTATGCTCTAGCTACGTTTTGAGAAACATAAAGATATAAATCTTCTTTTCCATACAATGCAGCAGGAATTGCATCCACAATTTTACCTAATTCAACGATAACATTTGAAGCAGTAACAGTTGTTCCAGCAACTTCTTGAGCAGCAGGTAAGCCAGCGTCTAAAGATAACAATGTAGCGAATCCGTTAAATTCACCTGCATTAGCAGTAACACCTTTCCAAATGTTTTGTTCAGTTTTTTGTGCAACTTTAGCAACTACGTGAGCCAGTAAGAAATCAGCAAATGATTTTGGTAAAGAATCAAAAGCAGAATACCCCATTGATACCGCTTCCCAATCTGAACGGAAATCTTTTTTACAAAGTTGTAAATTTACTTGAAATTCCTCTGGTTGTAGAATTTTTTCTGTTAATGTAATTGTAGAAGTAGCATTGAAATCACAAGTTGCATCAGCTACAATAGCGTCTGAACTTAGTTTCTTAATTACTTCTTTGAATTTTACATTTGGTTTTACTTCAATACCGCCATTTGCGATAGTTGAACCTGATAGTAATGCAGCAGAAACATATTTTCCTGCAAATTCACCAGCATAAGTAGTAGTAATACTTGTAGTAGTAGCCATATTTTATTATTTAAAAAGTTGTGCCATAACTCTATCTTGAGTAGTCATTTGGCGATTAGTTGATATTTTGTTTAATTTAACTTCCGACTTAGTTTCAGGTGAATGTGTTAATGGTTCAACAACTACATCTGCACTTAATTCTTCTTTAATAACTTCTTTTGCTAATTTTAATTCAGCAATTTCAGTTCTTAATTTTTCAATTTCTGCAAAGAAAATCTCTTTAGAAACTGATTCAACAATTTTTTTAGGCGCATTAGGTTCTGCTTCCATTTCTTGTTCAGCAGGAGTAGCCAATGGTTCTTCATTAGCAGGCTCTTCCTCAGTAGCTGGTTCAATTGCAGCAATGATTCCCTCAACATCTACCTTTAAGATATTACCATCTTCTAATTCGTATTCACCAATAGGCATTGGAACTCTTTCCTCGCCATTTACAATAAATACTGCATTATCTAATTGAAAAGAATCTGCTTCAATAACAGTCACTCCATCCATTAGTTTCATTTGGGCAAGTTTTACCTCCATTCCCAAAAGTGTTTTAATTTCATTTATTACGCTCATAAGTGTATTTTTTTATATTAATTAATGTTATTTATTTTTGTTATAAATTAGCCATTACTTCTAACTGTTGTACGTACTCCATCTATTACTGTAATAGTTGAGTTTTGTTGCTGAATTAATGAACCTATACCTTGTTCAGATAGTTCACCATTGCAACATTTTTGACTGTATTTACCATCTTTACAAAGACATCCTCTTTTTCCACCTTTTGGTGAACTTGTTTTATTTGCCATTTTTTAAAATTATTGATTTTATTTTTTCTATTAATTCATTTTCTTTTTCAGCTTGTAAACTCATTTCTAGTTTGTCCGAAAAATATCCTTCGACACTTATTCCTAAATAAGTTCCGTTTTTTATTTCTTCCCAAACTTTATCATTGTCAATACTCATAATTACTGCCCAAGCCCCTTCAACCGCATTTAAATTATAAATAGCAGTTTTATCTAATAATGGATTTTCTACAATCCAAGATTCCACAACCGATACTCCTTTTACATTTGTAGTATGCTCTAATGTAGCATTATTATTGTTTAGTCTTTTTAAATATAATTGACCCGCTTTTTTTACAGTTTCTTTTGAAAACTTAATATTATATTCGTGTTCTCCATTTCTTCTATAAATTAATTTATCTGGAACTAAAGCTAATCCTATAATTATTCTTTTTTCTTCATCAACCGATTTAAACTCAATTCTATGATTATTTAATGCCACCCAATTTTCTTCTATTGCTGGAAATTTAACCAAGCTAAGAGCATCAATACCTTCTTTCTCTATGTTTTCATCAATATACAATTCTATTGTTTCTAATTCTGCCATCTTAAATTTGTTTTATTAATTTTTTTATTATTTAACATACCACTTAATATTGTGTAATTTATTTTACTAAATTCAGATGCTTCTCGCATTGATTTAAAAATCATTTTAGTTTCTATATCTATTATTTTTTTATTATTTTTTCCTAAACAAGACTTTCTCATATTTAATTTATAAGTTTCGTCTTGAGTGAAAGAGTAATCTTTTATATTTTTATTATAATTTGTTAATTTTATTTTTCTTTTTAATCTCTCTTCTGGATTCATATTTAGAAAACCCTCTCCTCCATCTGTCATATTTACTAATTTACCTCTTTCTAAATCTTTTCTTCCATAATAAGAAATTAAGTTTTTTTCTATTTCTTTTGCAAACTCATAGTTAATATTATTAGTTAAAATTTGAACTTCATAACCATATTTATTAACCGTATTACTCCAATGTTTATTTCTACCATATTTAGAATATGCTCTTTTTTTAGATATTCCTATTCCAATATAAAAAACTTCTCCACTAGGTTTTAAATGTTGATATACTAAAGCCATAAATGTTTTTATTATCAAAATAAATTAAATTGTTTTTTGTTTATAAAGTTGCAGTTTTTACAATTGCTCTATCTAATCCTTGTTGCGTACTTACATCATTACTTACTACATATGCTTTTATAGGTGTTGCATCTTTTTGTCCTATTGATTGTGCTAATTGACTTGTGTTACTTGTTCCAACTACATTAAACTGAGGTGCAGATGGAGCAGTAGCGTTAGGAACTGATATTGGACTTGGAGCAGAACCACCACCACCGCCTCCAGGAACTTTAACTGAAGTAATTGCTCTTACTGCTTTAAAACCCGTAGCTAAAATAGTAGCTACATTGGCAACTTTAGCGACAACATCAAAAGGAGATGGTAGGGTTGATTTTTGTTTTAATGCTTCAGATACACCCACATAGGTATTTATCGTAGCACTTGCAATCCCTAATGCTTTACCCGCAGCAGTTTCTTTTCCTGCTAATTCAGATAATTGACCTAATACTGCACTTGCTTCTCTAGCCTGACCTATTTTAAAAGCATATTCTGCTTCAATTATTTTCTTTCTTGCGTCAGATTGTTCCTTTTCGTCTTCAGTTTTCTTTTTTGTTGCTTCAAAATCTGCTACATAACTATCTATATTTAGCTTATTAATAGCGTCATTATGCGTTTTAGTTAATAGTTCAGTATCTACATTATTAGCTTCTAATATAGCTTTCTTTTCTAAATATTCTCTTTGTTCTTTTTGTATTGGTGTTTCTTGTGATTCTTGTAATGCTTTTTGAATAGCTAAAGCATCTTTAGCCGATTGCATTTCTTCAGCTAATTTTTCATCTTTTAACCTTTTAGTTTCTGCTTCTCTATCTGCTTTATCTTTTTCTGATTTTGCTTTTCTATCTGCTTTTAGTTTATCATCATTTTCTTTTTGTATTTTTCTTTTTTCATCACCACGTGAATATTCTATGGCGGCTAATTCTCTATTGAGTTTTTTAGCTAATGCAATTTGGTCAGCACCTTCTTCTTTTACTGCTTCGGAGTATGCATTTTTAGCTTCAATCTTTTTCTTAGTATATTCATCTATTTGGTCAGAATGTTCTTGTAAGAATTTTTTATTTACTGATAAAGTTTTATCTGCATTTGCTTTTAATTTATCTAACGCTCTACTAGCATCTGAAGTTGCACCTACAAAATCAGTAACAGAATCTACTATACTACCAATGAAATCACCAACTTTAGAAAGTCCAGGAATTAAATTTAAAATTACCTTTTTAACTTTATCAAAATTAGCAATTAACAAACCTACACCAACAACTAAAGCACCTATTCCCGTAGCTACTAAAGCACCTCTTAAAGCCTTAGTTGCTAATGTCGCTCCATTGGTTACAAATGTTTGAGCAGCAGTTGCAGCAGTTTGCAATTTCTGAAATACAGTAGTTGCTTTTATTGTTTCTCCTAATGCTTTAACGCTTTTAGAGCCTTGATTTATAGTTTCGAATCCTTGACTTATAGCCATTGCAGATTGAACTTTTAAAATAGCTTTTTCTACGTTTTCAGATTCTGTACCAAATAATCCAACCGCTCCTTGTGCTAATGAAAAACCACCTGCAACCGCATTTAAAGAACCTGACAGTTTCGTTCCTAATGTTTGAGCAGATGCATCAACTATTAAATCTGTTTGTTGCTGAACTCTTTTATATTCACCAACTGATTTTAATAAGTCTTTATATTCTTGTGAACTTTGTTTCCCCGCTTTTGCTAATTCATAAAGCCTATCTTCTTGTTCACCCATTCGAGCAGTTAAAGGTTTTAAATCACCGTATATCTCCTCAAATGTTGCATCTAAATTAGTAGCTTCTTTATCTACTTTTTTAAATGCATCACCAAGGTTTTTTAAGTCCTCTTCAGATGAGCCTAAATTTACTTTTAAATTAACTACCTTATTTTCCATATTCTTTTTATTTGTTCAAATCCTTGTTTCCAAGTAGTTACTAATTTATATTTCCCTTTTGCAATTTCTATGTTTTCAGATTGATTATAATGTTCTTGCAATGCTAATAATTCTAAGATGTTTTTTATCATAATTCATTTAAAAGTTCAATATCACTTTCTCCATTTGTTAAATTAGTAGTTATTTTATTTATCTTAAATAGTCTGTCAGATATTTGAAACCTATCGTTTAATTTAAATTTAGTTAAAATCTTTAATGGTAAAATAGCTTTAATTTTTGTTAGTCTATTTTTAGGATCGAATACTTCTAAAATATAATTTTCATAATGTTTCTTAAACAAAGTATTTTCAAATGTCGTGTCACCTGTCCACTCATTTATTTCTTGCTTGAAATTTATATTTGTCGAATCAGTTGCCGAACTTAAATATAAACTATTTGATGGAGCAATGTATGATGTTATTTGTGTATGAGTAGAAATTGTATCTCTGAAACTCATATCAGGAACACCACTAACTAAAATAGGATAAAACAATAAAGGCTTACCTATGTATGATTCATAATTACCTGTTGCTGAATTAAAGTTATCAGTAGCAGAATAACCCCATTGGATATTCGATTGAACGTTACCATTTAAATCAATAATTCTTTCGTATTTCATATGTGAAAAAGGTAAACTTATTTCGTAAGTATCACCCGCTAAACCTAATTCAGATTGATATTTTTCTTTAGCCCATTCTTGACTAAATAACTGATTGTGTTTTAAAGCTAATAACGCATTAGTGTCTTCATAACCAAATGAAACTTGTTTAAAAGGTAAAGCAACATCAATTGACTTACTATCTGAAATCACATATTGAGATACATCATAAATATCGAATGTATTGTAAAACTCATTTAAACTTTTTACTATAATTGTTCCATTATCTACATAAGCAGTAAGGTTAAACATTTTAAACAAACCAGTTAAGAAATCAATTACTTTAATATCAGGAATTTGTTGTGAAATATCAAACAAGAAGTCACCTGACAAATTGAAATCAAATATTTGAAATCTTTTTATAGGTGAAAAAGTACAGTCTACATTAAAATACCATTCAAGTAAACTAAATGAAATAATAGATTGACTTTGAACGTACAAAGTATAGTCACCATTTAAAAGAGATGCACCTAATACTGATGTATTTATAACTTGATTTCCAGTTAAATCAGCTGATTGATATATTAAAGTACCATTTCTGTAAATAGACACCTTATAATTACCCGTTGAGATTGTATTTAAACGTAATTCACCTGAGTATATTAAACTATTATCAAGTACTTTTAACGTAGATTCATTAAGCATATAAACACCTCCACAAGTATCTGTTGTAGGTGTAAAAGCGTCAATTAATTGAGGTGGATTATTTCCAAACGTAGCACTTTGAACATCTCCTTTTACTCTATGTAACCACATAAATAGATTGTAATAATCTAAATTTGTGTTATTAAAGAAATCATTTGAAAACGTTAAGTTATATTTTATCTGAATAGCCTCTACTATTTTAGATATTCTCAATGCGTATTTTAAATCAGACCAAAGTAATCCGTGATTATTTCCAGCCCCACTATGGTAATTTAAATTACTTACATCTGATTCTGAATGTCCTGAACTTGAGTCTAAAAAATACCTAGTTGTATGCGAAATAAAAGGTACTATTACATCATTTGCACTAGGGTTGACTTGTAACTTAGCTTTTACATTTGTGTTATTATACGCTAAATTAAATTGACTTAAATCTAATGCATTTAGTTTATCTTCTCCTATGACATCCTTTAAGTTTACAGTACTTCCAAAATATGTTATTCTGTAATTATTTGGTTGCCCATTTTTCAAGTCTACACCTTCTAGTTTTATTTTACCTGTATTATAAAGTACATTATCTATCTCTATGTATGCATTTATCTTAAACCTTGCATCAAAATAATTATCAATATCATAATTGTAATAATGTTTGAATATTCTATTATTTTTTTCATTAGCAGGTAAACTAAATGTCTTACTAAATTCTGTAAATATTTTAGAAATATCTTTTACATCTTGTATTACTTGTGTTAACGAAACACTTTCATCAGCAAATAAATCTACTCTTTCAAATACTTGTTGTGTACTTGTTTGAGTAAATCCACCTAACCCTATTAAAGTATCATACAAACATTGTCCCGCTTCATAAGTACCTCCATCAGTTATAACTCTACTTTTAAAGTCTGAGATATAATTTGCAGTTAAGCTATATCCACCTAAGTCGTAAAGTATTTTGTTTAAACAATAATCACCCTCAAATACACCACCATCAGCTAAAACTCTTTGTGTAAATCCTGATGCTAATTCAGGAGTATAATCCGATGTAGTTATTTCTTTTGGAATTTCTAAATATAATGCTAATTTTAAAATCATAGTACATTGTTAATTAAATCAAAATTATATTCGAAATCAATTTCGTAGTTAATTAGTTTTTCTTTTAAACTGTTTTTAATTTCAAAGCTACTTGTCTTCACTAAAGAAGGCTGATAATCCAATAAAACCGTTTCACTTAATAATAAATCAGTTATTGCTAATGAAGTATTTTCATCCACCCATCCTGTGTTTAATTTTACAGTTTGTTTTCCATTGGTATTAAAGTTTTTACTTTGACCTTTGTGGATGTTATAATTAACTGCTTCGGGACTTAAATTATAATTAGTAGTATTAACACTAATAGAATTAGTTTGTGCTTTAAAGAACGTTATACTCTGCCATCCTCCTTTACTATTTATAAACCTACATTCTACGGGTGTATATTTACACTCTTCAACTTCATCCGAGTAAACTCTTATAAATTCACTTTCACCTAAATAAGAAAGAAAAATAGTTTGTCTTGGATTGCTTCCAAATCTAAAAGGTATTTTATAATTGTATATTTCGTCAGTTGCACCTGCGGGTAATATTTCAGCAGATTTAAATGGAACTCCTGAATCTGTATTTGCGTAAAAAATCCATAATGCAGCACTTGGTTTCTTTTGACAAATTAAATTAAAATAGCTACTTAAATTATATTGATTATATTGTCTGTAATTTTTATATCCATTACTAATTAAAGGATAAGCGGGTACAAGACTACCTCCTCCACTAGTGTCTACAATAGCATTAAATCCATCTATGTGACTTGTAAAACCATTTACACCTACATAAGTAGTCGTGTCAATTAAATTATAAACAGTCGATAAAGTATATCGTTTAATCTTAAACAAACACCATTCATTGTTATCTTCAACACTTGGATTAGTCGATATAGTTGGGATAACATTATTAATATATTCACGTACAAAATTTGATACATTGTAATTTGTTTTAACATCTGAAGTACTAGATATTTTTTTACTTAGTGTGTAGGTTGGTGTTGTAGGTTCAGCACTTCCTTTATTCCAAATAAATAATTCTATCTTGCTTCCTAATTGAGCAGGCTCATTAACTTCTATTATAAAAGGACTTCTTACTTTTACTATTTTCATTTTATATCTTTTAAACTGTAATCAATTAATGTATCAATGTCTTGTGAAAATGCTTTCATTAAATCTGTATCTATGTATTTCTTATATCCCGCTTCAAATGGTTTTGTAAAAAATAAACTTGGTTTTATTCCTTTATGAAATATTGACCTTGTTATTAAATAAGCAGTAGATTGGTAGCTTAAAAATTTACCTGACTTCCTATCTCTAAATTGAAATCCTTTTTGCCTAACCCATTTATTTATACCTTGTGTTAACCCACCTTTCTTTCCCGTTCCTGTTCCAAATTTAAACGGACTATTTGGTGCTTTTGCTGAACTGCTTTTTCCTTTTATACCTTGGTCTTGAAACATCCCATAATTTAACATTTCAAAACCAACTATTGTATAATCTTTTTCATTTACTATTTCACCTTTTAAACTATTATAAAGTTCTTTAGTGTTATTGTGTCCTGACTTAGATAAATTACTGCGTGATTGTTGTATAACATAATCCCTAAATCTTTTTATTACTGCTTCAACTTCTAGCATATTGTCATTGTATTTGCAATCGCCATATCAAACGTATAAGTAACACCTGCTAATTTGTTTTCAAATCGTTCTACAAAAAACTCAATGTTTGGATTTCCAATTAGTTCATAATCATCTGCCAATGTTCCTCTTCTTAATATTTCTAAGAACCTATTAGCTACTGATAGCTGAGTATTTAATACATCTTGCTCATTGTCATTTCCTAAAAATATATCTGTAACCATATCCTTGCTTTCATCCACAATATCCATAGATAAAATAGATACATTATAAACTAAAATATTGCCTTGATAAGATACATTATTAACTATTATATGACTTAATGGAAATATAGTTTGCTTGTTTAAATCAACTTTAAAGATGTCGCCTATTGTAACTGTATTTACAAACTTATCAAGTTCTAGTTGGTCTTTTATCTTAGTTGTTATTTCGTAGAATGTACTCATTTATTTTGTCTTTTTATTAAATCTGATTCAATTTTATTCTTTTCTTTTTCAAATGTTAAATATGTCAAACATTGTGTTAACGGTAATTCTGAAATATAATCAAATCGTTCAAGGTTTCCTTTAGCGATAGCATAGTATGAAGAGTACCATCCCCATTTTCTACCGAAGTTTGTGACTTGAGAATATTCTGTACCTCCTGATTCTCCTCCAAATAAGTCATCGTACTGTTCAATAATTCGTTGCTTAAATTGTAAAAAAAAACATTAGCACCAAGAACAACATCTAAAGGAGCGTGTTTCATTACATCTGAATAAGTAATTGAACCATTATATTTCTCAATCTCATATGTGCCGTTTAAGCCATTCTTTTTGATTGGTCGATATAATACTGCCATTGCTTTGTGCATTTGCGTCCAATCGTTTAAATACGTATCTAAATCAGTATATTCACCAAATGATATGTCTTCTAAATTAGGTATGAATCCAAATTCAACACCACCCATTTTAAATCTATTGATAAATCTATGGTTTTTATTTTCAAACATTAATCCAAGCGATGCAGTTATTTCAAGTACATCCTTATACCTTATTTCAGCTACATCTTTTAAATCAATTCCACAAAATATTTGAACCATCTTTTGATGAAGTAATTCATTGTCAATATTACCATCAGCTATCTTTAAAAACTTTTGATACTGTGATAATTTTATTTCGCTTAGTTTTGTTGGTATGCTTATCTCTAATTTCATTATGTTTTTTTTATAATAATAACATTTAGTTGAAATTGTAATAAACAAAAAAAAGACCTACATTTCTGTAAGTCTAATTCCGAACTGCGGACACCACAACCCTAACCAAATTTAATAACCAATTAAACTATTTCTTTTATATCTATTTTGTAACAACTAAAAGAACACCACTCTTTAAAAGACTTAATAGCTTCTTCAGGCGTATTACATTCTATTGTTATTGTTTCAAAATCTTTTTCATCGTTGTATCTGTACCAACCTTCAACTTTAAATGCTTTCATATCTTTATTTTTATTATAGCTTCTTTCAATTGGTTTAATTTTATTTCCCTTTGATTTCTTGCTTCTTTATATTGATTTAATTGCCATTCAGATAAACATTTTTCTAACAAATAAATTTCTTTTTCTAATACTTCAATTGCGTAATTATCCATTTATTTAAAAATTAAAATTGATTCTACACTTAACAAAGCTTTTCTTCCACCTATTGGCATATAAGGATTACTTTCATTTGGCAAGTAACCAAATTGACCTAATGAGTTAGTCATAACATAAGCGGAGTTATTACTTCTTTTTGTATATCCATTTACAAAATTTCCTTTTATTTTAATTACTTTATTCATAGTTTCTATTTTTTGTTTGTTGTTATCTGAGTACAAATATACAAACTTTATTAACATTTAAAACTATAACTATAAATTTTAACAAAACTTTAACATTTGAAGTATTTGTTTGCTACTTTAAACATAGCTTGCATTTTCTTTATCTCACCTATGTTTCTTGGTAAATTAATTATCACCTCTACATTCATAACGTGATGAATATAGCATTGTATCTCAGCAATCATTTGTCCGTATGTCATTAGTAAATAAAATAGTTTCCTTTGTTTGGATTTTCTAGTTGGCTCATTATAGCGTAACGCATTGCATCTATTGCGTGATTGTATGCGTCAATAGGTTTATTCATCTTAACTCCTGATTTGTCTGTTAACCAAATGTAATTACGTAGTTCATTAATTAAGTTTTTACTTCTTGATGTTACGTATATCTTATTTTGATTGATTAAATTAAGACCATATATGATTGAATCTTTTCCTTTTGATACAGGTAATACATTATGACCGTAACTATTCAACTCAGCTATTGATTTTGGTTCAGCACTATCTGCATAAATTATATCTTCAATACTATTTGCTTTTAATAGATTAGATATTTCACTATTCAATAACCCTTTTTTGTAGATTACTTCATCAAAGATATAAGCATCATTGTACTTGTACATAGTAACCAATGAAGTTGGGTCATTTGTGTAACCAAAATCCATTCCCGCACATAAGATTCTAGCATCTTTAGGCAAATCTATCTCTTGCCAATCAGTTATACACACACCCTCTAAACTACCTGTTTGTCCTAATCCATAAACTTGCCACCAATTAGCCCAATAAGTAGATGTTAATGCTTTAATCTTTGCAGTTTCAATCTCTTTTACAATTGTATCGCTTAATGCTTCATTATCTAAATATGTCAATGTAATGAAGTCTACATTTGGCTGAGTTAATATTTCTTTATCTACCCAAAAAGTTGAAGCAGGGTTATAATCTAGCCATACATCCCCACTTGTTCTAATTGCCATTTGATAGTAAGCATCAAACTCTATATTATTGCACTCATTAACGTAAAGAATGTTTCTTCTTGCACCTCTTAACTTATCAGGTTGGTCAGCACTAAAGAACTCGATGTATGAACCATTTGCAAATGTATATTTTAAAGTTGACTTATTAAATTGGTCATCCTTATATCTATTCAATGCCATCATTATTTTAAGAAAGTCTTTTAATGCTCCTCTACGTAAATGTGGGATAGATTCAGATACAACACTTATCTCTAACAATGGTTCTTTGATAGCTTTATCAATTAACAAAGGTAAGATTCCAAATGTTTTACCAGCAGATGTTCCACCTCTTACAACTTTAATACGCTGCTTTAAACTCGCTAACTTTTTAATTGCAGTAGTTAATACAAATTCCATATTATCGTTGTTTAAATCTCATCTAAATTACCTATATTGAATATAGGCTGCTCATTTGTAACTGTGATTTCTTTTGTTTCTCTTGGTTTACCCGCATAGTAATTATAAAACAATTGAGTAAATTTAAAATCACCTTTTTCTAATCCTTTTTCTAATGCTAAAAAAGCCAAAGGTTCTAACACCCCTAGCTTTTCTATTAGTTGTACTTCATCTGCTTTAGACTTTCGTCCAGCAGTCTTATGTCCACCGTTATTTTTACGTTTATCTTCCATAATTAAAAAATATTATTATTAAAATTATAATAACTTTTTCTTATAGTTGTTTACCATTTAGTTTCTCTTGGACAATTCTTTGAACTTTCTTTTAACCAATTAGCTAATCTAATAATCCATTGTTCTATTCTATTTCTCATAATTCAAAAGCTTTTAATGTTAAATTAAATGGGTTTCCTTCTATATTCTTAACTAAGTTCAACATCTGTTCAGCTAATTCTCTTACTTCTAGTTGTGAATGTTCTGAGTTTCTTAGATTCTGAAAGTGGTAAAAACTCCTAAAGTTAAATGATATATCCATTGTTATTTGACTGTTCATTGTTTTAAAGAACCTAGCTGATTCCTTAGCTCTCTTACGACCTAATATTGGAGTAAGGTCTTCAAGACATTTATGATACAAACTATTACTTGTATGTGTAAATATTTTTAATTCATCCGCCCAAGAGGTAACTGAAGTTGATGATATATCTTCCCAATCTTCAGGAATATATGTCTTATCTTCTTTCAGTTCTTTATACCTAGCACTCTCTCCATTAATAGAAACACCAATACGATGTTTTAAGAGATGAATATGAGTTGCCTGGTCTACTGTTACCAAGAAATGTAAAGAACTCTTCTCAAACGGTGTATGATGTCCCTCTGAGGCTAACATATTTAAAAGTTTTGGTATTCTATTTATTTTATCATCTGTTAAATCTCTGGATGTTGATGTCCAGGCTGATTGAGCGTGTACTATATCATTTCCGTAATATCCTAATAATTCTACTGTGTTTGTCATTTATTTTATTTTATTCATTTGATATAAAGCATCTAATCTAATTTTAAGTAATTGATGTTTATCTGTTCCTTTTGTGTCTATTAGTAATTGAGTTAGTTCTTTTATTATTTTGTATTCTATTTCTTTGTTTTCTTTTAGTTTTTCATTTTCATTTTCTAGTTCAATTATTTTTAAGTTTAGTTTTTTTATTAACTCAGGGTTTTCTTCACTTGTAAAAAGTTTGTTTTCTATTAATTCTAAAATTATTTTTCTTTTCAATGCTTTAAAATTTGAATTGAATCTTTCATACATTTCATATTTATTCAGCGAATGAATAACGGTTGCGTGATTTAAATTAACGCTTTCACCAATTGATGACAGACTTATATTTGGTCGCAATTCTTTCAGTACATTAAAATACAATGAACGCATTTCTATTACTTCTCTTTTACGTGATTTAATATTCACATCTACTCCTGTATGTTCTTTTATTACTTCTAGTAATCTTTTTGTTATTTCCATTTTAAAATAGTTTAGTTTGATTTGTATGGTTTACTATTCTTTGTATTGCTTTATCAAAATACTCTTTATCCAATTCACAAGCGGTAAGATTATATTTATAATCGTGGCAGGCTATTGCGATACTTCCAGAGCCTAAATGCGTGTCAAGTATTTTATCATTTTCTTTTGCGTAATTATCTAAAATATACTTATATAAATAAATTGGCTTTTGTGTTGGGTGTATCTTTTCTGTTTGATTATGAATATAAATAGAATGTTCACATATTTTAGCAGGTGTTTTTAATCCCATAGATACCCAAGCGTATTCACATCTTGCAAAGTTTGGCATAGCTTGTTTTTTATCCCAAATTAAAAAATATTCACTTGTAGGCATAATAAAATTATTTGCTCCAAATACAATTTGATTTTTTGAAACTCTAAAAAGTTCATTCCAATATTCAATACTTGGTTTATTGTTATTTACTGTTTCCATTCTTTGGAAACTTTTTGCGTGCTTATCTTTTGCACTTGGTGTTTTAGTTACTTTTTTAAATCTTTCAATCCCATAAGGAGGGTCTACAATAGCTAAATCAAAATATTTATCAGGATAGCGAGCCATTAAAAGCATATTGTCCTCGTTTGTTATTGTTATTTTATCTGTTACTTTCATTTGTTGTAAGTTTATAGTAATTTAATTCTTTTTCCATTGCTGGTCTGAATTCTGATATAGATGTTAATGCTGGGTGATTTATTCTTGCCATTTCATCATAATACCTTAGTAAGTGTTTTATTGCTTTAACATCTTTTTTTGTTTTAATAAACGCTATGTTTATTAATTCTCTAACACAGTAGGCTTGTATTTTATTTGCACCGTATTTAGTTACTAATTCAGAAAACTTATTTAATAACAATAAAGAGAAATCTAAATCGTCAATTGTACTAAGCCCCTTTTTAAATTTATCATTTACTGATTTACCAAAGAAACAGTTTATTATATTACCAACAGATAAGTTGTTTGAGTTACTTAAATATGCATTATAAACAGTGTTATATTGTTCATTCTCTTTTGCAAATGCTCTTAAATAATCTAACTTTAACCAAGGCTTATTCCCGTTGTTTAAATTTATAATATATTTTAAATGCTCTGTATCGTTTTTAGTATCTACCCAGTCAACAATGTAAGCTGGTACTGTTTTTTGATTCATTAGAATAGCTGATTGTATTCTATGATGTCCTTCTATTACATCTCCGCTTTTAGATATAACTACTGGCAACATCCAACCAAAATCATTTAACTTACTTTTAAAGTTTTCAGCGTGTTTTATAAATAATTCTCTGTTTACTTTTGCAAATTTCAAATCACTTATTAAATAATAAGCATTAAATTCTCCTCTTTTAATTTCTTGTGTGTTCATAATTTCTTTTTTTTATTTGTTTGTTTTTGTAAAGGTAATAATTAATTTAACTTAATAAAGTATTTAACATTTAATTAACTTTTAATTTTAATAAGTTCCAGCATTCAACATATCTTTGCTTTGCTTTCCCTTTATGTATTTCTTTAAATAATTCGTAAATCTTTTTAGTATATTGGTATTTACTTTTACAGCCTACCAAATACCTTTCAGCAAACTTTCTACCATAGCCTTTACAATAGTTTACATTGTCAGCAGTATCACCTATAATCATTTGTTCATAGAAATTATACATAGCCTCATCTTCGGTGATGTCATAAATTACTTTATGTTTTATGTGATAATTATACATTAAACAAGGGAACTGTTTATAGTCTTTATCAATTGATACTATTATAACGTTATCTCTTCCTATTTCATTTGAAAGATTAAACCAATATTTAGCAACTACATCATCTGTTTCACATCCATAACCCCAAATAGAATTATATGATTCTTTCACAAAATCGTGCATTTCATTTAATAAAGGAGGTAAAGCGTTATAGTTTCTGTTTGCTTTATACTTTGGGCTTATGTATTTTCTAAAGTTTCCTTTTGAACCTGAGAATGTTTTTACCTCTGTTATATCATAAATGTCTTCTAAGTGATTTATAATACTCATAAATACTTCGTCAAACTTTACAATTGCGTCTTCTAAAACGTGATGAAAACCATCGTCTTCTATTGTTTCTCTTTTCTTATAGCAACTTGAAAATATCAAACTATCCGCATCAAATAATACTACCATTAGTTTACGTTTGAATAGTTAATAATTAGCTTTAAAATGTATTCGTAAATCAAGATTTCCCTTTCTGTACTGTTTACAATAACTTCTAGTTTTTCATCACTAAGACTTGAGCTTCCTTGAATTAAATTTTTTACTGCTTTCTCAAACTCTCTATCTAATACCTCTAATTTCGAGAATATTTTTATTAATGCTAACTCATTCATTTATACTTTGTTTTATTTGTTCATAATAAGCATCTGATTCATTCCATTCTTTTATCAATGCAATTTCTATTTCTTCTAGTTTTCTAACTAAAAAAGTATTTTCAGATACCTTTGCCATTGAAATACATATTTCTAAACTATTTATTATTTCTTGCTTGTCCATCTTTTTTCTTTTTTAAAGTTTCTAATTCTTTTGCTAATTTAAGAGTTTTCATTGCTTCTACTCTTAATTCTTCTTGTGTTTTGTAAATCCAGTTTTTCATATGTTTTATTTTTAATTATTACCAAAAATATGTTTCTAAATTATCATTGTCAAAATCCTGTGGCGGTCCTAATTCATATTCTTCATATGCTTTATTAAATTGTAATAAAGATAAATATATCATTCCTTTATTATTTCCTTTTATATAAAAACAAAGTTTATTTTCCATTTGAAAACCACTATAAATAATTTCTACATTTTTATATTTTAATTCTAATCCTGCTGGTATCATATGTTTTTTTATTTGTTGTTATCTGAGTACAAATATAAACAACTTTTAAACATAAAGTGTTAATGAAACGTTAAAATTTAAAATAAAAAAAAACTACCCATTTCTAGGTAGCTTAATTTGTAATATATTCCAATAAACTTTGTTTACTGATTCTTTGTTTACACCTCTTTTATGATAGAACTCAATTATTCTATTTATCCTTCTAATTGCTGATAGTTTATTTTTCATAAGTCTTTAATTTTTCTAAATATAAAATCATATCCATCGCTTCTTGTTGTGCGTGATTTATCCATTCTAAGCGTGTTAAATCAGTTCTATCTAATGTAACACCATACTTTTCTATACCTACGCTAGAACGCTCTTTAAATTGATTTATTACGCTTTCAACTATTGTATCTTTCATTATTTATCTTTTACAAATTGTCCATTAATCATTTTACCTGTTCTTTTACTTATAACATCATAAGCTGATTCTAAGCATTTTTCTAAAATTAATCCTTGCAATTTAGCCTGAATAATTATAGTTACTAAAATGTCACCTAAAGCGTCTATTATTTCTAATCTATTATCACTTTCAATAGCATCTATTAACTCGTTTACTTCTTCTAATGTTTTTTCAGCTTGTGCCTTTGGTGTCGCTTTTGTTAAAATTCCTTTGTCTTCTGCCCAAAGTTCTACTAATCCTTCTAATTCTTGGTATGTCATTTCTTAAATCTTTTTGAGTGAAACAAATATAATTCCATTGTTTTTTTCATTCCATCATTCTCTGTAAATTCTAAAGGTATATCATTTTCTTTTAGAATATGAACTTGCAAATAATTTGAAATCTGAAACTTAATTACATTGTATTTTGTTTTATTTTTAATAGGTTGAATTAAATAAGCTAAATCATTCTTATTGCATAAATGCATAGCTTGTATTTCTGCTTCTGTTGGATGGTATTTATCTTCTTTTTTTTTAGCCATTTAGTCTTAAAAACTCAGTTTCTCCGTATTCTTTGAACCATTCTTTATTTTCGTTATACTTATCAATTACTGCATTTATAAATACTAATTCGTCTAAAGAATTTGTTTGAAGTTTACCAATTATTTCGTCTATACTTCTTAAAATGTTTGTAGTTGTTTCAGGGTCTGTTTTGTAAATTATCTTAAATTCATTTCGTACAGTTTCTTCTAAGTCTTTATTTAAGCTATTTATCTTTTGCTTTACTTGTTGCTTGTATTGCTTTGTAAATGCTAAATTTTCATTTGATTCCAATAATAATTGGCTCAATAAAACTGATTTTAAATATTCTTGTTGTACTTCACTTACTTCCATTGTTTTGCTTTTTCTATTTCTAAATATGATACTTCTTTACTTATTTTATTATTGTTATTGAATTGAGTAGTGGCAGGATTCTTAAAGTTAACTTCCCAAATCGGGTCTATTTTATTTAGATTCCAAGAAAATATTCCTTCAGGAGTTGAGTTAAAATACATTGGTATGTCTAAATGCTTCAGACATTCAAAATGCATTGCGTTGTATTTTTTCTTTTCCAATAACATAGTAGAATAATGTTTCTTTCTACATTTTAATTCAAGCCTATGACCTGAACAAGGAGAATAACAGTCCCATCTAGACATTGGATTCTTTGCTTTAACTAAATCAGGATAAACATTTTCTTTTAGCCAATTAAATAAATCTATTTCTGTCCAATTATTCATTTATTTTGTATTCGTTATAAACTCTTTTTAACTCTTCAATTTTTCCTTTCCAACAACTATTACAAGAACTTATTTGTAATCGTACATTAAACACATTAAAATAAATATCTGAGATAATCTTTTGTTCAGCAGGATTTAAAGTTGTTTGTTTAGGTGATAAAAATACAGTCAATGAATTATAATCAGTTTCATTTAAACAATTAATTTGTCTATTGTAAGGAAATAACTTATTTAGTTTTTCTTTACGTTCATCGCATCCGCAATCTAATCCTGTTGCTTTGCTAAATAACTCAACAACTTTTTTAATACCCGTTGCTTTTGTTATTTTTTCTACTGTGTCACCAAGACCTTTGTCTGACATCTTTTTTACTACTTTTTTAGCCATAATTAAATTTATTTATCCTCAATATTAAACCATCCTACTATACAACCTAATCCTGTAAATACCGAAGCAGTATAAACTACTTCTGCTTTGCCTATTGGTTCCCAGTTGCAATTAATTGCTTTTATTATACACTTAACTTCTCCCACTAAAGCAAATAAAAAAATTGCTACTACTAAAACTGATAATTTTTTCATAATTTAATAAATGTTATTATAATCGTTATTAATGTAATCTTGATAATCTTTTTGTAATTTATCTTTTAAAATAGACTTGTAATTCTTTATTGAATGAAATATAGAAATCAAACTTATATTTGTTTCTTTAGAAATATCACGCATTGAAAAATCAGTATCTCTATAAAGTTTAAATAATTTTCTATCGTACCAATGCCAATTCTCTATTTCTTCATCAATTAAAAGACAAATGCTATGATACGCTTCTTGTTCTTCGATGTTTGAATCGTCAAATAATTCCCAACATCCATCAAAAGAAACTTTATTTATTTTTTTCTTTTTATTGTAGAATTGATAATATAATGACCTTAGAGTAAAAAGCATATACCCCTTGCGAACATCACCATTTACATCTATCAATTTAGTTGCATCAGCATACTTCATTAAAGCGATATAAGATTCTTGGACTATGTCCTCAGCATAGTCAAACTCTCCCATCTTTTGAATAGTATTAACCCATTCTTTATGATGCTTTGCTACTTCTTCAAGCCATTTGTATTCCATTTAAAAACTTTTTATTTTTAATCTAGCTTCTTTTTTTTCTGACTGCACTTCTTGAATTTCAAAATTAATATTAATATTGGTTAGTTCAGGGTCTTGTTTTATTAACCCATCCATAAATAATTCAAGTTGCATCCAATCATATTTAGAATCCGATTCTGTTAACTGTTGTAAATATAACAACTTTTCATTCAAGTCTTTAAAGAAACTTATTAACACTCTATTGTCTGAATGTAATAATAATGCTTTAGCAGTTGAAAGTTGTATGTCGTTTAAATGGTTTTTAATTGTTGTTTTCATTAGAATATATCTTTTAGTGGGTCATAAAATGCTCCTTCTATTTGTGGTAACCCAAACTTATTTATTTTAAAACTAAAGTTCTCAAATGATGCATTTCTTGAACGTTTGCAACTTACAGTAACTAATCCTTTGTTAACTGTATTTAATTCTAGTTGTATTTGTGTTTCTGTTTTTTTTTCTAAAAATGAACCTAAATGACCAGTTGGTTTATCTGAACCAAAATTACTGTGAATTACTGTGATAATATGACAATTCAACTCTTTTGTCCATTTCATAAGTTTTTGAACTACATTGTTTGATTCTTCAATGTTATTTACATCACTACATAAATCAGCAATACCATCTATAATGACTAATCCTATGTTTTTAGCTTCTAATTTATCATACAGATAATACTCAATAAAATCTATTCTCTCTTTGAATGACAATTGCCTTAACGCTAATGTATGATATTTATTTGTTTTTATTCCTGTCATATCTATTGGTCTTTTAAACACATTTGCAGCGTGAAAATTCCCTTGCTCAGTATCAAAATGTATCAAATGTTTGTCATTTCTATTTGACTTCAAATCACCACAAAATGATTCTAAACTTTCAGCTAAATATGCAGCAGATAATAATGATACAAAAAAAGTTTTCTTTGATTTTGGTGGTGCTTGTATAAAACTAAAGTTTCCATAAGTTCCAATTGGAATTGGGTATTCAATTACACCATCTTTAGTTTCGTATTCTTTTGTTCCGAATGATATTGCAGGCTCAGGATATGTTATTTTTTCCAAAGGATTAATAAAACATTCCTCCTCATACATTTGCATTAACATTCTTTTTGCTTCTTCGTCCATTTGTTTGTTTGTTTAAAAAAAGGGGACTTTTACATCCCCTATGAATACTAAAATGGCAGGTCAGATGCTATTTCTTCTTTAGTTGCTTCAGCTTTCTTTTCAGCAGTTTTAATACTACCATCTGTCCAAACAACTGTTCCGTTTCCTAAGTAGTTTTTAGTCTTTTTAGCTTCACGTTCTTCTTTAGTTTGTGAATCAATTGCAGAAACATTTTGTCCCCATTGGTTTGAATCGTCATTTACTGAAACTGTGAAATTATAGTAAACCGCTCCATCTTTTCCTTGAACAAATTTCTCTTTTGGCAACTTGTCTACTCTTAAACTTAAATTAATTAATGCACTCATAATATTTATTTTTATTTACTTTGCTTACCTTTTTTTACTGTTGTCAGCTTTTCAGTTATTATTATTTAGTTAACTCTTCTTTGACTTCTTTAGTCATTTTATATTTAGATTCAATGGTTACAATATTACCACCATTTTTTAAATATTCAACTGCTTTTTTAAATTCAGGTGTATTTTTATTTAACCATTTTTTATCATCTGTTTTTGATTCTGTTTTGTCGTGCTTATTACTTGCATCAGGGTCTTGTGTGTCATCAATTAATAGTAAGTTACCTAATGCGTATTTCTTAGCGTAAGAACTAGCAGAACCATATTTTTGTGGCATTTGCATTCCTTTCTGTTCTAAGTCGATACCAACTACTGCTGATGCTGATAATTCATTTACTCCATTATTATCGTAAATAATAGCTTCAGATAACATAATTGGAGGGTCAAAACTAATCATTTTTTCTTTAATAATAAAACTAACTTTATACTTTTCATTAAAAGGCTTTAAGGCTTCTAATATATCCTCAGCACTTCTAAAGTTATATTTACCAAAACTGTTAAATTTTGATTTGTTTGCTTTAAATTCTTTTTGAATAATTGATAATTTTTCTTGTAATAACATATTTTCCATTTTATTTATTTTTTATAACATTTACCTATTTCTTGAATCCTAGAATCATTTAACGCATTAATTACTCCTGAGTAAGTTGCGTCGATTACTAAATTAAAATCTTTTTCTACATTTGAACAATAATTTTTTGTGTGATATAAAACTATTACTCTTGGATTAGAACCATAATCAGCAGAAACTTTTTTACTTACTATTTCATCACAACTACAATCCTCTTGTATTAACTCATTATTTGTGCAACTAAATAACGTTGTTATAATAATTGCTGAAAATAAAACTTTTTTCATTTTAAGGTTGTTTTAAGGTGTAAATTTCTTTTTTTATTATAGTCTTATATTCTTGCGTACATTGTTCGTCTAAAGCTTCAAAAATGTATTCAGTAAGAATGTTGTTTTGATTTTCAAGTTCACATATTCTATTTTGCAAACTTTGGATTTGAAACCTTTGGAAATCTAGTAAATCTTTCATTATATTAGTGATATTAAAGTTGTGTATAATGTTATTAGTATAAACATAAATACTAATGATGCTCCGAAATCTTTTAAATTGTTTTTCATAATTTCTATTTGTTTGTTTGTTGAGTACAAATATATAAATGTTTTTTAAATATTGGTTATTTAAAACTGTTAATATTTTGTTAATTTTATAACTTAGTATAAACGTAATAAATAAGACTTTTTATAATTTATAAATTTACTACGCTTATACGATATTAGCAGTTGTAGGTAAGTTTGCTCAACTTTGGTGCCAAAGTTACGCAGGTAGGTTTTTTAATTCTTCTCTTACTTCTATCAGGTGTTTTAATAAAGGATTCATAATATCTAGATAAGTTTTTATTGGCGATGAAAGTGCAATATGAATATCTTTAAATCCTTTATCAAATAATGATTCGTGGTATTTTATTATTTCATTAACAGCAATTAACGCACATTGTTTAGCGTTAAATTTACCTATTTCCATCGTCATTTTGTCTATTAAATCTTGTGCTTCTTCTTTTGGTGTCATAATTAGTGGTGTTAAAAAACCTACCTACAACAATATATTGTAGCAATTAAGGCTTTGGTTATTAATTTGATTATTGTTTTGTACTTTTAAAATTTGGTCTTTAATCGAAGCATAAGGTGTACTTTTCCTTAACTGCTACAATAATGAACGTTAACAAACAGTTTGCTACAAAGGCTTTTTACCACACTTGAAACATTCCTCATTAAATGTTTGACTTGGGCATAATTTGTTACCACAGTGCTTGCAAACCAATTTGTTAACATCAGTCTTGCATAATGGCTCATTTGTTTTTTCTTTACTCATAATTTTTGCATTTAATGATTAGTTTATATTTGTTTGCAATAGTTTTAATTCAGCCACTAAGCAAGGATACCTTCCGTTAACAACTATAATAGCTAGTTGTTGCTTTCAATTATTATCTTTGATTCTTTACCTTGTTTTTTTAGTTCTAAATTAATTGATTCAACAGCCTTATCAAATCCGTCATTTATTCCTTCAACGTAGTAAGTTTTTATTAATTCTTTTTTTGTATCTTTTCTTGTTTGTAACTGAAAGCAACTGAGAGAAAGTATTAGAAAAATTATACCGAATGGTGTGTAAGGAGATTCAAAACTAATTGCAAATGGTTTAATACTTAATGTTGGTTTAGAGCTATAAATAATAAAGAATAGACTAAATAAAATCCAAAATGATGTTTTCATAAAATTACAGTTGTTAACAGTTGTTTGGCACTATTGCCGTTTAGTTTTTCAGCTGAAAATCCGCTGGTAATATTAAATTTATTTTTCATAATTCCGTTCACGTTATCGGCAACAGATGCCAAGCAACCTTCCGTTATATTCCAGCTTGGTTGGAGTCGATATACGTATTCTTGTAGTACTCCTCTGCGTTTTTAATAGAATAACTAGGTGGCAATGCTAAACTTTTAGTAACTCCGTCTATTCTAGCGTCCATAATTTGCTGTTTTTCTTTTTCTAAATTACCTCCGTTCCAAAAATAGTTCACATCGTAATCACTTGGAGAGCATCCGTATTTTTTTACGTAATAGTTATACCATTCTAAAAAATCTTGTCCTGCTGTTTTCATAATGTTTGCGTTTAAAAAGCCAAGAATATAACACTGCATAACAGTAATTACGGCTTGGTTGATTAATTTAATGTTTAGTTTGTACTTGGTTTTATTAGTCTTTAATTTGGAGTTTCAGGATTTACTTATCCGTAACTTCTGTTATGCGATTCCGTTAACAGCAAGATTAAGCGTTAGCGTCTAAAATAGACTTCATTTGTATATCAACCCATTTTCTAGCGTTTTTATAATCGTTTTCATTTGGACTTCTAAAAATAGATCCGAAATCTTTATTTAAAAGTCTTATATGCATATTCATTTCTACATCTAATTTATAACTAGATACCTTGTATATCTCAGCCTGTACTTTTCCATAGCTAGGAAAAATTGAAAAACCATATTCTGTTCCATTTACTTTCATAATATTTTTGTTTTTTAAATGCAGTTCAGTTTACATAATTCCACGCTGAAATTATAGCGGCTATCCGTTATATTCCAGCTTCTATATTGTCGCCAAATGTTTCTTTATAATAATTTTCTTCTGCTTCCCAATCTCCATCAAAATCATTTCCAGCATCATAAGCATCAAAAATTTGTTATTTTTCAACTTCTTTAAACATTTCTAATTGTGATTTAATTTCGCACATTGTTGGAGATCCATTTACTTTTTCGTAATCTAAAATCCATTTTTCTAATTGATTCATTGCTGATTTCATAATTTCTATTTGTTTATTTCTATGGTGTAAATATACAACATATTTAAACATATTGATTTTTAAATTTTGTTAAAATTTTGTTAAAACTTTTTAAGCATAAAAAAACCCCTAATTAAAGGGGCTTTCAACAAACAAAAGTCGAATAGATTATACTGCGATTTCGGCCACAATATATTAAAGTAGCTTCTTATTTATTACCCTTCGAGCGGTGGCTACTAATGCTATTCATATTAAAACAGGAAAGAAAGAATTTTATAACATAGAAACCTTTTCAGTATAATAATCAATCATATCAATTAAATCTACATCAGCAAATTTAACTATTTGTTTTGATTTTAAATACATTTCTTCAGATAAGTTATTACCAAGATATTGACTAAAAATATATTGTTGACCCTGATTAGTGATGTTGCAACCATAACATTGAACACCAACATTATTCTCATCCCATCTAGTAGAGTAATGTCTTCTACTCATAAAATGACCACATTGCAATTTTTTATAATGGTCTTTTTTACCACAAGTAATACACTCAGCAATATCATTCACCGCATCCTTGCGTCTTATGTATTGACTAAACACAGTATCTAGTTTTGTAACTAAAGATTTACGAGTAGGTTTCTTCATATACAAATGTAATATTACGTTTTAAACATTTCGGTTAATAACTTTATTTAAATCATTGCAATTTTGTCAAAAAAAAACTGTAAATTTGTAATGTTCTTAAAAACTAAATAAATAACTAAAAAATATATTTAAAATAAGTAAACAAAAATAAATTAAAATAAGCGAACAAAAATTTTAGGGAAAATTATGCTTTAAACTTAATTGACCGATATAAAAAATAAATTAATGGTAAAATAAGTAACCATAAATAAACAAAATAATTTGCTTTTTTATTTACTTTTTTTTCTTTTATATTTTCTTTAGTTGTTAAATGTGTCTTATTCTTTTCAGTTGTTATTTTAGACACGTTTTTAGATGTTATTTCTTCTTTATTGTATAAACTATTAACTTTACTATTTTTAACGCTTAAAACAACGTTTTTGTATTTAATACCGTTTATTTCAATTGCTTTTGATGTGTCTATTGGTTTAATAGTTATTTCATTTATATCTGAAAATATACTATAATTAATTTTAGATTCTTTTTTTTCTGAAATAGTATCTTTAATAGTAATTAATTTTTCAACTAAACTATCTTTTTTTATTTCTGTTTTATTTATATCTACTTTTCTAGATGCACAACTAAAAAAAAGTGCACCACATATGATAATACTTATTTTAAAATAAGTATTATCATATGTG
>Ga0208303_1000123_pt1 | contig 32328 bp, 64 predicted proteins | sample CB_VirMetaG_2_FD_184537 | JGI IMG/M metagenome (GOLD analysis project Ga0208303, IMG submission 184537) | Freshwater to marine saline gradient viral communities from Chesapeake Bay - CB_1504_2 Viral MetaG (SPAdes) (version 4) | ecosystem: Environmental > Aquatic > Marine > Coastal | place: USA... | reverse complement strand
TGCTAAGAACTTTAAGACAAGGTTTATTCTAGGTTGTGGAATTATACTTAATGGAATACCTAGACTACTTCCTATGGTTATTAATAAAAAAGGCGATTGGATAGGTAAAATTGTCTAGGTTAAGGCTACAGAGAACGACTTTAAAGGCTACTGACAAGCAAATAGGTGGGAAGCACTACAAGGAATATAAAATCCAACCTATTGAGTTTATAGTCGCAAATAAACTTGATTTCATACAAGGTAATATTATAAAATACGCACTTCGAAAAAAAGATGGAGAACACCTTGATGAGAAGTGGAATAAGATAATTCATTACTGCGAATTAGCAAAAGAGTTGCAAAATAAAAAATAAGGAATATTAGGAATGAATGAACTTTACTCATTTTATTTACTCTGCTCTTGTGTTATATTGGATAACATTATTATTTTTAACAAGTAACACATATTTATGATTTTTAGTTTATTGAATAACCCACTTACAAAATTAGCAGTTGGTAAAGTAACTGACCATTTTAAACACAAAGCTGAAAAAGTTAAAACAATACGAGCCGCAGAAATAGAAGCCGCAAAAGATGTAGATATAACTAGAATTAAAAGCCAAGATAAAAGTTTTAAAGATGAACTTTTACTCGTGTGGCTAATTGGAATGTTGAGTACTGGATTTTTTGAAAGCACTAGAGATAACTTTGAAGAATGGGTAAGAATAATAAACGATTTACCTGATAGTGTTTGGTATTTAGTTATTATAGTATTTACTGCAACTTTCTCTACCAAGATGACAGATAAGGTTTTAAATAGAAACAAAAAGAAGTAATATGTCCTAATGGACATAGACGCAGTAATTATAGATTTAGAATTTCAATTAGAAACAGTACATAATCCTTATGGGCATTTTGTTAATTTTAGATTTATAGATGTAACTCCTAATAAAACTAAATTATTGAAAATGATTTCTGATATACAGAAGCATCCAGAAGTTGATCTAATAGATTATAACTATACTGAAACTCCTATCACATCTAAAACTAGCATAAAATATTTTGATATTACTAAACATTAAATAGGGTGGTAAAGAGAGAGCAAAACCACCCCACCAAACTGTTAACTCTCGCTAACAACTTTATTCACTAACTGATTAACAAGGGAGCAATCCAATTCTCGTTAGTGAAATTCATTAAACTTTACTATTCAAAGCTAAATCTCTTTTTAACTCTGATTGTTTTAAACTGACATATCTATCTATATTGGCATATTTATATCTAGCTTTAATTAATTCTTTTTCTGTTTCTGCATATTGTTCAACAATCATTTTATAGTCTTTATCTATTCTAGCTTCATGTTCAGCTTCAGACATAGTTTTAACTAATTTCTTATGTTTAATTACACACGCAGAAAATACTGCTTTTCTACCCTCATCTAAAATAATTACTTTCTTTTGCCACTCTGCCCATTCGTTAGATGCTTCTTCTAATTTTTTATATAATTGATCACTTAATTGGTTGCTCATTCTTTTTCTCCTTTAACATATATTTTAGTGTACTTGTTGTTGGGTTAAAATCTAATTTATCACAAGACATTAGACTAATTGCTATAACAATCATAAATATTATAGCAACTATCTTTACGACAAGTCTATTGTATTTTCTGTGTATTGAATGACCAAATATTATCATGGATACAACAACATTTCCTCTGCTTCTTTTTCTAATTGTTTTATTTGTTGTTTAAGATGTTTGTTTTCTATTTCATATTTTTCAGCCAAACTTCTTTGTTGTTTAACTTCTAAATATAAGGCTTGTACTTCTTCTTCTTTTATAGCCATGTTTTTTTTTAATTTATAAATTTCTTTATCTTTAGACGAACCAACTTCATTTTCAAAAGTTTTATCAAAATCAAGCATAATTAAAACAATAAGACTCCTAATATAAATCCAGATATAAACCATACAATTTCTGTACGATAATATAAAGACCAAATATTTACTTTTTTAATTATTTTTTTCATAATTAAAATGGTATCTCGTCATCCATATCATTCATATTCTGTACTGGAACAGCATTATCTGGTGCAGAGGGTTGAGCCTGTGTCATTGGTTGTGGTGTGTACTGTGGAACAGTTTGACCAATAGGTTTAAATCCATCTACATTAGCACTAGGCTTATAAGGTTTAATCATAACCAAACAAATAATCTGTTCAAGATTACCTTTTGCATATTGAGGTGGATTTTGCATTTCCTGTGTTTTAGTCATATACTTTAAAACATATCCAGCTTTAGTATATTCTTGAACTTCAGGTGTATTAAACCAATCATTAACTTGTGATAACCCATATTTTCTTTTGGTTAAACTACAAGTAAATTTCACTTTACTAGCTTCTCCACTATACTCATATTTAGGGCTTTGATTTCCTGTTGGGAATAATCTCATTGATAATCCGCAGAATGGTTTGTCAAATTTAGTTTTTTCGTACATTTTGTTTTCCTTTTTTTAGTTTATATTGACGTACTGACTCGTTAAACAACAACTCGGACTTATGACAACTTAATAATCCAAGAAATGCTTTTAAGTGTTCCTTTTTATATAAGACATGTCTAGCTTCAAAATCTCCACTATCTTTAGGGAGTCTAACTATATACATCTTATTTATCTTCTTTCCTGTTTGTTCTTCATAGGCCAACTTATATCCATGTAGTTGATGAACCATATTTAGAAACAAACCTTTTGAAGTTTTTATATCTATTAGCCATAGGTTATTCTGTGAGTCTTTAGCAATTAAGTCTAAAGTTCCACAAAACCCACGTTCAGAATATAAAACCTTTTCAGACTCAACAACTTTTAACTTATGTTTAGTCCAAAACCTTTTAAACTTCTCAAAGCAACTTAATATTACAGGGTCGCTTGGGTCAGTAAATTTCTCGCCTTTAAGCCACATCTCACAAAACTTATGCACCATAGAGCCAATATTTAAAATATTATCTCCTGTCTTTCTTGCATTAGATTTAGCATTAGTAACTATCTTTTGTATTTGATCTATTGGAATACCTGATCTTTCCATTTCAGTTTTAATAGCATTAACTTGGGTGTTAATCTTCCAATTCTCTATGCTGGACTTGCTAACTTTCCAAGTAATGTACTCATTCCAACTACATAATCGTTGTTATGTATATAGACGTGCTTTTCTTCGTTAAACTCAATCGTATGGCCATGCTCTAGCTTATGTACTGGCATTATTGCTCTCCTTTTTTTTAGACCATTTTAATTGTTGACTCATTTTCATAATATCAGCAGTTATTAAATCACTTTTAATTAATTCAAGTTCTTTTAATATATGATAAATTTCATTTCTTTGAACCCAGCCACCATCATAAATATATTCTATTGATTTAATTACTTTATTTAATTGTTGTTCTGTTGTCCAAAGCACATCAAACATTGTTTTAGTTTTTTTTTTAACCATTATTTTCTCCCTTATATTGTTTTTTATTTTTAGCTTTAGAAGTAATTATCGCAGAATATTCTTCAATGTAATATTCGTGCTTATGTGAATTTCCACTTATTACTCTATCCATAGCTTTGATTCTCTTATCTTGCCACGAAATCTTGTCTTTGGATAAATCCATTCTCTCTCCTTTTAGTTAGTAATGTTAAGTCTTTCATTATAATTGGTTTAACCCAATAGTCAAAAGTAACATTAAAGTATTCTGACAAAGCTAATAGGGTAATTGGATTTGCTAAATTAGAACCCTTTTCATACTTTTGAATTTGTTGAAAACTTACATTAATTACTTTAGACACTCTTGTTTGAGTCATCTTATTAACCAATCTTATTTTCTTTAATTGTAATCCTATAATGTGAGTTACAATCTTATCGTTATGTTCTCTACTAATATTCCATTCTTCTAATAAGTTGTTAATGGATATATTAATTTCTTCTATTGTATTATTTTTTTTCATATTTTCCTTTTTAATTTAGAACTGAATGTCCTCTATTCGTTAAACATTTTCTTATTAATGATTCTTTTTTAGTGTCCATTGTTGGACTCAAAGACCAATAAACAATGTTGCCAACAAAAGTAGTATTTTCTTTTGCTAGTGTTTTACAATGTTGCATATCGTTTGTTATTTCTTTTGCTTGGTCGTTATTAAATGTACCTGATCTTCCAGCAGTATCTATTACAGGTTTATACGCACACGCAGATAATAGGGTGCAAGAGATCGCTAGGGTAAGTATCGTTTTTTTCATATCTATTCCTTTTCTAATTAAATAATAGCTTCGTGAAATTTAACTTGATGTAATTTCCAAGCCACTACTTTTTTTTTCTCCTTGATTGCTAACAGCTTCTGCAACAAATCCTTTTCTCTCGTTATGAACTTGTCGTACTGTCGTTGCAACTTTGGAAGTTTCTTGTCCATTGTGCTTTCCTATGGTTGTTGTTAATTCACATAAGGGCATATCCTTATTAAATATTATATTAAATCTTTTAGATAGTTCTTTTGTGAATGTTGAGTTACTAGGTATTCTCATTATGCTCTCCCTTTGTGTTGTTCTTGTTTTATATTAAACTCATTTAACAAGTCTAAAAATTTTTCTATGGTATTAATTTTAATTTCTTTGCCATAAAACCAATCTTCAGAATTACCAAAAGGTTTAAATGGTTTATTATTATAAACCAAATTACAACCTTGTGATTGTACTTCAGCATCAACAGGAATTGTCCATCTATATATTTCTCCATTATCATTAGTATCATCATAATCTAATAGACCCTTTTGAACTAAAGAACCAAATACACCTTTTAATGTTTCAATACTAAATTTTAGACTTTCAATATCTATAAATTCAGAATTACAAATATGTGCATCTGTTCCATCATTGTTAGTAATTAACTCTTGTGCTAATAGAGTTTCTTTATCAGTTAAAGTTATCATGCTCTCTCCTTGTTTAGTGTTAGTTTTATTTAACATACAATAAATGTATAAGTTTTGAGTTGTATTGTAAAGTGCTAAAAAGCTAGTAAAATAGCCACTTTTTAACTTATTTAACCCCCACAAGTTTAATTTCTTGTTTTATTTACAAATCAAGTATAGAAAACGAATCAATTAAAGATATGAATATAAATAAAAAAATGTTAGAGAGAATTATCTCGCAAGAGATAAGTATTTATATTTTCATATCATATATACTATTGTGTTGGGTTTGGACTCTCTCCTAAACCCAGCACTTAAACAGAGAGGAAGATATGAAACAATTAGATATATTTGATACTGATTATAAATCGCACAACTATACCGATACTAGCAAATCTGCCTATAACAAACAAAAGCCAAAATTAAAGACTAAAAGAGAGCAAGTCTATGATCTTATAAAACTTAACGCACTAACTAATTATGAAATATCAGATGAGTTAGATATACCTTTATCAAGCTGTTGTGCTAGAGTTAGAGAACTACAAATTTTAAACTTGGTAGAAGATTCAGGTTTAAGACGAGAAACTAAATATGGAAAACAAGCGATAGTATGGAGAGTAAAATGACAATAATAAATAGACAATGGGCAATGCCTAATAAAAACACATTTTCAATTAAACCTATCAAAGATTTAATAGAAAGATATTTAATAGGTAAATGGATAGACCCATTTGCTAATGATAGTATATTCAAAGATAAATTAATTACTAATGATCTAAATTCAGAATATAATACTGATTATAATTTAGATGCTTTAGAGTTTTTAAAACAATTTAATGATAATTCTATTGATGGAATATTATTTGACCCACCATACTCTATTCATCAAATAAATGAAGTTTATGATGGTTTTGGTAAAATAAAACAATTTTCAAGATATGCACATGAGATTAAAAGAATTATAAATCCTAAAGGTTATTGCATTTCTTTTGGTTGGAATACTAATGGTATGCCTTATGAAATGAAAATTGATAAAATTAAACACAAAACTAGTTTTGAAAAAAATAAAAAAGAAATATTAATTGTAGCACATGGTGGTTGCCATAATGATACTTTAATAACAGTAGATCAAAAAGTGTAATATGGCAAAGAAAAAAGTAGCAACAAAAGCCGAGAGAGAGCATTTAAGTAAGGTTGCTTCTTTAGGGTGTCTGGTGTGTCAAAGACCAGCTAATGTGCATCACATAAGGCCTGTTGGCTTGGGAATGGCCATGAGATCGAGCCACTACCAAACTATCCCACTTTGCAGAGATCATCATCAAGGACAATTTAGTATTCATAACTGTAAGCAAGAGTTTGAAGCTATGTATGGTACAGAACACGAAATGTTACGAAAAACTTTAAAGGAAGTTGAGAGTATAGAAGAAGCAAATAATTTTTTTAATTATAACAATGGAGAGAATAATGGCTGAAATGAGAGAGGAACACTTTGAGGTAGTATCTAGTAATCGTGCTAGAGAATACGAAAAAACAAAAAAAACATTAAACATAATTAAGACACTATTAAATAGATACTCCAAAAAACAATTAATTGAAATGATTGAGAAAGAGAGTAAGTAATGGCTAAACGATCTGGTTATTTTTTAGTTTATAGGGATATATGGCGATCTCCTGTATTTAAGAATCTATTACAATGTAGTTGTTGGATATATTTTATATCATCTGCATCACACCAAGATAAGACATTAAAATTTTTAGGTAATGAGATATTTGTTCGTAGAGGAGAAATGATTATGCCTTTACGAGTAACTGCTAAAAGATTCGGTATGACTTATTCTGAAATGCGATCTTTTATACTACGGCTTGTGCGTAGAAAAATGATAAGCACTAGAACGACCCACTTACAGCCCACTAACAACCACAAGAGCAGAAAAGTAACTCTAATAAGCCTTGTTAATTATGACAAATATCAGTATGTAGATTCTGAACAACCACTTACAGACCACTTATCGCAACAAGTACTAATAAACAATACTAATACACATATACTAAATAGTAAGTCTAGCAAAGATAAGGGTGTGAATAGTGGGTATAAAAATATCGGAGATTGGGGTCAATATACTATCTTGTTGAAAAACAATAAGAAATATTTAAAGCACAAATGGAAAGACGAGCCGATTAAGGATTATGAATGAAAGCAATACTCCGAATTTTTAAATATTGTAGAAAACGAATAATTGCATTAAGTATAGAAAACCGACAACTCAAATTACAAAATGAATATTTAAGAGCCACATTAAACAAAGATGAATATACCAAGCATTAAATATGGCAGAAATAAGATCACAGTACAATTCAAAATATTACAAGACTTATATGGTTTCTATGAGCCAAATAAAAACTTGTTAGTAATAGATAAAAGGGTAAAAGGATTAAAGCTATTCAATACGATAATGCACGAGTTATTTCATATAATTATTAATCATGCCGACATAGATGTAAATAAACGAGGAGAAGAACCTATTGCACAAGCTGTGGGAGATGGGTACGAGAAAGTATTTAAACAAAACCCTAAACTATGGACTTTACTAACAAAATTGTTAAAATAATCCTATTATGAAAAGCGACATAAATAAGACAAAAGACACAATTAAGACAAAGTCTATGGGCAGACCCAATAAAAAGGTAGATGAGAAAGTAATAGCAAATTTAAGCCAAATAGGTTGTACCCAAGAAGAAATAGGAAGTGTTGTAGGAATATCTGCTAGAACATTACAAAGAAGATTCTCCGATTTAGTAGAGGAAAATAAAAACATTGGTAAAGCTAGTTTAAGAAAGAGAATGTGGGCTAGTGCTTTAAAAGGCAATCCCAATATGATGATATGGTTATCTAAAAACTATTTAGGTATGAAAGACAGAACAGTACAAGAAACTATTGTTGAACCTTTACCATTAATCATAGAAGCTAAAGCTGAAGAAATAGAAGATGGCAAAAACAAAGGGTAATGTATATGGTGCTGTCGTACTATATGAAAAGAAACATAAAAGAACTTCAATAGGTGGTGGGAGAGTTAAAACATCAACTATGAATAAACACAAACGCAAATCATATAAAAAATATAAAGGACAAGGAAAATAGATATGCAAATAGATCAAAGAATAGGTGCTAATATTAATTTAAGATTAAGATTACAAAGAGATGAAGCAAGAGAAGAATTAGAAAAAGCAAAAATACAAAGAGATATAGCAATTAAAAAAAATGATAAATTAGCAAATGTAATTGTAGATTTAAGGAAACTAATAGAGCATGGAAAAGAAACGAAGTAATTTTTATTCTAATGGAGAGTTTATTCCATATCAGATGCCACAGGATTTTAGACCAGCAACAAGAGAGGGTAGTTGTGGTAACTGTGGACTCTTTTCAAATAAGCATGGCTTCTGTGGACTCTATAAAACAAGAGCAGTTAAAGATACTTATGTTTGTAACAAGTGGAGAAAAAGACACTTTAAAAGATAATCTTTAAATTTATATTGTTGTGTGATATTTATGCCATATGGCTAAATATAAAAATAGAACTGTAAAACTTAATAAACCATCAAGAGGAGATGTTAAGAAGTTCAAAGTATTTGTAAAAGACAGAAGTACAGGCAGAGTTAAAAAGGTTAATTTTGGTTCTAAAACTATGTCTATTAAGAAGAATATACCAGCTAGACAAAAGAGTTTCTTTGCAAGATTCAGGCCTATCTTGGCCAAAGTTAAAGGCCAGAAGAATTTATCTCCAGCTTATTGGGCAATACAATCATGGAAAAAAGGATTTAAGATATAATGGATAAGTTTTTTTATACAGTATTTGGTGCAATAGATAATGCAGTATTATGGGTAACAACTTTATTTGATGCTAGATGTAAATGTAAAAAGAAGAAAAAGTAATTTATGAGGATAACAACTATGAACTATTATTTTACAGGAGTCTTAATTGTATTACTTTGTTTACTAACTTTATGTGTAAAACCAGCACATTCAGGTTCTACTCAATCAAATGTATCAGGTTCTAACACTGCAATCGAGGGTGGTTATGAATCTACTGCAACTACCACTTACCAATCAGGGTCATCATCTAATAGCACAACAACTTCTACTTCAAATTCTAATATTAAGTCAGCACCACCAACTGCATCTGCACCATCATTTTCTGCACAAAGTCAAGATGTCTGTGCAACTGGAGTATCTGCTGGAGTCCAAACATTTGGAATAGGTGTATCAGGTGGTAAAACATTTAGAGATTTAAACTGTGAAAGAATTAAATTAGCAAAAGTATTATATGACTTTGGCATGAAAGTAGGTAGTGTCGCCTTATTATGTCAAGACGAGAGAGTCTTTGAAGCTATGATTAATGCTGGAACTCCATGCCCGGTAGATGGAAAGATTGGTAAAGACGCATTAGCTATATGGAATAAATACGAATTTGAAAGACCAGACTATAAGACTTATGTTAAAAGAATTAAGAAAAGAGAAGTAATAGATAAAAAATTAGAAAAAGAAAAAGTAATTATACCTCTAAAAAAACCAGTTAATTGGAATAATCCTAAATGAAAATATCAGAAAATACATCAGTAAGTATGCCAATGAAAAATATGATTGGTATTATTATAGCTGTTGCAATGGGTGTCTTTGCATATACAGAAGTTACAGCTAGACTTACAAGTTTAGAAACAAGTAGAGAGTTATTTCAAGCTGATCTACTTAAAAAAAGTGAACAATTACCAACCGATCAGGAACAATATATGTTGATAGAAGATTTATACAAAACAACAGAAAAATTAGAAATAACCCAAGAGCAAAATATGACAAACAAAGTTAATATAGAATTTTTAAAAGCACAATTAGAAAAAGCTTTAGATGATGTTGAACAATTAAAAGATAAAGTAAGAGCAAATGGTAATGGAGTACATTAATGTTAGAGATGGTAATTGGTTTGCTTATGATTGTAAATGGAGAGATAAAAGAACATAGAATACAAGAATCTATGAGTGAATGTTTAAAAGGTAAAAGAGTTGCTATGCGTGGTAATAATTCTAAAAATGTTGAATATCAATGTATTAAATCAATGGCAGAAACAGAAATATATTTAGGAGAAAAATCAATTAAAAAACTTATATTAAAATGAAGTGGTGGGGTTATATACTTCTTGGTGGTTTTATATGGTTAATGCTATCTTGGTTTGCAAGTTCAGTAGGTTTAGCAGAAGAAAAAACAACAAATAATTTAATAACTAATGGCAACTTTGAAACAGGAAATGCTAATGGTTGGACTACAAATGGAAATGTCCAAGTATTAAATGATTGCTGTGAACTCAATGATGTATCATCAAACTATGATTTAGAGTTTGGAGATAGTGGGTCAATAGAACAACAATTTAATTTAACGACTAATTCTATAAATCAAAATATGTTAGATAATGGTATTACTCTTAACAGCACAGTAGAAGTACAAAATGGAGAATGTGGAGTAGCTGGTTGTTGGGGTGGTCAAGGTAATGCAGATTCATTTACAATTACATTAAAAATAAAAGACTCAGATGGTAATGTACTTGCTACAAACACTACTATTAGAACAGATGTAACAGGAATCAATGGTGCTAATTTTACAGATAGACTTATATACAATGGTCAGGACTCTAATTTAGGCAATCTTAATATAGCTGGAACAGATGCTAACGCACCCTCTAATTTGGGTGGTGCAAATGTAGATAATATAGTTGTAACTATGACTTATGATGATGAAGTTATATCTAACGAAATAATAGAAGAAATAAATAATGTTTTTGAGGAATTACAAAAAGAAACATTTAAAGAAATAAAATTAGAAAAAGAATTTACATTTGAGATTAAAGAAGAACCTAAACTAGAAGAAGTATTTGCAGTAGAAGAATCTATTGAGATTGTATCTATGCCAGAAAAAGAACCAGAAATTATAGAGGAGAAACCAGAGATTATGGAAGAAACTATAATTGAGGAAAAGCCAGAAGAAGAAGTTATTACTAAACAAATCATGGAAGAAGTTGTTGAAGAAAAAGAAGAAGAAATACAAGAGAAAGAAATAGTTGAAGAATCTACTGAAGAAGCACCTAAAAAAGAAATTAAAACAAAAGTAGCAAAGAAGAAAACAAAGAAACCTAAAATAGACAAGATTATGGCAAAGGTAGATGAACAGATTAAAGATAGTGCCAAAAATTTACAAATTAAAAATATTATTAAATTAGATGCTATGCAGAATGACCAAGCATCATTATCTTCTTACAATAATACTGAGTTTTATAAGTCTAAAGATATTTATTTGAATCAAATAGAGATATTTGATAATAGGTCTATATATGCCAATGTTGATTTAATAGAATATACTGCTAATGATATAATGGAAGTTAAGATAAAGAAATTAAACGAAATAAAGTATCGAAAGAATATGTTACTTTTACAGATACAGGAGTTAAAAAATGGTTAAAGATATTAAAAAAAACCTTACAAACATAGTTGTAATAATTGGACTTATAGGAAGTATAGGTGCTGGGTTTGTTAAGTATGGAGAAATTATGACTAAAATAGATGTATTAGAAAACGCATCTAAAACAGTTGATCTATCTATGGTTGCTGTATTAGAAGAAAAAGTTAAAGCATTAGAAAGTGTAGATAACACACATGGTCATACTAAAATTTTAGTTAATGAAGCTGAAATAAAATTATTAAAAGTTCAAATTGAAGAAATAAAAATAAGCAACAAAAACCCACTTCAATAATGCACTATGTATTAGCCTTTAGTATCTGCTCTGCAATCACTGGTTTTTGTAATAGTACAGCATTAGTTCCTGTGAAGTTTAATACATGGTCTGAATGTGTTATAGGTGGAAGTCAATTAACTATTGAATATGTAACAAAAATGGAAGATAAAATTAATAAGGATAAACTCTATATCACTTATTTTTGTAATGAAAATATCTCTGACAAAACCCCAACTTAAAGTATCATCTAGTAAAGCAAGATTTAGAGTTCTTATAAGTGGTCGTAGATTTGGTAAAACATATCTTTGCATAACAGAGATGATGAAATACGCATCACAACCAAAGAAAAAAATATGGTATGTAGCACCAACCTTTAAGATGGCTAAAGAGATTGCATGGGCAAGTCTTAAAGAAATGCTCAATCAGTTTAATTGGATAGAAGATATTAACGAAACAACAATGACTATTACGATAAGAAAATCTAATAGTACAATCTCATTAAAGGGTGCAGATAACTATGACTCATTAAGAGGCTCAGGTATTAACTTTTTAATATTAGATGAGTTTGCAGATATAGATAAACGAGCTTGGTTTGAAGTTTTACGTGCTAGTGTTTCTGATACACTTGGAAGTGTTTTAATGTGTGGAACTCCTAAAGGTTATGGTAATTGGAGTTATGAAATGTATCTTAAAGGTAAGCAAGATGATGAATGGGATAGTTACCAATTCACTACTATTCAAGGTGGAATGGTTACAGAAGAAGAAATAGAACAAGCTAAACAAGATATTGATATTAGAACTTTTAGACAAGAGTTTGAGGGTACTTTTGAAAACTATGCTGGAAGTGTTTATTACAATTTCCACCCTGTTGATAATGTAGTTAAAAAACAGATTAATTGGGAAAAACCTTTACATATAGGAATGGACTTTAACGTAGACCCAATGTCAGCTTGTGTTGCACAATTAGAGCAAGATAAAATATTTTTTTTAGATGAAGTTATTATTTATGGAAGTAATACAGACGAAATGGTGCAAGAATTAAGAGATAGATATGGAACGAAGATTCCAATATTTATATATCCTGACCCAGCTTCTAAACAAAGAAAGACATCTGCTGGTGGAAGAACTGATTTATCAATTTTACAAAATGCTGGATTTAAAGTTAAGGTCAAACATAAGCACCCAGCAATACGAGATAGGGTCAATGCAGTAAATTCAAAACTCAAAGATTCTAATGGGGTTAGACATATTTTTGTTTCACATTCTTGCAAAACCTTGATAAAAGGTTTACAAAGACAAATATACAAAGAGAATACAAATATTCCTGATAAGGAAGATGGATTCGACCATATGAATGACGCACTAGGTTATATGATTGATTACTTAAAACCATTGACTACACAGGCTAAATTTAATTCTCCGACAAGATGGACAATGAAATAAATTATGGCATATAACAGAGATTCAATTACAGAACTTCATACAGATTATCAAGAAACAGTTACTAATTGGCAGTATTACATTAGATCATATAATGGTGGTTATGATTATATGGTAGGACAATATTTAAGCAGATATAATTTAGAATTAGATAATGAGTTTAATCAAAGACTTGCAAACACTCCATGCGATAATCATTGTAAAAATATTATTCAAATTTATTCATCATTTTTATTTAGAGTTAGACCAAGTAGAGATTTTGGAGAAATGGCAGATGAAGCTAGTTTAGATTCATTCTTAAAAGATGCAGATTTAGAGGGTAACAATTTAAACTCTGTAATAAGACAAGCACAAAATTATGCGTCTATCTATGGTCATTGTTTTATGATTTTAGATAAACCTAATATTACGACTAACACACAAGCAGAAGAACTAGAACAAAATATCAGACCCTACTTATCAATCTTAACTCCTGAAAATGTTTTTGATTGGAATTTTCAAAGACAAGCAAATGGTAGATATGAACTTAACTATTTAAAGGTAAGAGAAGAAGTAGACAAAGAGGGTGGACAGTATTTTAGACTTTGGTTTCCAGATAGGATTGACACAGTATATCTTCCTAAAGATTCAGAACCAAGATTACTAGATACTGCCATAAACCAGATTGGCAAAATACCAGCAGTTATTTTATACAATTCTAAATCTCATAAGAGAGGAATTGGTCAATCAGATTTAACAGATATAGCTGACTTACAAAAATCTATTTATAACGAATACTCTGAAATGGAACAGTTAATTAGATTAACAAACCACCCATCATTAGTTAAGACTCCAAGTGTTAATGCAAGTGCTGGTGCTGGTGCTGTTATAGAAATGCCTGACGAAATGGAACCAAATTTAAAACCATACTTACTACAACCATCAGGTCAAAACTTACAAGCTATTATGGAATCAGTAAGACACAAAGTAGATGCTATAAATAGAATTGCACATACTGGTGCTATCAGAAGTACAAAGACACAAGTATCATCTGGTGTAGCTTTACAAACAGAATTTGAATTACTTAATGCTAGACTATCTGAAAAAGCTGATAACTTACAAATAGCAGAAGAACAATTATTCAAACTATATGCACAATTCCAGAATGTAAAATATGATGGAGAAATAAACTATCCTGATTCATTTAACATTAGAGATTATGCAAGTGATCTTATGTATTTCCAACAAGCAAAAGCATTAAACATTGGCTCTCCTACTTTTAATAAAGAAGTAGATAAAGAAATAGCTAGAGCAGTAATAGATGATGATGAAAAGCTAAATGATATATTTGATGAGATAGATGCTAAATCAGAAGTTGGAGAATTTACACAAGACGAAGTAGTAGCAGAAGATCAAGAAGTAGAGCAAGAGGAAATTTAATGAATGTCAGATATAGTAAAAGATTCAACACTTTACAGAATTAAACAAATAGAACTTGCTGAAGCAGAGTATTACAAAACATTAATCAAAACATTAGATAGAATAGAACGAGAAGTAGTATCTCTTGCAAGTCGATTACCTTTAACAGATGGTAAGTTATTAGAACTACAATCAGCTATTGCTATTAGACCACAGATTAAAGCTATACTTGAAAGAGAATATTTAGCATGGTCAGATACAGTTGTTAGAGATGGTTTTAATAAACAAGCTAAACGAATTGAGAAAACATTTAAACGAATCGGTAATATTCCAGTAGCATTTCAAGAAATTACTAAAGGCGATAAAGCATTAATACAGAATCTCAAACAACAATATTTTACACAGTTTAAAGATGTGTCTAATACTTTTACAAGAAGATTATCAGAAAAGGTTTATCAGAATACATTAGTTGGTTCAGAATTTACTGTATTAGAAAAAGAATTAAGACAAACTATCAATGGTATTTATGCTAGTGCAGATGACCCAGAAGCACAAAAACTAATTAATTATATAAATAATAATAAGTTTGATAAAGCAAAACAATCACAAGTTGATAAGGCAGTTCAAACATTACAATCTAAATTCGCTAGAGATAGGGCTGGAGAGAACATGAAAAGATATGCTGGCCAGATATTAAACGACTCATTAAGAGATTTTGATGCAACTTTAAACTTTAATAAGTCTAAAGATGCTGGACTAACTTTTGTTAAATACTATGGAGATGTAATTCCAACCACTAGGGAGATTTGCAGAAATTTAATTAGTGGTGTATATAACAAGAGGAAAAGTGGACTTTTCACAATTGATGAAGTCAGAAAACTTTGGACAAGTAGAAGCTGGTCAGGTAAAAAATCTGGAAACCCTTTAGTTGTCAGAGGTGGTTATAATTGTCGTCATCAATGGTCTTATGTCAATCCTGATTGGTATGACAGTAAAGGCGAACTAATAATATAACTAGGAGAAATAAATGTCTGAAGAAACAAACACAATACCTACTAAAAAAGTAGAAACTAAAGAAGAAGTAAAAGTAGAAACACCAAAACAACAAGTTTTTACACAAGAACAATTAGATAACATAATCAAAACAAGACTTGAAGCTGAACAAAGAAAAACACAAAAGATTCTTGAAGCAGAAGAAAGTAAAAAAGCTGAATTGCTAAAAGAACAGCAATTAAAAGAAGCTAAATCTAAAGCAGATATTGAAAAGATTATGCAAGATAGATTATCTGAAAAAGATTCTGAACTTAACAGATATAAAACACAGATTAAAAAAGAAAAAGTTGATAATTCAATCTTATCTGTTGCTAATAGAGAAAAATCTATCAATGCACAACAAGTCGTATCTTTATTAAAAGATGAAGTTAAATATACTGATGATGGTCGTATAGAAATAGTTGATAATAATTCTAATGTACGATATAACACAAAAGGAGAACTATTAACAATAGATGATAGAGTTAAAGAGTTTTTAGATGCTAACCCACATTTCCGTCAAGGGTCTTTGTCTGGTTCAGGAAGCCAAAGTAGTGTCGAGGGTAAAACTGTAAAACCATTTAATATTCAGGATTTAGATATGAGTAAGCCAGAAGATCGTGCTAAATATGCAGAGTATCGCAAAGAACGAGATTCAAAACCTACTCAAATTAACTTAACAAATAAATAATAAAGGAAATAAAAAATGTCAGCAGAAACTACAAGTTCTACACTATCGGAACTATACACAGAGATAGTGGCAGAAGCATTGTTTGTAGCAAGTGAAAGATCAATAATGAGACCACTTGTAAAAAACTATGCTATAACAGGTGGCGGAAAGTCAGTTGAAGTTCCAATCTATGCGGCAGTAAGTGCGGCGGCGGTATCGGAAGCGGCTGATTTATCTAACACAGCAATCAATCCATCTTCTGTAACTATTACAGCATCAGAAAATGGAATAATGACTACTCTAACAGATTTAGGAAGAAATGCGGCACCAAGAAATGTTGCGGCAGATATTGGTAAACTGTTTGGAGAAGCGATTGCAAAAAAAATAGACACAGACTTAACTGCACTATTCGGTGGTTTTTCAAACACTGTTGGTTCAGCTACAACTGTTATGTCAGCGGCATTGATTTTCAATGCAGTGGCTAAATTAAGAGCAACTGGTGTTCCAAGTGATAATCTTGCTTGTATATTACACCCAAATATTGCTTTTGATTTAAAATCTGGTTTATCAAACACATTTGCTAACCCTAATCCAGGTGCTGGTAATGAAGCTTTGAGAACTGGTTTTGCTGGTCAAATCGCTGGTGTTAGTGTTTATGAAACATCAAACATGGCAGACTCATCAGGTAATAATCCAGGAACTACTGGAGATTACAAAGGTGCAGTATTCCATTCAGACGCTTTAGGTCTAGCAATGATGCAAGACTTGAAAATTGAAACTCAAAGAGATGCGAGTTTAAGAGCAGATGAAATTGTTGCAACAGCAGTTTATGGAGTTGGCGAATTACAAGACTCTTATGGTTGTGAAGTTGAAGCAGACTCATCAATACAAGACGCTTAATCATAATTTTACAAGGGCGAGAAATCGCCCTTGTATCAACTAGGAGAAAATTATGGAAGAAATGATAAAATTAATAAATGGAAAAAAAACCATTATTAGATCAAAAATACAGTACGAAGCTAATGTAAAACATTTTGAAATGAGAGGTTTTGTTCCTTTTGATGAAGTAAAAAAAGAAATTAAAAAAGCGACAGTAAAAGACATTTCTGATAAAGTGGTTCAACTTAAACCAAAGAAAAGAAAAACAAGGAAAAAGAAATGAAAAATTTAGAAAAATATATTAAACTTGCAAAAGATAATCCTAAAGTAACTGCTGGAGTTATTGTAGGAATTATTGTTTTAATTTGGATATTATAATATGGCAAACTATACTGGTGCTGATGTAATTACTCATGCTGATGTAACAAAGTATCAACCTGATGCTTTTGATTTTGGTATTGCAAATAACGCAACAGAAACAGTTAATTTCTTTGCACAAACTACAAATGATATTTTAAGAGCATTAAGAGTTGAGTGGTGGCCTGTATATAAAACAAACATATTTACAGATATTACAGTTTTAAACACAGCAGAAATGGTTAATACAAAAGTTAATTTAGATCAGTTTGAGAGGGCTGGTGTTTATCTATTTCTAGGAAGATTCTTTTTACCAGCATTAACTAAATTTAGACCAGAAACAGAAAAAGATAGATTTGAAAGAATGGCTGAATATTACATGGGTCAGTACAATATTGAATGGCGAATGATATTAGAAGATGGTGTAGAGTATGATTCAGATGCAGATGGAAGTATTGTATCTAATGAAAGAGAACCTTTACATGGATATAGACGATTGACTAGATAATGGCTATACAAGCAAGTATTAAATCAAACTCTAAATTAATATCAAAAAAATTTAAACACCTAGAATCTAAATTACCTAGAATAATTGATAAAGGATTAAAACAAGCTGGGTTTCAATTATTAGATATTATAAGAACTAAAACACAAAAAGGACAAGATTTTAGAGGTAGACCATTTGCACCATACTCACAAGGTTATTTAAAACAATTAACAAAAGAGGGAAAACCAACAAGAGTAGATTTATTTAACACTGGTAGAATGTTAGGAAGTTTAACTCCATCATCTACTGTTAAAGCCTCTGGTAAAAACAAAGTATCATTAGCTTTTAGTAATGGACAAATGCGTCAAAGAGCATTGTTTAATCAAGTTCTTGGAAAAAACAAAAGAGAGTTTTTTGGGTTTAATTCTCGTACAGAAAAGATTATAAGTAAGCAATTCAATAGATTTGTAGAAAAAGAAATTAGAGGAATAAAATTATGAGCATAAGAGAAGATATAGCTTCAAATATACATAGTGTTATAAATGCAATATCAAGCCCAGATATTAAGTTATGTACTAGACAACCTTTTGAATTAGAAGAATTATCACAGCAACAATATCCAGCAGTAGTAGTGCAGACTTCTGAAGAAACTAGAGAAGATGCAGAACTAGGAAGTGGTGCTAAAACAAGATCAGGTACTATTGATTTTGTAATATTAGGTTTTGTCAAAGGAACAGATACTAATATTGATACAGCTAGAAACGCACTTATTACAGCTATTGAAACTGCTTTAGAATCTGATATTACAAGAAACAACAAAGCATTAGATACTGAAATTACACAAGTTGAAACTGATGAGGGAACTTTGTTTCCTGTTGGTGGTATAAGAATGGTTGTAAGATGTATATATGAGTATCAAGCTGGAACACCATAGGAGATAACATGACAACTAAAATTATAAACAAAATAGAAAAGAAAATAGACCAAATAGAAAAAATGCACGATAAAGAGTCTATGTTATGCGAAGAAGTAAAAGATTTATTATCTGAACTAAAAGAGAACCAAGAAGAAGATAATCAAGAGTGGGAAGAAGATTTAGATGATGATAATTTTGAAGAAGATGAAGAAGATATTGACGAACAAGAAGAAAACTAATAAAAGGACTTATGGCTAAAGATATTAAATTATTTAAAGATGGGAATGAAGTTATAATTAACGAAACTCAACTTGATAATTTTTTAGATTTAGGTTGGAAGCAAGAAAAACAAAATATATCAACAAGTAAAAAGGAAAATAAAAAATGGCAACACACTTTGGAAAAGAAGGAGTCGTAACTGCTGGTGGAACTGGTATAGGCGAACTAACTGGTTACACACTTGAAACTACTGCTGATGTTGTTGAAGATACTCAATTATCAGATGCAACTAAATCATTTGTAAGTGGCAGAACATCATTTTCAGGAACTTTAGAAATGAGTTATGATGAAACTGATTCTCCACAACAAACATTAACTGCTGGAACTACAATAGCTTTTATATTAGCACCAGAGGGTAATTCATCAGGAGATGAAACTTTTACAGGATCAGGAATTGTTACAGGCATGAGTGTCAATGTTACTTTAGATGGAATAACTACTAGATCAGTTACATTTCAAGGCACAGGGGCATTAACAAGAGGAACTGTATAATCCTAATTTATGTCAGTTATCGATAGAGTAAAGACTCATTTTGAAACTCTTAACACAATTACTATTGAAGTTGAGGAGTGGAAAGACGAGCATGGTAATCCGAGTATATTTTATTCTGAACCACTTACCCTTGAAGAAAAAAACATAATCTTTAAAAAGTCTAGTAACTTTCAAGACTTAACTGTTCTTGTTGATTTGCTTATAATGAAACTCCAAGTCAAAAACGACAAGGGAGAAATGATTAAAGCATTTGAACCTTTTGATAAACTTGCTTTAAGAAAGAAAGCAGACTCTAATGTTATTGCTAATATTGCTAATAAAATTCTTTTAGACACTAATTACGAGGATGCCGAAAAAAAGTAGTTAGCGACCCTGACATCAGGTCGCTTTTAGTAATAGCAGACAGACTCCACATTACAATTCAAGAAGTATTAGATATGCCAGTTAGCCATTATAATCTTTGGTTAGCATACTTGAAAAAAGAGCAAGATGAGTATAAAAGTCAAGAGAGAATAGCGAAACACAGATAATAAATTATGGCACAACAACTTAAAATAGACATTGTAGCAAAAGATAGAACCAAACAAGCATTAGGTAAGTTACAGGGAAGTCTAGGTAGATTAAAAAATGCTGTATTTAGTTTAAAAGGTGCTTTTGTAGGTTTAGGTGCTGGTCTAGTAGTTAGATCATTTGTTAATACAGGAAGAAGCATAGAAGATTTAAATGTTAGATTAAAACAATTATTTGGTAGTACCCAAGAGGGTGCTAAAGCATTTGAAGTAATGTCTAACTTTGCTTCTAAAGTTCCTTTTTCACTAGAACAGATTCAAGAAGCATCAGGAAATTTAGCAGTAGTTGCTGGAGATTCTGAAAGACTTGCAAAAATTTTAGAAATAACAGGTAATGTTGCGGCAGTTACAGGAATAGATTTTAGAACTGCTGGAGAACAAATACAAAGATCATTCGCTGGTGGTATAAGTGCGGCAGATATTTTTAGAGAAAAAGGTGTTAGAGATATGCTTGGTTTTAAAGCTGGTGCAACTGTTACAGCAGAAGAAACTGTAAAAGCATTTCAAAAAGTTTTTGGTAAAGGTGGAAAGTTTGGTAATGCAACAGACGAACTTGCTACAACATTTACTGGAACTTTATCTATGCTTGGAGATAAATTATTTAACTTTAAAAGAGGAGTTGCTGGTGCTGGTTTCTTTGATGAACTTAAAAAAGAGTTCAAAAGTTTAAATCAGTTTATAGAGGAAAATGCATCAGCATTTGAAACAATAGGTAGAGCAATAAGTAAAGTTTTAGTATTTGCTGTAAGAGCATTAGCTGGTGCAATAAGAGCAGTTGGTAACGCAACTAATTTTATTAAAAGACAGATAGAAGATATACAAAGATTATTAGGTTTTGATGTTCCTTTTGTTGTTGAAATAGAAAAAGGTAAAAAAGTTATAAAAGAAGTAAATTTTGATTTAGTTAAACAAAAAACATTATTTGAAAAAATTAAAGAGGAACTTAAAAACTTAAATGAGGGTTTTAAAATACAAAAAGAAATAGTTGGAATGATAAAGTCTGGTGTGGGTAGTGTTTCAAAATCTATTGCAGAATCAATAGTATTAGGTAAACAATTAAATGAAACATTTAAGAAGTTAGCACAACAAATATTAATAAACATTATTTCTAAAACTATTGAAAGACTTGCTTTACTTGGTATAGAAAAATTATTATTAGGAGATATTGTTAAAGAAGAAGAAAAAAAAGATAATTTAATTAGACGACAGAATACAAATTTAAAAAGACAAATAGCACTTAATGCTATGACAGGGGGTGGTGGAAGTTTTTTAAGTGGTTTATTTGGTAAAGCATCAGGTGGTGCAGTAGCAAAAGGACAACCAACTATTGTAGGAGAAAGAGGTGCAGAATTATTTATACCAAATTCATCAGGACAAATAACACAATCTGCAAGAGGAACTGATGGTGGAAGTACAACAGTTAATTTCAATATAAACACAGTAGATGCTTCTGGCTTTGAAGATTTATTAGTTAGATCAAGAGGAACTATTACACAATTAATTAATAATGCTGTTAATGAAAGAGGGAGTAGAAATTTAATATAATGTCAGGTTCTTTCCCTATATCAACTGCTAAATTTGGAACTTTAGGAATAAAGTCAATTCAAAATACAATTATATCTAAATCAGTATCAGGTAAAAGATTAGTAAGACAAATAGATAACCAAAGATTTGCTTTTACAGTTCAGATTATTACTGCAAAAAGATCAGATGTATATGGAGATTTAATGGCTTTTATAATGAAACAAAGAAGTCAAAAAGAAACTTTTACAATCATACCACCAGAAATAGAAGATGCTAGAGGTAACGAGTCAGGTACAGTTTTAGTTAATGGTGTTCATGCAGTTGGAGATACAACAATCGCTTGTGATGCTTTTGCTGGAGATGGTGCTGGTAGATTTAAAGCTGGAGATTTTTTAAAGTTTGCTTCACATAATAAAGTTTATATGGTTGTTGCAGATGTAACAAGTTCTAGTAATGCGGCCACAGTTACAATAGAACCACCTTTACTTGTAGCACTAGCAAACGATTCAGTAGTTACTTATGACAATGTTCCTTTTACAGTTTCATTAACAACAGACATTCAAGAGTTTGGAGTATCTGGTGCAGATAAAGATGGTAATTTATATTATGAGTTTCAATTTGATGTTGAAGAAGCATTGTAGATGAAATATAAAGTTAAGTATTGGATAAGTGTTGATTTTTTAGCAGAAGAAATAATAGATGCTGATGATTTTAATTCTCAATCCTTTAATCAGGGTAAGTATAGCGAACCATCTAAAAATGCTAGTTATATGGTCAATGATGCAATAAAAATTAACAGACGAACATTTGAGGAACATGACGAGAAGCCTGACAACAGCGATAAAGAACGAACTAGCAACAAATGATATTAAACCAGTACATCTTATCACTATTGGCTTCGGTACTCCTGTTAATATTACAGATTGCTCATTTCCATTAACATCATCAATATCAGGTTCATCAGTTACATATTCTTCTAGTGATTTTATATTAGGAATATCTAATCATACAGAAGAAACAGACGTTACAAAATCAAGTGTAAGTATTAATCTATCTGGTGCAGATCAAACATTTATTTCAATAGTATTAAATGAAAATATAGTTAATGACAATGTTGATATTTTTAGAGGTTTTTTAAATGATTCTAATGCTTTAATTGCTGACCCTTTTTTACTTTATAAAGGAAAAATTGAAAGTTTTGAAATACAAGAGGGAGAAAAAGAAAGTATAGTTGGTTTATCAGTTGTATCTCATTGGGCAGACTTTGAAAAAAAAAATGGTCGAAAAACAAACAACAATTCTCAACAAAGATTTTTTAGTGCAGACGTGGGTATGAATTTTTCATCACAAACAGTACAAGATATTAAATGGGGTAGAAAATAATGGGTATTAGGAGTGTTGTTAGAAGAGCAGTATCGCCTATTTTAAGATTTCTTGGAGTAAATCCATTAGTCGCATTAGGTGTTAGTTTATTTCTTGCTTGGATATTAAGACCAAAAGTTCCTGAAATAGAAGATTTTGGTACAAATGAATTTGATGATTTTGAAAGAGGTTTATTAGTTAATAAACAATCTAATGACTCAAACATTCCTGTTATATTTGGAGAAAGACTTGTTGGTGGAACTAGAGTCTTTATGGAAACTTCAGGCACAGATAATACTTATTTATATATGGCAATCGTTATGTCGGAGGGAGAAATAAACGATATAGAAGAAATTAGAGTAGATGATAAAGTTGTTACATTTGCATCTAGTTTTTCAGATGGAACAGAAGTAGAAGTAGGAAGTGGAGATAGTAATTTTTTTAAAGATAGTGAAAGTTTAATTAGAGTAGAACCTCATTATGGAACAGATGGTCAATCAGCATCATCTTTATTATCAACATTATCATCTTGGGGAAGTAACCATAAATTATCTGGTTTATGTTATTTAGCATTAAGATTTAAATGGAATCAAGACGCATTTACTGGAATACCTAAAGTCCAAGCAAAGATACAAGGTAAAAAAGTTGTATTTTATAATTCTGATTTAGATGCACAAACTGCGGCTTATAAAACAAATCCAGCTTGGTGTTTATTAGATTATTTAACAAATGAAAGATATGGAAAAGGTGTAGCAATTTCAGAAATAAATTTACAAAGTTTTTATGATGCTTCAGTTGTTTGTGAAACACAAGTAACACCATATTCAGGTGCAAGTGATATAAATATTTTTGATACAAATACTGCATTAGACACATCACAAAAAATTATAGATAATGTTAGAGAAATGTTAAAAGGTTGCAGAGGTTATCTTCCATACACACAAGGTAAGTATAGTTTAATTATTGAAACAACAGGAAGTGCATCAATCACATTAACAGAAGATGATATTATAGGTGGATATAATTTATCTATCCCAACAAAAAATGAAAGATACAATAGAGTTATAGTTGGCTTTGTTGACCCAGCAAGAAATTTTCAAGTTAATGAAGTTCAGTTTCCACCTATTGACGATAGTGGATTATCAAGTGCAGATAGACACGCAACTATGAAAACTGTTGATGGTGGATTTTTATTAGAGGGTAGATTTACATTTAAGACACTTACAAGTCCATATCAAGCAGAGGAGATGGCAGAAGTTATTTTAAGAAGATCAAGAGAAGCATTAACACTTGGTATTAATGTTAGCTTTGATGCTTATGATTTAGCCATTGGAGATATAGTAAATATTACACATAGTTCTTTAGGTTTTTCTGCAAAAGCATTTAGAGTTATGGGTTTGACCTTTAACGAAGATTACACAATAGGATTATCTCTTGTTGAATATCAAGCTAGTCACTATACTTGGGCAAGTAAAGCACAAGTAGCATCTACACCATCTACTAATCTTCCTAATCCTTTTATTGTTCAAGCACCATCAAGTGTAACTTTAGATGATGAGTTAATTGAATATAATGATGGAACTGTAATTGTAGCTTTAAATGTAACTGTTGGTGCTTCTGCTGATAGTTTTGTTGATTATTACCAAGTAGAATACAAATTAAGTACAGATTCAGATTTTATAATTTATGCACAAGGTTCAGGATTAAATCACAGAGTCTTAAATGTAATTGACCAAAAGATTTATAATGTAAGAGTTAAAGCTGTATCATCTCTTGGTGTATCATCAGCTTATGTAACAGCAACTAGAACTATTGTAGGTGCTATTGAACCACCAGCAGATGTAACAGATTTTTCTTGTAATATTTTAGGACAAGAAGCACATTTAGCTTGGACACAAATACCTGATTTAGATTTAGCTTTTTATCAAATTAGATATTCAACAGAAACAGATGGCACAGGAGATTGGGCAAACTCTGTATCTTTAGTAGAAAAAGTATCAAGACCAGCAACATCAGTTACAGTTCCAGCTAGGGCTGGAACCTATCTTATAAAAGCATTTGATAAATTAGGTAATGCAAGTTCTAATGCAACTGCAATAGTTTCTAATGTTATTGGAATACAAAATTTTAATACAATAACTTCTGTATCAGAACACCCTAATTTTAATGGAACATTGACAGATACTACAATAGTAGATGGCAGTTTAAGATTAGATTCTTCAGAATTATTTGATTCAGCTAGTGGAAACTTTGATGCAGAAACAACTAGATTTTTTGATTCAGGTGTTAGTAATGCAGACTTTAATGCAAGTGGTAATTACTTATTTGCTGATGTAGTTGATATAGGTGCTAAACATACAACTAGAATTACAGCTACTTTAAAACAAACTTCTGATGACCCAGATGATTTATTTGATAATAGATCAGGACTATTTGATTCACAAAATTCTAGCTTTGATGGAGATACACCAGCCAACTCTAATGCACATTTAGAAATTGCCACAAGTGATGACAACTCTACTTATACTGATTTTCAAAATTTTGTTATAGGAAATTATACAGCTAGATATTTTAAATTTAGAGTTGTTTTAACTTCTAGTGATTTAGCTTCTACTCCTGTAGTTCAAGAAGTATCAATCACAATAGATATGGAAGATAGAATATTTAGTGGAAATGATATAACATCAGGTGCAGCAACTAAAACTGTATCATTTACAAACCCTTATAAAACTGTTAATTATGCAGTTGGAATTACAGCAGAAGATATGGCAACTGGAGATTTTTTTTTAGTAGAATCTAAAACAATCAATGGTTTTAATGTAACATTTAAAAATGCAAGTGGTTCAGCAGTATCTAAAACATTTGATTTTATTGCAAAAGGGTTCTAAAAGGGATATAAGAAAACATTATGGCACAACACGATTATAACATAGCAAACGCATCATTCCCTACAGTTAGAACAGATATAAACAATGTTCTATCTGCTATTAATTCAACTAATTCAGGTTCTTCAAGACCTAGTAGTGCTGTCGCTGGAACGATCTGGTTGGATACTTCTGGTGCTGCAACTGCTCAACTTTTAAAAATGTATGATGGTGCTGGAGATATAACTTTAGCAACTGTTAATTTTACAGCTAACACAGTTGATTTTCAAGATAGTGATGCTGGTGGAATTACATTTAAACAAGAAGGAACAAATTTTACAGACAGTTTATTAATTGGTCATGCAACACATGGAACTTTAGATGATGCACAAAATAATACTGGCGTTGGTATTGGTGCGTTAGATGCTTTAACTTCCGCAAATCAAAATACAGCACTTGGCTATAATGCTGGTTCATCTGTTGGTACTGGTGGTGGTAATACTTTTATTGGTGCTTATGCAGGTCAATCTGTAAATGGTGGTACTAATAATACTGCTGTTGGAAAATTAGCTGGTGGTGGATTAAATAGTGCCGCAAATTATAATACTATGCTTGGAGAAGATGCTGGACTAAATGTAACAAGTGGTGATGGTAATGTAATTATTGGTAAAGTTAATGCTCCAAGTGCAACTGACGACAGACAATTAGTAATTGCTGGTTATGATGGTTCAACAACTACAACTTGGATTTCTGGAGATAATTCTGGAAATGTAACAGTAGCTGGAACATTAACATCAACAACTGGATTAACTAAAACAGTTGGTAAAGAAACTATGTGGGTTCCAGCTTCAGCTATGTATGGTGCTACAACTAATCCAGCAGACGCACAACAAGTAGAAACAACAGCAACAAGACCTGATATGAAAGTATTAGACTTTGATGCTGGTACAGATGAATTTGCACAATTTTCAGTAGCATTTCCTAAATCATGGAATGAGGGAACAGTAACTTATCAAGTATATTGGACACCAGCTTCTACAAACACAGGTAATTGTATTTTTGGATTACAGGGGGTTTCTTGTGGAGATAGTGATACTATTGACGTTACTTATGGAACAGCAATAAATGTTACAGATGCTGGTATAGGAACTGTTAAAGATCAACAAGTAACAGCAGAAAGTGGTGCAGTTACTATTGCTGGTAGTCCAGCAGTTGATCAATTAACTTACTTTCAATTATTTAGAGATGCAAATGCTGGTGGAGATACATTTAGTGCTGATGCAAGAGTTCTAGGTATTAAAATATTCTTTACTACTGATGCGGCTAATGATGCGTAATTATGAGAGATTTAAAAAATAAACTCATTTCTAGCAAGAATACAAAAAATATACAAACACGAAAAAATAAATCATTTGGTTATCAAGTATTAGGTTTTGGTTCTGGAGGCTCTGCCCCACCAGCACCTTATAATATAGAATTTTTAGTTGTAGCTGGTGGTGCTGGAGGCGGCCCGAATCCTCATGGTGGTGGAGGGGGTGCTGGAGGTTACAGAACTTCTACGCAAGAAGTTGCACCAGACGTTCAAATTACAGCAACAGTTGGTGCTGGAGGTGCTGGGGGTACAGCATATTCTTCAAGAGGTGTTAATGGTTCTAATTCTGAAATATCAGGTACAGATTTAACAACTATTACTTCTGCTGGTGGAGGTGGTGGTGCTTTTGAAAATGTTGCTACTGCTGGTAATGGAGGTTCTGGTGGAGGAGGAGAGGGAAGAAATTCTCCTGGTTCAGGTGGCTCTGGAAACACTCCAAGTACATCTCCAAGTCAAGGTAATAATGGTGGTAATGGAAGTGGTGGTTCTGCTAACTATGGTGCTGGTGGTGGTGGTGGAGCTGGTGCTACAGGTGGAAATGGAAGTAGTGGCTCAGGAGGTAATGGAGGTAATGGAACTTCAAACTCAATAACAGGTTCTTCAGTTAATTATGCTGGAGGTGGAGGTGGTTCATTATTTAATGGCACTCCATCTGGTTCAGGTGGCTCAGGAGGTGGAGGTGCTGGTTCAAATGGTCAAGGTGCTAATGGAACTGCTAATACTGGTGGTGGAGGAGGTGGTAGTGAAAGACAACCTAATTCAAATGGAGGAAATGGTGGTTCTGGTGTTGTAATTTTAAAGATGCCAACAGCATCTTATACAGGAACACAAAGTGGTTCTCCTACTGTTACAACATCTGGAGATAATACAATTTTAACATTTACAGGGAGTGGCACTTATACTGCTTAAAAAATTATGGCTCATTTTTGTAAAATAGGAACAGAAAATTTAGTTGAAAAAATTGAAATAGTATCAAATGATATTGCAACAAATGAAGAAGCTGGTGTAAATTTTTTAAATAATCTTTATGGAACAAGTGATGTTTGGAAACAGACTTCTTATAATACATTAGCTGGGATACATAAATTAGGTGGAACACCATTTAGAAAAAATTATGGTTGCATTGGTTATACTTATGATGAATCAAAAGATGCTTTTATTGCACCAAAACCATTTAATAGTTGGATTTTAAATGAAACAACTTGTGTTTGGGAAGCACCTTTGTTAAAACCAGATGATGATAAAACATATTCATGGAATGAATCAACAGTAAGCTGGGATTTAATTGAATAAATATTAAATAAAAATGGTGTGAATGAATTACGATATTATACCTTTATTTTCTAAAGTTTTTTATATAAAAAAACTAGATATTGATACTAAAAAAATTGTATCCATGATGAATAATGATTTTGAAAAAGCTGGTTCAAAAACATCAGTAGATATTGAGAATATATGTTCATCTTCAATCTCAATGTCTGTGTTAGAACAAAATAAATTTAGTTCTTTAAAGAAACAAATAATGAAAGAATTTTATAATTTTGCTCATAATGTAATGAAATATGACAATGAGTTTAAAATAACAACATCTTGGTTTACAAAAACTAAAACAAGTCAAAGTTCAAACTATCATAATCATAATAATTCAATGATTAGTGGAATATTATATTTACAAACAGATGACAATTCTGGAAATATAAGTTTTGAAGATTTTAGTAATCGTAGATTTAACTTAAATGTTGAAAAATATAATATACATAATTGTTTAGAGTATCAGTTTAAACCTACAGATGGACTTATGATTCTATTTCCTAGTGAAGTACATCATAAAATATTAAAAAATAATTCTAACATTGTAAGACATTCACTAGCTTTTAATTTTTTACCTATTGGTAAAATAGGAGATGGAGATAATTATATAAATATACAAATATAAAATAATTTATGAAAAATTCAACAATACAAAATTTATTTCCAACACCAATTTATCAAAATAACATAGGAAGAATATTTAACAAAAAAGAATTAGAGTTTATAAAAAATGAAAAAAATTACTGTGTTAAAAATGTTGGCAATGTTAATACTATTAATAATTATATATTAAACAAACCAGAATTAAAAAATATAAAAAACTTTATACAGCAATGTTGTGATGATTATTTAAAAAAAATTATATCTCCTAAAAATAATGTTAAACTTTATATAACTCAATCTTGGTTAAACTATACTAATAAAGATGAGTTTCATCATTCTCACGAACACGCAAATTCAGTAGTATCTGGTGTTTTTTATTTTAATTGTAATAAAAAAAATGATTCTATTAAATTTACAAATCCTAAAGGTTATGAACAAATAAAACCTGAAATAAAAAATTTTAATATATGGAACTCTGATACATGGTGGTTTTCTGTTGAAAGCGGAGAATTAATAATGTTTCCATCTTCAACAAAACATCAAGTAGATACAAAGCATGGTACAAATACTAGAATAAGTTTAGCATTTAATACTTTTTATAAAGGCACAATAGGTTCAAATAGTTCTTTAACAGAATTGATATTATAAAAAAAAACTGATATATAAAAAGTGCAAGTGGGTATTTACACACCATTTACTCACTTGCTTAACTATGGTTTAAAACTATGCAACTATCAAAACATTTTACATTAGAAGAATTTGAGAAATCTCAAACTGCTACTAGAAAAGGTATAACTAATAAAGCTGGTAGTGGAGAGATTAAAAGTCTAGGCGATCTTTGTTATGAGATACTAGAGCCAGTAAGAGTTAAGTTTGATAAACCAGTTACAATAACAAGTGGCTATCGTAGTAAAAAACTTTGTCTAGCTATTGGTAGTTCAGAAAATTCACAACATACTTGTGCTAATGGTTCGGCGGCGGCTGATTTTGAAATAGCTGGTGTTAGTAATTTAGAAGTAGCTTTATGGATTGAAAACCATTGTGACTTTGATCAATTAATTTTAGAGTATTGGACAGGCGAAGCGAATAGTGGGTGGATTCATGTATCGTATAAAGATGGTTCTAATAGAAAACAAGTCTTAACATTTGATGGCAAATCATATACTAATGGATTACCAGAAGCAAAATGGTCTGGTGGTAAATTACAAAACTAGGAGATAATATGCTAACTAAAAAACAAAAAAAACTACCAATGGCTTTACAAAAAGCAATTATGAAGAAACAAAAGAAAAAAAAGAAAGTGAGAAAATAACATGGCTTATGGATATAGTATGAAACCTAAGAAGAAGAAAAAGAAAAAAAAAAAGAATAAGAAGAAGTAAATGGTAAAAGTAGCATCAATCACAGGAATCATTAAAGGTTTAAAACCTAGACAGCAAAAGACTATGAAAAGTCATGCTCGACATCACTCGTTAAAACATATGCGATCTATGGCTAATGCTATGAAAAAAGGTGCTACTTTTTCTTCTGCACATACTAAAGCTATGAAAAGTGTGGGAAAATGAAAATACGTAGAGTTTCAAAGGATAAAAAAACTAAAATTCCTAAAAAGTATTTATCAGGTCTTAAAGGTGGTAAAAGATCAGCTAGAGCAAGTCTTATTAAAGCTATGTCAGATGCTTATAAAAAAGGTCAAAGAATACCAAAATCAATGTTTAAAGCGAGGTATAAATAATGGCTATAAGAAGAAAACCACTATCTGCACAAGTTATCTCAACACTTAGAGCAAAAGCAAAAAATAGAAAAAACATCACACTTGGACAATTAAAGAAAGTATATCGTAGAGGTCAGGGTGCATTTTTAGGAAGTGGAAGCAGACCAAAGACTTCTATGGCTTCTTGGTCTATGGGTAGAGTAAATAGTTTTTTACGAGGTAGTAGAAAACATGATCTTGATTTAAGAAGAAAGAAAAAAAAATAATGGCTAAGTTAAACGCATTACAAAAAATAGAATCACACGAAAAACTTTGTCGTATAATGCAAAAACTAACTCACAATAAAATCCACTCAATAGAAGAAAGAGTAAAACGATTAGAAAAAATTTTACTAATTTCTACTGGCTCACTTATAAGTGCTATGGGCTATGTAATATTTACATTATTATCTAAATAAGGTACAAGTTATGCTTGTATGAACAATAAAAAAATACTTGTTATTTCTGATATGCACCTACCTTATCAACATAAGGATTCAATAACATTTTTAAAAGAAATCAAAAAAGAATTTAAACCAGATAGAATAATTAACATTGGCGATCTGTTAGACTTTCATGCTATATCTATGCACGAACATAACCCAGATTTATATTCTGCTGGACATGAACTAGATAAGGCCAAAGAATACATACAACAATTAGAAGCAATATTCCCAGAAGTTACAGAAGTTGATAGTAACCATTCAAGCCTAGTTTATAGACGAGCATTAAAATATGGAATGTCTAAACAATTCCTAAAACCTTATGGAGATTTTTTAGGTACTAGAAAATGGAAGTGGATAGATGATTTAACTCTTACAATGTCTAATGGCCAAAGATGTTTTTTTACACATGGAAGAAGTGCAGATGTATTAAAGGTAAGTCAAGCTATGGGTATGTCAGCAGTTCAAGGCCATTATCATACTAAATTTGTAATAAGCTATTGGGCAAATCCTGACAATCTATTCTTTGGTATGAATGTTGGTTGTTTAATTAATCAAAAGTCTATGGCTTTTAACTATGCTAAGAACTTTAAGACAAGGTTTATTCTAGGTTGTGGAATTATACTTAATGGAATACCTAGACTACTTCCTATGGTTATTAATAAAAAAGGCGATTGGATAGGTAAAATTGTCTAGGTTAAGGCTACAGAGAACGACTTTAAAGGCTACTGACAAGCAAATAGGTGGGAAGCACTACAAGGAATATAAAATCCAACCTATTGAGTTTATAGTCGCAAATAAACTTGATTTCATACAAGGTAATATTATAAAATACGCACTTCGAAAAAAAGATGGAGAACACCCTGATGAGAAGTGGAATAAGATAATTCATTA
>Ga0208303_1000122_pt1 | contig 32332 bp, 53 predicted proteins | sample CB_VirMetaG_2_FD_184537 | JGI IMG/M metagenome (GOLD analysis project Ga0208303, IMG submission 184537) | Freshwater to marine saline gradient viral communities from Chesapeake Bay - CB_1504_2 Viral MetaG (SPAdes) (version 4) | ecosystem: Environmental > Aquatic > Marine > Coastal | place: USA... | reverse complement strand
CCATTTATTTGTCCTCCGTTCTTTCAAGTCGTTGACGTACTAATCTAGCATAACCCTCAACATCGCGCCAGTGGTCGATCTCGTTGTTGTTCCCTGCGATTATTCGCCCTATTTTTGACGCAATAAGGTCAAGTGCTTCGCGTTGTTCGTTTGGCAGGTCAACCTTCGATTGATTGATCAGCGTTTTAATGGTTTGTGAAATGAATGCCACCTCAGTGAAATCCCCATGCGTTTTCGCTCGCTCTTCAAGTGTTGCTATGATGTCAGTCACTGATTGCCCTTTCTATTGCTGCCTTGATCATCATCCTACGTCTGCCCCAAAGCTCAAGGTTCTCATAAAGCTCTGCCCATGTCGGGAAGAACTTACTTGACCTGCGTATCGTCATCAAAACGTATTCAACGACATCTGCCGGGTATTCTTCCAAGTCCTCAACATAGATTGCGATTATAGCAGCCTTATCCATATCGTCCATGTTTCGCATCGGCATTGTTAAAATCATTTTTTGAACCAGCCTTGCGATAGTCTTCTTGGGCATTGGCTGACAAGCTGCAACCGCTTCGTCTAAATGTGTAATGTCAGCATTAGCAATATCAAATCCCACAACATCGTGCGTGTCACTCCCACCCCATACGGGCTGCAACTTCATCCCCGATTTCAAATATGCTTCGAGGCTTTTTGTTATCTCTCCCGGCGTTGTCATGGACGATCTGTGCGTGGTCGTCGTCGTAACAGCCTTGGTTGAGCCATGTGCTAGGGTGCTTAATGTATTGCGTTGAAGTTCCTGCATCTCTTATCTCCTGATTGTAGGCTGCGACACCTTTGGTTAATTGCTCGATTGTGACACCAGACTTGATGGCGCTGTTGAATGCTTTCTCTGCTGCCTTCTTGCCAATCTTACGAGGGTAAGAATCATACCATTGAGAAAATTGAGTTGGTTCTGAAATCCCTGGTATATTCTTACCTTCTTCCATTATACCCTTATTACCTTCTTTAGATGTGGTTACTTGTTGGTTATCTGTTGGTTGTTTGTTGGTTACGTGATGGTTATCTTGCTGGTTATCGTCTTGGTATTTATCCCAGCAACATATTGATATTATTGAGAATTTGTTTGTTGAGTTGATGGTTATTTCGTTGGTTGATAAAAGCTTATCTAAGGCAGTGCGAACTTGCTGCTCTGACATGCCAAGCTGTGCAGCCAACGCTGTGCGACCAGCAACAACAGACCCGACAGGCACATCAAAGCCACGGAATCTTGATGGTTTGTAATTTGCTTTTATCAAAAGATGCAGGAACAGGCGCATAACATTTGCGTCAGTATACCATTCCCAATCTGATATTGTTCTGTGAAGTTTGAGCCATCCGGCCATTTGTCTCTCCTATCATTACTCTCCAAGTAGTAGGCGGCGGGCCGGAGAGCGAAACCACATCAAGAGCAACCAAGATGTTTTTTTCACCGCAAAATCACTCTACACTATGCTCGCGCTCAAGCAAAGCCTTTTGATACTCTAGCTCGTGTTTAGTGACGCAGTAACTGCATAAGTCCAGATGCGCTGGAATCTCAACGTCTATGTCTTCAATCACAAAGGTAACGACACGGGCTGGCATGATCGTAACGCCAGAGCCGCCACATACTTTACACATTATGACCTACCGACGAATGTTGTTGGACCTGTGTGTATTGCATCAAATAAATACCAAGCTGAGTTTTCCTTGCCAGCTTGATTACCAAACCACTTCACCCGCCCAACAGAAACAACCTTTACGCAACGCTTCATATGCGGCCCCATGCGTATGTTGTGCATCATGTCGGCTGGCAATAGCAGCCAAGTCTGAGCTATGTCTGAAAGGTGTGTTATCAAAGGGTTCAATATTTTCCAATCGTATGGAGGGTTTGTGATAAACATATCTCCACCACAAAACGTCAAGTCTAATGCATTTTTAGGCGTATAATTTTTAGGCGGGGATATATCCCATGCATAGTCGCACTCATGTCCATGCTCCCATAGAAATTCAATAAGGTGACCTTCCCCAGCGCAAGGCTCATCATAAACAGTTTTGTCAGGAAGGTGTGGAAGCAATGGCACAACAGCTTCATACGGCGTTGGGTAAAAGTCACGCTCTACCCGTTCAAAATTGCTACGCTTTCCCATGACCAACCTCCATCTTGAGCATCTTCGTCATTGCCTTTTTAACTGCCCGCTGATGCCCACGTTTGTAACCCGGCGTTGCTTTTGCGTACCGCTTGACCGCGTCAGCGTGTTTAACGATTGCCGCTTTCTTCACAAAACTCATTTGACTACTCCTGATTGTCTGAACAATGCCACCAGAGTTTCCTCTCTCAAGACGTAGAGCCTTGAATGCCGATCCTGTTTGACGACAAGCATATCACTTATACCGTCGTCCTGCGCCAATGCGTCATATAAGAATTTAAAACCTGATTTCTTTCGTTTGGCCTCGACCATAAACCCAGCAATATTTAAATCGCCAGCGTATTCGTCGCCAAGGTGATGCTTGTGTGCGCCTGACGCGAACACTCGCTTGCTTTCAACGCCAAGCCCCTGCCAAAATTTTACTGTCTCAGCTTCGAGTTCATAACCTCGCTGTTTGTTTCTGTTAGACATCAAAGAAATCCGACAACGTTGGCTCGTAACCATTTGCTCGTGCTAGAGCCACAATAGCTGGGACGTATTTCGAAGGAATGCCACCGCGCCGCCATTTTGAAATGTGCGGGTCTACGATGCCAATTGACTTGGCAATATCACGAGTTCGTCCAAGGCGATTGAGCAGTTCGTTATGTTTGTGCATTTTTAAATCCTTTGGTTAAATTTAAAGAATCCCAACAACCTTGGGGTTACTGGGAATTTAACGTATACGGTAAAAATAATTATATGTAAACATAATTAATTATAAAATAATGCAAATTAGTGCTTGTATAAGTTACCAGATAGTATAAACTCTAATCATCAAAACAACGCAAACGGAGAAAACAAAATGAAAACGCCTAAAAATGCAATTCGCGGTGATGCCTTTCTGATCCTCCCTCGCAAGCCAATCAACGCCGAGGTCGTATTTGATAAAGTTATGGAGTTCTACATGAATCACACAAATATTGTTAAAGTGGATTACGGCCCACACAAAATCATGTTAGTGGCAAACCCGCAAAAATAGGTTAGCAGGGGGCTTCGGCCCCCTCAACTGCCCGGTAAATTAATTACAAAATAATGCAAATTAAGGGTAGACAAACTTACCAAATAGTGTAAACTCTAATCATCAGCAAAACGAAGCGCGGCAGCAGTTGCCAGCGCAGCCAGACCGGGAGGTTTCCATGGCACATTTTCTTCCTCTTTCTTCTTCTCCGCTCCGCGAGCGTTTTGACATCGCTTCCGACCTTGCGCCAATCGGCACAGGCGAGCGTCTTGCTCCAACATATGCAGACGCGAAAGCATCTGCTCTCCGCACAATGTCGAAAGACAGCGGCATCGCCAGCGTGACGAGCATTTGCCTACGGGCGAATGATGACCTTGAGTTGGTAGACTTCGGGCCAAGAGGTCGCGCAACTTCCCTCTGGAACTTCTCCAGGGGGGCTTGATGGGCCAGCGTAAATAAAACTTTACACTGCGCGATAATTACTTATAATTATAAACATCAACGATTTGGGAGAATCAAAATGAACGCATCAATCAAAAACGCCTTGAACAAAAAAAACCTTGGCATCAGAACTGCAAAGCAGCATTTCACATTCACTATCCGTGATGGTCGGGGAGACCTTGACAGTATCACTGAGTTCGCAACGACGAAAAATATCGCTCGTGCACAAGCCGAATCACATTTGGCTGGCACCGGATGCACTTTCGAATAATCAACTTGAAATGGAGAATAACTAATGTCTGACATTAACCCACAAGCCGCCTTGTTTGGCGCACTAGCAAAAGCGCAATCTGAGATGAAGAACGCGCCACTCAACAAGGTCAACCCGCACTTTAAAAGCCGCTACGCAGACTTGAGTGCTATCAGGGATGCAGTAATTCCTGCGCTAACCAAGAACAGCCTTTGCGTGTTTCAGTCGCCTACAACAATCGACGGGCAACAGGTTCTTGTGACAACGATTGCTCACTCGCTGGGTGGCGTTATCCAATCAGAGACACCGATCTGCTCTGATACATCTAAGCCTCAACCATACGGCTCTGCGCTTACATACGCTCGGAGATACGGGCTTGCTGCAATTTGCAACATTAGTGCGGATGAAGATGATGATGCCAACGCAGCGCAATCAGCACCAGCCGCACCAGAGAAGCTAATCACACCAGAGAACGCAAAAATCATCAACGACTTGATTGAGCGTAAGGGAGCAAACGCCGAGGCTTTTATGAAATACTTCGGAGTCTCGACGGTCTCCGAATTGCCTCAATCGAAATACGTTCAAGCAAAGGACGCTCTTGAGAAGAAACAAGATGTGGGCGCTGAATAATGGAACAGCGCACAGATGAATGGTTCGCTGCTCGCCTTGGCAAAGTCACTGCATCCAAAGTTTCGGATGTGGTGGCAAAGACCAAAAGCGGATATGGCGCAACACGGTCAACGTACATGACTGACCTAGCCATCGAACGCCTGACAGGGAACCCAACAGAGTTCTATGCCAATGCTGCGATGCAGTGGGGAACCGACGTAGAACCACAAGCGCGAGCGGCTTATGAGTTTCTAAATGACGCAGTGGTCGTTGAAGAAGGCTTTATTGAACACCCGTCTATACCAATGTCAGGGGCATCGCCAGATGGCATGGTAAATGACGAGGGAATGCTTGAGATAAAATGTCCCATGAGCAAGACCCACTATGCAACGCTTCTATCTGGCAAAATTGCAAAGAAGTACATCGACCAAATGCAATGGCAGATGGCCTGTGCAGGTCGTCAGTGGTGCGACTTCGTTTCATTTGACCCTCGTATGCCGGAAGGACTGGATTTCTTCTGCAAACGTGTGGATCGGGACGATGAGTATATCGGGGAGCTAGAAACTGAGGTTTCAAAGTTCCTTGAAGAATTAAATGAGCAAGTAACAAAACTAGAAGGATTAAAGAAATGATGCACTTAATGGTAGCTGGCAACGTCGGCAGAGACAGCGAAGTCAGAACAACTCAATCTGGCAAAAGCAATGCAAGCTGGTCCGTCGCTTGTGACACTGGTTTTGGAGACAAGAAAAAGACGACATGGGTGCGCTGTACGATGTGGGGAGAGCGCGGAGAGAAACTGTCTGCCTACATTAAAAAAGGCACCAAGGTCGTTGTTACAGGTGAACCGACAATCAATGAATATGTTGGAAAAGATGGAATTGCAAAAACATCGTTGGAATTGCGTGTGTCAGAGGTTAAGCTGATGGGCGGTGATAGTAATAACGATAGTTACGACCAGTCACCACCACCACAGGTAAATGACGATCTGGGGGATGATTTAATCCCCTTCTGAGATTGGTATGGATTGACGACGCGAAAGCCCGTCAGAGGAAACTCCCTCCTCGTTGAATCCTAAGCTGCCCGCGCCGGGACGGGAATTAATATCCCGGCACCTTTTCAACAAAGGACAAAACAATGAAACACATTTTAAATCTATCCGAAGGCTTTGACATCTACGCAGACGCAAACCAATGGGTTGTCGCTAAAGCCAGGGAAAAGGGTGTTGGGTCGCCAACTGCTCTTGGGTATATAGGCAGTACCAAAGACATCATAATCCGCGTGTGCCGCGAGAAAAACGCGCCTGTTGACCCCATTGCTCACGAAGTTATGGACAAATGGCCAAATCGGTTCTTGGATTGGAAAGAGGAATCGTTCGATGCTGATTCCTAAACAGCATCACGTCAAAGATAAAAATTACCGCAAATCATTCAAAGATGAGTCGTGCTGGAGTTGCGGCACCAATGATGGAACCGTTATCGGTGCGCACATTCGTAAAGGATCAAACGCAGGGATGGGACGTAAGCCAAGCGACGACTTAGTTTTGCCGCTTTGCTTCCAATGCCATTCAGATCAGGAGGACAACCCCGGCGCAGAGTGGTGGCTTGAGAATGTATTGAAGCCAATAGCTCAACGCCGATATCAAATGTTTGTGGAGTCAAAATGACACAAAGAATCATCATCCGAGAGGAACGCCAGCGCCTTCACGCCATTGACAGGATAGCAGCGCTCAATATTGAGACTGTCTGGGACATATCAATCAAGCCATACAAGAAGAACCGCAGTCTTGAGCAGAACGCTTTGATGTGGAAGTGGAACACCATCATAGGGGATCATCTAGGATACACCAAAGACGAGATGCACGAAGAATTTATGCGCAAGTTTTTGCCCCCGGTCATGATTGACACTATGAGCGGGCCAGTCGAGGTATATTCCACCAAGCAACTCAAGGTCAAAGAGATGGCAGAATATCTAAATCACATCGAACGCTTTGCTGCTGAGTACGCGATTGTCCTGCCGTTGCCTGACTGGGAATAATTAATTACAAAATAATGCAATTAAGTGTTTACAATGTTTGCAGGGTTAGGTAATATCTAATCATCAACAACGCAAACGGAGAAAACAAATGGACAACATGATTTCAAAAACAGATGCAGTTATGCTCGTACACCTTCACAGCGATATGCTGGATTTGACCAACGGGCGATCAATGCTCGACAATCCAATAGCCGCTGTTGCACGTTACAAGCGCCTTGTTGCAAAGACTGGATTGTCGATTGCTTCTGATGCTTTCCTAAACAGCCTCGACTATTACGCTGGGGCAGAAAACAGCCACCGCAGCGCTGTAGCGAAAAAGATATTCGCTGCCTAACACAACAACGCAGGGGATCGCATCCCCAACAAGCTGAGGTGCCAGACCTCCCCTCCCCAGAGCCGAAAGGTGGCTGGGGTTTTCGGGTATCAACAACAGGAGACTAAAATGGAATACTTATTTACAGAAGGCCCATGGAAAGTAGAGAATTCAGAAGCAAACGCCGATCTAATCGCAGCAGCAGCCGACATGATGCAGACGCTTGAGGACATCCTTTCAATCATTGAGAATGACGGCATGGCATCTTGGGGAGACACGCCAGATGATGGCAGCTACGTCACCTACAATATGCACAGCATTGACACAATCAAAGAGGACATCAAGTCGGTCATCGCTAAAGCTTTGGGAGCAGCCGAATGACATATTCTGAAATTCTTAAAACTCAGATTAATGCTGGTGAAATAGACACGCTGGACGCCGTCGAGTGGCTGCAAGTTCACGGGATAACTGTGACGATGGCGCTGGCTTTGCTGGGAGACGACGGAGATGATGGATGACGAATAAAATGTTGGACGCGGTTGCGGGTTTAAGTATGTGGCTTGAACAGCAAAATCTTGAACGCAATGATGTAAAAATCACGTTTAAAACTTCCGATGCAGCGAAAGCATTTCGGTGTGCACTTAGCGAACATACATCTATTGCATACCCCACTCCAGAAATAATCATGTTGTTTGGCATTGAAATAGACGATAGCGCGGCTGATTTCTGTCCTAAATGCGGGAGGAAACAATGATTAGATTTTGCTTTTGTATGGCGGCGATGTGCACATTTGTTTTCGTGATGATGCTGCAATTATTTCATTCAATCGACAATCACATGGTTGAATACCAAGAGTGTGGCTACAAATATTGCAAAGCGGAGGAAAAGTAGATGCCGATTGGACATCACAGAAGCGGAAAACCTCAAGTGTGGAATGGTTCAGGAATGGCCAGTTTGAGTCCATCACAGCGCCGCAAGGCGATGGAGAATGCAGCGGATCGCGCTCGTGAACAGCGAACCGGGTGGCCTAGCAGCGTCCAACGAGAAGGCGAGGAGAACAAGCACACCTATCGTCTGGCTGATGCAGAGTGGGCAAAGAGAATGGCTGCGAGTAAATTGAGATGCTAAAAGTATTAGATTTGTTTAGCGGCATTGGTGGGTTTAGCCTTGGATTAGAGCGTACAGGTGGATTTAAAACCGTTGCGTTTTGCGAGATTGAAGAATACCCACGTCGCATTTTAGCAAAGCATTGGCCTGATGTGCCAATTTATGAGGATGTGAAGGAATTAACACATGAGCGATTGGAAGCAGATGGACTTGGAAGAATTGACCTCATCTGCGGGGGATACCCGTGCCAGCCATTTAGTCATGCCGGGGAGCGACGAGGCGCGGAAGATGACCGTTACCTCTGGCCAGAAGTTAAAAGGCTCATGGCTACCGTCCGGCCCCGTTGGGGATTGTTTGAGAACGTTGCTGGACACGTCAGCATGGGCCTCGACGAAGTGCTATCTGACTTGGAAGCAGAAGGCTACACCGGGTTCCCGGTTGTTGTTCCAGCTTGCGCCGTCAATGCCTCGCACAGACGCGACAGGGTGTGGATTTTGGCCCACCGCTCGGAGTTGCAGTGCGATGGCGGCGGAGAATATTCAGAACAGAGTAAACGACAAGTTTCCCAATTTAGAGACAATGGTTGCGAGGAGTTTATGGCCGACGCCGGATGCGTCAATAAGCAAGGACACTCCATTCAAACACCAGAAAGAAAAAGTAGAAAAGGCGCAGAAGGGGGAACGAAACAGTCAAATCGGATCAATCTTGGCCTGGGACAAGAGGATTATAAGAGAAGCAGAGCAAACTCAGAACATGGAGCGCGGTGGCTCACTGAACCCGACGTGGGTCGAGTGGCTCATGGGGTTCCCAAGCGGGTGGACAGACTTAAAGGACTAGGCAACGCGGTTGTTCCGCAAATACCAGAGATAATTGGCAACGCGATATTGGAGGCAGAAACATGATATTATCTATAGTCAGCATCATCGAAGAATGGGCAAAACGCATGGCTGAAAGTAAATCAAGATGACTAACGAAATCTCAAAGATTATTGACGAGCTTATCAACGAAGATTCTCGGAATGCGAGGGAGATCGCTGAAGCGGCAAACATTTCCTCACAGCTTTTATCTTCATATCGCAACGCTCGACCGTTCAACTATCGCAGTCAGCCGTGGCAGAAGCTACAAGCGGTGCTGTCTGTTCTAGGCTATGAGTTGGAGATAATGAAGATACACAACCCAAAGCAAGACGCGCTGGATAAGGCGTGGGAGAACTTCGAAGGCGCGGGGGCAGAGCTATGATCTATGTCGCATACGTTTTTGCATACCTGATTATCGGCGCAATTACACTGCGGGTTGGGGAGTGGCACTTTAGAGAAAAAATTCAGCTTGAAATAGCGATGATGTCCGTTTGTCTTTGGCCTATCGCTTGGGTTTTGGTGATATTTTTTGGGGTTATGAAAATCTTAATCCCTGACATTCTTGATCGTGATCTGCCACGGCACGGCCCGCCATCTGACTTTTACAAGAAGGAGCAGGATAAATGACATGGTTTTGGACATCAAACTTTGTTTGCCTTGTGAGGCGTGTCACCGGGCGGGTCGACAGCTACCTATGGTCAAAGCAGACATCGGCTATAAAGGGCCGGAGAACGTCTACGCGGTCTACTCAAGGATAATTAATGCACAGAGTAGTCTTCACCAAAGGCCTCCTGCAAGTATGTAAATTTGGCAAGCTCAAGCAGCAAAATCACCGATTCACTGTGATGTAAATTTCCTCTCATGTATAGGGAGCCATCTTCTTTATCCCAGCCCACCACTATGCAGGATTCAAAAAGCCCTGTAGAACCCTCTAAAATTTCGTCGGCAGTTATGTCTGATGGGAATTTAACTACGTTGTCTGTCATAATAAAAATAACTTTCGTTCTACGGCTCTACGTTTAACCAGACCTAGCAAAACCTTTCCCCCAGCTTTACGCCATTTGGGGAACTCATCTGCCGCGCCCTCGTAATCTCCACGGTTTAGTTTAGATCGGAGGGTTGAGGATTGCAATCGGCCAGAGCCTAGATTAAAGGTAAAGCTCACTAGAGCGTCAAACTGGTTTTGAGTTAGTGCTACCCGAACAAGCCGTCGAACGGATCGTTCCACACTTTGCAACTCCTGCGCCAGAAGTGCTTCACCTTCTTCCAAGGATATTGGACGGTGATCCATAGTGACCCTTTTATGATCGAAGCCATAAGTAGCGCCAAAGCCAATGGTAGCGACGTTAGCCGGGCAAAGATACGGGTCAGGGCTGAAGCCCTCAAAGTGTTTGATAATTTCAAGACCGGGCTTCCCTGTTCTCACGTCTGTTGCTTACGATTAAAAGTGCGTGATCCAAACCAAAATGAAATTACTGCCGCCCAGATGCCGACGATCTCATCAGACCAGACCAGCGAATACATATCGGTATCGATGTAGCCAAACGCCAGCAATAATGTCAGGGCCATAAATTCAATGAACAAGAGGTAGGTTATAAACGGACGCACGCTGGCAGCTAAGTCGGTAATCCATTGAGACGATTGTTTCGTGAGAGATGTCTGGCTTTTTAACAGTGCCTCAGTCTCACGTATGTCTGCCTCGACGTGAACCATGTCTAGCTTCTGGTTGCCGATCTGAATTTGTTGCTCTAGTTGTTTATCCATAAGTTGTAGCTCGTGTGCCTTGTCCTGACGGTCTTGGAAATAATCCATGACTTTAGGAAGAAACGACGTGCCAAAACCTAAAAGTGAGCCGAGTAAACTAATCATTTTATACCTCGTATATTTTCCCGCGAAATTCTATCATGCCCTCGTCAATAACGTGGAACACTTCCGGCCACATTAGGCGACCATCAACGAATGTTAAAGCTGCAAAGCCTGACCGCCAGTTGCGAGGCGTGTCCATAGCGTATTGGAACTGCGGCCCCCAAGGGTGTGCCATTGTGCCAGTGTCTACACCGTAGCGAGTTCCGTTGTAATCAGAGTAAGGAGTTACTTTAAGCGAATGTAGATGACCTGTAACCATACTTTTGCCTGATCCAGCAGTGTTGTTATGGGTCGCATGGACGCCACCTTTCCAACGGTGCATGATAACCGTCTCATCATTAAGCCAAAGCGACCAGCAATGTATCCAGTCTGGAAAGCTGTCGCTAAGATGAAGTCCTGCAACGCCAGCAAACTCCGGTGCCACAGACGCGAGACGGGCCTCAAATCTGGCATCGTGATTTCCAAGCGTCCAGACAAGTTTTGCACCCTTCGCCGCTGATTGTATCTCCCCAAGCCTTTCCGTACACGCATTGATCTCCTCCTCTACAGTTGGTGTGGATTCCCATCCGTTTGGTGGGTGACGGCTGACACTAGCGCCGTCAAAGGCGTCACCGTTCATTACCACGATCTTAGGCTTGAGCATTTCACAAGCCATGACAAACCCTCTGTGTGCCGTAGACACGATGTCAGGCCAATAGTGTGCATCACTGCCCACCAGCACGACGCCGTTCTCAATGTCCATTGTCTGACGGTTAGGATGATATTCGGTTGGGACGGCGGAAGGGGAATGAATAGGCTTGTCGTATTTCTTCTCAAGCCGTCTCCTTCGACCTAACACAGCACGAACATTGATTCCAAGTTTTCTTGCTGTTTGTGCTGCCCCAAATTGTGTGAACAACCCAATAAAATCTTCATCCGAACAAACAGGTGTCGGCATGCCCAGTCTCCTTAAATCGGTTGCTTCAAGCCGTAGGGACGACCTTGTAGCAGCGCGGCCATTACTTGAACCGGAATCTTTTCCGTATTATCGATGCAGTCCCCAGTAATCCAAGCAACCAGCATCCAAGGTGCTTGAGGGGTATACCAGATTGCAACCTTGTCTGCCACCCTTTGAGACTGTGGTGGGGTTTCGTTGTACGCAGAAACAAACGCTTGGGCCTCACCGTTTTCTAAAACCCGCTCCAGTAACTGATTTGAATTGCGCCGCAGCGTGTCTTCTCGCCATATCTCATATCTAGCAAATAATCCATTTGCGCATTCCGCGTTCGTAACGCCACACAAAATTAAGCCAAATGAAAAGACGATTATCGCGCAGACGTATTTCATTTTCTTTTAGACTTCCACTCAGCCCACACGATCTTCAGCCTAATAATCACCGCCACTAATGTGACTAGCCCAACTGCGATACTAATTCCGCCATCAAAGAAATCCATCCATGTCAGACTGATGGCTGGCACGATGACGGCAATGTCGGCTGCAATTTTGTCTTTCATTTCGGGTGGCTCCCGTTGTGCATTTTGTACATCCGCTCAGAACTCTCGCGCAGATACGTTAATTCTTTCTTAACTTCTGCAATTTCTCGCGACTGTTTGTCGAGGTTCGCTGGTGATAGTATATGACCTAGTACGCCTACCTGATGTTTAAACACCGCCGAACCACTCTCAATAGTATCAAGCCTCGTGTTAATGATTTCCATCTCTCTTTGGACAGCCTTTAGGTCTTCAATGACACGGGAAAGCTGAGATTTCACCACTGCGAACGCCCCAGCCAAAGTTGCAACAAGGCTGATAAACTGTACTAACTCACGGGTTCCTAGTTCCATAGTTTAGCCCCTGCCCGGTTGGCCCACACGATTGCTCCAGCGATGACCACTGCCGAAATGACGGCTATCATTTTTAAAGCCTCAATAATGTACCTAATAATTTTATCGTAGAACGCTTCATCTTCTAGCGCTTGTGCAGCCGCTGCTTCTTTAGCTTTCTTACGCTTTGCCTTACGCTCTTCAAGCAGTGCTTCACGAGTAGCTAGAATTTCATCCCACGCCCCAAGGCCAAAGCGATTATCGATTCGGATGCCCAAATTTTCTATCTGGCGATCCACCTGCTTCTGCTCTAAGACCATAGCAGCTACTGCACCGACGCTTAGTTCGTCTTCTTCGTCTTCGCCCATCTTCTTACTAAAGAACTTGTGCAGCTTTGACTTAGGCTTGGCCGTCTTCTGTTTCTTTTTGAGTTCTCTTGCAGCCGCGTCCCGGTGATGGAACAGCGCGTCTAGTCCTGCACTAATTCCTTGCACGTCATTAGCCGTATCAACCGCTGACTTAACAGCATCGACTGCACCTTTAACTAAGGCAAATGCTGCAAGAGATTCAGCGATCATTGTTAGCTAGGCTCTTGAGGCCAAGTAATATTATCCACGTCAGACTGTGATGGCACGTCTCTCAGGGCTTGGCGATACGTTGCCCATGCCGCTGTGTCGCCGGGGGCGTCTGCTACTTGGGTGTAGTCGGATGCAGCAAGAAGCTGGTCTCGTTGTGATCTAACTTCAGCCCACTTAGCTGCAAGAGCGTCAGCGGCTTCTTGATCCGTATCTACAACAACTGAACTTCCAGATACTCTAAGATAGCCTTGAGAACCACTTGGCAGTTCCGCATAGAATGCGTTGCTGTACCCTTCGCTGACCATAATCGCTACATTCGCTTGTGCAGCATCTTCTGTGTCTGCTCTGCCTTCAGCGAGGATTACGTTATTGCTGTCCCATTCGGCTACACATATGTATGTCATGCTCTTGCCCGCCTATATAATATGAACTCGCCCGAAGTAAAATTGCCTGACGTTGCAACTACGCGAAGTGCAGTAACAACTGCCGCTGTTTCGTGCGCTTGTGAAAGCAAACCCCCGACGTAGTCACCAGCGCTATTTTCGCCCCAAAATCTCAGAATAGCTTGTGTAAATTCATTTGCCGCAGGATTGTGAATTACCATGTCACCGTGCCACTTCTCAGTAGCGACTGCGCCACCTAGTGTTGACAAGACCCACCAAGTAAAACCAGCCGTTGGGGCGTTGGCAGCGCTGATCACAGTAGTGTCATAACGAAATCCGCCGCCCTTGTAGCCAGATGTTACAAAGGTTGGGCCAGCGCCTGTCCCTAACTGAACCTTTGGCGCGTTTGCGGCTGAAGTATCTGCGCTGTTTTTTATGTCTGTGCAGGTAATGTAATAGTCGTACCCGGCTTCAATAGTATGACTGAATGTCATTGTTGTGCTGCTCGATGCTGTTTCTTTCTCAACAAACTCCCATGCTCCCCCGCCAGCAGGGGCTGCGCTAGTCCATGCAGAACCATTAGAAGTCAACACATTACCTGATGTTGACGGTGCTACATACGGAAGTGCTAAATCAAGGATGCCTTGGACAGTGTCTTCTTTTAATTTGCCGCTGTCCGTTGCGTCAGAGAAAATAATTGCATCAGCCGCTGTGATTGTTGTGTCTGTTAATCCAGCTAGTCCAGCGTGAAGTCCGGCAGGTGTGACGGCTCTCACCGTGTCGGTTCCTGTTGTGACTTCAGCCGACGTTGCAAGCTCCACAATACCGGAAGCTGTTGCCGACGCAGCCGACTCATCACCCGTGTTTGTGCCACTTAAATTGTTGGCTGCAATGTTTCCACTGTCGTCAGCCGTTACACCAGAGTTTTGTAATATTTTACCGCCTGTTCCATCATACCGAGCTAACGCATTGTCTGTGGCAGATGCTGGGCCAGATACGTCACCAGACCCATCTGTGCCTTTATCGCCAGCACGAGCAAAGCCAATAAATGTGGCTTCAGAATTACTAAATGTTCCGTTAGATGAAACATGAGTGACTGCAATTTGGACCCACCCAGAATTGTCGGTTAGGCCAGTTATGTCAAAACTAGCAATGTCACCGCTTGCCGTTGTAAAACTTAACGACCCTTTGACGGTGTTTGTGCTATCATCAAAAGATATGATGACGGCTGACCTGTCATTACCGCTTGCGTCTAAATCGTCGATTGCAATCGCGGAGACGCTAGATATTGTTCCATTATTAAATCTGACATTTCCGCTACCCGGATCAGCCATAGTTGTTGTTGTGCTAAAATTGTATGATAAGACAGAAGCAGACGCCGCAGAAGCTGATGCAGACGCCGCAGAAGCTGATGTCGATGCTGATGATGCGCTTGCGGATGCTTTGGTAGAATAGTGCTTGGCGCTGTATTCGCTGCCATCAACAGTATCGTCTTCTGCTGCGGTAGCCCACTCTTTGGCTGCGCCCTTGCCAGCAGTGTCTGTGACACCTGTACCGCCTATCGCATACGCCTTGGAACTGTACTCAGAGCTTTCCACCACTCCGTCAGTTTTTGTTGCCCAGTTCTCGGCCAACGTTGACTGAGTGATATCAATGTATGCAGAAACAATCTGGAAGTTTGTGCCGTCATAAATGGCAATAACCTTTTGGCCGTTGACAATATCCCCGGCGTCCATCGCGTCAGTGACGTTCTTCTTTAATGATTTAACGCCAACGCTGTCCACGTTAATCGTCACCGCGCCAGTGTTTGTTGCACCAGCCTCAAAGGCTATGACAAGGCCGTCATAGTATGCTGACAGAGTTTGGTTCGCAGAGATAGTAATTGCGTTAGCCGACCCTCCAGCAGAAAGTGAGGCGTTCGTGTCCTTGTCCCAACGTGCAATGATGCCCTCTAATGCGCGAGCGCCATTGTTCACTGTGGACGGCAACTGGTTCTCTGGGAACCGTGACGTGTTGTCTGCGTCTACGACGTTTAGTGAATTTATTTCAGCCATTGTTGTTGTGCTCCTAACACGCCGCCAGTGTACCCGCCAAGGCCGCTAGTTGCACCTTGGAATAGACCGCCACCATAACTTAATGGGCGCATAATTGCACCTTCTTGCATAATCCGAAATGCTTCTGCCTTGTCTGCGGCTTTAGGTGAGGCGAGCAGACGAGACACGACTTGAGAAACATCTTCTGGCTGAGGTGCCATTTTATTTAAAGCGCCACGAAGAAGCATCGTCGTCGGGTCTGCACCCGTAACAACTTCGGGAATGTAATTAAGCAAACTATTACCAGCACTCTGTCGTTGTGATGTTTGTGACCCACTAAGTTCAGCAAATGTTTTGGCTTTTGCGGCTTCACTCTTTACTGTTTTACGGAACTCGCGTGCGCCAGCCTTCCCAAGGAGATCGTCCATTGCTTCTCTAGCGGCTCTTGAATTAAATATATTTGTAACGTCAGCGTATGGCGGCTTGCCTTTGATCTTCTTGACTAATACCGAAGCAGCACCCGAACGGAAAGCCTCAAGCTCATGCGCCCCCATTTTGGCAATGTCAGCTTTGCCAAACCCAGCCATGGCGCTTTTTTCGGCATCCAAGCTCTGCATAAACTTTCGACCATTTTCAGCAGCTTCCATTGCTGCCGACTGCCCTGCATAAGTTGAGCGGGCGTTCTTGTAATCTGGGATTATATCGTCTAAGTGGTCACGGAACCTATCACGCAGACCTTTCGCGCTTGAACCCATAGTGCCGCTTTTCTTAAATTCTTTCTCAACAATCGCGTCAAAACCCTGCTTCATATAGTCGAGCATTCTTGCGTTAGGCTGTGCATACACTTTTCCAGCGTCTGTCTTGGTAAAGAGTTTAGGCAATGTTACACCCTCACGCTCTGCGATTGTTTGAGCGAGCTTGTACGCCTGTTTTGCGTCTTTGGTTTCAAAGAAGCCCTTTAATTCGTCAGTAAGTGGCACCTTTGTCTCGTAGACCTTGCCATAGTTTTTACTAGCGAGTGCGCGTCTTGACTTCCCGATTGCTTCAATCGTATCAGCAGCACCATCGCTTGATATTTGCTTGTTAACCTGCGGCAAGATACGTGCGTCCTGTGACGCCTGTCGAGCAGCCAAGAACTTCGCTTGTGGCCCACCACCAATGTTTCTGACAGCCGCACCCGCCGCACGTTGAGTGTCAACAGGGGCATAATCAGCGATAACGCTTAGAGGGTCGGCATTGACCTTTTTCTCTAATGCAGCGACTTGCTTCCTTGGGATGGTCGCTTGAATTACGTTTGCCGCTTGTCTTTGAGCGCCGCCGGGGAGAATGCGACCAACAGCCGAAACGCCTTTTTGAATGGCGTGTCCTATCGCTGGGAAAGCAGCGCCACCAAATGCGCCAATCGCACCACCAAGCGCCGTGTCGCCAAGGGTGCCTAATGGATTATCCACAGTCCCCTTTGTGCTCATGCCATAGCCTGTACCAGCGCCTTGAGCCGCTCCTTGCATACTGCCACGCAGTGCCTTCGCGCCTAGTGATAAACCTTTTCCTGCGATAAACCTCCCAGCACCCAGACCTCCCGTAAGCAGCGAACCACCACCTTGCAACGCAAGAGTTCCGAGTGTTCCTAAATCGTCTTCTGTCGCCTTCATGTCGGCGCGTACTTGTTTGAGTCTTTCAGCATATGCTTCTTGGACAGGTTTGCCTTGGACAATTGCGTCTGCACCCGCTTGAAATGCAGCAGATATTTCATCGCCGACGCCCATAAGCATACCTTGACCAAAAATCTGCTGTGCATAATCGACCAAATTCGGATCAAACCCATTAGGAACCTGCCCAGCCGCTTTGGCCTCTAATTCTTTAAGCCTTTCAAGTTCTCGTAATTCTTGAAGTTCTTCTTGTGGGGTCATTGGTTTGGCCCTTTCCTATGTTTTGCTTTAAGCGCCTCTAACTCTTTAAGTTCACTTTCTGTCATTGGGGGTGGTGGACTACCCGTTGAAAATATACTTCTATCAATTCGTGGCTTGTACAGGTCATAGATACCACTGAAAGCGCGGTTTGCATCAAGCCCCCCGTACCCATAACTGGCAAACCGTTCCCTTTCAGACGTCAACCTGTTTTGTACCGTTCTGTCAGCAGTGTCGAATTGGTTTCTGGCTTGGCCTAAAAGTTTCTTGCGCTCAGTAGGAGTCAAAACATCACCGCTCGACACCTTGCCCAACATACTTTTCAAATACCCCGGCAAGCCGCCCGTCTGTGCAGCCATGCCAAATTCACTTTCTCTGACGACAGAAGTCGGGTCAAGCATTTTCATAAAGCCGAAGATCAGTGCAAGGTCAGCAGCGCCCTGACCTGACGCTATAACCTGAGAAGGGTTGATAGGCACCCCGTCAATCGAGAAGCCATCCCTTATTTGCTGCGTTGCCATTGCCGGGTTGTCTTGCGTTGCCTCAAGTGCTTTGAACGCGTTGATACGCTCCAGCGAGGGTTTAAGTGCTGCCGAGACTCTCTTGTTTGCGGCACTCTCAAGTGTAACAATATCTTTTGCCTTCAACCCACCTTCACCGGAAACTTTGAGGCGCTCGATTTCCTTTTTACGCTCAAAATCAAGGGTAGCAGCATCAGACGCAGCCTTCGCAGCAATGTCTGCCTGCAAAGCCCCGACTGAGTTAGCTTCCATCCTTGCCCTCTGTAAGGGGTCCATTGCACTTAAAGCAGCACCAGCGCCAACTGTTGGCCCCATCTGACCACCCGCAGCACCGCCGCCCATTGTCTTGCTATTGACGTATCGATCCGCGACAAGTTGTGCTTGGGCCTCTTGCGCCTGTTTCCGCTTGGCAGCATCAATATCCATTCGCGTTTGCTCCATCTGGGCTTGAGCTTGCTGATATTGTAAGTTCTGAAGCTGCCCCTCTTTTGCTCTTTCTATTTCGCTCTGGTAACCTTGACCAAATGCAGCGCCACCTTGACCCAGTGCAGACATGAATGATGTCGGCATCTTTGAGTATCCCCCAGAGGCAGATAGGCTTTGACCAAGTTGCAACAAGCCTTGCGTAAGTCCTCGCTCTTTATCAGCAGCGGTGGGTAGTAATGGTTTGTATGTCGCCATTTAATTGATCCTTATGTACGGAATATCCCCGAACCCTTTCCAAACAATGAAGTCCCGATCCCAGCAAGTGACGATGCCGCCCCAAGATATTCAGCGGGTTTATTGCGATAGAGGGGCGTAGTCTGAGAACCTTGTGACCCATACCCGCCCTTGATTAGTGCCATGTAATTAGACAAGGCATCTTTAGGTGCATTCTGTTCTGCGTAGAACCTGTTAATATCATCTTGCAATTCAACGCCAGCCATGCCTTCACGTTCTGCGCCAACCTGCTTCAACTGAGCAATGTCTGTGTAATCTTGAGCAGCCATGTCAGGTGCGAGCAGTCCCGCTTGCATTTGACGGTTACGCTCGTCACCATACATAGACGCAGACATTGTTCCAGCAACGTCGCCAACTTGCCTTAGTAATGTCTCACCTGCACGTTGTTGACCGCGTTGCTGTAGACCAGAGCCGTATCGACCTGCGCCACTGAACCCAGACTGAATGCCCGGAAGGACATCTTCGTTGAACGTCTCAACCATAGGCCGTGTTGCTGCGGTGACTGCCTGTTGGAAATACGGGTTCCCCGCCGACAAATAGTCGCCCTCAAGCGTGTCTTGAACCATTGCCTGCCCAGCTTGCGTAACTGGTGATCCAGCCAATGCGCGTTGTTCTTGCATTTGCAGACCTGTCTCAGACTGAGGCGCAAATGGCACAACTGCACTATTTGGGTATGGCTCTGTGGGCTTCTCTAAGACATTTGTCTTTGCAAGCTCAAACCCTGATTCCAAGTATGGCTGCTGTTTGGCCCAAGGGGCGTTGTCTGTTTGGACAGTTTGATATGTTGCTGGTTCGCTGTCACCACTCATTAGGTTATCCTCGTAATTGGGGCGGGAACAAACTTGTTGCCTTCCCACCAATTTCTTTTGAACTCATATTGTGGGCGCATTGCTACTGGAACAGGGTTTAACAACGTTGGATTTGCTTGAGGGGCTTGAGGGGCTTGGAGTATGGGTTTGTATAGATAGTCAGGCCCACCATCTGAATCATCGTCGCCAATTATCCCCAAAGGGTTTGGATCGCTTGGCGGGTTTGCAGCTTCCATTGCGTCAGCTAACGTGCCATAGGCGGGGTTAATCCCTGTTATTGACTCCCTAACGCCGGGGACAGGCGAAAATAGATCGCTTAAAAATCCTGCTACATCAGTCGTTGTGCTTGTAGATGTTGGGCCTGTGAAACCAACTCCTGTCATTGGCGCGTTGGGGGTGTGAACATTTGGTTCCGCGAAGAAAGCTGGTGCAAATGATGCAGGACCAACATTAGAACCAGCGGAACCTTGAACGGCGGCACCTTGACCGCCAGCACCTTGACCGCCGTCAGGACCAGTGCCAACACCACCCGCGCCGCCGACATCAGCACCCGCGCCTGAGTCGCCCTCGTCGCCGCCCTCGTCGCCGCCTTCGCCGTCACCACTCATTTAATAACCCTTTGCTTTACCATCAAATCGGAACTGATCCGTCTTGATTTTTTGTGCCGCCGCCATTCTGCTTTTGGATAGTCTGGGAATAGGTCGCGGCATTTACGGTACAGTTTTCGAGCATCCCCAAATGGGGTTATGAAATCTGCGAAGATAAGAACGTTGCCGCTTCTCCAATCTTCAACTTGCAATCTGTAGCTACCGTCAAGAAACATATCAGCTTTTTCTCTGTCTGTAAATCCCCATGACACCCAACCGTGTAATTGATTATTTCGAAACAATCCGATGTTTTGCATAGAGTTAACAGGCGGGATAATAATGCGAGAGACTTGCTCCATGTTCCAGTTTTTATGAACATCCGATTGCGACATTAAATGTATAACGTGATCCAATGGCGCTGGGGAAAATACCTCAGTCATTAGCCAACCAATATTATCTTGTATGTATTATCCGTGTGGCCGCTGTTTGTATGGATTAGTGACATCGACCCATTTACAGGGTTGCTAAAGTCTCTGTATGGGAACACTGCCGCAGACGCGGCGTTCGCAGTTGTTGGGATTGCTATTGCCACAGTGTTAACGCCTATGCGGCTGTCTGTGACTGTTGTAGAATGCGCACTTGCCGTTGCCGTGAAGTCGATGACGTTGTTTGTGCGACCTTTAAGCACCGCAGATATTGACTGCGACTGAATGCGGTTGAATCGTCGTTGGTCTTCTAGGTCTGTTGGCGGCTCTGGGAATGTTGAGACTGTCATTGATCTTTGCCTATTTTTTAAGAGTTGGCAGAACGCCCATTAAAAATCACCATTACTAAAAATTTAAAATATATTTTGCGTATAACATTTTATCTCTTGTGGTAGGGTTATATCTTGCGTTAGCCGAAAAACCGCCATTCTTAAAGTTTGCGCTGATGTCGTCAGATTGTGGGTTGTAGTTTGCCCCAGCAGATATATCGCCGTCTTGGTAGTTGAGACCTACATCGCTAATGAACGTGTCGCCATAGTTTATCTCTGCTGGTGCGCCCATGTCTTGCATTTCTTGTGGCAGGTATACATCACCTCTATAGTGCGACCCGCCAAGGGACGCCCCAAGCAGAGCATTTTTAGCTAGAAAATCAGCGGGTAGCCTTGCCTCTACACCACCCGACACCCCATATCCACCTTGCCTTACGCCGTGTTCCCCAACATCAGTAACAGGCTTCCCCGACCCGCTACCATGAATTCTAAAAGACTGTGCTATCTCATCAGCGATTGACGGGGGCGTTGGCAGTCCTCTTTGAGGCATAAAATCTGTTTCTTCTGGGGTTCCTGTGTATGCTATCTCTTGGTTTGCATCTGCGTAGTCTACCGCAGATTCTCCATCTGGCGATACCGGGACATTAAGAAGCTGCAATATCTCATCCAATGTTAATTCTTGGTCTACTGGGAGAACACCATCTTGCGGTGTGTAATTAAGGACAGCCATCAGAACTCACCATCTTCTGTTACAGCTAAGTCAACTCCCTGCGCGTGTGACCACAAGGCGTCTTCTGCAATGTCAATTTGGATACGCGCATATCTGCAAGATCGTGTGAAGTTAGCCATGCCGTCAGTGTCCACTGAGTTAGGCCCGTCAGTCGATACAGAGCCGCTGGGGCTGTCCCTGTAGACTAAGCTGGCCGTATAGGTGCCACCGTCAACGTATGGCCGCACACCATCAACGTAGAGCCTCTCATTGGGCTTTGTGAACAGTTCCATGCCCCCGACTTCCGTTGTTGTCATTGTTGCGGGTAATGCACCACCAGCAAAAGAAGCCAGCTTGAAATTAGCGTCAAAGCCAGACAACACTAGCTGCCCCTCAATCCAGATGCGGCTGTCGAAAGAAGTTGTGATCGTGTCAACATTACCGAAGCTGTTTAGCTGCTCTAGTGTGTATGACTTTGTGATCTCTGAGAACAGCGTGTAGCAACTCTGCTTGCCATAAGTCCACCGCTGGGTCTCCCAGTTGTAAACTATCAACGTGTCAGGCTCGCCTGTAGAACTAGGGGCCGAAGGGTATGACCAGTATATCTGTTTCTTTACGGGATCAGCCCCGCTGCTAACTCTGTCAATGTAATTAAAATCCAAATCGTCGAAGAAGAACTCATCAACTTTCTGCGCCCCTATTGGTTGAGATTGTGACCCGTCGAATAAGAAGAACCCGTCCTCGCCAATGTAAGCCGCAAAAGGGCCGACGTTGACAACAGAGTTTGCAATAAACGCACCGCGCCCACGCTCTACTTCCGTAAAGCTGAAGACTAACGGCGCACCCTCATAACTAACCCGGTATATTGACTTGTCCATGAATACAGCACCGTCAGCACCACCAACAGCACCAGTGATAGCTTGCACTTTCCCACCAGACGGGAGGTCTTGCCGATCAGACTGAGCTTGCGCCGCAGCGCTTGACCCAATAGACGGCCACGTAGTGGGGTCGTCAATGGATGACCACCAAACACGGTTAGGAACCGATCCGTCTGTTGAGTCCCAAGTGTTCCCCGTCATGACAAAATTGTTAATGACAGCAATGTGTTTTGCTCGCGGCGCTGCGGCTGCTAAGTCAGCAAAGTCGGAACTGGAGAGCATAACGTAGCTCTGTATTGGGTCTGTGTGACCGTTGCAACAAATAACTCTGTTGCCGTATGAAATGAACTCCCAGTTGTCTTTCGCAGCGACAGTATAGGCTCCAGTACTCTTTGAGATTTCGTCCCATGCTGTAGCATTTAATTTGTATAGATCGCTTGAATCCCCTGCAAATGTTGCAAACGTACCATCCGAAGCACGGAACGCTCCAGCGCCCCTTGGCCGCTCAGTCAGCGCGTCCACAACTGACGACAACTTTGGCATAGGCCCATATGATGAACCTGTGGTCGAGAGAACGTTCTGAGCAATTGTTGCGCCGGGGTTTTGATAGTCGGCCTTGTCAGGCTCCCAAGAACCGAATTCAAGCATCTTAATAACCCCTGTTTATGTCAAATCGGCCAGCCTTAATAATGGCGCTATCAACGCGGGAAGTTGCGTTACGACGAGAACGGTTGTCGTTACGATTTAAGTCATTTATTGCAACATCAAGACCACTTGACCACAGTCCCACGTCTTCCAGCTTCTTGGTGTATGCTTTCGCCTCAAGAAGTGACGCATACAAATATGCATCTGGTGCATTTTGCAGAAGCCAGTTCGTGTCGTCTGTCTCAACGTCCCACTTGTTAAAGTAGTTCAATGAAAGGTCGTATGCCTTGTCTGTGATTATATTGAACAGCAAGTTGTAGCCATTAGTGATGGCGTAAAGTCTTGGTCTGCCCGAAGTTGACCCATAACTTGTCTGGCTGTTTAGGTTCTTGACTGACTGAGCCGTCAAAGAATCTTTGTCATCCGAGTGGATAACGTCGATTGTCTCAATCCAATCCGAAGGCAATGCAATAGTGTTTGTCCCAGCAGGGACTGACAGCGTTGTCGTCGTCTCTTGTTGGAGCAGACGTAGCTTTCTGTTCAATCGAGATTCAGCAAACTGCACGAAGTTAGAAAGCACCGTGTCTGATAAATCAGAGCGGTGCAAGTAATCGGCAAGGGTTGTCTTTAAATTGGTGTAATTAGTTATTGCCATTTTTCTTCCCCTTGCGCGACTTCACAGCCTTCACAGGCTTTACAACAGGGGTAGGCTTATCAACAGCGCCAGGGTCTGGTGACCAACCAGAAGGGATATCTGCGCGGTTGACAATCATTTGGTCAAACCCACCGTCATTGTTTTTACGGTATACCTTACAACGAGACGCCATGTTACCCCTCCAATAAAAGAAAACGGGGAGAGCAGAAACCCTCCCCGCCATTCTACTTAGTTGTTGCCGATGCGGCAAGCCAACTGTGGACGGATAGCCTTGTACCCGTAGAGGACATCCATACGGCAAGGGAACTTGTCGTTGTTGATGTCGTAGTCACGGACGATCCGCATTGAGACGCCGTCAAGCTGCTTACGAGCAGCCATGTCAACACCCTTTGGCATTACCAAGTCAGCCGTTGCAAAAGCAAATGCGTCTTTGTGATATGCCATTGAGCATGAGTAGACAGACGAAGCACCGCCACCGAGTTTGTTAATCGGAGCGTCGTTCGCTGGTGAAGCAGTAACGTTCTGAGCACCACCTGATACGACAATTGCCGGGGAGATGTTCAGAGTAGTTGCTGATGCACTGTAGTCAGAAGTTACAACAAACTGTTGTAGCTCGCCTGTGTCAGCTTTGGTCTCTGGGTGTACGCGGTTAACGCCAGTAATTGTGACAATGTCACCTGCCGTCAACGTGCCAGAACCTTCTGAGCCTGTAGTGATTGCCGAGCCAACTTGGCTTGCGCCGTCAACAAGGTGATCACCCGTGCCGTCGTCAGTACCAGAGGTATGAGTTGGCCACAGGGTGTTTTCGTAAATGCCGTCAAAGCCAGCAAACGGACCAGCCAAGCGACCTTGCTTGTAGTTGCTAGAAAGTTTGTCTTGAGCATTGAACAAGCCCTTGAGAGCGTCAACCATATCGATGTTTGATTGCGTGTCCAAGTTAAGGCAACGCGCATCATATGGAGCAAGGCTGTCTGTAAGGCGCTTGCCAGCTTCAAGAGCTTTTGCAAACGTCATTGCAGAACCAGCGTTGTCTACAAAGTTGTATACTTCTTTGTAAACGCTATCCATCATGTCGTGCTCGATATTGGCTGCAAGTACTGACATTGCTGGCTCAAGAATCCGCTCTGAGAAGCTGTCGATGTCCATCGTCAATTCTTCAGATGAGAAGTTAACGTCAACGCCCTTCTGGTTTGTAACCGGGAGAGCAACGCTTGTCTCTGTCGTGTCTTGCGCGGAAAGTGTTGCGCCAGAACGAACAGTGTATTCGTTTGGTAAACGAACGCGGAGAGTGTCACCAATTTTAGCGCCAGACTTTGCAAAACTTGCATCGTATTGACGGTTGACGGAACCGATAAAGTTAAGTTTTTGATGGAGGATCATCAACGCTTGGTTGGTGATCATATCAATCGTTAGGTTAGTGTTAGCCATAGTCGTTATCCTTGTTTACGCTTCCGAGCCATGTATGCCTCTCTGTATGTGGCAGGATCGGAAATCTTGGAGAGGTCTGACGGTGCCCTCTGTCGCCTTGCTTTAACTGCCTTTGGTGGCTTCTTTGCCTCAACAGGCTGCTTCGACTTGGCGCTTTTAGACTTCGCCGCTTGAATAGCTTTGTACCCAACTTGTGCATAGTAGATTGCTTTGATCTCTTGAGGTGTTACTGCCTTCGATACTGATTCTGCATCGAACCCCATTGTCTCAACTGCAAACTTGCCAAGCTCAGTTTTAAGCTCGTCGCCCCAGTTTGGAATTTCAGACCGCATTGCGTCGTCAGTGCGCTTGGCCGTCGTGGCCAAGTTTTCGTTGTAAATCTGCTGACGCTTCTGTTCGGCTACCTGTACATCTTGAACGAGAGCGTTTTTCGCTTGCCCTAACTGCTCCATCTGATGTCGGAGCTTGGTCGCGGAAGCTAAATCTGCGTCATAAGCTGCATTCCAATCGTAGGCTTGGAATTGTGACAACTGTTGATCAATCGCCGCAATGTTTGCCATATTCTCAGAATGAGCCGCTGACACTTCGGCATATTGACGAAATTGCTGTTGTTCAGCCTCAATGACCTTCCGCTGCTCTGCGAGCGCTTGAGTCTTGTGAGTGTAGTCCTGTTCCCGCATAACCGCATCTTTGATTTCTGCCGGAACTTTAAACTTCTTGCCGTCGAACTCAATCTCGACACTGCCCGACAACTCTTCAGATTCAGACTCATCATCGTCGTCTTCGTCGTCGTCATCGAAGCCGTCATATTCGTCAGGCTCCGTGTCAATGGACTTGTTATCGTCCTCTCCAGTGACTTCTTCATCTGCATCAGGCTGGTCGTATTCGACTTCATCAGCATCAGGCATGGACGTGTCAACTGCAACGCTACCCATTTCTTCTTCTATCATAACAAAAACCCTAATAATCGGCAAGAATAAGTAACAACGTCGGAATGACGTTATTTTTGGCTACTCTTGTTGCTGCCGCTACAACAAGAACCACACCCATTGTATCTATGTTATTCCAAATCTTTTCCGTTAGCCAAGTCAACAATGCTTATGTCTATCTCTGGTGCCATTGCCTCTGAGACCATTACGCTTGCATCAGCTTCAGCCTTGAACCGTTCAATGTCTAATCTCTGCTGGTCAATAGATACTTTCGCCTCTTCAATCGACAGCTTTCTTTCCTCAAGCGCGGAATCAATTTCAACCTTCGCTTGGTCATGGCTCAACTCCATCTGCTTAATGACAACAGGCGTGTCGTCTACCGGGTCTTGCTGCATTGCCTTTGCTGCGTCTAGCTCTAACTGTTGACGCTTGTATTCTGCATCGACTTCAGCCTTGAGGCGCTCCGTCTCAGCCTTCAAGCGGTTAGTCTCAGCGTTGGCTGAATCAATCCCTAGCTTCTCACGATCCACTTGAATCTCTGCCATCTTTGCTTCACGGCCAGCCATCAACTGTTGAATGACTGCGTCCATCTCTTTGACTTGATTTGCGAGTGCCGCAGCTTGCGGGTCTTGCGCTTCGTCAATTACGCCCGGTGGCAATATAGCTTTCAAGCGTTTAGCGAAGGCGTCAGCGTTTGGCCAGTCCATGCTCTCAACAACCAAGTCTCCGGTGACCTGCGCTGCCTGTGGAAACGCTTGGAGCAAGGCAATCATGCTGTTTCTAGCCTCTTCACGTTGGGTCGTGTATGACGGCCCAGCCTTGACCACAACGTCATACTTTCCGACACGCAAGTCGTATACGCTGTTAATGGCTTCCATTTGATTCTTCGCATGATCTGGGAGCATTTCTTCTTTAGATTGGAATGGCGCGTTAACTCGAACGGTCTGCGGTTGCTCGTCTTGCCCGATAATCCGCAGGATACGATCTTGGCTGTATATGTGTGGGATCAGGTCAAGGATAACAATGCCAGCATGGCGAATGGCGCGGCTCATGTTGTCAATGAAATGAAACGTTGACGTGTCGCCCTCGCGTATTCTCTTGCTGATCGCTACGCCACTGATCTCGTTTGACTGTGCGCCCATAGAAGCATCGTGTAGACCCATCACAGACTTCATGTCGTCTGATGCGTTTAGTGCTTCTTGTAGCGCTCCGGCTGGTGGTCCAGCAAACGGCTGACGCTGTGGCGGGACATCGCCGTCGTATTCTAGAAATGGAAGCGTCTCAGTGTTGGCTACTTGCCAATTTTGCAGGTCTGTATCAAACGAACCTGCTGGGCCTATCCACGGAGCTTTTGGAGCCAATGCGACTAGCTCTGTCGTTGTTGTCCTCCAGTAGTTGTACATCCGCTGCGCATCTTTTGCGAAGTGAATTAAGCTATAGAAGTGTCGCTCGCCCTCGTGATAAACCTCTTCGCCATAAACGGGAATGACAGGAATAAACGACCCCTCCCACTCGTCGGTCTCCAGAATTTCTTGACCGTTCAGAACGTATCGTTTCACAACGCTTTTCGTTGACTTGCGCGTCTTCACCACTTGGATGCCCATTGCATCTAGCGTGGCCTGCATCTCGTCAAGCATCTCGTCTGTCACAACGTCGCCAGTGTCTAGCTGGTGGATGTCGTATTCTTCTTGCTTGCGGCACCAGTACTCAGCGAGACGGACTGACTTGTCCTCAAACCACAACGCCTCTCTGTCGGTGTATGAACCCGCGTTGAAGTCAATCGGGTCTGCGTCAGGGTAGGCCACCTCAAATTCGTCAAGTGGCATCATCTCCGTAATAAAACAATAATCCCAGTCGCTAGAGTCTGCTGCGGTTGAGTTGGCGTCTGGGTAAACTGTCAGCGGGTTGAGGATGCGATTGATCCTGATGTCCATATCAAACGTGTCTGCGTCACTATAGTCTACGTCAACTCTGAAGTACCCCATGCCGCCAGACGCGGCGCAATCGATTGCAGTGTCGTATGCAAGGTCAGCCTTTGAGATGTTTTCAATGTTTTTAATTAGTCCGTTGAGGACTTCCGCTGTGTTTGGATCGCCAGAACTGTCCTGCGGCATAACCTTGATCTGCGGCTTGTTCTGTCTTGCGTCGTTAGATACTTGACGGATAAACGACGGCAACCTGTTTACTGTCAGCATTGGCCGACCATCTTGGCGTCGTCGTTCTGCGTCGTTGTCGTCCCACTGCTCACCCATACGGGCAAACTTCACGTCCTGCTCATAGCGACGTTGGTTTTCTTCCCACACTTCCTGAGACTGTTCAAACTGCTCTAGGGCTTCCTCGTGGATGTCTTCAAGTTGATCTTCTTCGGAAGACCCGCTGTTGTCGCCATCGTACATTGCCATTCATTCGCCCTCAAAGCGTTAAAAGATTTTAAAAATTAACACATAACCACATATTTCTCAAGCCATCCATCCCCCGCGCTTTGGCTGACGTGTTTTGTTAGGCTTTTTGCGTATCAACGCCGGGAACAATTCCGTGAAAAGCCAGACGGCGCTATCAACTCGATCCGGCGACCCTGGCCCCTCGTACCCCGCAGATGTCATCTGACAAAGCTGCATCTCAAGCTCTGGGAACGACCCAACATGGCTTATCGTGTTGCTTGAGTATAATGCGCTGATAGGCTCCGCACGGACGTGTTTTCCACGAGTTGCGACAACCTCAACTATCTTAATGTTTGGTCTAACCGTGTGAAGTGTGTGCCGCACCATGTCGCCACCTTGGTTTCGCTCAACGACAATGGCATCTGCCTCGTATCGGTCATACGTTGCTATGGCTCTCTCAGCCCACTGGCGGGGCGAGCCTTTCATTGTCACGTCGTCCAAGAGATAGCCGCGCTTGTCTTCGCCGATGCCGCCGACTGTTATGCCGTGCTCGTCAGACCCGCTCTCATTCGATATAGCAGGATCAACACTTACCAATACCCTGTTCATCAGAGGCGCTTCGTCTCTGCGGTTCTCGTGAATGTTCGTCATGTTGAATATTGCATTTGCAGCCATTGGCATGTGTTCACCAAGCCAGACGTGTGAGTACATATCTGGCAGGTTGTTATAGTCGTGCTGACGCTCTTGCTCCAACGTGTCAGGGAAGAACTTGTTCTCGTCGTAATTGACTTTCCGAATGATTGCATTGTCAGGCGGGGTTGGGCCTCGGAAGAACCTATCGACCGGGTCAGCGGCAAACCTTGGATTCCAACTGAACCAAATCTCAGAACCCTCTGACCTTATCGTCGGCCTGAGTAATCGGAGTGATGTCTCGCTGAGAGTTGCAGCCTCTTCAACCCACGCAACATTGAAACCTTCCAACGACGCGATAGAGTGGGAGTTGTGCTGGTTCATACCTTGGAAGATGATGACCCCGTCGCCCGGTGTTATGATACGGTCCTTTTGGATGTCGAACTTGTCTTCCATACCCATGGCTGCAATCTTGTCTTCGATCAGACGCTTGGCTGATTCTTGCAGAGACTTCTGCACCTCTCTGATGCATACGCCTCTGAACCCTTTTGTGCCACCAGCGTTCCCAACCATACATTCTGCAAAGAAATGTGACTTGGCGCTACCCCTGCCTCCGTACATCGCTTTGTAGCGTGAAGGGCCGACTAAGTCGTGTGCGAAGTCGTAAGCTCTACCTATTTCGTAGGCCATAGAACTACTGGTCCTCCGTCCTTGCCTTGAAGCTCATGGATTTGCTTCTCAGACCAGCCGCAACGTGTTTTCATCCAAAAGATCAAAGCTGCTGTGTCACCGTTCTTTGCCTTGTTGAACAATGCAGCGCCCATGATTGCGTTGGCTTCGTCAGCGCCAAGGTCTAGCTCGTCACGGTAATGCTTGCGCAATGTCTTAGGGTCAATGTCCAGCTTTCGAGCAACACGCTCTTGCTGAAACCCTAGTCCAGTCCATTGCCTGACCAGCTTCTTAGTCTCATCCGTTGGCTTGTGGCTTGGCTTTGTGACACGTTTTACGGGCTTCTTTGCCATCATTCTGCCTTTATAGTCGGGAATTTCTCACCCGTTGCTTCGTTTATAGCATCTTTCCCGGTGAAATCACACCAGCGTTTTATAATCACGTCGCAGTACTTGGGGTCTAGTTCCATGCTTCTATTTTCTCGGCCTGTTTTCTCGCAAGCAATTAATGTTGTGCCGCTTCCTGAAAATGGCTCAAAGACAATTCCTGTATTCTTATTCACTAGACCGATGGCTTTCTCTGGCAAAGCAACGGGGAAGCAAGCCTTGTGATTTTCTTGCTGCGACCCAGTGTTGCTGATCTCCCAGAAATTGCTTACGACATTCTTTAAATTAAGACCCTGCTTGTTTGTTGAAAATATGTATACAGGCTCCCAATCCCTCATCAGGCAGCCCTTAAACGGAATTGTACTGCTTTTTTTCCAGCAAATTTGCTCCACAAGAAAATCAATTCTGTCTTCGATCTGTTTGATATACTCATTGCGGGAATTAGCGTTATAGCTAACATTCCAGAATACAAATCCATCCGTATTCATAAAGCAAACTTCAAGAACGTCTTTTGTAAATTTAATATATTGCTCTGAACCTAGATTGTCCGAATAACCATCAGCGTACAGCTTCTTTGATTTCCTCTTATTGAAGATATCGCCATCACCAGCTTTCGTATTCGCGTTATAAGGCGGGCTTGTAAACACCATATCGGCTTTAACGCCGCCCATCAGCTTATCAACCGCATCAATGCTAGTCGAGTCCCCACACATCAAACGATGCTTACCTAACACCCAAATATCGCCCTCAACCGTTACTGGAACGTCAGGGACTTCCGGCACCGCGTCCTCGTCGGTCAGCCCTTCGGTTTCTTCATTGAGCATATTCGCCATCATGTCGTCGTCAAAACCCATCAACGAAAGGTCAAAGCCTTCTGCGTCCAAGTCTTTCATCTCAACTGATAGCAGGTCCATGTCCCACCCTGCGTTCTGGGGCAGTTGATTGTCTGCAAGGACATATGCTTGCTTCTGAGCTTTAGTCCAACCTGTCGCTGCCATTGTAGGAACTTCATCTATGCCAAGTTTCTGCGCTGCTAGTACCCTGCCATGACCTGCAATGATGCCGCCTTCTTCGTCAATCAATACAGGCGTAGTCCATCCCCATTCTTTAATGCTGGCCGCTATCTGTGACACTTGCTGCTCGCTGTGCGTTCGTGAGTTGCGAGCATACGGAACAAGTGAGTCTGTTTTTCTTCGCTCTACTTTGTCCGCTGGCCATATGTTATTTTTGTGTTTCATTTTATCCTGCTATTTTGTTGATTTACTTCCAGCGCACTTCCACCGCTTACGACTAAGACGCAACGGGCTGTTTGGGTTCTTTGCTGCCTTGGGGTGGTCCTTCATTTGACCAGCCGATCTTGCGCAGTATGAGTTGCCTTTTGCAGTTCCCGGCTTTACCCGTGCGCCACCACCTTTGGCTTTGCCAGCTTGACCGTAACTGACTTTTTTACCAGAGGCTGTGACTTTGACTTTGGCTTTGCCTTTTGCGGGTTTTGTTGCCATCGTTATTTCTTTTTCTTTGGTGCTGGATTAGCTGTCTTGGCTGCTGCCTTGAATGACTTAGCCGTTGGCGCACCTTTAGAGCCGGGCTTGCGCATCCGCTCTGGTGTCTTCCCCGCAGCTTTTTGAGCTTTAATCCGTTTCCGTTTCGCGTGGATGTTGTCGTATAGTGACATTTATTTATCCTCCGTTCTTTCAAGTCGTTGACGTACTAATCTAGCATAGCCTTCAACATCGCGCCAGTGGTCGATCTCGTTGTTGTTCCCTGCGATTATACGCCCTATTTTTGACGCAATAAGGTCAAGTGCTTCACGTTGTTCGTTTGGCAGGTCAACCTTTGATTGATTGATCAGCGTTTTGATGGTTTGTGAAATAAATGCCACCTCAGTAAAATCCCCATGTGTTTTTGCTCGCTCTTCAAGTGTTGCTATGATGTCAGTCACTGATTGCCCTTTCTATTGCTTCTTTGATCATCATCCTACGCCTGCCCCAAAGTTCAAGGTTCTCGTAAAGCTCTGCCCACGCTGGGAAAAACTTACTCGACCTGCGTATCGTCATCAAAACGTATTCGACAACGTCTGACGGGTATTCTTCCAAGTCCTCAACATATATTGCTATTATAGCAGCCTTATCCATGTCGTCCATGTTTCGCATCGGCATTGTTAAGATCATTTTTTGAACCAGCCGCGCAATATCCCTCTTGGGCATTGGCTCACAAGCTGATACCGCCTCGTCTAAATGTGTCATGTCAACATTAGCAATATCAAATCCCACAACATCGTGCGTGTCACTCCCACCCCATACG
>Ga0208303_1000121_pt1 | contig 32477 bp, 44 predicted proteins | sample CB_VirMetaG_2_FD_184537 | JGI IMG/M metagenome (GOLD analysis project Ga0208303, IMG submission 184537) | Freshwater to marine saline gradient viral communities from Chesapeake Bay - CB_1504_2 Viral MetaG (SPAdes) (version 4) | ecosystem: Environmental > Aquatic > Marine > Coastal | place: USA... | reverse complement strand
TGCTTCTGCCCCCTGAGATGCGCGAATCTGAAGAGGAGGGCGACGACATGCCCCCCGAAGCTCGCCAGATGATCGCCCAGATGGAACAACAGGGTCAACTGCAGATGCAGCAGGGTCAGCAGCAGATGCAGGCTATGCAGCAGGAGGCCCAGCAGGCTATCGCAAGTCTCCAGGCGCAGCTCCAGCAGGCCACTGAAGCCGCCCAAAAGGCAAACCAGGGAGCCATGCAGGCCAAGATGGCGATGCAGGGCGACCAGACGGACGCAGCCTTGAAGGCCAAAGAGATCGAGTTGAAAGAGGCCACGTTGTTGAACGCTGCCGCGCAGGCTGAAAAAGACCGAGCGCAGAAGGCGTTTGAGGCCGAGCGTAATCGTGAACTTGAGTTGGCAAAAATGATGATTGCCGCGCAAGACCAGGGCGAGTCTGACGCCATTGCAAGAGCGGGGGTGATGCTGGCCCGAGAATAGTACTGTTTTAATTGAGCGCAGTGATGCGCCCTACCCCAGGAGAGATTATGAGCGAAGAAGAAGCGACCAGCCCTGAAGAGGGAGTCGAACCGGAAGAAATCGAAGCTGATGAGGCAGATGCCCCGGAGGCCGATGACGATCCGGTTGAAGTCACCGACGACGAAGACGGTGACGATACTGAGGGCGACGAGGAAGAAGAAATCGAAATCAACTTCGGCGGCGACAAGCTCAGGGTGCCCAAAGGGGCGATCCCTGACGAGATTGCAGCCAAGGTTGCGGAGATGTCGAAAAACCTTGAGTCCGGCTATACCAAGAAATTCCAGACCCTATCCGAACAGAGAACGAGCCTTGAAGCCCGCGAGCAGTTGGTTCAAAAGCTCCAATCTTTGGACGGCGAGGCACTGGAGAAGTATTCACGCGGCAACGTGATGAAGCAAGAGCTTGCCCAGTTGCAGCAGATCGACATTAACCGCCTTTGGCAGTCTAAACCAGACCAAGCCAGGAAGGTTTCTGATCGTATCTCGCAACTCACAGGACAGTTCAACGCCATCGTCAACGATGTTTCAAGACTGGAAAGCGAGTCTTCCCATTTGCAGCAGGCAGCACTTGCCCGCAGCGAGGAAGAGGGCCACAAAGAAGTCGAGAGACGGATTCCCGGCTTTGCCGAGAAACACGCCAACGACCTTGTGAAGTACGCTATCAGCAGTGGCATCCCGAAACGGGAAGCCGAGCTGTGGCAGCGTAATCCGGTCGTCACGGAAATGGCGTGGAAGGCGATGCAATTCGATGCCGCAAAGGCAAAGGCGTCTAAAGCGTCTAAGCCAACAACCGCAGAAGCACAACCCATTAAGCCGTCAAGGTCGAGGGGTGGCAGGACCGGAAAGAATCTGGTTTCTGACGCTGATTCGATGTCAACGGAAGAATGGATGCGCAGGCGGAATGAGCAGGTTAACCGACAAGGATAACCCCTAATTGAGCGCAGTGATGCGCCCTCAATCCCTTAGATGGAACTTCTACCATGGCTAATACTATCCTCACCCCGACCGCAGTTACGCGTGAAGTCGCGCGTGTGCTGCATCAGAAACTTAACTTCATCGGCACGATTGACCGTCAGTATGACGACAGCTTTGCAAAGTCCGGCGCTCGGATTGGTGACAGCCTGAAGATCCGGCTGCCTAATGAGTATGTCGTCCGCAGCGGCGCAACCATGAGTGCCCAGGACACCGTTGAAACCAGCGAGACGCTCCAGGTTTCGACGCAGAAGGGCGTTGATTTGTCCTTCACGTCCGTTGACCTGACCCTGAGCCTCGACGACTTCAGCAAGCGCATCATTGAACCTGCCACTTCGGTTCTTGCTGCGGCCATCGAAGCCGATGCGCTGTCAATGTACAAAGACATCTACAACGAGATTTCGGACGTAGGTGCCACCGCAACCACGAGCCTTGCCCTTCAGGTACAGAAGAAGCTGACCGACAGCCTGGCACCCATTTCGCCGCGTTGCCTCAACATGCCCACGCAGTACAACGTGGACTTGCTTGAAGCGGTCAAGGGCCAGTTCAACGACCAGAGCAAGATTGGCAAGAACTACCGCGAAGGCATGGTCGCCCCGAACTTCTTGGGCTTTCAGCATGTTTACCAGAACACCCTCTGGCCGATCCACACGACCGGCACGGATGATGGCACTGGCGACTATCTGGTGAATGACGCCGGTACCATTGCGCAGGGCTCCACAAGCCTGACCGTTGATACCGGTGCCGGCACATGGAACAAGGGCGACATCTTCACGATTGTTGGTGTCAACCGCGTCCACCCGGAAACCAAGTCCGACACGGGTGAATTGCAGCGTTTTGTTGTGACTGAAACGACCGGCACCAGCGCAACGACTCTGTCCTTCTCTCCCGCGCTGTACACCACGACTGGTCGCCAGAACGTGGCTGCTATGCCTGCCAACAACGCCGCAATCTTCAAACTGGAATCGGACGGCTCAACCGCCATCGGTTCCGGTGCGGACTATTCGGTTGGCATGGGTTACCACAAGGACGCATTTGCATTCGCAACTGCCGATCTGGTTATGCCCCAGGGCGTTGACTTCAAGGCTCGTGAAGTCGTTGACGGAATTTCGGTTCGCCTTGTCCGAGATTACGACATCTCAAGCGATGCCATGCCTTGCAGGCTTGACATCCTCTACGGCTACAAGACCGTGCGCCCGCAGCTTGCGTGTCGCCTCGGCCTTCACTAATCACTACCGGGGTGGGGCTTCGGCTCCACCCCTCTTTTTTTGGAGGCTGCATGACCCTTTTGACAATTTGCACAGCCGTTGCCGACGAGGTTGGCATTAGTCGTCCGTCTACAGTCGCCGGCAATTCAGCCACAGATGCCCAGAAGCTGCTTCGATATGTGAACAAGTCTGGCTGGGCTTTGATGAAGGGCGTTGCGTGGCAAGTTCTCCGCAAAGAGCGAACATTCACGTCGGTTGGGGGATCTACCCAGACATCAATCCTGCCGGCAGATTTCGACAGGTTTATTCCTGAAACCTTCTGGAACCGCAGCGACTATGATCTGGTCTCTGGTCCGGTGGGCGCTGTCGAGTGGCAGGGCTTGAAGGCATTCAACTACACCGGCGATAACAAGTTTACCTATCGCGGTGATGACATTCTAATTCTCCCGGAGCCAGGCGCAGGGAAGGCACTGGCATTTGAGTACATCAGCACTCACTGGTGCAAAAGCTCTGGAGGGACGGGCCAGACCGCAATGGCTGCTGACACTGATGTTGGTGTTATTGACGAAGAGCTTCTGGTCAAGGCAACGAAGTTCACATTCCTATCGGATGAGGGCTTGCCGAACGACGTGGCCTATAAGGAGATGACTGACTACGCTGACGACCTGACGCGGAACGATCAAGCCTCGCCGGGCATCCTGGTGGCGGCTGACATCTTCGGCGGCGGGCGACACTTCACCGGAACCCCGGTGACGTCCGGCTCCAACATCACAGTGCTCTAATGGGCACACTATCAGACAAGCTGCTTTGGAGCGCCGGTCCTGCCACCACGCGCGCCGAGCGCGGCTTTGACGGGTTTTCACCAGCCGGCCTCAATCGACCCAGCGCGCAGACGAGCACTGGCAAGATTGCGAATAGCGGCGCACTTCTCGACAGTGGCTTGGCGCAGTTTGGCGCAGCCCTCGGTGGCGCTGCTGTTCCGGGCCTGAGCATAGGAGCCACAGCCATCGACGCTGCCCAGAGCCTTTCGAGGGAAAACGCTCAACGCGAACTCATGGGCACTAAGTTTGGAAAGGATTTGGACTTAGAGCCAATGGGTTTTTTCGAAGCCGTTGCGAGAACACTTTCTCCGTTTCACGACGTTAGCGTGACGAAAGAAGCGTTCGACAAACAGATGGCTGCACGGCAGGCCAGCGCAGCCTTCAACGCCGCCGACGACGCAGGCGCTAGTGGGCGGTCTGATATGGCAGCTCAAGCACAGCCTAGCCCCACCAGGTCGCCCCAGTCGTTGCAGGGCTTTATGGGAAGGCCAGAAGCCCTGTCGTCCGCATCTTTCAACTTTGGCGGTGCGCCCGTAGGTCTCTCCCGTCAAGGCAAGGGCGGCGGTTACAGCGGGCGCAGCGGATCCGGTGTCGGTGGCGGCAGTGGCGCAACTGGCGGCGGCTTCGGTGGACGGCCTGGACGCAGTGGATCAAACTTAGGCGGGCCAGATCGACCCGGCCCAGCAGGACGCCTTTAATGGGTTATTTATCTGATCGGTTATCACCCAGCAGCGTATGGGCGCAGGCGTTGAACCGTCCGCCTAGTGGTCCTATGCGCCGCATGGCTGCTGATGACACGCGTCCAGGCGTCTTGCAGCAGCCCACCCTCGTCCCTGCGACTGATGATCCATTAGCCGACCGGATAGGAGCATTTCTGGCGCAGTATCTGCCCGAAAACACACTTGTCCCGCAGCTCCCGTGGGATGCGCTTGCAAATGAACAAAGGGGCACTACACCGGACCCCAAACCAACTGCGGAGATTGTTAGCAATCTGGTCGCAATGGCCCCTGGAATGTCGCTTGATGAGATTCAATACGGCAACAGCGGCGGAATGGATGTTTTTAACACTGCCTTGGGTGTGGCAGATGTCCTTGGGGTCGGGGCATTAGCCAAGCCGTTCGTCCGGGCAGGCGTAAACGTCGCTGAAGACGTTATAAATAATCCGAGTGTTGCAAGGTTTCTTGCCGACGAGCGCGGGTCGTTGGGCAGAGCGGGAGGCGTGGCTGACGCACTTTCAGGCGCAGCCGACGACGCCGCACGAGTAGCTGATGATCTGCCCATGGACGAGGTGAGCCGGATGGCAAAGCGGGACCGAATAGCTGCGCTGAGAGCCGAAGCAAACGCAAACAGGGCGGGGGAATCAGTTGATGATTACGCGGGGATGCACCGTCCTCCTATGCGGGACAGCGGTGCGCCAGCGCACGACTTGACGGGTGGCGGAGCGGTTTATCCAGATGATGTTTATTCCCCGAATGCTGTTCAGTATTATGGAACAGGCAATCCGGCTATGGACCAAGAAACCGTTGAAATTCTAAACAGCCTCAAGGGCAACCCTGATGAGATGGTTTCCATTTATCGGGCGGTGCCTTCCGACGCAAGTGGGGCAGAAATATCTGCGGGTGATTGGGTCACGGTGAATCGGAACTATGCAATAGATCATGGAGAAGGCACCCTCCGTGGAGATTATTCAATTATAGAACGAAAAGTCCCCGCAAGAGATATTTACACAAACGGCGACAGCATTCACGAATTTGGCTTCGACCCCGCCCGCGCAGACGACGCCGCACGGGTAGCTGATGACGTGCCCATGGATGAGGTGGGCCGCATGGCGCGGGCAAACCAGACGTTTCCCGTTGACGCATGGCACGGCTCGCCTCGCAACATCACTGAATTTCGGAATACCTACAGCACACCCGAAGGCCATTACGGCGCGAACCATTACTTCACCAACAGTATTGACGACGTGAACGCAAACTATGCAGATCATGGAGGCCCAGACATTACGCAACGCATCCAGCGTGAGATAGAGTTGGCGGCAGATAGCTTTGATGACGATACAATTCTGGATTATTGGCAATACCGGGATGTTGACGTTGACGATATTGCGGACCTTTCCCAAGGCCAGATTGATGAAGCCCTGGACGCGGTAGCCCGCGAGCGCCTTGGGATTGAAAACGACGGCACAGTTTACCCCGTTCGGCTTGCAATGAATAATCCTGTAAAGGTTGGCGGCGATGGTGAGACGTTTTTTGATTACAACATAAAATACAGCGCCGATGGCGAAGATATTGTTGGCGAAGATGGGCCATTTGTGGACTTGCTACGCGCGACACAAGAGGCGTTTGATGAATGGCAAGTGGACCAATTCACTCGCGATGATGTTTTAGGCAAGTTGATGGATGATGCCATTGACGGCGGCATTTCGGCGTCAGATTTTGACAACATTTTACGATCCAACATTAACGATGTTTATGACGATTTTTCAGGAAAAATGGCATCTCCCGGTGCGGTGATTGCCGACATTTTCAAGAAGGCTGGGTTTGACAGCATTGATATGGACGCTTCTGTGTTCAGCAATAGGCAAGGGTTTGGTGGCGTCAAGCTGCCGGGGATGACAGGGACGCAAGACGCTCGCCACTACGTCATATTTGACGACAACGCGAACCAAATCCGCTCCCGTTTCGCCAAATTCGACCCCCGCAACATCAACAGCCGCGACCTTCTAGCGTCCGGCCTTGGCGGCCTCACTCTGGGTTACGGCCTTTTGGGCAACAGCGAAGCAGAGGCAAGCCAATGAGAGCACCCGCCCGCACAGCGTCGTTCCCGCCCCCAGTGGGCGGCTGGGACACCAGAAACGCGCTTGCTGACATGCCTGCCGAAAATGCCGTCATTCTGGACAATTTCTTCCCGTCAACGGACAAAGTGACCGTTCGGAAGGGATACACGAGCTACGCCACGGGAATGTCCGGGGAAGTAAACAGCCTGATTGAGTATGTGCCTACCACTGGCGTCGGCAAACTGTTCGCGGGCAATGGCTCTTCGATCTTTGACGTGTCAGGCGGAGGCGCTGTCGGCGCTGCCGTTGTGTCAGGTCTGTCCAACACCAAATTTCAGTCCACCCAAATCAGCACATCGGGCGGGCATTTTCTGTTTGCAGTCAACGGCCAGGACACGCCACTGACCTTTGATGGGTCGTCGTGGGCCACCTCGGGCGCGTCAGGCCCGACAATGGCTAACCTTGAGTGGGTGAACAACCACCAGCGCCGCCTCTGGTTTGGTGAGAAAAACAGCCTGTCGGCGTGGTATCTTGCCGTCAATTCTATATCTGGGACAGCAGTGGAATTTCCGCTGGGTGCTGTGAGTAAGCTGGGCGGCTACCTGATGGCGATGGGCACCTGGAGTGTCGATGCCGGTGACGGACAGGACGACGTTGCGGTATTCCTCACGAGTGAAGGCGAGGCCATTGTTTATCAGGGCACTGATCCAAACTCAGCTACTACGTGGAGTCTAGTCGGGGTGTTTCGCATCGGCAAGCCGGTCGGACGGCGTTGCATGATCAAGAGCGGAGCGGACCTGATTATGGTGACCCAGGACGGTTTCGTTGCCGCGTCACAGATCCTGCTTGCAGACCGATCACAAGCAGAAGCGGTATCCATTTCGCAGCAAATCAACAAAGCGGTGAACGACGCCGTGCGGGATGGTGGGTCGCTGTTCGGATGGCAACCATTCATCTATCCCAAGGGCACGATGCTGATCTTCAACGTCCCCAGCACAGCAACCGAAGCCTATCAATATGTGTTCAACACAATAACGCGCGCGCCGTGCCGGTTTACCGGCATCAATGCTGCCTGCTGGGGGCTGATGAACGACGAGGCGTATTTCGGGGGCATGGACGACGGCGTTGTTTATAAGTTTGATTCCGGGTCCAGCGATGCCGGCTCAGACATCAATGCTGACGCCCTCCAGGCGTTCAACCATTTCCGCTCGCCTGGCACGAATAAACGCTTCACGCTTGTTGAGCCGATATTCCAAAGCGAGGGATCGCCATCAGTCAGCATTGACGTGAACCTGGACTATAGCATTCCCACCCCGTCCGCCACCGCTGCGTCGTACCCAGAGCCGGCGGGTTTGTGGGGCGTTGCAAAGTGGGGCGTCGGCCTGTGGGGTTCGGCTTCACAGACTTACCGTGGCTGGCGTGGCATCCGTGGCGTCGGTCGCGCAGCATCCATTCGCATCCGAATTTCAACGGGAGTCAACCAGCCTTCATGGCTTGCGACCAACTGGCTGTATGTCCCCGGCGGGCCTCTGTGAACCTTATCTACGGCCATGACGCGGATGTTGCTAACTGGGTGGCGGCGCATATCCCTGACGTTGGGGACCGTGGATTTGGCGGGCCTGTGGCGGCGATTGGCGTTGGCAATGACCGGCTAATTGCCGGAATGGTTTATCACGACTATCAAGAGCAATTCGGAACAATTCAGTTAAGCATGGCGGCGGTCAGCCCGATGTGGGCGCGTCGTTCAATCATTTTCGGTCTTTTGGCGTATCCCTTTTATCAATTGAACTGCTTTAAGGTCTGGACGGCCACGGCGTTCGATAACGAGAAGGCGCTGAAGGTCAACAGGCACGTCGGGTTTACGCAAGAGGCCGTGCTTGCGCATCAGTTTGGGTTCAAAAGGCACGCCGTAATCATGCGGATGCTAAAGCCTGATTTCATCAAAAACTACGGAGCAGATCATGGGCAAGAGTAACGACAGCGCACCCGCACCACCGGATCCCGTCGCAACGGCGAATGCGCAGGCTGCGGCGAACTCCGCAGCCGTGCGCGAAAGCGCGTTGATGAACCAGATTGGGCAGAACACGCCCTATGGCTCCCTGTTCTATACCGGCGAGATTGGAAGCCCAGACAGGGCCGTCAACACGACGCTTGCGCCAGCGCAGCAGGCCATGCTCGATCAGCAGAACGCGGCATCGTTGCAGTACGGGCAGATTGCAAATAACCAGCTTGGGGTGGTTGCGGATCAGTTCTCCAGCCCCGTTGACTTCTCAAGCGTTGGCCCGGCACCACAGGCAGGTCAAGGGGCGTGGCAGAACAGCTACGACGCCTTAGTTGCCCGCAATCAGCCCCGCGCAGATCGAGAGCGTGACGCCATGATGACGCGCCTGTCAAACCAGGGGCTTGATGCTGGTTCGGCGGCGTATGCTGCCGCAACCGACGAGTTTAATCGCGGTCAAACCGACTTCGGCCTTGCCGCCCAACAGGCTGCTATGGCCCAACAGGCGCAGCAGTATAGCCTTGAATCGGCGGCCTATAATCAGGCCAGGAATGATCTGATGGCACAGCGCAATCAGCCACTGAACGAACTAGCGGCGCTGGCGTCAGGCCAGCAGATTCAGAACCCAGCATTCCAGGGCCAGTCAAATTATAGCGTGGGTGCTGCGCCGATTGCCGATGCAATTTACGGCAACTATCAGGGCCAGATGAACGCATTCAATCAGAACCAAGCCAACAACGCCGCCAACAGGCAGGGTCTCTATGATCTCCTCGGCACTGCGGCGATGGCTGGCGGCATGACATACGGCGGACCTGGCTGGGGAGTAAATTAAATGGCACTGGGAAATCTCGGCAAGTACAGCCAGATGCTTCAAAACATGCCCAACCCCAACACGGGCACGCACGCCGGCGGTCTATCGCACGTCTTGCAGCAGGCGTTGCTGGGCTATTCAGCGGGGCAGGCTCAAAGGGCAGAGGAGGCCACGCAGGGCCGTCTTACAGAGGCGCTGAAGGCCATGACCGGCACGCCGGACAACACCATCACTTGGAACCAGCCGACACGTCCAGACGGCACCGGCGATCCGACCACGCTTATTCCCGGCGAAGCACCAAACCGCCCCCTTGCCATACAGTTGATGGCCGATGATCCCAACCTTGCGCCGATGGCGTTTGATATGGCGAATCAGGACTACGCACTCCAGAACGCGCCCACCAAACCCACGACAGCAAACCAGACCGGCAGCTTTGTGGATGCACAGGGCAATACGGTGTTTGGCACCTATGACGAAGCACTGGCGAACGGCTGGACGGAAATGCCGAAACAGACGGCACCAAAGACCGTCAACACCGCCGAGGGCGTGTTTGTGCTCAATCCTGATGGCACGCTGGGGGATCGAATTGGTTCGCCTGTCAACAGCGGCACTACGGTTGAGGTCAACAATTTGCCACCCCTTGCGGAAACGCCTGGATTTGTAGAGGCAGATAAGAAATTCGCCGCTGATATTTACGTGCCGTTTGTGATGGCTGGTGGCTTTGCCGATGCAGAAAAGGGCATGGGTCAGTTGGAGGAAGTTGTTGGCAGACTTGACGCCGTTGTGTCAGGCGAATCTGACGCTGATTTGAGCGGCACCATGTTTGCGGCGTTGTCGATGTTTGGTGAAGACGCTACTGCTGCGATAAACCCAGAAGCCGTTGACACAAAGCAGCTTGTTGAAGAGGTCGTGCAGCGTAACTTGCGTTTGATTCTTGGCGCACAGTTTACGCAAAATGAAGGCGCTGCCTTGATTGCCCGCGCCTACAATCCCGCACTCGAAGAAGCCCAGAACGCAGAACGCCTCCGCAGGCTGCTCAAGTCAATGCAGGATGCGTATGCTGCCAAGGTGGGCGCTGCGCAATACTTCCAGAACAACGGAACGCTCGCCGGATACGAAACCAACGCGCTGTTTATGTCGAACGCGGGCACGCTGGCCATGCTGGAGGCTGCGCTTGACAGCGGTGGGGCTGTCCCAAGTGATGGTCCTCCGTCCGTAACCGATCCGGCCAGCGCAGCAGCCGACGCATTTCTGTTTGGTGGTGAATGATGAACAGAGAAGAAAAAACCGCTGACTTGCTGGATCGTGAGCTCCTCAACGAGCTTTCTCCAGAGGAATCTGCGGCTGTGGCGCAACTCCGCAGCACTGGCGATTTCCCAGAGGCATTGCCACCCCAGCAATCGCAATTTGACAACCTCGTTGAAGGAAACGTGGACGTTCTGCGATCCGCAATCTCCGGCGTTGGGCAAGGTGTCCAGGATATGACAACCCGCCTGCCTCAAGCATTGAGCGGGATGACAAGCCTTGCCGAGCAGGGCGTCAACCTGCTGCGCGAAAACGACACAGACTTCAGCGGAAACCGGGCGCGGCTGTTTACGGGCGATGCCCAAACGCTGGAGGAAGCGCCGTGGCTTGCGCGCAACCTCGCCGGAATGGCAGACCAGTATTCCGACATGGAAGGCTCTGTCTCCCAGTGGTTTGACGATGTGGGCATCACACGCGAGCCGGAAACAACTGCCGGTCGTTACGTAGAAAGCGCCACAGAGTTCGGCACGGCTATGCTCTCCCCCGGTGGCGGACCCAAAGTGGCCGCAGGCGTGATGGGCCTTTTGACGGGCCTCACAGCAGAAGGCGCTGGAGATGTTGCAGAGGAATTGGGCTACGACCGATCCTACGGCGAACTATTAGGAGCAATTCTGACGCCGGTAGGTGCCGCTACTCTCGCCAAGAAATTTAGGACGCCTGCCACGAATGTGGCGTCTGATACTGTCAAGGGTCTTCCTGATGCAGACCTTGCCGCAGCTATGCGGAATCAGCAACTTGCAACACAGCGCGGGACAACGCTATTTCCCGCCGAAGTCGCACCGCAACTGCGTCAGCTTGAAGGCGACACTGCCGCGATGGGCGGTGAAGGAGCCGCAACGCTTCGCGAAGCCTATCAGGGCAGGGCTAACGACAGCGCCGCCGTGGTTCAAGGTATTATCCCAGATGCACCCGCACCGGGCCGCGCTGCGGTAACGCAGCAACTCAGTTCAAGGGCAGAAGATGCTCAGACGCGGGTGAGGGGCGACCGAACCGATGCCACCGCGCCCGGATATACAGCAGCGGGAATGCAGCCGGTTGACCTGCAAGGTATGTTCGACATCCTCACAAATGCTGGTAATGAGGCAATCCGCGTTGGTGATTCAACAGCGAAGGGCGCTGCCCTATCTGCCATCGCAGAGGGGTTCAAGGATGCAAACGGCGACCCGTTTACCACGATTGAACAAGTCCACAACGCTTATCAGGGCTTAAGGGATGCGCTGAAAGTCCCGCCGGGAATGCAGCAGTCCGTTTCTGGTGTGGATAGCGGCGTTTCTGCCGTGGTGACGCCCTACCTCAAGGAAATTAAGGAACTGCTGCGAGACGATCCCCAGTTCAAGGCCGCTGATGATCTATATCAGGCAATGTCGCCGGAGGTGAAGGCGATTTTCGGCGATGCCGCCACGCCGGATTTGGCGTCTTTGGAGGCCGTCAACAGGATGGCCGAACTTAAAACGTGGGATCAGATCAGGCCGCTTCTTATGGGTGAAAGCTATTCTCCATCAGACCTGAGAACTGTTCTGGGCCGCGTTAACAAAGAGGACGCAGCACTGCTTGCGCGCAATCCGTCTCACCAGCCCGTTATGCCTCAAGTCGCCAGCGAACTTATGCGCCAGGAACTAGCAAGGGCGGGCAAGGCAAGGGCGGGCGCACCAGAACCCAATTCCATGAGAGAGATGTGGAACGCTTTTTCAGACGAGAACAAGCGCGGTCGAATGGTGGAATTACTGCGAGCGTCAGGCGAAGCGCAGGGCATGACCCCCGGCCAGGTGGATGATTACGTCAACGGCGTTGAGGAAATGTTTTCTCTGTTCCGTAGGATGGCACCCAACCCGGCAGAAGGTTCCCCGACTGCTGGCCGTATTTTCCGCGCCGAAGATATGGACGAAGCATCAACGCTTGCTGGCACTGCGGCGCAGACACTCAGTAACGTAAACATTGCCCGTCCTGGCGAGATGTTGGATCAACTGTTCGGTTGGAGTAGGCGTATCCGCATGAGCAATTATGGGGAACTTGCCCAAATTCTAACTCACCCTGACGGCATCAGAATCCTGAGTGAGATGGGCACCCTCAAGAGCGGATCTCCTTTGATTGAGACACTCATTGAGGAACTTATTTCGATCCACGTTGCTGACCAGTCCAGCGAAGATCGGGGCGAAGTGATGGGGGATCAAACAGCGGTCTCCCCCCGCAGCCTCACGCAAAATCTTACAGGCGGAATGCCCCCCCAATATGAAGCCGGCGGTCGCCTGACCCAGATGCTTCGCCGACCACAATAGGAGTACACAACCATGGCTAGAAACGGCAGCGGGACTTTTAGTCGGCCCGTGTCTGATTACCAAAATGGCACTGTGATCAGCGAGACTGCAGTCAATTCTGAGTTCGACGGAATCTCTGTCGGTTTGACTGACAGCCTGGCCAAAGATGGGCAGACCGTTCCAACGGCCAACCTCCCGATGGGGACGTACCGGCACACGGGTGTGGGAAATGGCTCTGCCAGGACGGACTACGCTGCGATGGGCCAGCTCCAGGATAGCACCCCACAATGGCTTGGGAACAGCTCAGGCACCAACACGGTCACGGCCAGCTCCACGCCGGCAATAGCAGCGTACGCCGCTGGGCAGTCGTTCAAATTCAAGGCGGGTGGCACCAACACCGGCGCAGTCACATTAAACCTGAACAGCCTGGGGGCCAAGGCGGTACAAAAACGCGGAGCTGCGCTTGTGGCCGGCGATATTACGGCCAACAATGTTGTCACCGTTGTTTACGATGGAACCCAGTTCCAGATGATTTCACCCACGGCGGTTAACGCAGCGTCCACCACGGTAGCGGGCATTGTCGAGCTTGCGACCACCGCAGAGACGGCCACTGGGTCTGACGCAACCCGCGCGGTGACCCCAGAAGGTCTACATGACATGACCAGCCTGGCTGGGGCTGCGTGGTTCCTCGACGAGGACACACTGTCAAGCGACAGCGACGTTAAGGTGCCTTCCCAACAGTCAGTCAAAGCCTACGTCACATCTTCCGTGGCGGCATCTCCAAAAGGTCGGGTCAAGCTCGTTGACAACGACTGGTCATCCGGCACCCCAAGCTCAGTGACTTTCGAGGATGCTGACGGCATGGACTGGAGCACCTACAGCTATTTCGAGATCGAGCTGCAAGCCTACATCACGGCGAGTTGCCGTCTCAATTGCACGTTCAGCCAAGGCGGGGTTTATCAAACCGGATCGACAGATTACTTCTTTGCCAACACGGGGCAGCAGTTTACTGCATCGTTTCACAACGGCACGGTCAGTATCCCTCTCCCAAATGCCAGCAATCAAATCTACAAAGGCGGCTCGCAGTACAATGAGATGTTCCTTTTGAAGGCCAGTCTCCATCCGGGCTTGTCTGATGGAACAAACATCGGTGGCCCTTACATTAACTGGAGCTTCGTATCTAGTACGACTGGAACAGGAAACAGGGCTCATGCAAATGGTTCGGGATCACTGCGAAACCTAGATGCCACATTGATCGACGGCATCAAGTTTGCGCAGAACACCGGCAACATGCCTAATGGATCGTTCAAGGTCTGGGGGATCGTCTGATGACTCGATATAATATGACGGGCCGAGGAGAGATTGTTCCTTTCACGCCTGAAGAAGAAGCTGCGGCTGACGCAATCGAAGCAGCAGATGCCGCTGCCGCCCCAATGCGAGAGTGGGAGGCTGTCATGGTGGAGAGCGATTCCCTTATGACGAGGGATGTTGAAGACCTCATTGACACCCTGCTGGTGACTGAAGTTCTCGCAGAAGCCCAGTTGCCGACCAACCTGTCTGAGGCCCGGACCGAAAAGAAGGCTTTGCGCGGCAGTAAACCAGCGTAGGAGTTTTCCATGCGGACTGAATCTCATATGGGATCCCGATGATGCGCGCACTGGTATATGCCTGCCTTTTCATTCTCGCAGCTTGCAGCTCAGACTCAAACCGCGAACAAGCCGCCCTTGACGCCGTTGTCATCGTCTACACAACCGCGCAGGGCTCGGCCCACGGCTCTGGTGTGGTGATCGGCCAGGGCTTGATCTTGACTGCAGGCCATGTGAGCCGTGGCCGAGAGATGTTCATCGCATTTCGTGACGGCGAGGTTGTGGCCGGCAAAGAGGTAAAGATTGCCCTGGAAGGTCCGGCCCCTGACCTTGCCCTTGTTTATGCCCCTACAGGCGACAGAGAGGCCGTCTCAGTGCGTTGCACGCCCGTTGTGGTGGGTGAGCCCCTTTTCGTTGCCGGACACCCCGTAGTGGCCCGCTGGGTGATGATGTGGGGAAAGGTCGCCAGCACTGACCTTTTGGAAGACGGGAGCCGCGAATTGATCGGGGAAGAGGGCAGCTACTTCATCGCACAATTGCCCGTTGCGCCCGGTTCATCCGGCGGCCCAGTCTTTGATTCCGATGGCAACCTCGTCGGCATCGCCACGGCGCTCTTGAACGCGCCGATGCCCATGGGCTTCGCGACCATCGCCGTACCGACCTCGCTGGCAATCATCCAATCACCCCAGACAATATGCGGATTTATTTAATGCGTGACCCAGACATTCTAACCGGCGCAACATGGTCCGCTGCGGGCGGCACCGGCCTGACCATTCAGTACATAACCGACTTTGGAAGTCTCGTTGTGGTGGTTCTGAACATTGCCCTGGCACTTGCGGGCTTGGCCCTGATCGGGTACAAAATCAGGAAGGCCCATCTTGAAATTGTAGAAAGGCCACCCAGTGGCTAATCCCGGCGTTACCTACGAGCAATGGCAAGAGGCTGAACAAGCCTACGCTGCCAACGACGAAAACAAGACGACGGCGGCAAAGTCGCTTGGGATGCCCGCCGCCACATTCCACAACAGGCTGGAACGGGGACGCACTCGTTACGGCGATGGCGGGAAACGTTTCAGCGGTGCCACCACACTCCGCAAATACCAGTACGAAGAAAGCGGCGACACGGTTCTTGAGTGGACCCGTACCAACCCCGGCCTTGAAGAACAGGTCGCGGCCATCAAGGATGTGGTGCGCGAGTTTGCCAAGCCCGTTATTAAAATTCCCAAGGCTCCGCTTAAATACGGCAGCGATGTAATCCCGTGGTTTCAGATCGGTGACGCGCATCTGGGTATGCTGGCGCATGAGTCTGAGACAGGCCAGAATTTTGACCTCAAGATCGCAGAACGCGAACTATGCCAAGCCTTCGCCATGCTGATTGACGAAAGCCCGTCGTATGAACGGTGTGTCATAAACGACCTTGGCGACTTCACCCATTACGAGAACATGAAAGCCGAGACTGAGGCTTCAGGCCACAGGATGGACGCAGACGGCAGGTTTCCCAAGATGATCGGCGTCTATAGCAGGGTCATGCGTTTCGTAGTGGACCGCTGTTTGACCAAGTTCATGCACGTTGATGTGATTATCAATCAGGGCAACCACTCCCGAACCAACGACATTTGGATGGCCGAGCTTCTGCGGTGTGCCTATGCAGATCGGGACCGTGTGCATGTGCTGGACAACTCCGGTGCGTTCATTCCCTATCGGATGGGAAATACGTTCGTGATGACGCACCATTCAGACAAGGCCAGGGGCGAACGGCTCATTCAGGTGATGTCAAATGATTACCGCCAGGACTGGGGCGAAACTGAATTTCACTACATCGACGTCGGCCATTTGCACCACAAGCAGCGCAGCAAGGAAGACGGCGGCGCGACGATTGAAATGTGGAATACCCTTGCCCCTCGTGACAAGTACGGCAACGACGGCGGCTGGCGTTCGCATCAGTCCATGACGCGGGTGGACAGAAGCATGTATTATGGCGAGGTCGGTCGCCGCATCCTTCCCATTCGCGAGGTGCGTGACGCATTGAAACGCGCCCACGTTGACGGCTATTGCCCGCCTGAGCGCAGGAAAGTCCATACAGTATGACCGAAATGTCAAGTCACACTGCGCATAAACGGCCATCGGTAAAGGAATGGGACTTCATATACGCACCTTTGCACGGGTTTCTTGTTTCCATGGCGCAAGGGTGGCACATTGCCCCTGGCCCGAACAAGGAACCTGCCTTCGTCGGGACACACCACGGCAAATATTCAATCCTGATGATGAGGGACGTATGAAGCGTGAAGAGATACTCGCCGCCGCCGCTGACATTATAAGTGGCGACCGGCAAGAGGACTACGGCGACTGGTCCGACAACGCCGAAGACATTGCGTCCATGTGGACCGTTATTCTGGGCAGCAACGTTTCAGCCCGTCAGGTCGGATTGTGCATGATAGCCCTGAAGATGGTCAGGCTCAAGCGCGGGCCTCACCATGAAGACAGCTTTGTGGATATTTGCGGTTATGCCGCACTTGGAGGCGAGAGTGATGATTGAGCACATCCGTGACCACGTATTCCCCGCCGCGTTCTCGCTCCTGCCTGAACGCATGGATAGCCCGGAAGCGCGCACGATGCTGTTGGCCATCGGCTTGCAGGAAAGCCGCTTTGACCATCGCCACCAGATCGGCGGACCGGCCCGTGGATTTTTTCAATTCGAGCGTGGCGGCGGCGTCCGGGGCGTTCTCAATCACCACGCATCCAAGCAACACGCCATCGTTGCCTGCCGGGGCCTCCGATATTACGACATGGCCGATAACGCCATTTACAGCGCCATAGAGCACAACGACACGCTTGCGTGTGTGTTTGCGCGTTTATTGCTCTGGACGCTGCCCCAGCGGCTTCCTACGACAGCGGAAGATGGTTGGGCGCAGTATCTGGATGCGTGGCGTCCCGGTAAACCTCACCCCGAAACGTGGCCCGCATTTTACGAACAAGCGAGCCGCACAATCAAAGGAGACTGACATGAAACCCTGGTACACCTCGAAAACATTATGGGCCAACATCCTCGCTGGCGGTGTCACCGTCGCGGGCGCATTTGGTCTTGACCTTGGCCTCGACCCTGAAGGGCAGGCGCAAATTGTCGCTGGTGTGATGGTTGTCGTCAACGTGGTGCTGCGGCTTGTTACGTCTGAGCCTATCGGCAAATGACCCTTTGGCTTTTCATGGGATTCGGGGCCGCTCTTTTGGGTGGCCTCGTTTTCTTTTTGTGGCGCGGGGAACGTGCAGGACGTAATGCGGAGAAAGCCGACAATGCACAAGACGCTCTGGACGCAATCGACAATGCCATTAAGGCTCGCGATGATAGCAGGGCTGATGCTGACAAGCGCGAGCAGTTGCGCAACAAATACCGGGGAACCTGATCCGTTCTGTGTGATCGGCGCACCCCCGGCTGAATTGATCCCCGAGGCGGGAAGCCCGCACACATGGATTGACGACTTCATCGCCGTTCACTCGGTGACGTGTTGAAAGTCGTTCGCGTTGACTGGATAGACGCCCAGCACCCCGCTGGGGAATGGGTGTCCCGTGACGCACTGGAAGGCCCGTTGCCTATTACCCAATCGGTTGGGTTTCTGGTGTGCGTCAAACGGCGGAAGGTTCTTCGCTGATCTCTTTCCGCAATTGCCCAAGCAGGCAATATCGCGCCGTTTCGTCGGGGTCTGTGTTCTCGTGAAGTTTGGCGATGAACGCTCGGATGCACTGGCGAGCCGTGGTGCGGTCGGATGCCGTCACGGCTGTCCCGTCGCTCTGGGCTACATGGTGCCTCCATTCCGACGCCGCCCGCGCTGCCGCTTCCATCGCTTTACTCTGGGTCATGTGCCTGGCTCCGGTGTTGGTGGTGGAATCGTTCTCCCCTGTGGGTTGGACCTCAATAAGGGCGTTAGCCTCTTTCACCCAATCAAAATGCAACAATGAATCTGGTTTGGCGATTTTACACAGATTGCCCAAGGCCTCCCGCATCGCCTCTATCTCGGCGTCACGCTCGGCAAGGGCGTCTGCGGCTTCAATTTCACGTTGGGCATCTTGTGCGCTGTAGTAATCAAGACCATCCGTGCCGCCGTGTCTGCGCTGGAAACCGTTGGCACGACCACGCAACCGCTCTATCAGGTCACTCATAACGCGCTCTCCTTGGTGGTGAGCGTCTCGCCAATGAGGGCCATACAATCGTCATAAGACTCGGCCTTCGCCCGGCTGATGGCCTTGTGTTCGTCGTCCCGGCCTCGCTTGGCATCATCCATGCGGTTGTCGCGGAGTATCGCGATCTGTCGTGCCAACGCGCACAGCGCCTCATCACGGGCTGTCTGGATGGCTGATTTCAATTCATCGTTCATAGCTTCACACTCCGATTATTCGCATTCTGCGTTCTCCATATCTCGATCCGCATCTGCGCTGCCACACGCCGCGCGCGGTTCACTTCGTCAGCCGTGACGGCATCCCTCATCGTTTCAAGATGCTCCTGGTAAGCAGAGCTGGCATAGGCCCACCGCTCCCTGCCGCCCTCCGACGTTTCTGGCGATTGCGATGCCAGAATTGCCTTCAAGCTCTTCCGGTATTCTTCCGCGTGAACCCGCTCACCGCGCAATCGTCCGGCTTCTGGGCTGTTGGAAATCAACCAGTCAGCTGCCTTTTCCACGGCGTCATCTTCAATCATCTCACACCTCTCCGTTTATCCCGATCAAGTCCCGCGCCCAATGCGTAACCACATATTCGTCTTCATCTAGGACTTTATTGCTAACAGCATCTCGCATCGGCACCCACCACTGATGGTGGTCATCTTCAAGACCGAGAAAATCATAAACAGCAACAAAGTAGGCGCGCATAGATTTGCGTTCGCCCGGACATTGACCTTCACACCTAATCAAAAAGCTACGCCGAACGGTGTAACTCGGCCACGGCTCAACAGACGGCAACTCGTCTTCAATATCAACCCAATCCATCATCAGCCTCCGCCGCCAGCGCCATCTGAGCGTCACCCAGATACAATCTGGACTCTTGAATGCTCCATTGCAGGTTGAACACTTCGTCGCCCGTCTTCACGACGGCATCAATCTTTTCAAGGCCCGCAATGATCTCCTCCATTGCCGTCGCCATATTGTCGATGATGCCCAGCACGTTGTCGTTGTCCATCAGCGCACCTCCGGGGCGAAGGGAATCGAATCATCCAGGTCAGGCCCGCCGCCGTTATAGCCGCCCTGGTTGGTCGCGAACCCGCCCCGGTCATCGTCGGCGGAACCGGCCTGCTTGCCGTCCAGCATGACCAGCGTCCCGCCAAACCCGCGCAAGACAACCTCCGTGCTGTATTTCTCAACGCCGCTCTTGTCCTCCCATTTGCGCGTCTGGAGCTGGCCCTCAAGATAGACCTTGGAACCTTTCTTCAGGAACCGGCCTGCGATGTCGGCCAGCTTGCCGAAAATCACCACGCGGTGAAACTCGGCCTTCTCTTTCTTCTGGCCCGAACTTTTATCAGTCCACGATTCAGACGTGGCTACGGTCATGTTGCAGAGGGCATCACCGCTTTGCATCTTTTTGGTTTCGGGGTCGCGGGCGAGATTGCCGATCAGGGTTACCTTGTTGATTGATCCGCTCATGTCTCATTCTCCATTTGTGGTTCGTTGGTGTACACGCCGCCGCACACCAGTTCGTGTGCTTCCTCGACCGTCATTGCGGGGTTGGCAGCCAGCAGGGCTTCGATCTCGTTGTCCTGCATATCCATCATCCAATCTTTAACACGTCCCATGATTGCCTCCTATGCCTGGAATGAAATGTTATCGGCCTCGCGGGCCTTGATATAGTCGCGGCGGCGTTCGACTGTGCCTTTCAGCCCGAGAACATCACCACCGTCGCCTTCCACCAGAACGGGTCTGTCCTTCATTGCCTGCGCAATCAGCGGCTTGGCGTGTTTGATGATGTCGTTAAGGCTGGCCTCGTCTTCCACTGCCTCGACTTCAGTCTGAAGTTCGTGAAATTCTTTGCCCAGCGCAGTCCTGTTAAGCGGCCCGTGCCATACAGTGACGTTGGCCTGTTCCTTGTCATACAGAGCAAGGCCGAAGGGATTGCCGAACGTCATCAGCGCACGTTTCATGGCGTCCGTCTCGGCTTCCTTGATGGCGGACTCAAACGCATCACCAAGGTCTTTTGCGATACCAGAGCCGTAGCCAATACCCTCGCGAACAACCTCACCAACGGTAACGCGGACCTTTGCCAGATACGCAACCCGCGCCTTGTCGTTGACCTCACGCGGTTCCCCGCACTGTTCCAGCAACACGGTTTCACGGTTCCAGCCGTCAAAGCCGAAGATCCGATTGGCTTCCGAGATGGCCTGCCAGCCCTCGATGTAGGACAGTTCAAACCCCGCCTGCTTGCGCTTCTTCACCTTGTTCGATGACAGGGGCGCATCAAGTTCGGCGTTCTGTTCTGGTGTGAAAGTCATTCCAATTCCTCCAGTTTCTTGTCCATCTCGGTGACAATCCTGCCAAGGCATTCGTATGCGTCCCTTATGCGCCCGACACATGGGTAGGGCAACCTGCCTTCAGTGAAGTAGGTTCGCGCAAGTCGGTTGGCATGAACCTTCACCTGGTCGGCGTCCCATCGCGCCCATTCGTCATCCATTATCACTCTCCCTCAAGTCACATTATACACGATTACCAGCGCAATGATAACCACCGCGAAGATGCAATCGCTGTTTCTATTCACCCACGACTTGCGCGGGCGTCCAGGATGGAACCGCTTTGCCCCGTGGTCCGTTGTTTCGCGGACATTGCGACAGGCGGTGTTGATCCAGTAGCGGTTCATGTCAATTCTCCATCGCAAAGTTGAGAGAATGCCGCGCCCGGTCTGCGTCTCGGCGGGCTGCTGATAGGTACACCCACTTCACATCCCCGCCCACTCGTCGGGCTTTGGAAATGTTTTCCCGCGCTGCGGCTGCGTGGATGATGTGCCACTTGAAGCCGTACATCTTGGCCCAAGGCAATCCGTGATCTACTGTCGGTAATTTCACGGCGTACCCCCTTCGGCCATCATGTCGCGGCGCTGGTCACGCAGCCAGTCTCCGTGATCCTCACGATCCCCTGCCGCGCGTTCCATTGCGGCGGTTTCAACGTCGGCCACGTCGATGCCGTCGCGGATCAACCCCTCCAAGACCCTGCCCAGCGCGTCGGTGGGCATGGGGCCGTAAGTGTAGATGAAATTTCCCCGCGCATCGCGGTCCATTCCGGTGATGACCTCAAGAGCGCCCAATTCAATCTCGGGCGGTGACCCTGGGTCTGCGTGTTCCGGCAAGCAATTCACGCGGGCCGGTTCGCCGTAGCTGCTCACCTCGACCAGGATGCGGCCTTCCAGATCGCGAACGCCATGCGCCTCGGATGTGAATGCGAAGTCGTAGAAGAAACTGTCCATATTCTCTCCCGTTTCAGAGTGGGGCGCGGCCCTTGTAATACCGCGCCCCTGAATCAACCCTGAACTTTCTCCTGTTAGTGTGCGGCCTGTACAAACCCCAGACCGCGAAGGGGTCAAGCGATGGCGGAAAGCCGTGCCTGTGGTGCAGCCACTTTCCGCGCAACCATATCAGCAGGCAGGCGCACGGTAACGGATCGACTGTTGCGCTCGATAACCTCGCAATCCGAAGCGAAGACGGGCGCGTTAGGAACCCATGACGGCTTCGCGCTTGTGGAGCAGCGCAGCGTTTTTGCCCCGCCCCGACGCTGCGTGAACAGCCTCAAGTCGCCATCAGGTTCCCGCTGGATGCGTAGCAGCCCGAAATCCTCGCCCGATCCCCAGAGGATGTTCACCCGGTCGCCCTTGGTCAGCCCGAGTTGGTCGGCAAGGTCGGGACCGATTGCGATGGCGATGTTGCCGCCCTTGTGTTTGGCAATCCGAAGACCCCTGACCGGGCGCTGGATGCTGTTTTTCTTCGTGTTCGTCAAAACTTCAAACATCTCACTCTCCTGTTAAGCCCCTGTTTGGTCGGGCATTCCCTTCGTCAATGACGATGCAACCCTTCTACGCGCCTGATTTTAGCCCGTCAACAAAAAAGTTTCGACCTGGTTTGATCCGCGCCCGTTGATCTCATCGCGCGGAATGGGGTATCATAGGTCATGCGGAATATGACGCGCTCCGCTATCCCCAGCGTTGAGCGCGGCATAGGCGGCGCTGGTTCTCTCCCGGCCAGCGCCGCCGCCCTTTTGTGAGGTATAATGACCGAACCCGTCATCATAGGCGATTGCACGCTGTATCTGGGTGACTGCCTCGACATCCTGCCGACGCTGGGCAAGGTCGATGCTGTGGTGACATCGCCGCCATACGACGACCTTCGGCAGTACGGCGTCGGGCAACCTTCTTTTGTTTGGATGGATTATATCCGCCCGATGGCTTTTTCATTAGTTGGTGGCGGCGTGATTGTTTGGAATGTCGCTGACAGTGTGCGCGATGGATCAGAAACAGGAACGTCGTTCCGGCAAGCACTTGAGTTTATGGACGCTGGCCTGCGCCTCCACGACACAATGCTTTACCTCAAGACCAACGTAAATTTCCCCGACGCCGTCAGGTATGAAAACGGGTTTGAATATATGTTTGTTTTCAGCAACGGCGCACCAAAGACGTTCAACCCGATCAAGGACCGACCCAATAAATACGCCGGACTAGCGATGCATGGAACCGACAGGCAGGTTGACGGGTCTTTGAAACCGATTAATGGTTTAGGTAGATTGGTGAACCGCGTAGGAAAGAGATTCAACTGGTGGTTTCTGACTAATAATCAACCAGACACCGGACACCCTGCGCCTATGCCATATCAAATGGCCTTTGATCACATCACAAGCTGGACCAATGAGGGCGACACGATCCTAGACCCCTTCATGGGCTCTGGGACAACCGGCGTTGCTTGCGCGAAGACTGGCCGCAAGTTCATCGGCATCGAACTGGACCCCAAGTATTTCGACATCGCCTGTGAACGCATCCAGAAGGCTTACAACCAACCAGATTTGTTCGTCGAACCGCCGAAGAAACCTGAAAAGCTGGACCCAATGTTATGAAACGCAGCCCATCCGACAATCTGTTTTCCAAGTTGGTTCGCGCCCGCGCCAAATGGACGTGTGAACACTGCGGTGCGTGGTTTGGTGATGACAAAGGCAGGCTCCACTGCTCGCACCATATCAGCCGACGCTTCAACGCGACCCGGTGGGACAGCCGCAACGCATCTGCACATTGCGCAGCCTGTCACCGGCGGTTCACCGACGACCCTTACGCGCATGGAGAATGGATCGAAGCTGCAATCGGTAAAGACACCTATCTTGAACTTCGCGCTGCAGCGAATCGAACGTGTCAGCTAAAAAAGCACGACCACAAAGATATTAGAGACACGCTGAAATGGCAGCTTGACGAAATGAATAAGGGGAACTACGGTGAATTTATTGGATGGAGAGGTTAACAGGAGATAACCGATGGACCCAGAACGACTGATTAAATGCGCCTGCCAAGCCTTTGGCCTGTCACGCGCTGAACTGATGGGGGACTGCAAGCGGGTTGTGTTTGCCCATCCCAGACTTGTTCTCATGTGGCGAATGACAAAGATGAAACATGCGAGCCTGCCGCGAATCGGCAGGATCATGGGACGGCACCACACAACTGTCATGAACGCACGGGACAAGGCGCAGGAGCGTATCGCAGCCCGAGACCCGCACTTTATGCGGCTGGCTGATCGCTTAGAAGATTCCTTCATGCCCATTCCAGAGCGGCTTGTTGGCCCGGATTTCCGCATCGTCCCGACCTTCGGTGATAGACCAGGTATCCCGCCGCTGTTCCGCGCTATTACACCGCGCGAGTATGTGTAATGCGCGACTGGACAGAGGAAGAAGCCGAAACGCTTATGCTTATGGTTTCCGAGAGGACCGCATGGGCCGACATTGCCGAGCGTTTTGACAGGTCTGTGACGGCCTGTAAACTCAAGGCCCGACGCTGCGGCGTTGTGTCAAACCAGAAATATGAGCGGTGGGAATCAGACGAAACGCTGGACGACCCCGCCGAGCGTAAATGCCTGAGTTGCGGCGGCATGTTCCAGAGCGCAAACCGGGGAAATCGCATGTGCCATCGGTGCCGGAACCCAAAGATTGACACCCGAGAGGGTCTGGGAGATGCTCGCGAACAGTTCCTGAAGCTACCGGAGTTGATGTAATGAGTACGCTGAAAATCCGAAACTGGGAAAAGTGGCAATCCTATCGCGCAGATCGGGGTCAGCCGCCATGGATAAAAATCCACCGCTGCGTCATGCGAAATCCGGAATGGGTTGCGCTTACGGATGCGCAGCGCGGTCATCTTGTCGCCATCTGGTTGCTGGCTGCGGACCACGATGGCGTCATCCCGGCGTCACCCGCGATAATCAGGAAACTCTGCTATCTCGACGATGCGCCAGACCTAAAACTCCTTATGTATCACGGATTTATCGAGCCTGACGCCAACGTGACGCCAGACCGACGCCAACATGACGTGCCAGAGACAGAGACAGAGGCAGAGACAGAAGCAGAGACAGAGAAGAAAACAACAGGGGTGTCGTTCGCTTTTTTGGGTAAGGTGATTCGCCTGACCCAATCGGACTACGACCAGTGGGATAAAAACTTCAAACACATCCAGTTGGTTCCTGCGCTCACAGAACTGGATGCGTTCTATTCCGGCGAACCAAAGGCGAAACAGGCGAAATGGTTTCAGCGGTGTGCATCATCGCTGGCGCACAAAGATCGGGAGGCGGCAAGCAAATGCGGACATGGCGGACTAATCTGGGAGGGCCGGAACGGCTACAATCCGAAAACCGGGAAACTCGTGAGCTTCAATTAGGGGATTATGGAATCAATGTCAGACGCAACGGAAACAGCAGAACGACCTGCCCGCAATGCAGTGAGCAGCGGCGCAAGAAGCACGACAAGTGCCTCTCTGTCTCAGTCAACGCAGACGGCGCAACGTGGCTCTGCCACCACTGCGGGTGGTCAGGCGGTATCAGCAGCGGGTTTGGATCACGCCAGGAGCCGAGGCATCAGCCCGGAGACTTTGGACAGTCTCGGCGTCAAAAGCGGTACGGCGGGTTTTCGTGAGGGAAAGGCGGAAGCGTTGTTTTGGCCGTATGTCGTTGACGGTGAAGTTGTCAACTGGAAGGCAACCAGGATCGGGGAAAAGGGTTTCACTGGGATGCCCGGTGGCAGAATGTGCGTTCACCACCTGGACGAACTGACATCGGAAACGCTCTACATCGTGGAAGGCGAATGGGACATGGCTTCACTGGTTGAAGCGGGTGTTCCCCTTTCATCAGTCACCACAATACCCAACGGTGCGCAAATAAGCACCGCTGAGGGCGATGAAACACCTTCCGGGTACCTATACGCCGAAGAACTGCTAGAACGCACACAGGGTACCTTAAAACGCATTGTGTGGTGTGGCGACATGGACGGGCCGGGTTTGGGCTTGCGTCACGTCATGGCGAAAATCTTCGGCGCGGCGCGTTTCCACTTTGTCGATTGGCCGGAAGGCTGCAAAGACGCGAACGATATGCTTCTGGCGGATGGACCGGAAGCGGTGTTTGATCTGGTGACGAACGGTTTTCTACCTTGGCCGGTTGACGGCCTGTATCGGATGAACGAATTACCCGAACCCCCGCCTATCCAGACGTGGGAGCCGGGGTTTCCCGAATGGGAAAACAAAATTCGCCTCTCGCCGGGGATGCTTTCCGTTTGCACCGGCCACCCCGGCCACGGCAAAACCCACCTGTTTAGCCAGATTTGGTATCAGGTGGCGCGGGCGTACCAGGTCAAGGTCGCCATTGCATCCTTTGAGACGCGGGCGAAACCTCACCATCAGCGGGTTATCCGCACCTTGATGTCGGGTAAACTTGAGAAAGACATGAGCGATGCCGAAAGGCGTTGGGCAGACGATTGGATCAACGACGCTTATTTGTGGATTCAAGAGCCGCTCGACAAACCCGCCACGCTTGAATGGTTGCTGGACCGGGCGGAAGTGGCAGTGGTGAGGCACGGTTGCCGGGTTGTTCAGATTGACCCCTGGAACCGGCTTGAGGGCCAGCGGGCGCGTGGGGAATCAGAAACCGATTACATCGGTCGATGCTTGTCTGCAATTTACAAATTTGCACAGCAGATGGATTGCCATGTGCAAATCCTCGCGCATCCTGCTAAGATGGACGGGAAGTTCAGGGGAAATGCCCCTGCGCTTGAGGACATTTCAGGGTCGAAGAACTGGGATAATCGCGTGGATCAAGGCTTTGTCGTGCATAGGCCAAACATGACCAACGATGACGGCACAAGAGCAACCGAAGCGGTGTTGATCCAGCGCAAGGCAAGGTTTGAGGAGTTGGGCTATCCGTGTTCGCTTGACCTTCGTTTGAACTTGGAACGCGGGCGGTACGAGTCCATTGACTACGAAACGCAATTTGAAAGGGATATGGCATGACTGAAATACCCGGCATCACCCGTCCCAAGACCGACACAGAACACGCCATGGAACGCGCAAACACCGCCCGTGAGGCTGTTCTAATCCTTGCCGACGCTTATGGGGCCGAAGACAGGTTCACCACGCAGACGGGACGGTTAGAACGCGCCATGCGGTTGGCGTGTGTGGAATTGCACCAGGCGGCGAATAGGCTGCAAGCACTGGAGGAAGAATGAACACCACAGAGCTATTCGACCGCTTCCGTGAAGCTGCGAAGACATGCAAGCGCCTTCCGCCCATCGAAAGCCCCCGCCTGTGCCAGCCGTCGCACCAGTTCGTTACCGATGCAAAAGAAGCCTACGGCTACAACGAGGTGAAACTTGTCATCAGACCAACAGGCGAGCAGATCGACAGGATGGACGAAACCCTGACGTGGTTGCAGATGATGGACCAGGAGGTGGCCCGGATCGTGTGGGCCAAGGCGAACAACTCACCGTGGCATTTCATCGGCAGGATGCTTGGCATGGACCCACGCACGGCGCAACGCAGGATGATGGCGGGGCTGTACGAACTGGCCGAGGAATTGAGTGGTGGAGGTGTGGTATGATGGACATGATAATTGCTCCAGCAGTCGGTTCTGATTTGACTTTCATTGACCATTTGCAGCGCAGGAACGCGGAAGAGTTGGCGTTTTATCCAAATTCGTGTTTTGAGAGGGAAGTGCAAAATCAACGAATCCTCTTGGCTCGTGTCAACGGTGAGCCAGCGGGCTACCTTTATCATGGCGCACTTCTACCGCGATGCAAGGTGCATCAAGCATGTATTGAGTACGACTTGCGGGGGCAACTTTACGGGTCTGCGTTGGTTCGATTCCTCCGTGCGATTTGTGACGAGGCGGGGTCGGAGTCTATTACTCTGAGGTGCGGAAGCGATATTTCGGCCAACAGCTTTTGGAGTGCCATGGGGTTCGTTTGTGAGCACATCGCCCAAGGCGGTGTCCGAAGAATGCGCGACATAAATTGCTGGCGTCTGGATTTGCAGCCCACCTTATTTGCCGCCCATTCTATGGACCCGTCCGCAAAAAAGGCTGACGCATCTGTTTGGCGTCGGCGCGGGGCACTTGCAGGCAGTCGGTTTATGCGCGGGGCCGGTATGAATGCGTACCGGGACGCCGTGATTGATGCGGGCAAGAGCTCTCAAGCCCAGGGAGACAGACAGATGACCTACACCCACCAGGCCCACATGATTACCAATTTCGGCGGCACCACCTTCAAAAAGGCCTCTTCTCTTGAAGACGGAATTGTTAAGGCCCGCGCCCACAAGAACCCCACCTCCAAAATCACCATCGTGCGCCGCTGGGTTACAGATACAAAGGGCAACATCCTCTGGGAGGAATGACCGCCCACCAGCCCCGTCAGTGAGTGGGTGCCGAAGGAAAAGGCACCATACTTTCGGAAAGTCGCCAAGGCGCTGCGTGATAGAAAAAAATTATCACCCGATGCTTGACTTGTTCCGTCAGATCGAATAAAAGGTGTAATCTGTATATTTCTATGAGCGCCTCACTGGGAAGCCGGTGGGGCGTTCCTTTTTACCCAGCCCAAGCGAACCGTCCACACGCCAGCACGAGGCGATGAGGCTTGGTGCTGGGTAATCCTATGGAGGGATACAAATGGTCGATCCATATCGCTACTGGGCTATCAACACAGCCGTCGAATCGGGTGCCTGCGGCTATGATGTGCTTGAGGTGGCAGACACGATCTTGGAATACGTCGGCTACGACTGTAAGGCCGACCCTGACTTTGCAGAATACAGCGAGAAAATTCGAGACTTCCTTTCCGCAGAACCTAAAGGTGAAGCCTGATGCCCAAATCGATGTATGGCAAGCCCAAGCCCAAGCCGAAACCCAAGCCCAAGCCTTCCAGAATGCGATAACTGGACGAGATACTCCGAATGCCACGACTTAGCGAATACACAGAAGAGATGGCAGATAAGATCTGCGACCTGGTAGCAGGCGGAAGCAATTTAACGAAGATCGGCCAGATGGATGACATGCCATCACGCAAGACGATCTACAAGTGGAAGCGGGAGAATGAAGCGTTCGGTAACAACTACACGCGCGCGAGGGACACCCGCGCCGACGCCCGTGCTGATCGCATTGACGACATCATCGACAAGGTGGGGCAGGACGAACTTGCGCCTGACCGCGCCCGAGTGATGATTGACTCCATCAAGTGGCTGGCCGGCAAGGAAGCTCCCAAACGCTATGGCGATAAGGTGGAGGTCGAGCACAGCGGCAATGTTGAAGTGAAGCTGTGGGAGTAGGATCCGCATCGCCCGTATTCGCTGACATGAAGCGGCCAAGCCGCTACAAGGCGCTGTATGGGGGCCGTGGCTCGGGTAAGTCGCATTTCTTCGCAGAGGCTATGGTTGCCAACGCATCGCAGAGCAAGGGCTTCCGCGCCGTCTGCGTGCGCGAGGTTCAAAAGAGCCTGAAGGAATCCGCCAAGCGCCTGTGTGAGGACACTGTTTACGCTATGGGTGTCAAGGGCTTTGAGGTCTTGAACGACAGTATTCGCACTCCAGGCGGTGGGGTCATTATTTTCGCCGGGATGCAGGATCATACGGCTGATTCGATCAAATCTTTGGAGGGATTCCACGTCGCATGGGTGGAGGAAGCCCAGTCGCTATCGGCGCGCAGCCTAGAAATGCTTCGCCCGACGATTCGAGCGCCTGGTTCTGAAATATGGTTCTCCTGGAACCCCCGCTCGCCAGAAGACCCGGTGGACAAGTTCTTCCGTGGTCTTGAGCCGCCTGAAAACGCGATTATTCGCAAAGTCAATTACGACCAGAACCTGATGTTTCCCGAGGAGCTTGAGCTAGAGCGCCAGCACGACGAAAAGAGCAACCGGCAACGATACTCGCACATCTGGGAGGGGGCTTACGAGCCGCAGGCAGTGGACGCCATTTGGGATCGTGTGACCATCCACAACAACCGCAGGGACGTTGCCCCTGAGATGGGGCGCATCGTCGTCGCGGTGGACCCGGCAGGATCAACTGGGCCTAACAGCGATCTGACGGGCATTGTCGTTGTTGCCAGGGGCGATGAAGACAACCACGGGTACGTCCTGGAAGACGCGAGCATGAAGGGAACGCCGAAGCAGTGGGCAGAGCGCGTTGTGGCCCTGCACGACAGGTGGGAAGCTGACGCCGTGGTCGCGGAACGAAACTACGGCGGAGATCTCGTGGAGGCGGTCATCAAGGCCGTTCGCCCCACTGTGCGGTACATTGCAGTCAACGCAACCCGTGCGAAGCATGTGCGGGCGGAGCCGATCAGCGCATTATACACCCTGGGCCGCGTTCACCACGTCGGGACATTCCCCGAGCTTGAAGATGAGATGTGCCAGATGACGGCGCACGGCTACGAAGGCAACGGAAGCCCTGACCGCGTTGATGCTGCGGTATGGGGTTTGACTGAGTTGTTTCCGCAGATGGTACAGACCAAGACGCGCACCGCGCATATCCCCAACTTAGGAGCCGGCGGATGGATGAGCTAGAACGCTGTCCCAACGGCAACCCAATCACACCCACCACCGGCAGATGCAAAGATTGCCAGTGCCCACCGGAGAAAGCGAATGAGTGAACGAAGCGATCCGTCCCAGAAGGCCGTCGCAGTCACCAAGAGTGACACCACCAGCCTCCTGCTTAATGGACAGCCCCCACGGGCCATTTATGTCGCAGGGGCAGGTAATCTGAATCTCAAGTTCGGAGACGCCACAGCGGTCCTGTTCACCACGGTTCAGGCTGGGAGCGTGCTCCCGGTGCGCCCCACCCTGGTTATGAGCACCGGGACGACCGCAACCGGCATCGTGGCGCTTTACTAATGTTCATAGGTATCAGCTTGGGAATTGGCGGGTCGGCACCAGGCCGCGCTGCATAATGGCCGGCCCCCTGGAGTTGGAATGAAAAAGACAGACACGACCGATGATGTGATGCGCGGCGCACTTGAGCGTTTCCAGGAGTCCGACGACGGCACCTCTGATGCCCGAGTCGCCGCCCGCGACGACATCGAGTTCTCACGGCTTGACGATCAGTGGCCGGAAGAAATCAAAAACACGCGCCGTGAAGAGGGCCGTCCCTGCCTGACAATCAACCGCTTGCCGTCATTTATCCGACAGGTCGTGAACGATTCCCGGCTAAACAAGCCAGCGATCACCGTCCACCCGGTGGATAACGGCGCGGACGTCGAGACGGCGGAGGTCATCAACGGCCTGGTTCGGTCGATTGAGCGCCGGAGCAACGCTGACATTGCATATGATACGGCGATTGACCATAGCGCGTCTGGGGGCTTCGGTTTCTTCCAGATCGGGATTGATTTCACTCACAAGGACTCGTTCGACCTTGAGGCGAAAATCCATCGCATCCCCAACCCGCTGATGGTTCACTGGGATCCGGCCAGCACGGCCTTTGACGCATCCGACTGGGGCTATGCGTTCGTTTCCGATTTCTTATCGCAGGAAGAGTTCAAGAACCTCTACCCAGACGCTGATCCGATCAGCTTTGAGGGCAACGATTACAGCTCGAACGCATGGCTGGACGACACCCGCGTCCGGGTGGCTGACTACTGGCTGCGGGAAAGCACCAAGCGCAAGCTACTCCAACTCTCGACCGGCATGACCCTGCGAGAAGACGAACTCACTGACGAGGTGAAATTCGGCCTTGAACTGCAAGGCATTGAGATCACCAGGGAGCGCGAGGTCGATGCCTTCACCGTAATCCACCGCAAGATCAACGGCGCAGAAGTTCTCGAAGAAGAAACCTGGCCTGGCTCAACCATCCCGATCTGCCCCGTGTGGGGTGAGGAAGTGATGCTTGACGGCAGGCGTCATTTCCGGTCGTTGATCAGATCGGCCAAAGACAGCCAGAGCATGTTCAACTTCTGGCGCACAGCGTCAACTGAGTTGGTCGCCCTGGCACCACGCGCGCCGTGGATCATGCAAGAGGGCGCAATCCCCAAAGGCATGGAGGCAGCCTGGCAGACCGCCAACACGCGCAGCCATCCCTATTTGATGCACACGCAAGGCACGCCGATGCCCCAGCGCCAACCCTTCGCAGGTGTGCCGGCTGGAGCTTTGCAAGAGGCGATGAACTCCGCCGACGATATGAAGTCAATCATCGGCATCTATGACAGCAGCCTCGGCGCCCGGAGTAACGAAACGTCAGGCGTTGCCATCAACGCTCGGCAGCGCGAAAGCGACGTGTCCACCTTCCACTTCATCGACAATCTCAATCGCGCGATCCGTTACGCTGGGCAGTGCCTGGTCGAAATCATTCCCGCAGTTTACAAGGACCGCCAGACCGTCCGCATCTTGGGCGAGGACCGCGCCGAGAGCGTTGCTCTTTTGATGGGCTCTAGCCAGGGTCCGAATCAATCGCCAGACGGCGAAAGAATGTACGACCTCAGCATGGGCATCTATGACGTGGACGTGAGATCCGGCCCGTCGTTCTCAAGCCAGCGCGAAGAAACCCGCCAGACGCTGACAGAAATCATGCGAGCCATTCCTGACTCAGCGCCATACATCGGTGACGTTCTGATGGAGCACATGGACTTCGTTGGTGCGGATAAGATCGCGAACCGCCTGAAGATGCTTCTGCCCCCTGAGATGCGCGAATCTGAAGAGGAGGGCGACGACATGCCGCCCGAAGCTCGCCAGATGATCGCCCAGATGGAGCAGCAGGGCCAGCAGCAGATGGAGCAGGGTCAGCAGCAGATGCAGGCTA